>Ga0256914_1002715_pt1 | contig 14577 bp, 10 predicted proteins | sample HulkmetaG_FD_191571 | JGI IMG/M metagenome (GOLD analysis project Ga0256914, IMG submission 191571) | Hydrothermal chimney microbial communities from Main Endeavour vent field at the Juan de Fuca Ridge, Pacific Ocean - Hulk | ecosystem: Environmental > Aquatic > Marine > Hydrothermal vents ... | reverse complement strand
GAAGAACCATCCCATTGCAGTTTATCGGTACCGGCACAGGTGGGAGAATTAATGGCGAATTGAGTTCCGGTTAGAGATAATCCGTTACCGGCGGTATAGGTGGTGTCATCATCTCCGTCATCTAAACCGGCCGGTCTGTTGGTAATTGATGTCCAATCGGGAGTAATGGTTGTTTGACCGGCGACAGTAAGTCTTCCTTGTTGATCTACGGTAAAGGTGGCTGTTTGGGTGGCACTACCATAACTTCCGGGAGTAACGGCGGTGTCAGCCAAATTGAAAGTATTGCCGGAAAGATTTAAACCGGTACCGGCGGTGTATTCATCATTTAAAGAAGATAGATCTACGGTTCCTCCATTAGTTAGGGAAAGAATGTTGGTTCCACTGTCAAAACTAAGGGTTTGATTATCGGTATTATCCAAGTAAGGACTAAGGTCTACAGTATAATCAGCTTGTCCATCATCTTCCAGAGATAGGTGTAAAACATCCGATTGGATATTAAAGACATCGGCGGTTTGATCATCGGTATTATCCAAATATCCGGATAGATCAACTGTCTGAGCCGGTTGACCATCGTTTTCAATTTCCAAGCTTAAGGTATTCCCCGTTAGAGAAAAGTTATCTATCTGTTGATCATCGGTATTGTCCAAATATCCGGATAGGTCAATGTTGGTGGTAGCCCCATCTTCAGCGGTATAATCCAAAGAGTTGGCATTTAAAGCCAGAGAGGTAAGAGTTTCATTAATATCTTGAACCGTACCACTTTCATTAGTATAATCAGCTATCTTGTGTCCGCTAACGGTATTGTTAATGTTAGTTACGGTTTCCAGAGAACTGGTGGAAGCGGGCACCCAATTACTACCATCCCAACTAAGAACTTGTCCATTGGTGGGAGCGGTGGTGGTGGTATCTACATCAGTTAGGTTATCTATTCCGGAATTTAAAGCAAAGGTGGTTCCGGTAAGACTAAGTCCCGTACCGGCGGTGTAAGTAGTGTCCGTATCCACATCAGCGGAACAAACAAAGGAAGAACCATCCCATTGCAGTTTATCGGTACCGGCACAGGTGGGAGAATTAATGGCGAATTGAGTTCCGGTTAGAGATAATCCGTTACCGGCGGTATAGGTGGTGTCATCATCTCCGTCATCTAAACCGGCCGGTCTGTTGGTAATTGATGTCCAATCGGGAGTAATGGTTGTTTGACCGGCGACAGTAAGTCTTCCTTGTTGATCTACGGTAAAGGTGGCTGTTTGGGTGGCACTACCATAACTTCCGGGAGTAACGGCGGTGTCAGCCAAATTGAAAGTATTGCCGGAAAGATTTAAACCGGTACCGGCGGTGTATTCATCATTTAAAGAAGATAGATCTACGGTTCCTCCATTAGTTAGGGAAAGAATGTTGGTTCCACTGTCAAAACTAAGGGTTTGATTATCGGTATTATCCAAGTAAGGACTAAGGTCTACAGTATAATCAGCTTGTCCATCATCTTCCAGAGATAGGTGTAAAACATCCGATTGGATATTAAAGACATCGGCGGTTTGATCATCGGTATTATCCAAATATCCGGATAGATCAACTGTCTGAGCCGGTTGACCATCGTTTTCAATTTCCAAGCTTAAGGTATTCCCCGTTAGAGAAAAGTTATCTATCTGTTGATCATCGGTATTGTCCAAATATCCGGATAGGTCAATGTTGGTGGTAGCCCCATCTTCAGCGGTATAATCCAAAGAGTTGGCATTTAAAGCCAGAGAGGTAAGAGTTTCATTAATATCTTGAACCGTACCACTTTCATTAGTATAATCAGCTATCTTGTGTCCGCTAACGGTATTGTTAATGTTAGTTACGGTTTCCAGAGAACTGGTGGAAGCGGGCACCCAATTACTACCATCCCAACTAAGAACTTGTCCATTGGTGGGAGCGGTGGTGGTGGTGTCTACATCTCCCAATTCGTTGATTGATTCCGTGTTGGTGATGTAGGGAGATAAATCAACAGTGGTATTTGCTCCGGTTCCGTTGGATAAGGTGATAGTGTCTCCCGTTCTGGATATTTGTTGATTATCGGTATTGTCCAAATAGGCGGACAGATTAACTGTCTGAGCCGGTTGACCATCATTTTCCATCTCCAGTGTTAGAATGTTTGCCACTAAACTAAAGGTGTCTATCTGTTGATCATCGGTGTTGTCCAAATAAGGGGATAAATCTATAGTCGTTGCACCGGCGTTGTTAGTGATGGTTAGATTATTGCCGTTTAATTGAAGATCTTGAATTTCGTTAGTAATATCAAAATCGGCATCATTGACAAGATTTGTTAAGTCAACACTAACCGGATTACCGTCTTCAATAGCTATGGTTAAAACATTGGTAGCACTGTTTAAGGTAGCTGAGGTTAGATTTTGGTCATCTGTTCCGGGGTTGTTTAATCCCGATAAATCAACGGTGGTTCCGTCATTGGTTAGGGATAAAATATTTGTAGCCGAATCATAACTCAAATCTTGATTATCATTATCCGGTACCGTTACACTCCCTCCATTTAGTAAGGAAATTGTGTGTCCACTTATTGAAAGGGTTTGACTGTCCGTGTTGTCAAGGTAGCCGGATAAATCAACGGAAGTATCCGGTCCGGTTCCATTGGATAAGGTAAGAATATTAGTGGCGGTGTTTAGAGATATTGTTTGGGCGTCGGTATTTCCCGCCGAGGCAGAGCCGGCCTCCCACTGATTGGTAGTGGCGTTCCAAGTTAGAACTTGTCCGTTAACCGGAGAATTAGTGGCAGTGTCCACATCTCCCAATTCATTGATTGATTCCGCATTGGTGATATATGGCGATAAGTCAACGGTTAAATCCCCTCCTTGATCGGAAATCGTTAAATAATCTCCGGAAAGAAAGAAGTTTGTATTTAATTCATTGGTGTTATCTCCGTCAACTTCTACCAATAAATACCCGTTATTGCTAACATACTCATCAACCTGCTGTTCCGTTAAAACAGTATCTACCACATCAATTGATTTTTCGGTAATTTTAGTAATTCTCCCTTGAGCGTCAACCGTTACTTGCGGAATTTTAGTTTTGGAGCCGTAGGTTCCCGGTTGTCCGATGTTTTTTAAAAATATCAATCCATTACTCAATCCCAATCCTTGTCCGGCTTGATATTCCTTAACCAAACCGGAAAGATTAACCGTGTTGCCATCGGAAATATTCAGAGTTTTATTCAACTTGTTGAAAGTTAATTTTTGGGGGATGTTTTTAATCTTCCCCAAAAGAGGATGTTCCTGTACATCTTGAGTTTTCTTTTTTTGCGAAGGGTTATACAATTTTGTTTGCAGTGCTTGAAAATTATCTGACCAAGGAAGATGTACTCCCAAAGAAAATAATAATATCAAAAGAGATAATCCGAGACTTGTTAATCTGGCAAATAAGTTGTGGTATTTGTATTGATAGGCCTTTTTAATTAAAAGTGCTATAAATATCAAAAAGACACTCCCGATAATAACTATCATCGGACCGGGTACTTCTGTCGCTTTTTGAAACAATTTAAACATATCCCCTTTTTAATATTTCTATTTTTTGTTATTTATTTTAATTACTTCCCAATAATTATTATCTTAAGCCCTTTGTTTATAGGCGTTTCCGCCTAAGGGGATAAACAAAGCACCCGTGGCTTAAAATAATAATTATTGGAGAATAAAAAAGCGGTTCATACAATGAACCACCCGGTTTCAGTCCCCCTTGTTGACTGTATATATATTATACTATATATGAAGCAAAAAGTCAATTTTACTCTATACTGGAAAAACTTGACAAAAAGTTTAACTGTTTTTTGTATTTATCCACAACTCTATATGCTTTATTTATCGTGTTTTAACAACTTATCCACAGATTTACAGTTATGCCTGTTGATAACTGTTTACAACCTTTATATACTTCTTATTTCAAAAATTTTTATCTTTTGAGAGTTATTTGTTTTTTGAGAGATGGTTTTAGGATGGCAAAGAGTTTTTTAAAAATGTGTTTTTGTTAATTATCTGTTTTTAATGGGATTTCTTCCAAGCTTTGTTTTTGACATCGCCCTATTCGGGTGATTGTAAGCCCTAAATGTTTCTTTAGTAAATATTATTTAGATAAAAATCGGGAAGTATGGTGATCCCTTAATAGAAATTTCGGAAACGGTTCTTTGCTTTACGACTTAATGCCTGCCTACGAAGTCTTGACAAAAGTAAAATACTGCATTATGCTGTAGTATCGGGCAGATGGTGTCCGAGTGATTGACTTAAAGGTTACTTTACCTGTTTTAAGTTGTTCTTTTAAAAATGTTCATTGACAATTGAATAACCTAAACCTCAAGAAAGGTATTAAATTGTAAAAACTTATTAAACTTATTTAAGTTTATTCAAATTTATTAAACTTTATTCCCAAGAAAATTTCTTGTAACTAATTTTAATCACTTAATACCCTCCTTGAGGTTTAGGAAAAACTCAGTTCTCCGACATCGTGTTGGGGACTGAAAAACAACGCGACGGGCACGGGCCCAAAAATAAAAATGGGCAGATGCCCGAAGGAGGAAGTATGGAAATTATCTCTGTTTGTATTGTTGTGTTGATTTTTTATGGACTTTTCAAGGTGTTGTTAATAAAAATACAACCAAATCACCTGGGTCTTCCTGAGCATATTTTTAAAGGGAGATTTATTGAGAAAAAAGTCACCCAAGAAAATGGCGTAAAAACGTTTAACTACACGTTGCCGCCGCCACTTCCAGAAGGATGGCACCTTAAAAATCCACTCTTTAAAATCCATATATATAGCCAACATACTGAGAAAATTGTTTTGGATAATCTTGAGTTTCAAACTCAAGGTGGGAGTATTTTTGTGAGTGGAGTAATTGTTTTTAGAAAGTCTTCCAACGCTCTTTTTAGGGTAATGGAAACTGCTGGAACAATGAGAGACACTCTTAGGGCAGAAATTCACTCTTTTTTAACGAGGGAGTTTGTGTCGAAGGAAATAAATAGTGCTATAATGGAGATTGGGGATATAAGCGATAATCTTCTGAGAATGTTGATGCGCTTCCCCGTTGGCAAGGAGGACAGATACCTTGTCAATAACAATCCTTTAAGGAGAATGGAAATTCTCTGTGGAATAGAGATTTTAAGTTCTACGCTGGAACGACCAGAACCAGCGGAGGAAATTAAACAAGAGCGAGACAACATCGCAAAGGAGAAGTACCAAACAGTGGCTAAGACCACTGAGAGAGTGCAACTACTCTTAGATAGAGTAATGCATGAAATATTTGGGACAAACCCTGATCTAGCGGCCAATTTAGCTCATTTAAGCCAGGTTGGAGAGCTTCCCAAAAATATCAGCTATAAATCGTTTCATACGAGTCGTCCGAATCATACGAACGAAGGTAATCTAGGCAGACAACTTGCACTGCTAGAAGCATTGCAGAGCAATTCGGACATCCCGCCAGAGCAACAGACTCACTTGGCTGAGATGATAATGTTAATAAAAACAATCAATGGAAAGAGGTGATTAATAATGTTTTATATTAATATTGTTTTGTTAATTATTGGTGTAGTTTTATTGATTTTATCAATAATAACATCACCAACACAACAGGCACAACAGGATTCCACTGCTCAGCCAACTGTTCCTGTCAGCGACGATGGTAATTCTACCAGCACTGGCGGTGAAACCACCGCCAGCTCTGGGAGCGGAGGGAATTGGTGGCTGATCGCCCTGCTTGTCGTGGGGGTGATTGGAGGAATGATTTTTTGGTGGCAACCCTGGCAGGCCAACCTCAACCCAGAAGAGCAAGCGCTTATCCGGGCAGGGTGGGTAACGATTCTGGTGTCAAAACCAGATTCACAAGGATTCTCCTCGGTTGCTATCCCAAAGGAGATGATCGGAAAAAAAATCGTCATTTTTCGATCTTGTTCCTACACACAAACGAGGTCGAACGGTGTCGAAAGTCAAATTTGGACACCACGAACCTCAATGTACTTTTCCACTCCGATTAAGGAGTGGTTTGTGGATGTAAAATTCGAAAAAGTCCCAGCAGATGGCAAATGTTGGGCAAAATTTCAGTGAGATAAAATTTTCTCGCTGAAACAAAAACCGGGCAGAGCTCATCATCGAGCTTGTCCGGTTTTTTTCTATAAGACAATAAACGCCACTGCTTCTACTACTATCCCTACCATCTCTCTTTTCTATCTACTACCGCCCTCCTCTATGATAGGTTACATCCCAAATACCTTTCTGTGTTTCATAAACATATTGATTACCTTCATTGTCATAAAATATCGGTCCACTGTTTTCCCCGGAATTTCTATAACCATCTCTTCTTAATACTCCACTTGTTTGTCCCTGAGGGATATTGTTAATTGCAGTAGGACTGGCAGTCCCAACAAAATAGTTATTTAAACTTGATGTTCCGGCATAATCAACTTTATAGCCATTGTCATGTGAATATTGATTCCCTGTGCTGTGTAAATTGTTGGTATGAGCAACTCCATTACTATCAATCCATTTATCCGTTACGGCATTAACCTGAACATCGCAGTCGGGACAATCATCCACTTTTAATTGCATAATCTTATTAATAGTGTATTCTTGAGCGCCGGCTAAAGTTGTACACCCGCTTTGACCTTGACTGGTGCAGTGATTATCATTGTTGATTGAGACTCCCACTCCTCTAAGTATATATCGATAGGCCTGATCCTGTGCTAAAGCATTAGCAGAGGTTAGGGAAGGGGAAGAAGGATTGGGTGTTTGTTGGCTGTTTGGCGGGTTGGGATTTTGTTGATGTGTTGGCGGGTTGGGATTTTGTTGATGTGTTGGCGGGTTGGGATTTTGTTGATCATTTGGCTCTATATAAAACGCGCTTGTTTCATCGCAAGTGAATTGAAAAATTCCATTTTGTCCCCTACCAAGCATTGAAGTGTTAGCGGAAAGTAAGCTAAGCAAAGTAAAAATGATTAACCAACTGAGTAAGAACAACCCAAAGCCCAATAGGGTTTTTTGAATAATTTCTTTGGCTATACCGGTCATTTTTCCACCGGCGGAAATTATATATAAAACACCGGCAACGGTTAGCATAAAAATTGAAACCACTACCAACATTGAAAGAAGGAGGTTGAAAAAGTTTTGGATTAATACCAAAAAATGACAAATAGTGCAAGGTCGGTTGACGGAAACGCCGGAGGTGCCGGCACATTGTTTATTTATACCACAGGGAACCAGTGGTCCTCTGAAAAATAAAAACCTTGTTCCCGCCAACCCTTCGTTTTGAGGGCAAGTATAATTGTTTCTGGTGCCGGAAGTATTCTGTGAGGTGTTTTGTCCCAAAGGATTTAATGATTGATTTTGATTTGTTGTTCCAGAATCACCGCTTAAAGTCGGATTGTCTTGTTCTTGACTATTGTCCATTTGGTCAAGGGCATTTTGGCTATTGTTATAATTGTCATTATCATTATACTGCCTATTATTAATAATTGCTTGAAAATTTCTGTTTTCTTCCGGCACCGTAGGATGAAAATTATTAGAAAAATTTCCGGATAAGGACATATTCCCATTTTCTTGTTTTTGAAAATTCCAATTAAGTCCCGGGATGGATGATAATATTGTTTGATTACTTGCTCTGGATGATGTAGCGTCATCACCAACAGAATTCCAAACATTACGCGCTTCATTAACGGCTTGTTGGTGGGTTAATCCATTATTAATACCTGTAATATATACTTCCTTTATTATTCGCCTCTGTTCAAACGGTAAACTAATCCAATTGTTATATGCGTAATGACCCAATAGATAATCAGCATCGTCACCGTTAATTGTTGCTTGAGATAATTGCCCGCTTAACAGAAACGAATATGTCGCCAGAAAAATTATGATGGTTGTTTTTAGTAATTTTTTTTTAAATTTCCACATCTTAAATTGATTTTAAGTTTTAAACTCTTGACCAGCGAATGCTCGGTCTTGACCAGCGAATGCCGGTTTAAATTCCTAACCGATTGATAAGTTTTTTCCAAAAGTCATAAATTGGGAAAATGGGGTTTGGAGGCAGTCCTATTTATACCGCCCATCACTCCTTCGTCTATTTCGTTTTTGTTCGCACCAGAGCATTTATTCTCTCTTCCGCCGTTTTAATGGCTTCACCAACGCCCATCGCTCCACGATTAACAACATCAATCATATCTACAAAAATTTCATCAATAGCCAAATTGTCTACCTGTCGCCAAGATTTGGCTGTTAAGGCCTGACGAGCAAAAACTCCCAAAATCGGATCATTTTTTTGTTCTTCAATCAAGTCTCTACGGGCGGCCGGTTTATGAGTCATAGATAAATAATGTTTGGTCGGATCAAATTGACTGCCGGGAGCCGGTTTGCCGGTAATAAAATTAATATACCGCCAGGACTCCCGAATACGATCGGCATTGGTATAGCCGGAGTTGGCGGGAATGTTTTTGTTTTTGATAACCGCCAAGCCCCAGTAATTGGGATAATTTACCGTTTTGTTTTCCACTCCCGACTGAGGAACGGGAGCGATACTAAAATCAAGCTTGGGATCAGATCTTTTTAAACGGTCGTACCAGTAAGAATAATTTATCATCATTGCCGTTTGACCATAGCGAAAAGCATCAACTGAGTAAGGCATTTTGGTGTTCCAAGAGTACAAAGGTCCGGCACTGTTGGCAAAGGCGGTAAAAAAATTCAAGGCGATAACTCCCGGATCACCACTATTATCCAACGATTTGTTAAATTCGGCATACAAGCTTCCTCCTTCATTCATCACCGCTCCGCCCTGCATCATCATTAAAGCAACAATATCTCCGGCACGGTTAATACCTCCCGGATCCTTAGCCCTTCCAAGAGCGATGGTGGATTGCTTGATATTGCCATACTTGTCTATTTTGGTTAATAGTTTGGTATATTGTTTTAATTCATCCCAAGTGGCCGGCGGTTTAACCAGTCCGGCTTGATTAAGAATATTGTTATTGTAGTAAAGAGCCAAAGTGTCGCAATAAAGGGGTTTGGCAAAAATATAGTTTTTATAAATAAAATCCTGTTGAGCGACATCAATAAAAGTATTTTTAAAATCAGCCAGTGCTTGTTCCGAATTGGGCATCGGTGCCAATTTATTTCCGTGTTTAGGCAACCAACTGTTTTTAAAGAAAACAATATCGGGACCGTGTCCGCTGGCCAAAGCGTCGGTTAGTTCTTTTTCAAATTCCTTAACATTTCTATCGGTTATTTTACGATATGTAACCTTCGGGACGAAGGGATTATTTTGCTCAAAAGTACTGTTGATAGCCGTAAAAACATCCGAATCGTCAAAAATTCCCCAAACTTCCAAAGGGATTTGCGGAACTGCCTGTTGTTTCTTTTTGAGACAGCCGGAAAAAATAAGGGAGATTAGAATTACACCGGTAATTATTATTTTTGTTTTCATTTTGTGCGTATTTGTTATTTTGTTATTGAAATATTGTCTTAATGCTCCAATCACTGAATTGATTATACCATAAATTTACAGTTTGGTCATCTGTTCAAAGGTTATTAAATTATTGCGGATGATTTTTAAATGTGCTAAACTATGAATAGTTAGAATTGAATTGAATTGATTTGGGTAAGTTATTTTCCATTTAAAGATGAGGTTTTGGTTTATTTTAAATAATTTCAATAAATCATAAAAAGATTTAAATGATTGGAGCAGTTGTCTGATTGGAGGTTGGTTTTTTAATTAATATTGTTTTTATATATTATTATAATTATGTCGTTAACACTTGTTCAAAAATTTTACCTTTTTTCTTTTGTGTTATTATTGGGATTGTTTGGGTTGTCTAATTTCTTAGATGCGCAAACACTACCCTACACTCAAGTGACTTATCAAAATCCCTTGCGGGTAAACAGTTTTACGGAATTGATTGGTGGATTTTTGGCAAGGTTACAAGCAATTATTGGTTGGCTGGCAGTAATTATGATTGTGGTGGGTGGAGTGGTTTATATTACTTCCGCCGGAAAATCAAGTCAATTGGAATTAGCAAAAAAAATTATCACTTTCGCTTTAATCGGTTTTGCTTTGGCGGTAGCCGCTCCTTCCATTCTAAAAGAAATTGTCGCCCTAACCGGAAACGGTCAAGATCACGGCAGTCAAGTTATTGCTCAGGCAACACCGGTGCGAGAAATTTTACTAAGAATTTTGCGCTGGGTAATTTCTCTGGTGGGAGTAGTAGCCACTATCGGTTTCGTGATTTCCGGTTTTATGTTTATCGCTTCCGGAGGCGATACGGGACGAGCGGAAAGAGCGCGCAAGGGATTGTTTTATTCCATTATTGGTGTCTTGGTGGCCGGAACGGCTCTATTAGTCGTTAGGCAAGTTTTGGTGTTATTGGGAATAAATGTGTAAGTACCTGCTTTTAGATTTTATTCTTCGCCGATTTTCTTCAATTTGTCGCCTTTTGGTGTTCTGGTAATTAAACCGCCGATGCCATTGCCGATTGTCACTAACTTAATGCCAATTGTATAAAAGATTGTTTTAATTTTTTAAAATTTTATGAGAAAATTATTTTTATTATCAATGTTTTTGTTGTTGTTTGGGGCAACCGCTTGGGGAGCGGAAATACGAATTATAAATCCGGTGGGGACACCTTCTATTACCGGTTTTTTTGAAGGGGTAATGCTTCATTTGCGAAATGTTATAGCTTATTTAGCGGTGTTGTTTATAGTAATCGGTGGTATTATGTATGTTTTGGCGGGAATGGGCGGAGGTAATGAGGAGTTGAAAAAGATGGCTCAAAACACTTTGACTTTTGCTATTGTCGGATTAGCTTTGGCGGTGGCCGGTCCGTCATTTCTAAGAGAAATAAAAACCATTGTTTTAGGTGGACCTGATGCAGCTATGCCAACAACATTGGAGCAGGCTCCGACCTTAACAGCCATTGTCGTGAGAACATTGAGGTTTCTGTTGTCAATTATTGGAATACTTGCTATAATAAGTTTGTTGATTGGAGGAATTATGTATATTTTTGCGGCCGGAAGTGCTGATGTAGCCAAACGAGCAACAAAAACAATTACTTATTCTTTATTGGGAGTAGCAGTGGCGGGACTGGCTTTGATATTAGTTTCCAGAGTGGCAACCCTGCTTCAGTAAGAAATTGTTTTTAAGTGTTTATTTTGCCGACTTGTGATGTTTGGAAAAGAGATTCATCGGGTTAGTGATTGACGATCGGCAAGTGGTGTTTTGTTCTGTTCTTTATTTGGTAATCCGGTTCCAATATTTGCCTGTTGTAACACCGATTGTTCTGATGAAAATTTTATTGTTTAGCCAAACGGTTTTAAGGTAGGTCTGGTTATATTCAAACAGTAAGGTTAAGTCGTGTTTAAAGGTGGTGAGGTGGAATTTGTTAAGTTGTGATAATATTGGGTGTATTTTATCGGGTAAATTGATTTGTAAAAATACCGGGGAACAGGAAAGTATTACACTTGTAAATTGTAACACTTAGGTTTATTTAAAATAATTAATATTTAATCTAGAAAGGGAGGTGAAAATAATGACAAAAACAAAAAAATTTATTTTTAGCGGGATGGCTTTCTTGATGTTGGCATTGCCAATGGCAATGACAACACAGCCGGCACAAGCACAGTTTGATCCGGATCCGACACGAGGAGTGGAGTTGGGTGTAACCCAGTCGGGAAGAACTGATTTTATTGAAGTTCTCTTTACCGTTATCAAAGGGTTATTGGCTGTTGTCTTTGCGGTAGCCGTTTTGATGTTTGTAATCGCCGGTATTTACTTTATTACGGCGGCCGGTAGTGATAGAGCCGATACTGCCAGAGATATTTTGACTTATGCAATTATCGGATTGGTGGTTAGTGTTCTTGGCTATGCCATTGTTTTGTTCTTGGGAAATGTGTTGACCGGAGGAGGTGCCGGTGGTGGAGCCGGCGGAGGCATAAGTATTACCACCAGATAATTTTGAATTGCAATTCAAATAAAAAAGTGGCCCTGTGGTCACTTTTTTAATTAGAATAGACTGGTAGTTGGCTTTTTTTGTAAATCTGTTATACTGTAAAGTAAGAATGTGTAAAATAATCGTGAACTATAAATGTTTTTAAGTTTTTTAAAGAGATGAAAAGAAAAATTGTTGATTTGATTTTGATTGGTTTGTTTCTTGTTTCATTCCCGTTAATCGGGCGAGCACAATTTGTAGAAGAGCCGGCAGTAACTCCTCCGGCCAATGCTCCGGCTATTGTCAATGCCGATAGAGTCGCTAATATTTTTGATGTTTTAATTCTTGTTTGCGCTTTAATTCTTGTTATCGGTTTATTTGGATTTGTAATCGGTTTTATAAGATTGGTAACAGCCGGCGGAAATGAAAATACCATTATTGCTTCAAAGAAGATGTTGATTACTTCCGGCTGGCTTTTTGGTGCGTCTATTATCGGTTATTTGACAATTAATTTGGTTAAATATTTTATTTATTAAGGTTTAAAATTATCTTATGCAAAAAATAGTATTATTCGTAACAATAATTTTTTCTTTTATTTTATTTATTCAAGTCAATGTTTTGTCTGTAAACAAAGTGCTGGCTCAGGGTTGGACACAAGGTCAACAAGCCGTTAGCGGAAGTGAAACCGGTTTGCCGGAAACAAGCGCCAAAGAAGTTGTTTTAAATATTTTGAAATGGTTACTTGGGCTGGTATTTGTATTAACCGTTTTGGCATTTGTCGGTTCAGGGGTGATGTTTATTATGTCTTTTAGCAACAATACAATCGTAACTATGGCCAAAGATTGGTTGACTTATGCTATTATCGGATTGGTGGTCAGTGTCTTGGGCTTTGTGTTGGTTTTGGCAATTTCCAATATGTTGACGGGAAATTTACAAAATACTCGTGGTGGTGGAGGTGGTGGAGGTGGTGGAGGTTTTTGGGCTAATATTTGGGGTCGTGATAGAAATGGTAATGATGTTAATGTCAACACCGGTCCAAACGGAACCACTGTTGATGGTAGATTGGGTGATTTTGATTTTAGCATTCCGGTGCCAATCTCCACTCCCGGTTCTAATAATACCCCTGCTCAACCATGGGTTAATCCTGATACCGGTCAAAATTATGATTATAATACCGGAAGGTAAAATTTCATTTTTAAATACTCTTAATAATTCAACACACAAATTAATATGCTGATAAAAAAAATATCTTTTTGGTTGCCATTTCTTTTATTATTGGCCATAGGGCTAACAACTCAGGCCCAGGGAATTACTATCCCGAGCAATACTGGTCTGCCTGACGGAAATATCGCCGGTGTTTTAATCACCGTTTTAAATTGGTTGCTGATGGTTTTTGTGATTATTGCCACAATCAGTTTTGTGATTACCGGATTGCAATTTATTTTTTCTTTTGGTGGAGCTAGCGGTTCGGAGGCACAGGCGAAGAAGAATTTTTCCTACACTATTATCGCTATTTTTATTGTGGGAGGGTCATTAATTATTCTAAAAACCATTGTCGGGCTGTTGGGCCCAAGCAGTGGTGGTAACAGTGGAAGCGGTATAAATTATGGTACTGAGCAAAATCCAAATTATGGAACTGTAGATGATAATTATGGTGATACCGGAGGGATGATGAACCCAACGCCGATCAATTCCTCAGAAACTCCCGCCTCTCCGGGAACAACCAATACTCCTTCATCGGGAGTGGCAACGAATATACCATCTCCGGTTACAACTAATCCTAACGCAACGGCTGGAGATGATGGAGGTATCTATGTTCCGGAGGGGGTTCATAATCAAGAAGTTTCAAATGGAGGAACGACCAGCAATCCCAGTGCAACGGCTGGTGAAGGCGGGGCAATCTATAGACCAGAAGGTCTTTAAAAAATTTTTGAGAAAAACTATTTCATTTATTTTTAAATACAAAAATGCAAATTCTTAATTAACGGAAATTTTGCGTATTTACTTTTCTTAGTGTGATAAATTTTTCTCATACTCCTATATAAAAGAATTACAAAAACCCGAAATTGTTCGGGTTTTTATTTTTTGTACAAACAAGATGTCTTGAAAAGTTTTGTTGTGTGCGATTTACAAAAGTATTTTTACAGGAACGTCAATATTAATTCACTGACTAAGAATTAAAGCAAGTTGAATTTCAAGAAGTTGAACTGAATTAATTGGCAGTTTTTAAAATTTTATTCAATTTTATTTTTGACAATACATAAAATCTCCATCATCCCGAACTGTTTCCGAGAAAATTACGAAAGTTGGTGTGTTTAACGACAATTTTCATAAAAATTTATCCAGTGTTTTGTAAACCGAACAGATTGTTGTTGATATGATTTTTATTTAATTTATCTTGATTAAATTACCAAGAATATTAAACAAATACAAAAAATCCGGTCAATGGGACCGGATTTTATTTTTAGAAATTGAATGGATTTTTATTTTTTTAACTTGCCTTCAATATGTGGCGTATGTTTTTTACATTTGGGGCAATATTTTTTTAATTCCAGCTTGTGTTGTTGTAACTTTCGCTTATTTTTAAAAGTATAGTAATTTCTATTCCCACAAACGGTACACTTCAAGGTGATAAGATTAT
>Ga0256914_1002714_pt1 | contig 14577 bp, 21 predicted proteins | sample HulkmetaG_FD_191571 | JGI IMG/M metagenome (GOLD analysis project Ga0256914, IMG submission 191571) | Hydrothermal chimney microbial communities from Main Endeavour vent field at the Juan de Fuca Ridge, Pacific Ocean - Hulk | ecosystem: Environmental > Aquatic > Marine > Hydrothermal vents ... | reverse complement strand
AGAACACGTAATACATTACCCCTTAAAGTCACCCAGCGTCTCGTAAGTAGGTTTTATTTTCTTGGATACGGAATTACTATTGACTGTTGTGGTAGGGGGCCTCAGCACCCCCGCTCGCCGGACGGCCTCAGTGTCGGCCGGCGGGTTTCTCTTGCTGGTTTGGTTGGTGGTAGGGGCTGATGTTGTTTTAATGTGTAGAAACGTATGGATTAGTGGGGGTGTTGAGTGGGTTACGGGCTCGTTTACTTTAGTCCTTACTATGATTCTGGTGTGCATGAGCGGATAGTTAAGCTCTTGGATGATGTCTGGCGCGTGCATGGTGTTCCGTGGCGGGAGGTTGTGGTGAGTTATTATGACTGGTACGGTAAGCCCGTAGATGTGAGTGAGGAGGTAGTGTATGAGAGGTACTTGAGGCCTGCCCGCGGCACTATCACGAGGTGTTTGCTCGCGCTGAAGGAGGCGGGCGTCGAGGTTTTCGTTGAGAGGGTTTCAAGGAAGTTCCGGACGAGGAGCGGGGACTACGTGGTGGCTGGCTCCGTAGCGCTTACGTACAACGATAACATTATCTGCGCCCTCCACTATGAGAAGGAGATCACCGCCTTCCTCTCACGACTGCTTGAGGGAGGCGTGGAGTTCCTTGAGAGAATAAGGCGCTGGGAAGACCGTTGAGGGTGCTGGAGGGCGGGTAGGTTCTCCCTCCTCGTTTGGGGCGGTTGCGCGATCCTTGAGTGACGCGTGCTGTGTTCCTGTGGTAATTGATATTTGGTTTGGTGTGGGTTTGTTTCGTGGTGCGGTGGTTGGAGGTATTTGTTAGGAGGGTGGTCATAGAGAATTTTAAGAGTTTGGAGCGGGTTGAGCTGGACTTAGAGCCTGGCATTAACTTGCTCGTCGGGCCTAACGCGGGTGGGAAGAGTAACTTGCTTGAGGCCCTCTACTTCCTGCGCCTAGCGCTCATCGACGGGGCGCGTAGCGTCCCGTACGTGCCGCACGCCCCGCTTTACTGGGACCCCCTCGACGTGGTATTCATGCGTGACCCGAGCAGGGCCGTGCGCTACCGGCTGGACTTCCTATGCCGTAACCCGAGGAAGCGTGTGGAGCATGACGTTTCGTTGGGGGTGAGCTTTAGGGTCTCCCCCGACAGATCAACCCTCCTCCCAACAGAGATTACGGTGTTGTATGGTAGTGACTCAGCACTCATCGTTAACGAGGAGGGTATGGAGGTTAGAATTAGGGAGGAACTCTTCAATGAGGTTAAGGAACAGTTCAAGAAGCGTTTTCCGCGCGGTATCTTCGGCGGCTTTTTTGAGAGGTTCAGGCGTGTTGGTGGGGTGGGGGAGTTCCTCGTCTTTAGGGTGGGTTCGGAAGTGTGGGCTGACCTCGGCGCTAACCCCGTGTTAAGTATCTTGAGGGCACTTCCTCATTCGGTAGGGTATAAGGGCGTTGAAGGTAGGGACGTGGGTAGCGTGGGCCTCTTCATACCTCCCGCAGGTTGGGTGCTGTTGGCGTTTAGGCTGAGGCCCGCAGCCGGAACCGCGAGTAAGGGTTTTGAGAGCCCTTCCGCAGCCTCAGTCGCAGGGATTCATGACTTGCTAGTGACGTTAGAGCGTATAGTTATGCTTAAGCACCCTGATATGAGGGCGTTGAGGGAGCCTAAGGCTTTGGGTGAGTCGGAGAGGTTGGATGTTAGGGCCTCTAACCTGGCCCCGGTGCTTCTTTCTTTGATGTCTAAGGGTAGGCTTTCGAGGATTGAGGAGGCTTTTGCGGAGCTTTTCCCGGGTGTCAGGGTTAGGCCGCAGTTTCAGCATGGTAGGGTCGCGTTGCTTGTTGAGGAGGGGGGCGTGGAGTTGCCGCCTCCTAACGTGGCGGACGGCATGCTTAAGGTGCTCGCGATACTTGCGGCGGTGGAGCTTAACCCTTCCCTACTCCTTATAGATGAGTTAGAGAATAGCCTCCACGCGCGCCTCATAGAGTACGTGGTTGACGTGCTGAATAGCTTGAGCGTGCCGGTGCTTGTCGCGACGCACTCCCCGGCAGTGGTTGACCTTGTTGGGCCTGAGAGAACCATAGTGGTTGAGAGGGGGGCCGGGGGCGGCACGAGGGTCACGAGGATAGAGGACCCGGAGGGCCTGTCGCGGAAGCTGAGGGAGTTGGGGGTCACGTTCAGCGACTACGTAATGTATAAGGCGACGTGGTGGGGCGAGGAGCGTGAAGCTCCTCCTAGTTGAGGACACCTACGGCGTGAAGTTCCATAAAGCAATCCTAGAGAAGCTTCAGGAAGCAATCGGCGTTAATACTCAAGGACTAGTGGTTAGGAGGGTGCCAGCCAAGGAATGCAATGAGGCGATCACAAGGAAGGTGAAGGCAATCCTAGCGCCGGACGTAAGGGGATCGAAGGTAGTGATCGTCGTGGACAGCGAGGGCATGAACCCCGACCACGCGGCGGGTAGGGTCACCACGCATTTTGAGGACGATAAATTACTGAGCGGTAGGGTGCGGGTGGTAGTGGTTATCCCGAGGCACGAGTCATGGCTATGCATAGGGCTCGGACTGCGGGCCAGTGCGTGCAGGAACCATCCGGAGGACGCGATAGTTAGGGCTAGGGGGCTGAAGTCCTACAGCAAGGAACACCTAGGCAAACTAGCGAAGCACGCGGACGTGAGGAAATTAATGGGTGAGAAGGACTTCAGGAAGTACGTCGATGCGATTAAGTGGGTGCTCGAGGATCCGTAAGGAGACCCACGCGCTACCCAAGCACGGCGTCGGAGTACGCCCTAGACCAAACCACCCTTAATCCTCCACACTCCTCCGTAACCTTTCGCGTGTTTTGTTTTCTTTGTGTTTTTTGTATTGTGGTTAGTTAGGTTTTTGTTTTGTTTGTGTGTTTGGTGGTAGGTGTTTGGTGTGGGGTTTGTTCCGCGTTCCGCTGTTTCTTTTCTTCGTGGTTTTGTGTTGGGTTGTGGGGCTTGTTTGTTTGGTTTGAGGTGGGGTGATTTTGTTGGTGCTGCCCTCCTTGTTGAGGGTGGTTTTAGGGGTGTTGTTGAGCCTGTTGGTTTGGGTGGTGTGAGTTCTTCCTTGGTTGGGGGTCGTAGGGTTGTTTTTGTTGGTGCTCCGCCGCCGGGTGTTGGTTTGGTTGGTGGTTGCTGTGTTGAGGCTCTTGCGTTGGGTGTTGATGAGGGTGGGCGTGGTTTGGCGATCCTGTTTAGGGGTGGTGGGGTTGTTGGCGTCTATAGGTTTGGGTTGGTTGAGTGTGGGTCTGCGGGGATCGTTTCCCGTGTTGTTGGGGTTCCCATGCCTTCCCGTGTGGCGGGCTTCACTAAGGCTATCGAGTCCGCCGTGACAATGTTCCCGCCCCCGCCGTCCCTCATGAGGGACTATAGGTTCGCGGGGCTTTCGGCGCTTGCTGAGGATATGGGGTGGAGGCAGCGTGCTTCCCGAGGGTTGGAGGGCGTTGAGGAGGTTCTCGAGGTGCTGGGGAGCGTTGGGGAGCGCGTTGTTAGGGCTTGGGGACACGTCGCTAGGGTTGAGGCGCAAGTGGGTGTGGAGGGTGTTAAGGGGTACGTGGTCGTGGGTGATGACGGGTCGAAGCTAGTCGTTGATGGGTGGGTGGCGAGGCCGGCGAGGTACGGGACCGCAGCCGTAACGCAGGAACTCCTCGACCGCCCCAGCACCGCGTACGTGGTCGTGATCCTTGAGGAGGGCGGGGTGGCTAAGGCAGCGACCACGGTGGCGGGCCCGGCCGCTAAGTACTCCTCGAGGAAGCTCGCCGCGACGCTGGAGGGGCTAACCCCCGGAGTGCCGTCGAGGGAGCGGGGCCAGCGGCACCCGCCGATGCTGACGGGGCCGCACCACCCGCCAAACATCAAGCTGGGCTTACCGAGGGAGGTAGCGGTTAAGGTGGCGCTGAAAGCCATGGAGACCCTAATGAGGAGAGAGGCCAAGAGAAGGAGGGAGGCGGGAAAGGTGGGGAAGGAGGCAAGAACCAAAGCTAGTGCCGGGAAGGAGGCTTAGCGGGCGAAAGCTAATTACTTCTGGGGCAGAAGCATACTTCTGGTGCAGAAGCCATGCTATTCGACCCAAGACCAAAGACCAGGAGGGAAGACCTATTCAACAGGGAACGCGAGCTAAGCGCGCTCCACAAAGCATCCGGCAAACCACTAATCCTAGTAACAGGAATAAGGAGGATAGGTAAGACCTCGCTAATCAACGTATTCCTGAACGAAGTAAACGCCACCACAATAATCCTGGACCTCAGGTCACTGAGGCCGAACTACGGCTACAGGGAACTCTACGGGCTCGTCTCCCAAGCACTAACGGAGAAAGCAAGCACCCTCGCAAAACTACTCAAGAACGTCAAGGGGGTGAAGGTGGCTGGGCTAGAAATAGAGCTCAGGTGGAGGGGAAGGAACGCCGCCTCACTAGCGACGATCCTAGACGCCCTAAACAAGGGAGGGCGAACGATAATAGCGCTTGACGAAGCACAGAAGCTAAGGGGGCCGAGAGCGCGGGAAGTACTCGAGGCGATAGCCCACGCGTACGACTACGACGAAAACGTAACTACGATACTAACAGGGTCCGAGGTAGGGCTGCTCCTAGAGTTCGTGGGGATAGACAATCCGGAATCACCCCTCTACGGAAGGTACGCCGAGATCATAAGCCTCGAGAGGTTCACCAGAGAACAATCCATGCAGTTCCTCGAAGAAGGCTTCAGAGAGGCAGGCATCAAAGCAACGGAAGAGCAACTCAGGGAAGCGGCGGAAGCATTCGACGGCATACCGGGCTGGCTAACCTTCTACGGAAACCTAAGCGTGTCGAAGGGAGCGCCGGCACCGACGAGTGAAGTGAAGGAACTAGCCATCAAGATAGCGCTAAACGAACTACGCAACCTAATCAAGGCAAGGAGCAGGAGATACGCACACGCACTCAAAGCGATAGCGAAGGGGGCGAGGACATGGACGCAAGTGAAGGAGGCCATAGAAACGGCGGAAGGAACTACCATCTCAGACAGCATACTCCACAACATACTGACAACCCTAGAGAAACTAAGCATAATAAGAAACTACGAATTCCTGGACCCCATATACAAGGAAGCGGCGGCGAAGCTGTGAGGGAAAGAAACAAACGGGAACCGCCTTTAATCACCTGCCCTCTCCCCATAGGTAACTACTTCAACACCAACTTCACGTACGGCGTCCCTCTTCGCCACTATGTCCTTATCGAACGTCGCGAACAGGTCGGCGCCGATGACCTTACATGTAGCCACGTGAATCAAATCTAGGGTCCGCAACCTCAAGGTCGGGGCTAACTTAAACGCCTGCCTAAGCACCTCCCCCAAACCCGCCCTAACTACCTTAGCCCCAACAACCTCCACGGAGTAAAGCGCGAGTGATAAGGGGTTCCTCAAGCCAGCCCTAGAGTAGACCGAGGCAAGCTCAACTAACGTCAACTCACTAACCACCCTGTCACCCTTCAAGCGCCTCAGAAACTTCAACGCCCTCCCGTGGTTAGGGTCCAGCTCATCAACGAACGCTATAACCACGTTAGTATCCAAGTATATCATCTGCTAGACCTCCCCTCCTCAAGAAGCTTCGTGAGGCCCCCGTGCCTAACCCTATAGTTACTTCGCTTAAGCTCCTCAACCCCCTCATATATACGATCCCAGAACTCAACCTCCTTAAGCACGCTACTAAGTCCCCGCTCAATCATTATATTAAAAGCATGCGACCTACTCCTAGCAATACCGTACTTAACCATCTTATCAGCCACCTCCACAAGCTCCTTACGCACCTTGATGGACACGGTAACCGACATATACTAGGTACACCAGTATTACCAAGGTCACCAACACACTTAAACATTAACCCAGAAACCCCGGTAACGCCCTACCGGGAAGGCGCAAGGGTTAATGCCCCACCAACCACTACGGAACGGTGGTTAAGACGGGGTTAATTGACCCGCACACGCACACGGTCTTCCTTAGCTGGAGGGACCTAACCTACCTAGCGGAAGCGGGTTACGAAGCAGTAGTTACGCTAGCGTACACACCCTACGCACCCTCACACCCGGCGTCACTGGAGGATCACTTCACCCACCTGGAGGCGGAGGTGGTGAGGCTCAAGGGCCTCGGACTAAGAGCAATCATCGGCGTGGGCCTGCACCCCAGATGCGTTAAGCCAGAGCACGCCTCCGCCCAGTTAGAGGTTGTGAGGAAGTGGCTACCTAAGGCACAGGTGCTGGGGGAGGTGGGGATCGAGAACCCGGACTCCAACCTCGAGGCCGAGGTGCTCAGGACGCAGCTAAGCATGGCTAGGGACGCCGAACTAACAGTAATCATACACACGCCACGCAACCGCAAGAGGGAAGCGCTGAAAGCAATAATCAAGGCGGTCAAGGAATCAAGCATCAAGCCCGAGAACGTAATCATAGACCACCTAACCCCGGAACCCGCGCTACTGAACGAGGTTATTGTGTTGGGGGCGTGGGCAGGCATAACGATCCAGCCAGGCAAGGCAAGCGTGCAGGACCTAGAATACCTAATAGAGTCCGCACCCGACGCCCTGAACCACGTAGTAATAAATAGCGACGCCGGGAGGGACCCCTCAAACCCGCTAGCGGTGGCTGAGGCCTACGAAGCCCTCGTGAGGAAAGGGTACGTGACGGAAGCCTACAGGCTAACCTCAATAAACCCGAAGGAAGCCATCAAGCCCCTAAGCACGTGATGCGTGGACCGAACAACCTTTAAAACTTAAATACTATGTTCTGTCTTGGTTGGTAGGTGCGCGGGTGTAGTAGTCATGCCTGAGGAAACATACAAGCACATAGTCAGGATCGCCGGCGTCGACATCGAGGGGGAACTCCCCCTCGCGTACGGCCTAGCCAAGATTAAGGGGATAGGTTACCACACAGGCCTAGCCATAGCGAGGAAGCTCGGCCTAGACCCGAGATTAAGGGTGGGTTACCTAAGCGAGGAGGACGTAGCCAGGATAGAGGATGCCGTCAAGAACCCGAAAGCCATCGGCCTACCTCCATGGTACCTTAACAGAAGGAAGGACTACGTGACTGGCGAGGACAGGCACCTCATCGGCGCCGACCTAATCTACGAGGCGAGGCAGGACATAGAGCGCCTAGCAAGGATAAGGTGCTGGAGAGGCATAAGGCACTCACTAGGACTGAAGGTGAGGGGACAGAGGACACACACGACCGGCAGGCTCGGCCCAGTTGTTGGTGTGACGAAGGGCAAGAAGTGACGGAGGTGGTCGTGAGTGGGTGACCCGAAGAAGCCAAGGAAGAAGTGGGAACGCCCCGGACACCCCTGGATCAAGGAAAGGCTACTTGAGGAGATGGAGCTACTGGGCAAGTACGGCCTAAGGAATAAGAGGGAGATCTGGAAAGCCCAAACACTCCTCAGGAGGATCAGGGAGAAGGCTAAGGCACTCCTATCACTGCCACCCGAAGTCAGGATCGCTAGGGAGGCCGAGCTAATAAGGAAGCTGTACCACATGGGCTTACTTGAGAGCGAGTCAGCAACCATAGACGAGATCCTCGGCCTAACAACGGAGCACGTCCTCGAGAGGAGGCTACAAACAATAGTTTACAGGAAGGGCTTCGCCAGAACGATCCACGAGGCAAGGCAGTTAATAGCTCACGGACACATAGCCATAGCGGGCCGCAGGATAACCTCCCCAGGCTACCTAGTCACGAGGGAAGAGGAAGACCTAATAGACATAGCGCCCGGCTCCCCCCTAGCCCAGAGAATCAAGGAAAGGCTAGCCCAGCAGGAGGGGGAGGCCGAGGCACCCGCCCCTCAAGCATGAGGAACGAGGTGACCACGCATGGCCTTCACGTCAAGAGAAATTAAGTGGGGCGTCGCACACATATTCAGTTCCTTCAACAACACAATAGTCCACATAACCGACCTAAGCGGCGCGGAAACCGTCGCCAGGATGTCCGGAGGGATGGTCGTTAGGGCGGACAGGGAGAAGCCATCACCCTACGTAGCCATGATGATAGCGTACAGGGCAGCGCAGCAAGCAATGGAGAAAGGCATAATGGCGATACACATCAAGGTGAGGGGCCCCGGAGGCCACGGACCGAAAATACCCGGCCCCGGAGCCCAGGCAGCCATCAGGGCCCTAGCGAGGGCAGGCTTCATCATAGGGAGGATAGAGGACGTAACGCCCATACCGCACGACACGACGAGGAGGCCCGGCGGCAGGAGAGGAAGGAGAGTCTGAAGGTGCCGGGCAATGAGTAACGAAGGGAAGCCAGAGACTAGGGTTTTAGAGAGAAGCGACACTCACGTGAAGCTACACCTCAAGAACGTCCCGCTACCCCTCGTAAACGCGGTTAGGAGGGCAGCCCTCGAGTACGTCCCCTCAATGGCGGTAGACTTCATTTACTTCCGCACCAACACCTCAGTACTCCACGACGAAATCATAGCCCACAGAATAGGGTTAATCCCCCTAACATCCGAGGAAGCCATCAAGAGGTACAAGCAACCCGAGGAATGCATGGAGCCGGAAGCCGAGAACGACCCCGAGTGCTACGCCATACTAATGCTCGAGGCCGAGGCAGGAGAGGACGAGGTTAAGACTGTTTACTCAGGCGAGCTAAGACCCATAACCGACCCCAACGTCAAGCCAGTCACGGAACGCGTCCCGATAGTCGTGCTCGGCCCCGGCCAGCGAATAGAGCTCGAAGCCTACGCACGCCTAGGCCGGGGCGTGGAGCACATAAAGTGGTCCCCAGCAACCGTAGCCGTCTCAACGTACGTTGCCGACATAAGGGTGAGTGAGGAGAACTGCACCCTCTGCGGAGCCTGCGTCAGGTACTGCCCGACAGGCGCCCTAAGGATCGAGGGAGGGAAGCTGGTGACCGACAACGACAAATGCACGTTCTGCCGCCAATGCGTTAAGGTATGCGACCACGACGCAATAACGCTTAAGGCTAAGCCGAACGAGTACAGGCTCTACATCGAGTCATCAGGCGCGCTTAAACCCGAAACCATAGTTGTTGAGGCCGTGAAGGAAATAATCCGCAAGCTGGACACACTTTTAAGCAAGATTGAAGGAATTGAGGAGGCAGGAGGGTGAGTCGCATGGCCAGGAGAACAGGCCCGACGAACATAGTGCTAAGGAAACTCATAAGGAAACTCAAGAAGGCCGCAAACGAGAATAACGCACCCATATGGGACTACGTCGCGGAACTACTCTCAAGACCCGCCAGGAGGAGGGTAGTGGTCAACGTATCCCGCATAGAGCGCCACGCCAAGGAAGGCGAAACCATAGTGGTTCCGGGCAAGGTCCTCGGCGCAGGAACCCTAACGAAGAAAGTGACGGTCGCGGCCTACGCATTCAGCGAGTCAGCCCTCCTCAAGATAAAGGCGGCCGGCGGTAAAGCGATAACGATAGAAGACTTAATTCGTGAGAACCCGAAAGGAAGTGGCGTTAGGGTGATGGCGTAATGAGTGAGGGGAAACCCAGGCTGAAGAGAACAATAATAATAGACGCGGAAGGCGCGATCCTAGGGAGGTTAGCGACCCACGTAGCTAAGGCCCTGCAGGAAGGATTCAAGGTATACGTAGTCAACGTCGAGAAGTCAGTCCTCTCAGGGAAGAAGAACATGGTCATCGAAGGGTACAGGGTCTGGCTAAGGATAAAGACCCTACGCAACCCGCAGAAACGCTCGCCGAAGAGGCCGAGAAGCCCAGAATCCCTATTCAAACGCGCAGTCAAGGGAATGCTACCCAAGAACTTCCTGAAGGGCAGGGAAGCCCTAACAAACCTAAAGGTCTATGTCGGCGTCCCGAAGGAGTTAAGAGGGAAGGAATTCATTAAGGTACCGGACGCAGACGCCTCCCGCCTCGGGAGGGAATACATAACCCTAGCGGAAGTCGCGAGGGCCATGGGGTGGAAGGGATGAGCGTGAAGCAGGAAACCGGGAAAATAGTTATCGCGACGGGGAAGAGGAAGACAGCCATAGCCAGAGCAATAATTAAGCCAGGTAAGGGAAGGGTATGGATAAACGGCATACCCCTGGAAATATGGCCCGTTGAGATGGCCAGGCTGAAGATGATGGAACCCCTCCTACTCGCGGGCAGGCAGATATGGGATCAGGTAGACATCAAGGTAAGCGTTGAGGGAGGGGGCTTCATGGCTCAGGCCGAGGCCGTGAGGACAGCCATAGCTAGGGGTCTAGTGGAGTTCACGGGAAGCGAGGAGCTGAAGAGGATATACAAGGAGTACAGCCGCCCAATGCTCGCGGGCGACCCCAGAAGGACGGAGCCGGAGAAGTGGATGAGGTACTCCGCCAGGAGGTGGAGGCAGAAGTCATACAGGTGATGCGTGCATGGTGCTAATACCCGTAAGGTGCCCGACCTGCGGCGCCGTAATAGGGGACAAGTGGGAGCAGTTCGCCGAGAGAGTGAAGAGGGGAGAGGACCCGAAGAAAGTACTCGACTCCCTAGGGATAAGGAGGTACTGCTGCAGACGCGTCTTTATTTCACACGTCAACCTCATCGAGGAAATGGTAATGTACACGAGGAGGGTGTGAGGCCATGAGCGAGTCAGGCGAGAGAGGCGGATCAATAGAGCTCCTAGTCCCCCTAAACATGTATTTAGAGTCAGGCGTCCACATAGGCACCCACATGTGCACAAAGCACATGAAGAAGTTCGTCTACAAGCAGAAGCCCGAAGGACCATACGTCCTAGACATAAGGAAAATCGACGAACGAATAAGGATCGCCGCGAAATTCATAGCTAGGTACCCGCAGGAAGCCGTCCTAGCGGTCTCCGCAAGGCAGTACGGCTACACACCCGTGAAGAAGTTCGCCGAGGTGACGGGCGGCAAGGCAGTGACTGGAAGGTTCATACCCGGAACCCTAACCAACCCCTGGCTCAAGCACTACGTCGAGCCAGACATACTCATAGCGACAGACCCCAGAGTAGACCAGCAAGCAATACTGGAGGCCTCGAAGATAGGGATACCCGTAATAGCGATAGCGAGCACCGACGCCAAGCTAAGCAGCGTCGACCTAGTCATACCCGGCAACAACAAGGGCAGAAAGTCCCTAGCCCTAATCTACTGGCTCCTAGCAAGGCAGGTCCTAAGGGAGCGCGGAGTCATACCGCCCGACGGCGACCTACCCGTAAGCGTAGACTCTTTTGAGACCAAGGTGACCATGAGGTGGTGACACGCCCCCCAGCAGTCGCGGGGCAGTTCTACGAGGCGGACCCAGCTAAACTCAGGTCAAGGATAGAGCAGTGCTTCACCCACCCCCTAGGCCCAGGCAAGCTACCCGAACCCAGCAAGACCAGGAAGCCCGAAAGCAAGGGCTTCATAGCCCCGCACGCGGGCTACGTATTCAGCGGGCCCATAGCCGCACACACTTACCTCAAAATAGCTGAGGAAGGGAAGCCCGACACCTTCGTAATCCTAGGCCCCAACCACACAGGCGCGGGAGCGCCCGTCGCCGTCTACCCTGACGGCGAGTGGTTAACCCCACTAGGCAAGGCCGTGATCGACGCTGAACTAGCCGCCGAGATACTCAGGAGGTCGAAGGTCGCGGCCCCCGACAGGTTAGCCCACGAGTCCGAGCACTCTATAGAGGTTCAGTTACCCTTCCTGCAGTACCTGTTCGGGGAAGTGACGTTCGTCCCCATAGCGATGCTCTACCAAACACCTCAGATAGCTAAGGACCTAGCCAACGCGATAGTTGAGGCGGCGAAGGAACTGAGCAGGGACGTGGTGGTGATAGCGTCAACGGACATGAGCCACTACGAACCACACGAATTAGCGGTGAGGAAGGACCGCATAGTGCTGGAGAGGATAGAGGCCCTAGACCCTGAAGGCCTGTACGACGCCGTCCTCACGAAGAACATATCGATGTGCGGTCCCGGCCCGACAATGGTCATGCTGTACTTCAGTAAGTACTTGGGTGCAACCAAGGGAGAGGTACTGAAGTACGCGACGTCAGGCGACGTGACGGGAGAGAAGGCCTGGGTAGTGGGGTACGCGGCGGCCAGGACCCTCTAACGCAGTACCCAAAATAAGCGCCCCGCCGAAGAAGTAGGTAGGTGCCGTGGTTGAGCGGAGAAGTAGTTAGGGTTAAATATGGGTTCACCGAGCACGTCCCACTAATACACGTGCCGATACCCGGCAGGCGAAACCCTGTCCTAGTGGTGCCCACGACCAACAAGGTGGCGGTAGAGGCTAAAGTAGTCCCTGAAGGGAGAACCCTCAAGTTGCCCGCGAATATCCCTCAAGAGGTAGTTGAGATCACCACCAACTTCTACTCGAAGTTGCTTGAGGAAGTCGGCATAAGCGCGTCGGTGGAGGTCACCGCTTACGTCGGGAGCACGGCTTACGTGCCCTACGCGTACGTAGCGGTAACGAACGCTATCATAGGGGCGTTAAGCGGCGGGATAGACGAGGAAATACTGTGGGCAGCCACCACCGTGGACTCGGCGCTCGGCGTTAGGGACGGTGTTAAGGCCCTAAGGTTCTCAGCCGTCAAGAACAGGCCGTACGTATGGCGCTCAGGCGAGGGAATAATTGAAGCCTCAAGGGAGCTCACGGTCGTGGTCAGCACTGTAGCGGTCAGAGACCTAAGCGTGCTTGACGAACCCGTCGAGGTCGACACCCTAACACACCTAGCGGGCATGGCGGTAGTGACGGCCTTCAGAGCCATGGAGGAGGGAGGCACGTTGCAGGGGCTGATCCCCGCGCTACGCTTAGCTAACGCGTTGTGGCATGCCCTCTACGGCGTGGAGCTGCCCGCTACGACGCGCGAGGAAATACATGCAGTGGTAGAGGGGCTTAGAGGCAATGCGATTGTTTTAAGGGTGAGGAGCCCTTGAGCAACACAACGATAATTAAGCTGGGAGGCTCCGTCATAACCGATAAGAGTAAGCCCTTCTCCATCAGAGTAGATGTCTTAACCAGCATAGCTGCGGACCTAAGCACATACTTAAGGGAGGCTAGTGGCGACGCCTACATGGCCTTAGTCCACGGTGGTGGCTCCTTCGGACACCCCCTAGTCAGGGAGTGCCTAGAGCGTGAGGGCGTGATAAGTAAGGAATGCTTCACGAGAGTAGCGCACTACATGACCGTGCTGAACGCCGAGATCGTGAGGACCTTAATGCTGAGCGGGGTGCCAGCAGTCTCCACACCCACTCGAGCCACGTGCGTCGCGTTAAGGAATGACCTGGCGGACTGTAACCTAAGCATGGTTAAGGAACTCGTCCACGCAGGCGTAATCCCCGTAATGTTCGGGGACGTCGCCCCCATGAAGGGCGGAGGCTTCAAGGTGATCTCGGGGGACGTCCTAGTATGGCTGCTCGCGAAGGAGTTGGGGGCGGACACCGTGATATTCTTGACGGACGTGGACGGGATATTCACCACGGACCCCCGCCTAAACCCTGGCGCGGAACTCATACCTGAGGTTCAGGCACAGGAACTGGTGCGGGGCTTAGCAACGCTGTCAACCTCCACTGGAGGGAAGGCGGACGTGACGGGAGCGATGAAGTTCAAGATCGAGGCTGGCTTAAGACTCGGTGTGAAGGGGGTTAAGGCCCTCATAATTAACGGGCTCAAACCTCACAACTTAATTAACGCCCTCCAAGGAAGGAAAGTGAGAGGTACTGTAGTATGGTTCTAGACGACAACGCGGAAAGGAAGCTGCAGCACATAGACGTGGTCCTCAAGGAGGACGTGGAGGGCCCACTAACAACGCTACTCGAATGCGTCCACATACCACACCAAGCCCTCATCGACGCAGGTCCCGAGGACGTGGACACTAGGGTAAGGTTCCTAGGCAAGGAATTAGCGGCACCCCTAATAATTTCGGGGATGACCGGCGGCGCCCCAGGAACGGAGAAGATAAACGCGGCCCTAGCCTCAATCGCTGAGGAAGAAGGGCTCGCCCTAGGCGTCGGTAGCCAGAGGGCGGCACTAGAGAACCCGAACCTAGAATACACGTTCAAGGTGGTCAGGGACGTAGCCCCCACCGCCCCAATAATAGCTAACATAGGTGCGGCAGAGGTGGTCAGGTACCCGCCAGCAAAGGTTCTAAAGGCTGTTGAGATGATTGACGCTGACGCCCTAGCAGTGCACCTGAACCTAGCGCAGGAAGCGGCGCAACCCGAAGGAACGCCTTCGATGAAGGGCATAGTTAGGAGTTTAGAGAAGCTCGTCCTCGAATCCCCCGTACCGGTGATCGTGAAGGAGGTTGGGAACGGCTTATCGAAGGAGGTAGCAAGCGTGCTGAGGTCCGTAGGGATAAAGCACTTCGACGTGGAGGGGGCCGGAGGAACTAACTGGGTCAAGGTGGAGATGTACAGAGCGGTGAAGGCAGGGGATCACGTTAAGGAGGGGATAGCGAGGAATCTCCTAACGTGGGGGATACCGACGGCGGCCTCAATAATTGAGGTGAGGAACGCGGCACCCGACGCCTACATCATAGGGTCTGGAGGGATAAGAACAGCGGTCGACGTCGTTAAAGCCATAGTTATAGGGGCTGACGCGGCAGGGATGGCCCTACCTTTCCTCAAAGCCTACGCCTCAGGCAGGCTGAGGGAGTTC
>Ga0256914_1002713_pt1 | contig 14580 bp, 13 predicted proteins | sample HulkmetaG_FD_191571 | JGI IMG/M metagenome (GOLD analysis project Ga0256914, IMG submission 191571) | Hydrothermal chimney microbial communities from Main Endeavour vent field at the Juan de Fuca Ridge, Pacific Ocean - Hulk | ecosystem: Environmental > Aquatic > Marine > Hydrothermal vents ... | reverse complement strand
CGGCTAGAAACCACGAAGACACGAAGCCACAAAGGCACGAAGAAAAGAAAAAGCTTTGAAATGCTTGGTGTTCTTAGTGTCTTTGCGCCTTTGTGGTGATTGAAGTCGGGTACGTTAGTCGTTACCAAAAAAATCCCCTGCACAGCCAGAGCCGCGCAGGGGTAGGAATAGAGGTGTGCAGGTGTGCAGGAAGCCAGATTAGAGTTCGGCTACATGCTGGGAGAGGAAGATAGCCACACCTTCGGGCGATTCCTGCATGCCGGCAGCACCTTTTTCCCAGCCAGCGGGGCAGACTTCGCCGTGCTGTTCGTGGAATTGCATGGCATCCACGATTCGCAGCATCTCGTCGATGTTGCGGCCAATGGGCAGATTGTTGACAACCTGATGCTGCACGACAAAATCCTTATCAATGAGGAAGGAGCCTCGCAGGGCCACGCCCGCGGGGTGCTCGATACCATAAGCCTGCGTAATCTCGTGACTCACATCTGCCACCATGGGAAAACGCACCGGGCCAATGCCGCCACGATTCACCGGGGTATTGCGCCAGGCATGATGCACATATTGCGAATCAATAGAAACCCCCACCACTTGCACACCACGCTCCTGGAAGGCTTCCAGACGATGATCATGGGCAATGATTTCGGTAGGACACACAAAGGTGAAATCCAGTGGCCAGAAGAAAAGAACAATGGGTTGTCCCTTAAAGCTGGACAGGGTAAAGTCATCGATGATGCTACCATCACCCAAAACAGCAGGGGCAGTGAAATCGGGGGCTTGTCGGCTTACTAAAACGCTCATAAAGTACTCCTTGAAAGTGTGTGGAATGATATTGCTTAATTATTATAACTCTTAGTTTAGAATAAGTCCAATTTAGTCTTGTAAGTGTTCATCCATTTGTACTGTTCGCAGATTGTGATAGACTATCGGGTGATAGCGATGTGAGATTGCTTCACCCGATTTGACGTTTTTCTGCACAATTCATTGGAGGTTGTCATGTTTGGAAAAAGTTTGCGTATTCTTGCAATTGTTTTGATGGGCTTTTCGGCCGCCATGATGGTTTTGGGTGGTATTGGAACCATTTGCATTGCATTTTGGCCCGAAAAGTACCCGACGCTGTCCATGATGGTTCCTTACAAGCCGATTTACCAGGTGGCAGCCATTACCACCATTGTGGCAGGATTGTTTGCTGTGCGGGCCACCATGCGGTTGCGGCGTTTTCAGGCCCGACATGTGCGCGCGGCCATCATCATCCTCTTGGTCAGCCTGGCCACTGCCGGGGTAAAGATGTATTTTTCCAGCAAAGTGCGGGGCAGCGTGGCTCCCACCAACATTCGCTTCTATCTTTCGTTGTTGACCATGGTTTATTTGCTGATATTGCGTTGGCCGGGCGTGTGGCAGCGCGTGCGCACCGAGTCGCCCGATGATCAAAGTGGGCAGATTGGTACAGGCATTGCCGCCATTGTGGCGGGCATTCCTACCCTGACCGTGCAGTATTGGGCAGCCTCGACCCATGTTTTGCAGGGCGTGAACTACGCAGATGTCTGGCATTGGCAGCTTGCCGTGGTTGGTTGGAGCTTGATTGCCGGTGGTGTTTGGCTCTTGCTGCGCTGCTGGAGCAAGGAGGCGCGTTTCAATTTGGCCGGCGATAGCGACTTGCAGTCACCGCCATTGCCTTTCTGAGAGTTACCACTAAGGTCGCCCGGCTAGAAACCACTAAAGAAATCTTGACGCCCGAAATCCACTCTGGTTAATTGCCTTGCTGTTTGTCTACTTTGGCAGTACAATAGCTCGGTTTGTGGCAATCGCCAGTTTTTTCGTACACTTCTACTCAATACGCTATCATTATGAAACCATTATCCAACATGCTCAAGAATATCCCGCCTTCGGCTACGCTGGCGGTGAATGACAAAGCCAAAGCGCTCAAAGCCGCGGGACGGGATGTTATCTCGCTGGCCGGGGGCGACCCAGATTTCATCACGTCTGAAAACATTATTGATGCGGCTGTGCAAGCGTTACGCGCGGGCGACACGCATTATCCGCCCTCGCGCGGGACCGTACGCATGCGCCAGGCGGTGGCCGACAAACTCCAACGCGATGCCGGTCTTGCTGTTGATCCTGCCACCCAGGTGCTGATTAGCTCCGGGGCCAAATTCCTCATCTACGCTGCGCTCAGCGCCATGGTGAATCCGGGCGATGAAGTGATTGTTTTTGAGCCTTACTGGGTATCTTATGTGCCCATGGTCATTATGGCTGGCGCCACGCCCGTGACAGTGCCCCTGGACGCGGCCAATGGATTTGCCATCACTGATGATGTGGCCCGCTACATCACGCCCCGCACCAAGGTGATGATGGTCAATACGCCCAACAACCCCACCGGCCACGTGATGAGCGCGGCCGAGGCCGCCGTAGTGCAACGTTTGGCAGTGGAACATGATCTTTACATCCTGTTCGACGAAATTTACGAAAAACTCATCTTCGAAGGTGAACACATCCATCTGGCTACCTTGCCCGGCATGGAGGCCCGTACCATCATCATCAACGGGCATTCAAAAGCCTATGCCATGACGGGCTGGCGTTTGGGGTGGGCCGCGGGCCCGGCCGATGTCATCGGGCTCATGGCTAAATTGCAGAGCCAGACCGTGACTTCGGCAGCTTCATTTACCATGGCCGCCGGAGTCGAGGCGCTTAGTGGGCCGCAAGATGCCGTGGAAGAGATGCGTTTGGCCTACAAGGCACGCCGCGATTTCATGGTCGAGGCGCTGAATGCCATTCCCGGCGTCGAATGCGATCCTCCTGCCGGGGCCTTTTACCTCTTTGTGCGCTTCCCGGGCCTGGGCACCGATTCCATGAAGATTGCCGATATTCTGCTGGAAGAAGCAGACATCGCGGGCACGCCCGGGGTCGCGTTCGGGCAGGCAGGCGAGGGCCATGTGCGCTTCTCCATCGCTACCTCCATGCACGAGCTGGAGCGGGCGGTCGAACGCATTAGAAAATTGATGACCAATCGTTAATTTGAACCACCGGGACGCGGAGATAAGTTGCTCCGCGTCCCTTTGTGACGATAAATGTGGGGATATGGGCAAAGAGCAACAAAAACCTTGGAAGCGACTAAACAGGATCTTTCCTTGTGCCTTAGTGGCCTTGATGGTTCTCTCGGGATAGCGGTGACCAGTAACCATCAGTCAAAAATAACCACTCCCCCTGATTTTATGATGGATGGATGTTGCTGCCCCTCAAATTACATAGCTTTGTCATAATTTTGCAATACTCTTTTGCTATCCTGCATGCAGTGAGGATTCTTTGATGCCTCACCCTTGCAAACCGGTTGCTATGAACATTTCCATCCAAATTTCTCAACAAGGAGAAATCTCAATGAACAAAAAACACATTATCGTGGCCCTGAGTGCGCTGGCCTTGCTGACTTTACTCATCGCTGCCCCCGCATTTGCCGCCACAACTGACCTGCTCACTACCACCTCTGCCGCTACTTTGACCACAGACCCACCCCCGACCACAGATGCTGAGCCGGTAGACTGGATCGACATCGTTTTGGACAAGCTGAACATGAGCGACGATGCGCTTTTCACCGCCTGGAGCAACGGCCAAAGCCTGAAGGACATTGCCCGCAGCCAGGACGTTGACCCCCAAGTCATCGCCGATGCCATCGTCGCCGCAGAAACCATCTGGCTGGATGCCATGGTTGCCAGCGGCGAGTTTTCGGCAGACGATGCAGCCAGTTGGAAAGCTGACCTGGCCGCCGATGTCGATGCGTTTATGAACGAAAAGGGAGATGCCGAAGTTTACGACACCTTCGATGGTGTTGACTGGATAGCAATTCTCCTGAAAACGCTGGATATGGAGGAAGGCGCACTCTTCGATGCAATCGCCGATGGGAAAACTGTCGCCGAGCTTGCCACCAACAAAAATATCGACCCGCAGCGCATCGCCGATGCCATTGCCATGGCCGAGACCGAATGGCTGGATAAGATGGTGGCTGATGGTAAAATCAGCGCCGAAGAAGCTGAATCTTGGAAATCGGAGCTGAACGATGCTATCCAAAGTTTTTTGACTGAGGATTGGAGCCTCTCTGTCGATGAAATCGTACCCGCTGATTTTGTTGGTATCGATTGGTTCACTGTGGCGGCCCAAACACTGGGGCTGGATGAAGAGACACTTTTTGAAGCCATGGACAGCGGCAAAAGCCTGAACGAGCTGGCCCGGGAGCAAAATATCAAGCCCCAAAAGGTCGCCGATGCCATTCTCGCTGCGGAGTACGCCCAACTTGATGCGTGGGTAAAAAATGGCGACATGCCCGCAGATGAAGTTGCGCAGTGGAAAGAAGTGCTGCCCGATGAAGTCGCAGCCTTCATGGAAGAAAATTTCGCAGCAGAAGAGGATTTTATCGAGGACAGTGTTGATTGGCTTGCCATTGCTCAGGAGAAGCTGGGCATGGATGACGAAGCCTTCTTCAATGCCCTGGATGCAGACCAGTCCTTGGCCCAAATCGCTGCAAGCCAGGATGTTGCGTCACAGAGCATTGCCGATGCCATTGTTGCCGCCGAAAATGCGTGGCTGAATAAAATGGTTGCCGATGGCAAGCTGACGGCAGAAGAGGTGAGCGAGTGGCAGGCCGACCTGGCCGAGATAGTTGATACGTTTATGAACAGCCACTGGTTCTCTGAGCAGCCCTGGTAAATTTTCCCCCTTCCCCAAAAAAACGCCCGACTGGCTAACCGGTCGGGCGTTGGTTCTCTTTAGTCCTCTTCTGGTGCAGGAGGTGGTGGTGGAATGATGGGCTGCTGCGGCTCAGGAGGCAGAGTCGAGGTGGCGGGCAGAACGGACTCGGGAGCGGCAACAACAGTCGGCTCTGTTGGGTACTTGCGAGTACCAAAACGGGTGAGCAGCGCCCCGCCGATGGCAATGTTACCTGCCACAAACACCACCAGGCCCGAGATAACGCCACCCACAAAGGGCAGAATGTGAGGCATCTGCCACAGCATGGTTAAAATAGCTACGCCAACCAGCGCTTCCCAGATGGGTGTGCTCTCTTTGATATTGGCAGCTTTTAGCAGCTCTCTGCCCAGCAGCCAGCCCAAAGCCAGCCATCCCAGCAGAAAAGTTCCCAGCAGGATGAGCGGAATGAGCAGTGCCACCGGAATCAGACAAATGGTAATGCTTAGCAGTGCAATGACAGGCACAGAGAGGATAACCGTTGCCAGGCCCACACCAAAGGCTAACAGCAGATTGTTCTGCATGGTATCGGCCATTCGCTCAGTGGCAGCGGGCGCAATCAGCACCAGAATCATACCCAGCGCTGCCAAAACCGCAGTCCAGGCAATGGCACTTAATGCCCGAAAAAGTGTGCGCATGAACCAGTTGGAGCTCTCCTGGCGGGGATGACGCGGGATGGGGATTTGTTCGACCAGGGGAGGAGCCACGGGCGTGCCATCCAGCACCGGGCCATCTGAGTTACCATCAGTGCCAATGATGTCACCATGAATTCGGGCATTGGCATCGCGATTGATTCGGCCTCCTATCGCTGTGGCATCGCCATCCACCACCGCGTGGGCATTGAGATTAACAAAGCCGCCAATAGCCGCAACGTCGCCGCGGATGTGTCCATCGATATTGGCTGTTCCACCGATGATGGCAACATCACCCATGACAACTGCATTGGTTTGAATATCGACTGTGCCGCCCAAAACGGTCAGGTCTCCATCCAGCGTTTTGCCGGTTGCCAGGGTGTAGTTGCCACCAAAAACAACCTTGTCGCCATCTTTGCCCCCCTGGGCATAAGTTGTCGTAGGAAGAAGCATGATCAGCGCCAGGAGTAACACAATGACCAAAGTTTTGTTAAGACGTGAATGTGCGAACATGGGATTTGCCTCCATGATGTGAAATTTGGGGTAGTGGTTCGAATGTGACTGACGCCATGGCAACCACAGATGGCACAGATTTTTGGTGCCTTTGTGCTCTTGGTGGTGCGCTTCGGATAGCGATGAATCGTTACATTTCAACTTTCATGGCATCACCTGCTTAAAAAATAACCTATCGGCCCTGATGGGACAGGCTGGATGCGCCCAGAAGCTGCTCCGGCGCTTTTTGCAAAACGATGATGAGCGAAAGCAGCAACACGCTGAGGGCCATCAATGTGCCAACAGGAACAACAGCCCATTGGGGCAGGTGCTGAAAAATGTTGACCGCTGCCATCAGGAGCGAGGCGAATGCGCTAAAAGCACTCACCAACCAAGCGATGCCCCCCGATAAAAAGCCTGGCTCGAAAACGGCTATCAGGCCCGCCCCCAGCAGCAACAGCATGGGGATTAGCGCGATGAGTGCCGTCAGGCCCAGCGTGCCACCCAGAATCAGCTTGTCGCGGCGGCGCTGCCAGGTGAGCGCTTTTGTCACCGAAACCGCAAAATCTCGAGTCGAATCAAGCATGGGCGCTGCAGCCAGCGATTGATGCACCCATAGCATGGCATCCAGCATAGGCGCACAACCGGGCAGATGGGCAGCCTCCTGGCGCAGTTGTGCAGGCGTCGTATCGGGAAGCTGGCCGTCGAGATGCTGAGAAAGACGTTCTAAAATCTGATTACAAGTATCCATGATGATGTACTCAGTGAGTTGGGATGTCGGGAGCAAGAGAGGGTCTTGCTTGCGAGCGGGAAGCAATTTGTGCCACCTGTTTGCGGGCCCGGTGCAACCGGGACTTCACCGCGGGAACCGAAATAGCCATACTTTCGGCGATTTCTTCATACGAGTAGCCGTACCAGTAAAGCAACACCAGCGGCGTGCGATACGTGGGCTCCAGTTGGTCAATCCATTGCTGCACCTGGTCAGAAAGCTCACCTTTTTCGGCATGGCGATGAGGATCGAGACTCTCGGGCATGGGCACTTTTTCGACCAAAGGGTCATCTTCCAGCGAGCGCCATTTGATGCGTCGTTTGCGTAAACGATCCACGCAATGATTCGAAGCAATGGTCAGTACCCAATTGATGAATTTGCGATCCACATTGTAGCGCTGGATGTTGGCATAGGCGCGGATGAAAGTTTCCTGCGTTGCATCCTCGGCCTCCTGTTGATTGCCCAACATACGGTAGCAAAGATTGTAAACCGGGCGCTGATAGGAACGAACAATGTGCGCAAAGGCCTGCTGATCACCCTTTTGGGCATTCAGTAAAATAGCTCGTTCAGGTTGTTGGGTGGCTGCTGCCGCTTTTTTCACAAATGGCCTCGAAGCAACATGGGAGGGTGTCTTAGCGCTGTGTGCTGTGTGGTTACGATGATGAATCTTATTCTATCATGCGTTACGCAGCTTGGTGCTGTTGGGTTTCGAAAGCGAGGGTGCGCTGGCCTGATATCGCAAAAAAAAGACCGGCAGCCTGGGGCCACCGGTCTTGCCAGCGTGAAAATGTGAGAGGTTACTTGGTTTTGATGTTGATGCGCTTCGGTTTAACCTCTTCTACCTTGGGGATGTTCAGCGTCAGAACGCCATCCTTGTAAGTCGCTTCGATTTTGTCGGCATTCACCGGAACAGGCAGGGCAATGCTGCGTTGGAAGATGCCAAAGCGGCGTTCACGCAGATGATACTTGCCTTCGTCGATAGCATCCTGCTCCTTGATTTCACCTTTGATGGTCAGCACATTATCGGTCAGCGTAATATCCAAATCGTCAGGATTGATGCCAGCCAGCGATGCCTTAACCTGGAAAGCATCCTCCGCTTCCATCACATCCAGAGCCAGGGCCCAGGGGCGGGCGTCGGCATAGTTGGGAGCAGGGACCAAATCATTCATCATGTTTTCCAGCGCATTGCGCCAGGCCTGCATTTCTCGGGCAAAGGGGTCTCGAACAGTCATAAGTTTCATTTTCTCATCTCCTTGTGGGTGATGTGTGTTGTTAGGGAATTAAGTGTGCGGCTGCAAGAGCCATGACTTTTTACACTTTTATTAAACACCCACAGCATTAGCGCTGCATATGTTCAGCATTAGCAAAAGATAAGAAGTGACAGGTCACATTTTCTGATTAGCCCAAAAGAGTGCAAAGGCACAACATACGTTACGACTAAGGTAGCCCGGCTAGAAACCACGAAGCCACGAAGCCACAAAGGCACGAAGAAAAGAAAAAGCTTTGAAATGCTTGGTGTTCTTAGTGTCTTTGCGCCTTTGTGGTGATTGAAGTCGGGTACGTTAGTCGTTACCAACATACAAAGAAAAAGCTTTCGCCTTTCGTACCTTCGAGCCTTCGTGCTCACAGATTGAAGTTCACGACCTGTATCGTTACGATGAGAATGAGCCCCGGCACAGGAGCATAAAAAATGCCCCTGGCATTAACCAGAGGCATCTTGGCAGGTGGAGATGCGGGGAATCGAACCCCGGTCCGGAACAGTCGCCTGCGCACATCTACAAGCTTAGTCACAACATCTGTTTCGCCTGCGGGAAGGCTGTGACCACTTCCGCGATACAGACTAGCCAATCATCTTTTGCCTGGCGTATCGGCGTCAGCCAGGCAGCACTTTGCAGTCTATGACAGCTTACCGGATGCGCTGCCAAGTCCCGCATCCGGGGCCGTGAACGCTATCTCAAGCGCTCAATGCTTTAACCGGGGGTTGTTTACGCAGCCAGCGCAACGGCGTTGGTGCGGGCGAACCCGAAGTTGAAAGCGTTGCCAGTATTTTTGGCATTTATTGGTTGTGCCCGTTTTAACGAGGTCAGGCGCCTCGGCTTGCAGCACGCAAACGAATCGCTGCCCCGTCGAAACCGTTCATCCCCATGATGACGATAACGAGACAAACTTCGCTCGCAGCATCATTTTAACACAGTTCTCCCTGCATTTCAAGAGAGTCTGCTTTTTTTCTTACATCCTTCGTTACGACTAAGGTAGCCCGGCTAGAAACCACGAAGACACGAAGCCACAAAGGCACGAAGAAAAGAAAAAGCTTTGAAATGCTTGGTGTTCTTAGTGTCTTTGCGCCTTTGTGGTGATTGAAGTCGGGTACGTTAGTCGTTACCATCCTTCAAGTACTTTTACCTCACTTTTGCCCTCTTTTACGCATGTCCGAGGTTTGAAACTTCCTTCATTCTGGTGTACCATGCCCCTGATTCAATCTTTCTCACACGCTCTCCCTTTGTAATTTATCATGTCTAAACCCTTTCCTGTTACCGACGCAACCTTCATCGAAAAAGTTCTCAATGCCTCCACGCCCGTCATCGTCGATTTTTGGGCCGAATGGTGTTCCCCCTGCAAACTCATCGCCCCAGTTCTCGAAGAGCTGGCCCGTGATTTCGACGGCCAGGTGCAAATCGCCAAACTGGATGTTGATCACAACCCCCTTACACCGGGGCAATATGGCATCATGGGCATCCCCACTCTCATCATCTTCAAAAATGGTCTGCCTGCGGAGCGCATCGTCGGTTACATGCCCAAAGATCGCCTCTTGCAGCGCATCTTGCCCCACATTCAATAGCAACCCTCATGCAACTTTACACCGCGCCGCCCGCTGCAGGCAAAACCACCTACATCCTGCAACAGGCCCGAAAACATGCCCGGGCCGGTCAGATTGCGCGGGTCATTGTTGCCAACCACCGCCAAACCATCGCCGCCCATCGCCTGCTGGCTGGCGATACGAGCCACGGGGGAACTTTGGGCGTGCGCGTCCACACATTGGGCAGCCTGGCCCGTGAAATTCTGGATAAAGCTGCGTCTCCCCTCACCCTCATCAGCGACCCCATCCAGATTCGTTTTCTGCGTTCGCTGGTCGACAAAGCAGGTCTCAGCTACTACGCCCCTCTGGCCCGCAAACCAGGCTTCATCCGGGCGCTGCGTCACCTCATCACCGAACTCACCCTGGCCTGCATCACCCCCTCCGACTTTGAACAGGCTGTGCGGCGCATGAACGGAGCCCCCCGCCTGACCGAGCTGGCCCGACTCTACGCCATGTATCAGCAGGACATGCGCCACCAAAAATGGGCCGACCGCGCCAGCCTGCTGCTGCACGCCCGCACTGCCCTCCGGCAAATCGACACCTCTTGGGGCTTTTTGGGCATCGATGGCTTTATTCACCTGCACCCCGCTGAGCTGGACTTGCTGGCCGCCCTGGCCCGCCGCGCCCACCCTGCCATCTTCACCCTTACCCACGACCCCGCGGGCCACTGGTCGCCCGATGTTGCCCAACCCTACCTGCAAACCCTACATCAGGTGCAAAACGCACTGGGCGTGTCGGCGCAACCCCTTTTGCAGGAGAAAAAACAGCCGCGTGAGCCCAGGCCGCCGGTGACTGTCGCCGCCCAGCTCTTTGTTCCCGGGCAGAAAACAAAACCACCCGCGGGCACCCTCCAATTCATCGCTGCACCTGACGAAACTGGCGAAGTGCGAGCCGCGCTACGATGGCTCAAAGAACAATTGACCCTCCACAATCGGCAACCGGAGCAAATAGCCCTGCTGGCCCGTGACATCAGCCCCTATCGGCACACCATCCGCCAGATTGCCAGCGAATTTCATCTACCTGTACAAATCTCCGGCGGCCTGCCCCTGCGCCAAAACCCCGCCATCGACGCCCTCTTTGCCCTGCTCAACCTACTCCTGCCCCCGCCCGAGCCTGATCATCCCGATGCCCGCTTCCCCTTTCGGGCCACAGTCAGCACCTGGCGTTCTCCTTATTTTGACTGGCACTGGCCCGCAGAAAATATCCGCATCGAATCGCACCACGCCGATGCCCTGGACAACCTGGGACGCTGGGCCCGCATCACCGCAGGCCCAGCGCAATGGCAGCAAGCCTTGCAGCGCCGGGCCCTGCAAGATGTGCGGGAACAAGAGACCAGCGGCGTGGCAGAACCTGCACCATCTCCCCAAACCCATGCCCTGCAACAACGCTGGCAGCACTTCATTCAGGCCATCCAGCCCCCCGAAGGCCTACACCCATTGCTCCACTTTGTGCGCTGGCTCGAAACCCTCATCGGCCAGGAACCGGGAACCGAAACGGGCGACAACACCCCCTTTAGCCTGAACATGGTTGCCCGCATCCGTCAGGAAAGCACCGACGAAGCCTTGCGTGAGCGAGACATTGCCGCACTGGTCGCCTTCAAAGAAACCTTGCGCGGCATGGTGTGGGCCGCCCAGGCACTCCACCTATCGCCAGTCACCTTCGCCGATTTTGTTACCGACCTGGCGGGCGCTGTTGAGGCTGTTCACTACACGCCGGGGCACAAAGCGGGCCAGGCCGCCATCCTGGCGCTCAGCGTGCCTCAAGCAGCGGGCCTGCGTTTTAGTGCCGTAGCCCTGCTAGGTCTGGCCGAAGGCAGCTTTCCTGCCATTTTGCACGAAGACACCTTTTTGCGCGGCGAAGACCGGGCAAACATGCAGCAACAGGGCCTGCAAATCGACCCCTCGCCCCGTAGCGAAGAAGCGGCCCTTCTGCATCTGGCCCTAAGCCGGGCAGATGATGCCCTTTTGCTCACTCGGCCCCGGCTGGCCGCGGGCGGCGCAGAATGGCAAGCCTCGCCCTACTGGCGGGCCCTGCTGGCCGATGCCGTGCCTCAAAAACTCACCCACGAAAACTTCCTGCATCAGGCCCACATTGCCTCATATCCCGAGCTGATGCAGGCCCTGGCTGCCGCACCTGCACAAACCGAGCTGCGCACCGCGGCAGCAGCCCGTCTGGCCCCCTGGGAGCATGGTCAGCGCATCGTTCGGGCCCGTCAAAGTCGTGCAGCCACGCCCTGCGACGGTCATCTCTCTGAGCTGGCTTCCGAATTCGAACAGCGCTTCAATGCAACGCATCGATGGTCAGCCGCCCGCCTGGAAACCTATCGCGACTGCCCTTATCACTTTTTCGTTCGTCACATCTTGCGCCTGGAAGAGCGTGAAGAACCTGCCCTGGGGCTGGATGCCCGGCAACTGGGATTACTCTACCATCGGGCTCTGGAAATCATCTTTCGCAAGGGTGCGGCCCAGGCCAATGATGCCGCAGCACTCCTGGCCATCTGGGAAGATCTGGCTCCCGAACTGCTGGCCACTGCTCCCGAAACCTACAACTTTCGGCCCACAGCGTGGTGGCCGCAAACTCAAGAGCAAATCAAAGAAACTGTGCGTCGTACCCTGGTGGCCCTGGCCCATGAGATGGACATCTGGCGACCGCGGGCCTTTGAAGCCACCTTTGGCAAGGGCCCTGTGCCCGCACTGAGCTTGCTGGATGAAGCAACGGGCGAAACCTTGCTCCTGCGAGGCAGCATCGATCGGGTGGATATTGATGGCCGGGGACGACTGCGAGTCATCGACTACAAGCGGGGTTCTGTCAAATCCTACACCAAACAGGCCTTGCAAGCTGGCAAATATCTGCAATTGCCCCTTTATGCCCAGGCTGCCGCGCAGGCTTTAGGCTACGGACAGCCTGTGGATGCCTTTTATTGGAGCATTACCCAGGCCGAGCCCAGCACCTTGCGGCTGGCCAAAGTGGGCGTAGAGGCAGCTACCTCGCAGGCGCTGGCCCATGTGCGTGAGGCGGTCGCGGGCGCACGCGCCGGCCACTTTTCGCCGCAGCCGCCCCAACAGGGTTGCCCCGATTTTTGTCCTGCAGCCTCCTTTTGCTGGCACTATCGCCCCTTCAATGCCCGCTGATTCTGTGGCATGCTTTACTTTTTAGCCTCTTCGGGCTAGAATAGTGGCACGACATCACCATTCATTTCTGGATTCCCTCCGCCAAGCACCATTAGCCTGCATCGTGCTTGGCATGCCTTTGATAGCGGAATCCAACCAGATAAAGGAGTCCCCTATGAAATTCATTGACCTCACAATCCCTTTGGGCATTGGAACCCCGGCTTGGCCGACTTATGAACCACTGCAAGTCAAGTATTTTAAGCGCTTGGCTCCCAATGGCGCTAACGGACAGTTGGTGACCCACAGCAATCATGTGGGCACACATTTGGATGGCGAAATTCATTTTTATACGCCCGGCAAGGATATTGCCAGCCTGGACTTTGATTTTCTTACCGGCGAGGCTGCTATTGTTGATTTAAGCGATGTTTGTGGCGATTACGATGTGTACACGCCCGAAATGATTGAAGAGCGGGTGGAGGTGAAAGAGGGCGATATTCTCATCATCCACACCGGTTATCATCATTTTGGCTGGGATCAGCCTTATGGCAATGAGGTGCGCTACATGGTTATGCACCCGGGCCCGGATGAGCGTTTTGCCGCGTGGGCACAGGAAAAGAAGCTCAAATGGATTGGCGTGGATTGCGGCAGCGCGGATCATCCCATGAACACCAAGATTCGTGATTGGATGCCTGCCCAGGCCAAGCAGGCTGATGCGCACTTCCGGGAAAAGTATGGCAAGTCGCTGGAAGAGTATTTCACGCCCGACATGTATCAGATGATGCACTTTTGGATGTTCCCCAAGGGTATTATTCATGCCGAGTGCATTGGCGGCGATATTGATTTGCTGGTGAACCGTCGCGTGCAGGTGGGCTGCTTCCCCTGGCGCTTTGTGGATGGCGAATCCAGTTTGGCCCGCATTGTGGCCATGGTGGATGATGATGAATACGAAGCGCTGATGGCGAAGAAAGCGACCATGCCCAAGACCAAGTTCGGTGATGCCTATGATCCCGAGCATGTGGAACGTTTAGGGGGCCGCGGGCGCACCTATTAGCAATAAGCTGGATGCCCCTCAACTTTGCATAGTGGGGGGCATCCTGAATGTGCAGAATTTTTGTTGACGGCTGGCCGACTCTTTTGAGAGCAGAATGATCGTACAGTGGATGGAGGTATGTTATGTTGAAAGGAAAGTTAGTTGTTTTGCGTCCGACTGAACAAGAGGATTTGGGAAATTATGTTCAGTGGATGAATGATCCTGACGTTTTGGCTTATTTCGGTTCTTATTTGCCTTACAACATGCTCAAGGAAGAGGCGTGGTTCGAGAGTATGAGCCGGGATGCCAGCGTGATTCATTTTGCCATTGATTATGATGGGCGGCATGTAGGGGGCTGCGGTTTTTCGTCGATTGATTACCGCAATCGGTCTGCCGAAGTGGGCCTGTTCATTGGCGATAAGAGCCTGTGGAATCAGGGGTTGGGACAAGATGTTTTACGCACGATGCTGGCTTACGGCTTTGATTATCTCAACTACCACCGCATCTTTTTGCGAGTTTATGAAGAGAATATCAGGGCTGTGCATGCCTATGAAAAGGTTGGGTTTGTACACGAAGGGCGTTTTCGCGAGGCTAATTGGCGCCACGGACGTTGGCAAGATGTTCTTGTTATGAGCATCTTGGCGCCTGAGTGGCGTAAGTGATGTTTTGCTCATGCCGGTGAGCGTTCTAAGTAAACGCTAAAAAGTTGTTTGACTTTGCTTGCCATGCCAAGACAAACACAGACGAAAAGCGTAACGACTAACGTACCCGACTTCAATCACCACAAAGGCACAAAGAACAGCAAGCATTTCAAAATTCCTTCTTTCTTTGTGCCTTTGTGGCTTCGTGTCTTAGTGGTTTTTAGCCGGGCTGCCTTAGTCGTAACCGAAAAGATAGAACTGGGCGAAACGAACCATGGTCTATAGTCGTCAAAATGCGTAACTACTTAAGCCATTTTT
>Ga0256914_1002712_pt1 | contig 14583 bp, 14 predicted proteins | sample HulkmetaG_FD_191571 | JGI IMG/M metagenome (GOLD analysis project Ga0256914, IMG submission 191571) | Hydrothermal chimney microbial communities from Main Endeavour vent field at the Juan de Fuca Ridge, Pacific Ocean - Hulk | ecosystem: Environmental > Aquatic > Marine > Hydrothermal vents ... | reverse complement strand
GACCGCCGGCAAAGGGCCTGCTGCCCCTTTTTCTCCTCTTCTTCGGGGCCCCCCTTCTGAAAAGGCTCGCCTGTTCGTTCCCTTTGGGGATGGTCCTGGTCCAGGTCGCCGGGATTCTCTCCTCCTAGGACCAGGACGTCCTCACCCCGATCCGAAAGTGAGGGCCAGACCCGAGACGGGGGCCTCCTTCCAGGATGGACCGGCCCGGATCTTTCGGCACGCACCTCCCGGGTGGTCAGTTCTTGTCCGCTGCCCCTTCGGCCTCCTGGGCCGCCTCCTCCTGTTCCTCTTCCTCCTGGTCGCGGAGAAAGTCCTCCGGCACCTGGGCCCAGGGGGAATAGGCCAGGAGGCGCGCCAAGGTGACCTTGAGCTCGTTCCTGGGGACGATCATGTCGATCTGTCCCTTCTCCAGGAGGAATTCGGCCTTCTGGAAACCCGGAGGGAGCTCCTGCCGGATGGTGGTCTGGATCACCCTGGGCCCGGCGAAGCCGATCAATGCCCCCGGCTCGGCGATCATCACGTCCGCCACGGAAGCGAAACTTGCCGTGACCCCGCCGGTAGTGGGATGGGTCATGACGGAGATGTAGAAGCCCCCCTCCTGATGATACTTGGCCAGGGCCCCGCAGGTCTTGGCCATCTGCATGAGGGAAAGGGCCCCTTCGTGCATCCTGGCCCCTCCCGAGGATGTGAAGGTCACCAAGGGGAGTTTCCGCTCCAGGGCGAGCTCCACGAGCCTGGCGATCTTCTCCCCCACGACCACCCCCATGGACCCCCCGAGGAATCCGAAGTCCAGGACCCCCAAGGCCACGGGGATTCCGTGGATCCTGGCCGTGCCGGTGATGGCCGCTTCGTTCTCCCCTGTCTTCTTCCGGGTTCTTTCGATCTTCTGCGGATAGGGGATCTTGTCGTGGAACTCCAGGTAGTCCCTGGTGAGAAGTTCCTTGAAATACTCCTCGAAGGTACCCTCGTCGGCGGTGAGCTGGATCCTCTTCCGCCCGAGAAGGGTGAAGTGGTGGTTGCACTCGGGGCAGACCTGGTTTCCTTTCTCCAGGTCCTTGTGGAAGATCAGCTCCCCGCAGGACTCACACTTCTTCCAGAGTCCCCCTGGGATGTCCTTCTTGCGGCCGAATCTCGTCCAGGGCACGGCCCCACCTCCAAATGAAAAGGGACGGCTCCGGCAGGGGGAGCCTCATCCCCCGCCGGGACGCCCTTCCTGGGTCGATCTCGCTCGAAGGACAAGAAGATACCCCCCCTCGGCCGGGCGACAAGGGGGGAAATGGTCGGGTTCGGCCCCAAAGGCCCCCCCCGGCCGCTACTTCTTCAAGGGCCTGGGCCAGTGGGAGGGCCGGCGGGCCGCCCCCCGCCTCCCCAGTTCGCCCAGGCGCGCCACTGCCCCGGCCGGATCGGGAGCCCCGAAGACGGCCGATCCGGCCACCAGCACGTCCACGCCTCCTTCGGCGATCCTCTCGGCGTTGTCCTCCCCCACTCCTCCGTCCATGGCCACGAGCCCTTCCCACCCCCTCTTTTTGAGGGCCCGGGCCTTCTCCAGAGTCTCCCCCATCCATTTCTGCCCGCCGAAGCCCGGCTCCACGGACATGACCAGGACCAACTCCACCTCGGCCAGGCAGGGCTCCAGGGCCTCCAGGGGGGTGCCGGGCTTCAGGGAGACACCCACCTTCACTCCCATGGCTCCGATCTCCCGGGCGGCCCGGACCGGGTCCTCCACGGCCTCCACGTGGAAGGTGATCCAGTCGGCTCCTGCCTCGGCGAAAGGGCGGGCCAGGCCCACCGGGTCGGTGACCATGAGGTGGGCATCGATGGGAAGGCTGGTCTCCTTCCTGAGGGAAGCGGCCACCATGGGCCCCACGGTCAGGTTGGGCACGAAATGGAAGTCCATGACGTCCAGGTGGATCCAGTCCGCCCCGGCATCCTCCACGGCCCGGCACTCCTCGCCGAGCCTGGCGAAATCGGCGGAAAGAAGGGAAGGGGCCACCAGGACGGCCGCCCCCTCCCCTTTCCGTTTCCTTTCAGGCCCGCCCGTCACGACCCTTTTTCAGGAAGAACGGCGATCCCCGGGAGCTCCTTGCCTTCCAGGAGTTCCAGGCTGGCCCCGCCCCCGGTGGAGATGTGGCTGATCTTGTCGGCCAGCCCGAGCTTCTCCACGGCCGCCACGGAGTCTCCGCCGCCGACGACGCTGAATGCGCCGCAATCGGCCACGGCCCTGCCCACGCCCAGGGTGCCCTTGGCGAAGGCGTCCTTCTCGAAGACTCCCATGGGGCCGTTCCAGAGGACCGTCTTGGCTCCCTGGAGAGCGGCCCTGTAGGCCTCCACCGTTGCGGGGCCGATGTCCAGGCCCATCAGGTCCGCCGGAACGGATTCTTCCACCACCCTTGCGCCCGCCTCGTCCTCCAAGGAAGCCGCCACTACGTGATCCCTGGGAAGGAGGAGCTCCTTGCCCTGGGAGGCTGCCTCGGCCTTCACCGACCCGGCCTCCTCGAGGAGGTCCTCCTCCACGAGGGACTTGCCCGTCTCCAGGCCTTCGGCCTTCATGAAGGTGTAGGCCATGGCCCCGCCGATGAGAAGCTTGTCCACCTTGGGCAGGAGATTCCGGATCACCGGAAGTTTGTCGGAGACCTTTGCGCCCCCCAGGATGGCCACGAACGGGCGCTCGGGACGCTCCAGGATCCTCTCGAAGGCGTCGATCTCCTTCTGGAGGAGGTAGCCCGCCGCCGAGGGGAGAAACTTTGCCACCGTATACACGCTGGCGTGGGCCCTGTGGGCCGACCCGAAGGCGTCGTTCACGAAGACCTCGCCCAGGGCGGCCAGCTTCTTGGCGAACTCCTCGTCGCCCTTGGTCTCCTCCGGATGGAACCGGACGTTTTCCAGCATGAGGATCTCGCCTGGGGGGAGCTCACGGGCCATCTTCTCCACCTCGGGTCCCACGCAGTCCGGCGCCATCCGGACGGGAACGCCCAGGAGCTCGGAGAGTCTCTCCGCAGCGGGCTTCAGGCTCATCGCTGGAACCACCTTGCCCTTGGGCCGGCCAAGGTGGCTCATCAGGATGGGCCTTCCGCCCCTCTCCAGGACGGCCCGGATCGTGGGAAGGGCCGCCCGGATCCGGGCGTCGTTGGTGACCTTCGTTCCCGTCTCCTTGTCCAGGGGGACGTTGAAGTCCACCCGCATGAGGACGCGCTTGTCCTTCACGTCCAGGTCGTCCAGGCCGCGCTTGGCCATGACACGCCTCCTTCCCGGGCCGTCAGCCCAGCTCGTGCGCCTTCTTGATGAGGTCCACCACCCTGTTGGAGTAGCCCCACTCGTTGTCGTACCAGGAGACCACCTTGACCAGGTTGGAGCCGCTCACGTAGGTGCAGCCCGCGTCGAAGAGGGAGGAATAGGTGCCGCCCACGACGTCGGAGGAGACGATCGGGTCCTCGGTATAACCCAGGATGCCCTTCATGGGTCCCTCGGCCCACTTCTTCATGGCGGCGTTGACGGCCTCCTTGCTTACGGGCTTCCTGGTGAGGGCCGTCAGGTCCACGACGGAGCCGTCCGGCACGGGAACCCTGAGAGCATACCCGTCCAGCTTGCCGTCCAGGTCGGGGATGACCTTCCCGATGGCCTTGGCCGCACCCGTCGTGGTGGGGATGGTGTTGAAGGCCGCCGCCCGGGCCCGGCGCAGGTCCTTGTGGATCAGGTCCAGGACGCGCTGGTCGTTGGTGTAGGCGTGGACCGTCACCATGAGTCCGTGCTCGATGCCGAATTCCTCGTTCAGGACCTTGGCGATGGGAGCCAGGCAGTTGGTGGTGCACGACGCGTTGGAGATGATCCGGTGTTCCGGTTTCAACATCTCCTCGTTCACGCCGAGGACGATGGTGGCGTCGATCTCGTCCTTGGCCGGGACGGTGAGCAGGACCTTGGGGGCCCCTGCTTCGAGGTGCTTCGAGATCTTGTCCCTGGTCCGGAAGACCCCGGTGGACTCGACGACGAAGTCCACGCCCAGGTCCTTCCAGGGGAGGGCGGCCGGATCCTTCTCGGCGGAGACCTTGATCTCGTCGCCGTCGATCACCAGCGAACCCTCGCCGGCCTTCACCTCACCCGGCCAGGTCCCGTGGACCGAGTCGTACTTGAAGAGCGTCGCAAGAGACTCGGCGTCGGCCAAATCGTTCACCAGCACCAGGTCGAACTCACCCTTGCGCTGGAGCATGACCCGCGCCACGAGCCGCCCGATCCTGCCGAACCCGTTGATTCCTACCTTGATGGCCATTCTCGTCCTCCTTGGAAAAAATGGTTTTTCTCCTGGGTCCGACTCTCCAGGATTCCTCGGGGCCCGGGCGCCCCGACCCACTCCGCCCGGCGCCCCGGTCCCCGGTATCCTGGGGGCGGGGACCCGCCACCGCCCAGGATCAGGAAAGGATCCTAACGCCCATGTCTTTCACGGCCCAGAAAGATCCTGGCTGGAACCAGGTCCTGGATGCCCTGTCCCGCTCCCTCGGGAGCCTGCCCGGGCTCCAGCCGGGAAAACGTATCCTCCTGGCTTGCTCTGGCGGGCCGGATTCGATGGTCCTCCTCCACGCCCTCCTGGAGGCCCGGGGCCCGGAAGGCCTGGCCGTGGCCCACGTGGACCACGGAATGCGCCCCGGTTCGGGAAAAGACAGGGAATTCGTCGAATCCGCGGCCCGGGCCCTGGACCTGCCCTTCCTGGTTCGGCCCCTCCGCATGGGCCCTCCCAGGCCCGGAACCACGGGGGAGACCCGGGCGAGGGAACTGCGCTACCGCGCCCTGGCGGAAATGGCCCGCCATTGGAACGCCGATGCCGTGGCCACGGCCCACCACGCATCGGACCAGGTGGAGACCGTCCTCTTCCGTATCTTCCGGGGAACCGGAATCGCCGGCCTGGAAGGCATGCCCGCCGCCCGCCGCCTCTGGCTCCCCGAGGGGCCCTGGGTGGTCCGCCCCCTCCTGGAGGTCCCCGGCGAGGTGATCCGGGCCGCCGCCCGGGAGAAGGGACTCTCCTTCGTCGAGGATCCGACCAACAGGGACACCAACGCAACACGCAACCGGATCCGCCACGAAGTCCTGCCCCTCCTCCTGGATCGCCTGGGCCCCCGGGTCCTCCAGGCTCTCCGGACCCTTTCGGCCGATGCGGCCCGACTCCAGGGTGCCCTCCGGGCCGAGGCCGGGCGTGTCCTGGAGGAAAGGGGGATCCGACTCTTCGGCCCCCTCCGGGAGATCCACCTCCCCTTGCCCTCCCGGCCCCTGGAAGGAGAGGTCCTGGTAGAGGCGGTCCGCCAGGGGGTGCGCCGCCTATACCCGGACCGCTGGATCGGACCGCCGCCGGTCTTCCTGGAGGCCTGCCGCGATCTCGCCCTACGGGGAAGGGAAGGTGCCCGGGCCGAAGCACGGGGGCTGGCGGCGGCGGTCCGGTGGCGGGGGGAACTGGTCCTCTTCCCTTTGCCTCGGCCCGGTCCTCTCCCCGAAGTCCGGCTGGAGGCCCCGGGTGCGGCGGAACTCCTTCCGGGGCTCCGGATCCTGGTGGAAGGCCCTTCCTCCCCACCCGGCGGGGAGGTCCTCCGCCGCGAGGCCCCGGCCAAGGTGCGCCTGGACGCCTCGGCCCTGGCCTTCCCCCTCACGATCCGCGGCCGCAGGCCCGGCGACCGGTTCCAGCCCCTGGGGACCTCTTCGCCCCGCTCCCTGAAGAACTTCTTCACCGCCCGCAAGGTTCCCTGGTGGCGGAAGGACCTGGTTCCCCTGGTCCTGGACGGGAAGGGGAGGATCGCCTGGGTGGGAGGGGTGGAGATCTCCCACACCCACCGGGTCCGGTCGGGCCCGGTCTATACCTTGTCTCTCTCCTGGGAGGGCTCCCCTAGGGGCGGAATGCCATGACCAGGCCCCGGGAGGTGAAGCCCACGAGAGTGCCGTCCGTCTCGTTCCGGGTCCAGGTCATACCCGGCGTGGGGTATCGCTCCAGGATCTCCCCCGTTTCGGCCTCCACCTTGACCAGTTCCCCCTTGCGGGAGACCAGGTAGGTGCTTCCCGGCCCGGCAGAGAGGAAGGCCAGGTCCTCGGAGATGCTCCAGACCTTCCTTCCCGTCGCAGTATCCAGGCAGAAGAAGTTCCCCTCCGCCCGGACGTAGGTCCGCTCGCCGGACAGGGCCGGGGCCCCAAGGCAGGGCGACCCGGCGGGAAAGACCCAGAGGATGGAACCCGTATTTCCCGCCAGGGCGTAGACCCTCGTATCGGTGGAGGCCAGGTAGGCGATCTCCTTCCTGGCCCTGAGGCCTGCTCCGGCGGGCCCCATCTGGCGGGCTCTCCAGAGGGGCTCCCTGGGGCCGCCCGTCTCGGCGGGCAAGGCGTTGAGCCCCACGACGGTCCCCGAGTCCAGGGCTTCGACGAGGAAGACGTCGCCCTGGACGGAACAGACCACGGGCCCCGCCGACGGAGCGCCCTGGCGGCTCCTCCAGCTCCAGCCCTCCCGGCCGGTCCGGGCCGAGAAGGAAACGATCCGGTTCCCCTCCAGGGTGGCCAGGTAGATGGAGTTCCCCAGGATCGAAGGGGGGCCGGCGGGAAGGAAGTCCAGCCTCTTGTCCACCAGGAGCCTTCCCGAGTGCCCTTCCAGGAGGACCAGCCTTCCCGAGGTGACCAGGGCGATCCGATCCCCCTCGGCGGTGGGCGGAAAGGCCAGGGCCTGCCCCACTTCCACCTCGAAGGAAGGCCGGCCGTCCTGGAGTTCCAGGCCCACCAGGAAATGATCCGCCGTCTCCAGGAGGACCCACTTCCCAGCCACCCAGGAGCGGACCAGCCTCCTGCCTTTCTGGCCGGCGAAGACGTTCCTGGTCCAGACCGTGTCGGAAGGCACCCGGAAAAGGGCCCCCCCTCCTTGGATCCGTCTCCCTGTGGGACCCGAGGCGCAGGAAGGGAAACCCAGGGATAGTAGCGAAAGGGCCGCGATCCACTTGGAAGAGGAGAACACCATGACCAGACTCCACGGGAAAAAGGCGCCCCCAAGGAGGCTCCTTACCTCGAACCGAACTTGAGACTCGGGAAGAGAATCATTCTCGCGCCCCACCCCCCCGGCCTTTCAAGCCTTTTCCCCCGCCCGGTTGACGCCGCGCCCTCCCCCTTCTACCGTCGGTAAGATGAGGAGCGAAGAGACAAGTCCCCTTCCGGCCTTCGACCCCTCCCCGGCCAGGAAGACCCTGGAGGCCAACCTGGAGAGGGTCCGGGGGAGGATCGCCGCCGCGGCCCGCCGGGCCGGCCGGTCTCCCGGGGACATCCGCCTCGTGGCCGTGACCAAGACCGTCTCGGCCGAGGTGGCCCGCCTTTTGGTGGATCTCGGCCAGGAAGAGCTCGGAGAGAGCCGGGTTCCCGTCCTGGAGGCCAAGGTCGCCCGCCTGGGCTCGGACCCGCCGGTCTGGCACTTCATCGGCCCCTTGCAGCGGAACAAGGCCCGCAAGTGCGTCCGCCACGCCCGGTACATCCACTCCGTGGAATCGGAGCGCCTCCTCCTGCACCTGGACCGGGTGGCCGGCGAAGAGGGGGTCCGGCCGGCGGTCTTCCTGGAGGTGAACCTCTCGGGCGAGGAAACCAAGCACGGCGTTTCCCCCGAGGGATTCGGCCGCCTCCTGGACATGGCGAGGGAAGCCCGGAACCTGGAACTCCTGGGATTGATGACCATCGCCCCCTTCACGGACGACATGGACCTGGTCCGGCGGGTGTTTGCCGGACTCCGCAACCTTCAGTCCGAGTATTGCCCGGACCTCCCCCACCTCTCCATGGGCATGTCCCACGACCTGGAGATCGCCGTCGAGGAGGGGGCGACCTTCGTCCGGGTGGGGACGGCCCTCTTCGAGGGCCTCCGGCTCTTCGGCGGGGATACCTAGTGCGCGTCAAGGTCATCGAAAAGGGGCCCTGGGAAGGGCGGGAAGCCGAACTGGAACCGGGCCGGGGGGTCACCCTGGGGGCGGATCCCTCCTGCACCCTCTCCTTTCCCGGCGCTCCCGGCGTGGAGGGCACCCACTGCGTGATCCGGGCCCTCAAGCAGGGAGGATTCGGGGTGAAGGACCTGGGCTCCCAGGAGGGGACCTTCCTGAACGGGAAGCGCGTCCAGGTGGCCCGCCTCCACCCGGGGGACCTCCTCCGCGTGGGATCGGTCACCCTCGAGGTCCTCGACGGAGAGGATGGCGGTCCCGAATCCGCCATGGGGGAAAAGGGGGAAGAGGAGGCGGAAGAAAAGGCCCCGGCCGGCGGGCGGGAAAACCCTCCCGGCCCCCAGGCGGGGCCCAAGAGGGGGAAGCTCCCACCCCGCAAGCGGGACCTGGAGAGGGTGGGCACCGAGATCGGAGGATACAAGATCCTGGAATTCCTGGGCCGCGGCGGGATGGGCACGGTCTTCCGGGCCCTCCAGGTCTCCCTCCAGCGCGAAGTGGCCCTGAAGATCCTCAGGAGGGAACGCACCAGGGATCCGGCCTTCGTGGAGGGTTTCGTCCGGGAGGCCCGGGCAGCGGCCCGCTTCAACCACCCCAACGTGGTCCACGTCTACGACGTGGGCAACGAGGGGGACGTCTACTTCTACTCCATGGAGCTCATGGACCGGGGCTCCCTGGAGGAGGAACTGGCCGAGCGGGGGAAATTGCCCTGGCAAGAGGCCCTGGACGTGATCCGCCAGGCCGCCCGGGGACTGCGTTACGCCGAGGAGATGGGAGTGGTCCACCGGGACATCAAGCCCGACAACCTGATGCGGAACTCCCAGGGGGCAGTGAAGATCGCCGACCTCGGCCTTGCCGCCACGGCCGGCGAGGCGGGAGAGGCCGAGGAGGGAGGGAAGAAGAAGAAGATCTTCGGGACCCCCCACTTCATCTCCCCCGAGCAGGCCCGGGGAGAACCCGTCGACGGGAGGAGCGACATCTACTCCCTGGGTTGCACCTTCTACCGCCTGGTCACGGGACGCACCCCCTTCCAGGGGGAGTCCGTGAGGGAGATCCTGAAGAAGCATTTCACCGAGGATCCCGAGCCCGCCTCCCAGGTCGAACCCTCCGTGCCCGACGCGGTGAGCCGGGTGATCCAGAAGATGATGGCCAAGGACCCGGCGGAACGCTACCAGACGGCCCAGGAGCTCCTGGCCGACCTGGACCGCTTGAGCAGGAAGGAGGGGGGAAAGAAATGGATCCTCCTCCTCGTCCTGGCCGTCCTTGCCGCAGGGGCGATCGCCCTGGCCCTCCGCAAGCCCAAGCCGGTGATCATCCAAAAACCCTCGGGCGAAAACGCGGCCTTCCGGGAGAAGTTCCGGGAGATGGAGAGGGCCCAGCGGGAGCTGAAGGCCAAGAACGCCTTCCTCGGGGCGAAGGATCTCCCGGACGGGGAGACCAAGGCCGCCCGCCTGGAGAAGATCGCCAAGGATTTCGCCGGAACGGAAGCGGCGGAGAAGGCCGCCGCCCTGGCCGCATCCATCCGGGCGGACCTGGCCCGGAAGGAGAAGGCCCGGAAAGAGCGGGAGGCCCGGGTCAGGGCTTTCCTCGCCGCCTTGAAGGACGCCCTGGCCCGGGCCGGGAAGGCCGGCGACGGGAGGATCTTCTTCCGCGCCGTGCCCTCCCTCCCCCACATGAAGGAACTCGCCAAGGACCCCGGGGCGGCGGGAGCCCTTGCCGAGGCGGAGAGGAAGGCCGCCGGCCTCCTGACCCGCCGACTCCGGGACCTCCTCTCGGGGGCGGGGACCCTCCTGAAGAAGGGGGACCTGGAGGGATGCCGGAAGGCCCTGGAAGAGAGCCGGGCTCTCCTTTCCGACCCGGTCCTTCCTCCCGGACCGAGAAAGGCCCTGGAAAAACATTTCTCCGGAAAGATCCGCGTCCTGGAGAAGGCCCTGGCCGCCGAGAAGGAGAAGCGCCGGGCCCTCCAGGCGCGGGCGGACCGCAGGATCTACCTGGAAGGCCTCTTCCGGGGAAAGGACAGCGTCCTGGAGAAATGCGCAAACCTGGATTTCTCCGGCGCGCTGGCTGCCGCCCGAGCCCTCGAGAAGAAGCTCCGGACCAAGCCCTTCCTGGACCTCCTCCGGGCGAGGATCCCCCTCCTGGAGCGGGCCGGCCGCGCATGGAAGGCCTTCCTCGCCGACCTGGCCTCCGGCCGGGGCGGCCCCCTGAAACTGGAGGGGAAGACATGGAGGATTCTCTCCTACCGGAAAGGCGGGCCCCTGGTCCTGGAAGAGGTCCCTCCCGGCCGCTCCGGGAGGAAAACCCGGCGAAAGAAAGGCCCCGCCCGGATGGAGGTCCCCCTGGGGAGATCGCTGGTCCTGGACCGGCCGGCCCTCCTGGCGGCCCTCCTGGACCCGGGCCGGCGGGAAACGACCGATCCCGAGGCCCTGGCGGACCTGGCGGCCCTTTGCGCCTGGCTCGGCCCCCTTCCCCTGGCCAAGGAGGCCCGGCAATGGATGAAAAAGATCCGGCCCGGTGATCCCAAGTCGGGCCTCAGCTCCTCTCCGCCGTCCTTCGCCTCCCCCCTCCTGGACCTGGCCGGCCGGATCGCCGGCAGGGCCGCCCTTCCGCCTTCCGAGGCGGACCTGGTCCGCCGGGAGATCCGGGCCGGGGTCCTTCTGTCCCGGGGGCTGAGAGACTTCGCCCTGGGCCGGAACCTGGAAGCCCGGGCCGCCCTGGAAAGCATCGCCTCCCGGTTCGCCGACAGCGGGATCTACGGACTCCTCGGGGAGGGAAGCGCCCTCGACCCGGGCCGCCCTTCCGCCCCGCCGGGCAAGTGACCATGAGGGAGGAAGCTCTCCAGATCCGTCCCGCCCCCGGGGGGGGATCCCTCCTCCGGCTCAGGGTGCGGCCCGGCGCCTCCAGAAACGGCCTGGAAGGGATCCACGGGGGAGCCCTCAAAGTCTCCGTTTCCGCTCAACCGGAAAAGGGCAAGGCCAACAAGGCCGTCCTGGCGGCCCTCGCCGCCGCCCTGGGACTCAGGAAACAGGACCTCTCCCTTGCCAAGGGGGAGGGTTCGCGGGACAAGTGGGTGGCAGTGAGAGGCCTGCACCCCAAGGAACTGGAAGAACGGATCCGGAGGGCCTTGAAGCCATGATCCAGAAACACACGCCTCCCCTGGAGGAGATCCTGGTCCGGACCGCCTCGGACCTGCGCTCCCTCCTACCCTCCCGTCCCTCCTGGGCCCTGGTCCCCGGCACGGGGACGAAGGAGTTCCTGGAGGTCCTGGAGGAGGTCACCCCCCTCCCGGCGGCCGATTCCGCCCCTGCCTGGTTTCACGGCGAGCTCCATTCGGGCCGCCACGGTCCGGACCTCCTCCTGGTGGCTTCCCCTCCCAGGGAACCCTGGAAGGGCGGGGGACCGGCCGAGACGCTCTTCCTCTTCCGCCTCCTCTCCCTGCTCGGGGCGGAAGGGCTCCTCCTCTCCGCCGCCGGCGCATCCCTGGCGGGAAGGATCCCCGCCGGGACCCTGGCCGTGGCGAAGGACCACCTGAACTTCACTGGGGACCGGCCCTTGCGCCACCCGGCCTCCCAGGAAGGAGCCTGGCCCCTCTTCCCCGACATGACCTCGGCCTACCCGCCGGACTTGCGGGAGAAGGTCCGCGCCCTGGGAAGGAAGGCCGGCCGGGAGATCCCCGAAGTGGTCTACGCCGGAGTCCCAGGCCCGGCCCTTCCCACACCGGCGGAATTCTTGTTCTACCGCAATGCAGGGGCCCAGGTGATCTCCATGAGCGGCCCTCCATGGGTGGAAGGGGCCGTCCAGGCGGGCCTGAAGACGGTCCTGTTGCTGGCGGTCACCCAGGAAGTGGATCCGGACCGGCCCGCGCCGGTGGACCTGGAATCGGTCCTGGCCGCCGCCGAGTCCGCCTCCGGACCCCTGGTGGAGACGGCCCTGGCCCTGGTGAAGGAGGCCCCCGGCGAAGGGGACTCCTGGGAGGAAGAGGAATGAAACCCGTCCCGCTTGGAATGCTGGTCTCGGGGGGAGGCCGGACCTTCCAGAACATGGTGGAAGCCTGCGAAAGGGGAGAGGTTCCCGGCCGGGTGGTGGCCCTGGTCTCCTCCAGCCCCAGGGCCTTCGCCCTGGAGCGGGCCCGCCGGCTGGGCGTACCCGCCGCCGTGGTCCGGCCCCGGGACTGCTCGGGACCGGCCGACCTGGGAGAAAAGACCTTCGCCTTCCTCAGGGACCATGGGGCCCGCTGGGTCCTCATGGGGGGTTACCTCCACCATATTCTCGTCCCGGCCGACTACGAAGGGCGGGTCCTGAACATCCACCCCTCCCTCATCCCCAGCTTCTGCGGAAAGGGGATGTACGGCGACCGGGTCCACCGGGCCGTCCTGGAGGCGGGTGTCAAGATCACGGGCGTCACGGTCCACTTCGTGGACGACGAATACGACCACGGCCCCATCGTGCACCAGTTGGCCGTTCCCGTGGAGCCGGGGGACACGGTGGAGACCCTGGCCGCCCGGGTATTCGAGGCGGAGAAGAAGGCCTATCCCGAGGCGGTCCGGAAAGTGCTCCTCGAAGGGGTAAGGCCCTAGGAAGGAGGAGATCATGGCGGAGGAGAGGAGGACCCGTTTCTACCTGGTCCGGCACGGAGAGACGGAACTGAACCGGACCGACTGTTTCCGCGGCGCCGTGGACGCCGATTTGAACGAACTCGGCCGGAGGCAGGCGGCCGACGCGGCCCGTGCCCTCGCGGGGGAGAAGATCGACGCCGTCCTCTCGAGCCCGATGAAGAGGGCCTGGTATACGGCGGAGAGAATCGCCGAGGCCCACGGCCTCGAACCCCGACCCGAACCCGCCTTCCGGAACATCGACCTGGGTCCCTGGAACGGCAAGCCCAAGGCGGACGTGAAGCGGGAGCGCCCCGACCTCTGGAGACTCTGGCTCACCCATCCCGAGGCCCTGGAGATCGATGGGGCCGAGACCCTGAGGGATGTCCAGGAGAGGGCCTGGTCCCGGCTGGAGGAGCTCCTGGAGGAGTTCCGGGGGAAGACCCTCGTCCTGGCGAGCCATACCACGGTGATCAAGCCCATCCTGGCCCGGGCCCTGGGGGTTTCGGAGCCCTGGTTCTGGCGGTTCCACCTGGACCACGCCGCCTACTCCATCCTGGACCACCGCTCCCTGCGGGGATGGTGCCTGTCCGCCTCGAACCGGACCGATCACCTGGAGGAATTCCGGTCCGAGCCGGCCTGAACCGGGCCCCGGCCTCCTTGACGCCACTTCCTGGTTTCCCTAATTTTGAAAGTGTCCTTCCCCGGGGCGGCATCCTTTCCCGCCCTGCCGGCGGAGGGAGCCCCGGGACGCGGGGAAGACTTCAAGGAGAAGGTCCATGCCGAAGAAGATCCAGATTCTCGGGGCCGGTTGTCCCAAGTGCAGGAAACTCGAAGAGACCGTCCGGAAGGCCGCGGCCGAACTGGGCCTGGACTGCACCGTCGAGAAGGTGACGGAGATCACCGAGATCCTCTCCTTCGGGGTCATGACCACGCCGGGCCTCGTCGTGGACGGAGAAGTGAAGGCCGCCGGCAGGATTCCCTCCCTGGAGAAGGTGAAGGAACTCCTCCGTTGAAGAGATTCCTCACGGCCATCCTGATCCTCTTCGCAGCCGCCACGACGGTCCGGGTGGTGGTGGCGGAGATCCTCTTTCCCGGCGGTGGGGAGACCCGGAAGGAGGCCCTCTCCGTCCCGGAAAAGGGGAGATTCCTCGGGATCTATTACTTCCTGATGGGAAAGACCCGTTGCTCCACCTGCCTCACCATGGAGGCCTTCAGCCGGGAGGCGGTGGAGACCCGCCTCGGCGGGGAGAAGGAGCGGGGCAGGGTGGGCTTCGCCGTGGCGGACACCGAGTCCCCGCCCTTCCGCCACTACAAGGAGGAGTTCCGCCTTCCCTCCACCTCCCTGGTCCTGGCCCTCTACGAGGACGGCGAACTCCTCCGCTTCAAGAACCTGAACCGCATATGGAGGCTGGTCCGGCGCAAGAAGGAGTTCCTGGACTACGTGGAGCGGGAGGCCCGGGACCTGCTGGGGGAGGGGCGATGACGGACATCCTCCTCCTGGCCGCATCCGCCTTCTGGTTCGGGATCCTCACCTCCATCAGCCCCTGCCCCCTGGCCGCCAACGTGGCGGCCGTCTCCTTCCTCGCGAAGGACGTGGAAGATCCCCGCAAGGTCCTGAAGGCCGGGATCCTGTATACCCTTGGAAGGATGTTCGCCTACGTGGTCCTGGGGTCCCTCGTCGTCTACGGCGTACTTGCCGGGGCGGGGACGGCGGACTTCCTCCAGCGATACCTGGACGGTTTTCTCGGCCCCCTGCTCGTGGTCCTGGGGCTCCTCCTCCTGGGTTGGATCGGGGGCGGCCTGGTCCTCCCGGGGGCGGGAAAGGGAGCCGAAAAGGCCGCCGCCCTGGCAGGCCCCCTGGCGCCCTTCGCCCTGGGCGTCCTCTTCGCCCTCTCCTTCTGTCCCGTCTCGGCGGGCCTCTTCTTCGGAAGCCTCCTCTCCCTGGGAGTCAGGGAGCAATCTCCCTTCCTGGCGCCCGCCGCCTTCGGGGCCGGCACGGGTCTTCCCGTCCTGGCCTTCGCCCTTGCCGTATCGGCGGGGACGGCCTCCGTGGGGGGCCTCTT
>Ga0256914_1002711_pt1 | contig 14588 bp, 11 predicted proteins | sample HulkmetaG_FD_191571 | JGI IMG/M metagenome (GOLD analysis project Ga0256914, IMG submission 191571) | Hydrothermal chimney microbial communities from Main Endeavour vent field at the Juan de Fuca Ridge, Pacific Ocean - Hulk | ecosystem: Environmental > Aquatic > Marine > Hydrothermal vents ... | reverse complement strand
CTCAAGGAAATCTCCCAGGCGCGGTCATCGCCATGGTCAGATCTGTTGGAAGTGTGGCTGCGGGTGGTTGAAATGGAGGCCCAGCGCCGCGCTGGTGGCGAGGAATTGCAGCAGGCCTTGCAGAGGGCTTCCGAACTGTCCAAAAAGCTGGACACGTTGGTTCCCCCTCTCCAGTGGAATTGGTACCGACGCTGGGTGGCCGCTTTGTTGGAGCGCGTATGGGCCTACTTGCATCGTACAAATAGTGCATGGGAACAAGCCATTCGACACTTTGACGAGGCCGTGGGAGCGTTTGACCGTCTACCGGCCCGGTATGAGCAGGCCGTGGCTGCGAACGACGGCGGTTTTGTGCTGGTGCAGCAGGGTCGAATCCGGGAGGGGGAGGAACATATTCGTGAGGCGTTTAGTATTCGTCGGAGATATGGATGGGCACTGGACATCGCGTTAAGCCTAAATACCCTGGCGCATGCTGCGCTCAAAGAAGGGCGTTACCATGAATCTGTGAATCAAGCGAAGCGTGCTCTTAATTTGCTTCAAATCTTAGAATATACGCGGGGCATTGGTTTCGCACACCTGGTAATTTCAGAAGCTAATCGCCGTTTAGGCGACGAGGTCCTCCTCCAGTCTCGGATGCAACAGAGGAGATTCTACGAAGACGCTCGCCATGCAGCTGAAAGGGCCAGAGAGATTTTCTCGCGCTTGGTGCAAGATTGGCCATATGAAATTAGGGCACATGATGAGGCAGGACGCGTATATCGGCAATTGGCGCTTTGGCATCTTAAGGCGGGCAACGAGGAAGAGGCGCGTTCCTTCGTTCGGTTGGCGCGCGGGGCTTTTATGGCAGCCATTCGTCGGGCAGGTGGTGCGGATACGCGTCAAGGAATCATCTCCCGCGTCAATCTGTTCGCGTTGGAGGCCCAACAGTCCGAGGATCCAGAGGCTCTGAAGCAAAATGCGCGCCAAATCTTGCGAGCTATTGAAAAGCAATGCCCGAGGTTGGAATCCTTGCCGGATGGTGAGGAGCCATTGTCCGATCTTTGCAAAGAGATGGCTGTGCAAAAGGGGAAAACTCTTTTCATCTGGGCGCGTGCGTTGTTGCATTTAGCCGCCAAGACTCCCGGCGAAGCGCGGGAGAAATTGCTCCGTGAGGCTGGAGAGCGTTTTGTGGAAGCTTTAGAATTTAGTCGCTTGCCGGGCGAATCGTATCCTACTCTGCGTTTGGCTCGAGAGCAATTAGTCGATGACTTGCGGAACATGGTGTATAGTGAGCGCTTGTCACGCAGCGAACTGGAAGACCTCTTTGTGGCCAGCGCGGTGAAACGAGCCCAGTCCTTGGGGCGTAAATACGAGAATACCTACTTGGCCAAGCATGTTCTGAAAGAACTTCGCTTCCATGTCTCAACTCAGGAGTAAGGGCTATTGTGGCGGTCACCTATAGTGGTGGCCGTTTGTTTTTTACACGCGCGGTTGCTGTTGACACGTATCCAAGATTTTATTGGCTTGCTTGATTCAATTTTGGTATAATTCTCATATCTGTGCTGCCATGTATGCTGGGGAGGTTATTCAAATGGCAGAATTTCGCGCGCCTTTGTCCTCTTTCTTATACGCTCAACGAGTGCGCATCTACCTCGATCGTGGCTCCAGCGATGCGGAGCGTTCCGAGCAAGAGCGAGATTGTGCCTGCGCGTTAGCAACAGCGCCTGACTCTTTTGGAGGAGGCGCTCTGGACCTCGAGCGCTTGCTTCAGCAAGACACGGAGGTCTGGAGGATTCATCCGCTGCCCGAGCGAATGCGCAAGGCGTCTACTTGGGTGGCTGTGCCCTTGGGTGATGGGGAGCATACGGCCTTCCTGAGCCCTTATCAGCCGCACGGCTTGGTCGCGGTGCTGAATCAGACCGCGCAGGCTTTATGGCGGCGTTTGCCTGCGCAGCCCTTTGCCGTGCAAGGGGTTCCTGAGGCCTGGCACCCCACTTTGACCGGGCTCTATCAAGCCGGCTTATTGCTGGATGCCGATGCCCGTGACTTTGATTTTGCCACGACCCAGGCCGCGGCCTTATCGTTGTGGGTTGAGGTAACGCGTGGATGTAACCTCGATTGTCCTTATTGTTACGTCCCAAAAGAGGGACCGGTCTTATCGTCGGCCACTTTCCGGTCCTTGCTGCCCGGTTATCTGCAAGAGGCCGCCCGGTTGAGCCTTCCCTTGCGCTTGAAGTTCGCCGGTGGTGAGCCCACGCTGGCATGGAACCACTTGCTGAGCCTCTATCGATGGGCACGCACGGCCGCTCACCAGCATGGTGTGCCGTTGCAGCCCGTCCTCTTGACCAATGGCACCTTGCTCACCCCTGACCGCTTGGCATTTCTGGCCCAAGAAGGGTTTGCCCTCGCCGTGTCGTTGGACGGCTTCGCCAATGGCCACGACGCACATCGGACCGCCCGCAATGGCCGTCCTACGGCCGCGCGAGTTCGGCAGACGGTGATACAAGCCCGAGCGCTGGGCATCCCTGTGAGCCTGACCAACACCATCACGCGGCACAACATCGCGGACATTCCCGCGTTTGTCGCTTTTGCCGTGGCTTTAGAGGCACCTTTCAACCTAAACTTCTATCGCCCGCGACAGTGGCCGGATCCGCTGCTCCCCGCGTCCGAAGATCTCATCGCACGCGTGCTTGAGGCATTGGATTGGCTGGAAGCCCACTTGCCGCGATACCGCGTGATTGATGGGTTGCTGGATCGAGCCCGCTTTGACGCCCCCCATACCTTTGTGTGCGACGCGGGGCGCACCTACCACGCAGTAAACGTGCATGGTCGGCGCGCGGCTTGCCCCATGCTTCTGGGGGACGCCTCCGGTTGGGCCACCGCGTTTCGGGTGTCGCCCGTGCACGAGCGCGAGGGGTGTGCCGATTGTCCGTGGCGATTTTGGTGTGGTGGAGGATGCCCGATTGTCGCCGCGCAGGCGTATGGCTCTCTGCAGGCCGCGTCACCCTACTGCCATGTATATCAAGCGTTGTACCCGCACTTAGTACGCCTCGAGGGCCTGCGGGTGTTGCGCTACGGCCAGGTTGCGCATTCCCCGTTGCCCCTCTGATATCCACGACCAACCTTGTCGGCAATGCGGGCCTACCGCTGGAGATTTCCATCTCTGGCGGCATCCGGTGTTGTTCCCAACTTCCCTGATTCGGCCAAGCAAGATTTTTGTCAGATAATGGTGCGGATGCGCAAGCATCGTGCGAGGAAGGGGTAGGACGCCTGAAAGTCGAAAACCCCTTCTTTTGTGCTACAGTATAAGCGTCACAAGCAACCGTAGCCGACGAATCAGCCAATGCTTCCCAGAAAGGAGGTGAAACCGCATCAAACGATAAACCCTCGTTGCCAAATCCCTGATTTAGAAGGAGGTGTTGGGCGAGCCACTTCAAGCGATGGAAATCGAACATCCAAGCCGTGAGGAGGCGTCATTGATGAGCATAACTTCCGCATCATCCTTCTAAGTGAGGAGGTGTTGTTGACCTCGAATGGCCCCTGATTGGTCATCCCCCACGCAAGGAGGTGCTTATCGAGGAACATCCGTAGTTCTTCTCCCCCTACCTCCCCAGCAAGCCGAGGCCGGCATGGCCTCGGCTTTTTGTGTCCACAGTATAATGCGTGCGCGTAGCCTATATCCCGGAGGTTTGACCATGACCACGTTTATTCAGGTCTTCACCACGGTGGACGCGGAAGACAAGGCTCAGGAGTTGGCGCGCGCGGTGGTAGAGGCCCGACTCGCGGCATGTGCCCAGATTTTGGGGCCGATGCACAGTGTGTATTGGTGGCAGGGCGCGGTGGAGCAAGCCCGCGAGTGGTTGCTGTTGTTCAAGAGTCGCGCGGATTTGTACCCCGACCTTGAGGCTTTGTTGCGGCGCGTGCATCCTTATGACACGCCCGAGATCTTGGCGGTGCCGGTTACCGCGGGGCTGGATGCGTATTTGACTTGGATGAATCGCGAGTTGCGCCCGCGTGGTGATGCCGCGCGCCTTTGAACCCCGCCGCGGTGGTATACTTGTCTCAGGTCGCGAGCCTGCCAAGGCCGACGCCGCGCGCGTCGGCCGCGACGCGTGACAGGCAGGCGAGTTTGCGCGGCCAGGAGATGACCATGGCACGGACTCGATCCCAGCGCGGCGCGCGGGGGAGGTGGTGGGTCGCGTTGGCAGTGTTGGCCTTGCTGGGTATCGCGGGCCTGTGGTGGTTCCGCCAACAGCAAGGCCCTGATGCCGCGACGCGTGCGGTGCTGGAACGCATGTTGGATGGTTGGACCCGCTGGAACTCGGTGGCCGGGGAGGCTGTGGTGCTGTTCGTGGGCGACGACGGGCAGCAGCAGGGTTTTCGTGAGCGCTTCATCGTGCAGAAGCCCTTTTTGGCCCGCTTTGAAGTCTTGGACCTGGACGCGCAGGTGGTGCAGGGCGTGTGGATGACCGATGGGGTGACCACGTACTTTTTCCAGCCAGGGCGGGGCTATAGCGAGGGCGATCTGCCCCAATATCTTGATAAGCGACAAGCCCAATTGCCCAAGACTTGGGGTGCCCTCAAGCGTGGCCAGGAAGTGCAGCATCCCTTCCAGGCCGAGATCCCCTCGCCCATTGCCCAGTTTTTGTTCCCCCTGACCTTTGTGCGTAAGGCCCCAGGCATTGAATATCGCTTGGAAGAGGAGAGCACGCTGCTGGAGCGGCCGGTGTGGATTTTGACCATTGTCGACGAAGAAAATCAAGCCGAAGAGCGGTTATGGGTGGACCAGGAGACGGGCGTGGTGCTGCGGTATGTGCAAATTCTGGCCGGTCAGCCTCGCGTGCGGTATGACGTGCTCATGTTCGTGGTCGACGAACCTTGGGACGAGGTGTGGTTTGCTCCCAAAGAAGGGCAAAGTATCGAGTAGCCTTTGAGAGGGTTTGGGGTTGTAATATATGGCTTTGAGCATAGGTGATATTCGGCATCTCATGGGCATTTAAGGGTGGGCTGAAGCGGGCGTCCGTGGTAAAATGCGGAGCGTTCGCGCAGGCTGCCCGTAACTTTGTATGCCAGGAGCAAGGGCTATGGATCCTACCTGGGTGTTCATCGGCGTGTTCTTCGTGCTCGCGCCCTTGTTGGCCGCGGCGCCCATCGTCATTGGCCATTATCTGGGCCCGCACAAGCCCAATCCTATCAAAAACGACGTTTATGAGTGTGGTTTGAAGACCGTGGGCGACGCGTGGGTGCGCTTCAAGGTGCAGTATTATTTGTTCGCCCTGGTCTTTTTGATCTTCGACGTCGAGTTGGTCTTCCTGTATCCGTGGGCGGTGGCGTATGATATGTTGCCCACCTTTGCCGTGTTGGAGGGCCTGCTCTTCATGATCATGTTGCTGGCCGCGCTGATTTACGCGTGGAAGCGCGAGGCGCTGGATTGGTACGATTAGGACGGATGGTCGCATTCCATCCGTCCTAACTTTGTGGACGCCCGGAGGAAGGGTAAATGGCCTTTCTGCAAGACCCTACCATCGTCGTCGAGTGGCTGCGTCAGTTGTTCTTAGGCTGGGGGCTGTCGCCGTCCCTGGCCAGTTTGCTGCTGTATGTGGTGGGCGCGCTGGCCTTGGCCACGGGCCCGCTGCTGTGGGTCATCTTCCTGATTTGGTTTGAGCGCAAGGCCGTGGCTCGCATCCAAGACCGCTTGGGCCCCAACCGGGTCGGGCCTTATGGCTTGCTGCAGCCTTTTGCCGATGTGCTCAAACTGCTGACCAAAGAAGACATCATCCCGGCCAAGGCCGACAAGGTGCTGTATTGGATGGCGCCGATTCTCTCGCTGGCCGGGGTGTTGCTGCTGTGGCCGGCCATCCCCTTGGGTAAGGGCATTGGCGGCAATGTGAATGTCGCGGTGCTGTATTTGGTCGCGGTGGGCACGCTGAGCACCTTCGCTATTTTGATCGCGGGTTGGTCGGCCAACAACAAATACGCGCTCTTGGGCGCGTTCCGCACCGTGGCCCAGATGATTTCCTACGAGGTGCCCATCGTGCTGGCCTTGCTGGTGCCGGTGTTGTTGGCCCGCAGCATGAACTTGCAAGACATCGTGGCCGCGCAAGATGTGTGGTTTGTGGTGGCCGCGCCCTTGGCCGCGCTGATTTTCTTCATCGCCAGCATCGCGGAGGTGGGGCGCACGCCTTTCGACCTGCTGGAAGCCGAGTCGGAGATCATCGCCGGCTTTCATATTGAATACTCGGGCATGAAGTTCGCCATGTTCTTCGCGGGCGAGTTCTTGCACGCGTTCACCACCGGCGTATTGGGCGCGGTGCTGTTTTTCGGCGGCTGGCGCGGGCCTGGCGCGGAGGCCTATCCCCTGCTGGGCTTGTTCTACTTGTGGCTCAAGGCTTTCTTGCTCTACTTCGTGATCGTCTGGATTCGGGGGAGTTTCCCGCGGGTGCGCATTGACCACTTGTTGGACTTTACATGGAAGTTCCTCACGCCGTTGGCGCTGGTCGTGCTCATGGTGACCGCGCTGCTGGACAAGGCGTTGGCGGCCGCGGGGCCGTGGGCTCGGGCGTTGGGCTTGCTGGTGGCCAATGGGCTGATTTGGCTGGTGGTCCAGCGCTGGCTGCGCGGGGTCGAGAAGCGCCTGGAGCCGCCCATGGTGGCCCAGCCCGGCCAGTACCCTGTGGCCCGGTACACACCGCCCGAGCCGCAGGCCGCGGAAGGCGACTGAGCCCCGTTTGAAGGAGAAACGCGCATGGTCACGACCTTCGTTTTCGTGCTCACCGCTGCCGTGATGTTGGTGGCCGCGCTCATTGCCGTGCTCAAGGACAACTTGGTCCACGCGGCGATGGGGTTGGTGGTCACGCTCTTTGGCACCGCGGTGCTGTTCGTGCTGCTGGAATCGTACTTTTTGGCCGTGGCCCAAGTGGTCATCTACGTAGGGGCCATTGCCATTCTCATTGTCTTCTCCATCATGCTCACTCGTCGGGTGGGTGCCCATTGGGGGCGGCAGACCAACGCGACTTGGCCCTGGGCTTTGCTGACCGCGGGCGTGCTCACGGTGCTCTTCGCCCTGATGGTGCGAGGCTGGGATCCGGATGCCGTGTTGCCCGCGGCGGCCGGGGTGCCCGAGGACATCACCGCGCGCTTGGGCGCGGCGCTGGTCGACCCCAACGGCTACGTGGTGCCCTTTGAGGTCGCGTCGGTGCTGCTGTTGGCCGCGCTCATCGGCGCGGTGTATGTGGCCTGGGGCGGCCGCAAGGCCGAGAAGGAAACGCAAGGATAGCCCTGGGAGGTCGGCATGGTTCCTCTGTCGTGGTATCTCATCGTGGCCGCGCTGCTGTTCGGCATTGGTGTCTACGGCGTGTTGGCCCGTAAGAACGCGGTGGCCATTCTCATCGGCCTGGAGTTGATGTTCAACGCGGTGCTGGTGAACGTGCTGGCCTTTTGGCGCTACTTACAGCCCACTGGCACCGCGGGGTTGGTCTTCGCGGTGGTTATTTTCGCGGTGGCCGCGGCCGAGGTCGCCGTGGGCTTGGCGTTGTTCATCGCGGTGTACCGCCGTTTCGGTTCGTCGGACGTGGATGACATCAATCTGCTGAAGTGGTGAGAGGGCCGGGCTGCCGCGCGGCAAGCGCTCGCACCGCCTGCGCCCCTATCTCGCACGCTTTCGTCGAGGAAGGCCTATGGAGACCAAGATTCTGTGGCTGTTGCCCCTCTCGCCCTTGGTGGCTTTTGCCCTCATCGTGCTGTTCGCGCACCGCAACCGGGCGCTGAGCCATACCCTGGCGATTCTCAGCGTCGTGCTGTCGTGGGCGGGGAGCATGTTCGTATTTTGGCGCGCGCTGCAAGTGGGCGCCGAGCATTTGGCCGAAGAGCCTTTCCACAGTGTCATCAACTGGTTGCCCATCGGCAATGGCTTCTTCCGTTTGGGCGTGCAATTGGACCCCTTGGCCGCGATCGTGCTCTTCTTCGTGGCGTGGACCATTGTGATGATTTTCATCTATTCGGTGGGATATCACAATTTCGGCCAGCCTGAGGGCGACCACGACGAAAAAGGCCTCCCACCCCATGGCGCTACGGTGGAGCATAACGGGCACAAACATAAGGTGCCCTCTATTGAGCCCATGTATTCCCGTTTCTTCGCGTTCGTGTCGCTGTTCGCGTTTGGCATGTATTTGCTGGTGGTTAGCGACAACTTGCTCACCCTGTTTGCGGGCTGGGAGATCATGGGCTTGTGCTCCTTCTTGCTCATTGGCTTTTGGTTCAAGAAGCCCTCGGCCCGCGACGCGGCCATCAAGGCCTTCATGACCACTCGGGTGGGCGATGTGTTCATGCTGTTGGGCATCGCGTACTTGTATACCCAAGTGGGTTCGCTGCGCTACGCAGACATTTTCAACCCCGAAACCCTGCACCACTTGGCCACACATCCGGCGCCGGTGCTGGGCATGTCGGCCGCGGGGCTGATTGGGTTACTGCTCTTCATCGGCACGGTGGGCAAATCGGCCCAGTGGCCGTTGCACGTGTGGTTGCCCGACGCGATGGAAGGCCCCACGCCGGTCTCGGCCATGATTCACGCCGCGACCATGGTCTCCGCGGGCGTGTATTTAACCATTCGCATCTTCCCGCTGTTGGCCGCGGCTGGGCATGAGACCGCGTTCACATCGCCGATGCCCATCATTGCCTTTATCGGCGCGTTTACCGCGCTGTTCGCCGCCACCATCGCGGTGGCCCAAAACGACATCAAGCGGGTGTTGGCTTACTCCACCATCTCCCAGTTGGGGTACATGGTGGCCGCGGTGGGCATTGGCGCCTATGTGGCGGCTGCGTTCCACTTGGTGACCCACGCGTTCTTCAAGGCCTTGCTGTTCTTGGGTTCGGGTTCGGTCATCCACGGCATGGAGCACGGCGTGCTGCACACCGGGCAGCATATCGACCCGCAGAATATGTACAACATGGGCGGCTTGCGGCGCAAGATGCCCATCACGTTTTGGACCTTCCTCATTGGCGGTTTCGCGCTCTCGGGCTTCCCCGTGGTGACCGCGGGCTTTTGGTCCAAAGATGAGATCTTGAGCGAAGCCTTTGGCTTGGGGCACATGGGCGTGTTTTGGACCCTGGCCATCGCCGCGTTCTTGACCGCGTTCTACACCATGCGGCAAATTACGCTCACGTTCTTGGGCCGCCCACGCACCGAGGCCGCGGCCCACGCGCATGAAACACCCCTGACCATGACTGGCCCGTTGATGGTGTTGGCGGTGTTCGCGGTGGCCTTTGGCTGGCTGGGCGTGCCTGAGCACTTCCCGATTTTGGGGCACATGTTGCCTGCCTGGTTCCAAGAGTGGGTGGGCGCGACCTTCCACGGCATCGTGCCCGAGCACGGCGAGTTGACCTTCTCCTACTTCCCGCTGACCGTGTCCTTGGTGGTGGCCCTGGGGGGGCTGCTGGTAGGTTGGCTGGTCTATCGCGGGGTGCAGCGGGCCGATCAGCCTGATCCCCTGGAGCGGGTGCTTGGCCCCATCTACGGCCTGTTAGAGAACAAGTATTACTTCGACGAACTGTACACCTACTTGCTGGTCAAGCCCGCCTATTGGTTCGGCGCGGTGTTCACCTTCCGCTGGATGGATCGCACCCTCATCGACAACAACTTGCACGCCATCGCGTATCTGTCTTGGCGCCTGGGGAACTTCTTGCGCAACCGCATTGACTTGCCCATTGTCAACGGCCTGGGCGACGCGATCGCGGAAGGGACCAAGGGCGCCGGCCGGCTGTTGCGTGTGGTGCAGTCGGGCCGAGTGCAGCATTATATGCTCATGGCCTTGGTCAATGCCGCGGCGTTGTTGGCGTTGGTGTACTACTTCGTCGCCCGTTCGTGAGGCGGACCCGGTGCCCGTCATCATTACCGCAGGGAGTGAAAGCAAGCCATGGACTTCCTGACCAACCACTTGCTCACGCTGATTCTGTTCACGCCCCTTTTGGGCGCGGTGGTGCTGTGGTTCCTGCCCGACGACAAGAAGACCCAACGTTGGGCCGGGTTCCTCTTCAGTTTGGTGCCTTTGGCCCTGACCTTGTGGCTGTGGGCCCGTTTCGATTTCGCCCGCGCGGCCGAATTCCAGTTCCAAGAACGGGCCGTGTGGTATGGCCCCATCAACGCCTCCTATCACTTGGGCGTGGATGGGGTGGCCTTGACCATGGTCCTGCTGACCACGTTCTTGACGCCCTTGGCGTTGCTGGCCTCTTTCTCGGTGCAAGACCGGGTCAAGGTGTATTACATGCTCTTCCTCTTCCTCGAGACGGGCATGCTGGGCGTGTTTCTCTCCCTGGACTTGATGCTGTTCTTTGTGTTCTGGGAGATCGGCCTGGTGCCCATGTTCTTCCTCATCTTTCTGTGGGGCAGCCCCAAAGGGGAGCGGCATGTTTGGCCTGGCCTGACGGTGCCTTCGCGGGTGTATGCCGCGTTCAAGTTCATGATTTACACCATGGCCGGTTCGCTGGGGCTGTTGCTGGCCATCCAAATGCTGGGTGTGGTCACGGGCACGTTCGACCTGCCCACGGTCATCGAGCGGTGGAATCAAGCCTCGGGCACTATCTTGGGTTTTGAGGCCAGCACCCTCAAGGCCATGGCCTTTTGGGCCTTTGCCATTGCCTTCGCGCTCAAAGTCCCGGTGTGGCCCTTCCACACCTGGTTGCCCGACGCCCACACCGAGGCGCCTACCGCGGGCTCTATGATCCTGGCTGGCGTGCTGCTGAAACTGGGCGCGTTCGGTTTCCTGCGCTTCGTGTTGCCCTTATATCCCGAACAGGCCAAGCAGTACGCGGCCGCGTTGGCCTTTATGGGCATGATGGCCATCATCTTCGGCGCGTTCGCGGCCTGGGGCCAAGAGGACTTCAAGCGCCTGGTGGCTTACTCGTCGGTGAACCACATGGGTTTCGTGGTGCTGGCCATCGCCGCGGCCGCGTGGGCTGCTGGCACCGAGCACGCCAACATCGCGCTCAATGGCGCGGTGCTGCAAATGTTCAACCATGGCCTGACCGCGGCGGGCATGTTCTTCTTGGTCGGCGCCATTTACGAGCGCGCCCACACTCGGGAACTCAAGAAATTCGGCGGCTTGTTCGGCCACATTCCCGTGTATGCGGGGATGTTGGTGTTTACATCCATGGCCTCGCTGGGCTTGCCCGGCCTCAACAGTTTCGTGTCCGAATTCCTCATCGTGCGAGGGGCGTGGCCGGTGTTCCAACTGTTCACCGCGCTGAGCATGATTGGCTTGCTCATCACCGGCGCCTACATTCTCAAGGGGATCAAGGATGTGCTCTTTGGGCCTTTGACCGAGTTGGCCGACCATCTGACCGATTTGACCCTGCGCGAAGTGTTGGTCATGGTGCCGCTCATGGCGCTGATGCTGATCTTGGGCGTGTGGCCCATGTGGTTACTGGAAGTCATCAATCGGGCCGTGGGCGGATAGCCCAGCCCGCGGGGGCGTTCGCCCCGGGGCAGGCCTTTCCCGCCTGGGGATGACGCGAAGTCTCGACCTGACGAACGAGGTGCGCGATGAACCTTCCGCTGCTGTCCCTCATCATCTTCTTGCCCATTGTGGCCGGCACGGTGATGTTGCTGTGGCCCAATGCCAGCCGTGACGCCATCCGCCGGTTGGCGTTGGTGACTGCGACCATCACCTTTGCCTTGTCCGCGTGGCTATATGTGGCCTACGACTTCGTGGCCGGGGGGTACCAGTTTGTCGAAAAGTACCCCTGGCTGCCCGAACTGGGCATTTCGTATCATGTGGGCGTGGATGGCTTGAGCGCGCCCCTGATCTTGCTCACTGGCGTGGTCATTTTCACCGGTACCTTGGTCTCGTGGAACATCGACCGCCCGCGCGAATTCTTTGGCCTGTTGTACATCTTGGCCACCGGCGTGTTCGGCGTGTTCGCCGCGCTGGACCTGTTCACGCTGTTCTTCATGTATGAAGTCGCGGTCTTCCCCATGTATTTGCTCATCGTCATTTGGGGGTGGGAGAAGACGCGCGAATACGCGGGCATGAAGTTGACCCTCTACCTGCTGGTGGGCTCGGTGCTGGCCCTGGTCGGCGGTTTGGCCATGGTGTTCGCGGCTCGCGACAATTTGGGGTATTTGACCTTTGACTTGTTGGAACTGGAAAAGGCCGGCCTGTCCGTGGGCTTCCAGAAGTTCTGGTTCCCCATCGTGTTTTTCGGCTTTGCCGTGCTGGGCGGCATCTTCCCAGTGCATAACTGGAGCCCGGATGGCCATGTGGCCGCGCCCACCGCGGTGTCCATGTTCCACGCGGGCGTGCTGATGAAGTTGGGCGCGTTCGCGGCCTTGCGGGTTGGCGTCATGCTTATGCCCGAGGGCGCCAAGTTCCACCTGCCTTGGATCATCTTGCTCACTCTGGTCAATGTGGTGTACGGCGCGTTCATCGCGTCGGTGCAGCAAGACTTCAAATATGTCATTGGCTTTTCGTCGGTATCGCACATGGGCCTGGTCATCATGGGCATCGCTACCCTCAATCACGATGGCCTGTTGGGGTCGGGGGTGCAGATGTTCTCCCATGGTGTGATGACCGCCCTCTTCTTTGCCGTGGTCGGCATGGTGTATGACCGCACCCACACCCGGCACATCCCCAGTTTGGGCGGCATGATGAAGAAATTGCCGTGGGCCGGGGTGGCGTTCATCATCGCGGGCCTGACTTCCATGGGCATGCCTGGCTTTTCGGGCTTCATCGCGGAGTTCCCCATCTTCATGGGCGTGTGGCGCTACGAGCCGTGGATCGCCATCGTGGCCGCGATCTCCATTGTGGTGACTGCGTCCTATGTGTTGCGGGTCGCGCACAAAGTGTTCTTCGGTCCGCTGCCTGAAGAGTTCAAAGACATCCCTGACATCAACGTGTTTGACCGGGTGGCGTTGGTGACGTTGGTTTTCTTCCTTGTCGGCATCGGCGTGTTCCCGCACATGATGGTGCCCTGGATTGAATCCGGCGTCAACTATGTGTTGACGATTTTGGGAGGTGCGTAAAGTGAGCGCGCTGAACTCTGCAATGTTGCTGGCCTTATTGCCAGAACTATTGGTGCTGGCCTTGATGGGGCTGGTGCTCATCACCGACCTCTCGGGCCGGGTAAGAGGGCGCAATCTGGGCTGGCTCACCATCGTCGGCCTGGTGGCGGTGGTGTTGATCAGCGTGAGCACCGTCATGCCCGACGCCGCGGGCGAGGCCGTGTGGGGCGGCACGCTGAAGCACGATGCGCTGTCTTTCGTGTTTCGGATGTTGTTTCTCATTGCGGCCGCGCTGACGGTCTTCTTCGTGCTGGATGTGCCCGGCTTGGGCGATCGGGGCGCTTTCTACTTGCTGCTGTTGGCGTCGGTGCTGGGCATGATGCTCATGGCCATGGCCAACGACATCATCATGCTCTTCTTGGCCATGGAAACCGCGACCATTCCCTTGTATGTGTTGGCCGGCTTCTTTACCGGCCGCCGCGAATCGGTCGAGGCCGGCTTCAAATACCTGCTGTTTGGTGCGCTGGCCTCGGGCGTCATGCTCTATGGCCTGAGTTTGCTCTACGGCTTCTCGGGCGGCGAGGTGGAATTCGCCGCGTTGGCCCAAGGTCTGGCCGAGACCCAAGCGCCGACTTGGGCGGTGTTGGCTGCGCTCATGGTTGTGCTGGCCGGCTTCGCCTTCAAAGTGGCCGCGGTGCCCTTCCACTTTTGGGCGCCCGATGTGTATCAAGGCGCGCCAACGCCTATCGCGGCTTTTTTGTCCACGGCGTCCAAAGCCGCGGGGTTCGTACTGCTGGTGCGGGTCGCGTTGGTGGCCTTCCCGAGCGCAACCTTGCCGTGGTGGGGCGCGGCCCTGGCGGCCATGGCGGCCGCGACCATGACATTGGGCAACGTCTTGGCGTTGACCCAAACGGACCTCAAGCGGTTGCTGGCCTACTCGTCCATCGGCCACGCGGGTTACATTCTCATGGGCGTGGTTGCGGCCACCAAATTGGGCTTGACCGCGGTGGTTTTCTACCTGCTGGTCTACATGCTGACCAACCTGGCCGCGTTCGGCATTGTAGCCGTGTTGGAACGCAGCACCGGCTCCAGCGCGGCGGCGCACTTGGCTGGCTTGTACAAACGCTCGCCGTGGCTGACCCTGGCCACGTTGGCCGCTTTTCTCAGCCTGGCGGGGGTGCCGCCCTTCGCGGGGTTCGTGGCCAAGGTGTGGGTCTTCATGGCCGCGGTTGAGGCCAAATTGGAATGGTTGGCCGTGATCGCGGTGCTCAACTCCATTGTGGGCATTTACTACTACCTGGTGGTGCTCAAGGTGGCCTATGAGTATGATCCGCCCGCGGACGCGGCGCCCATCGTGGTCTCACGGCCCGTAGTTTGGGCCTTGGCCGTGCTGGCCGTGTTCATCGTCGTCGCGGGCGTGGCCTTTGGCCCGTGGTTTGGCTGGGGCCAGTGGGCGGCCGCGGCCCTGTTCCCATGAGCGCGGGGGTGGGTGCACCGCGGACGCGGCTTGGCGGCGTGGTGCGCTTGCCACTTCTGGCTTGTGGGCAAACCCCTCCTCCACTGCCATCCCCCCTCCCCTTGCCAGGGAGGGGGGATGTGTTCATGCGGTGCGCGAGGC
>Ga0256914_1002710_pt1 | contig 14588 bp, 15 predicted proteins | sample HulkmetaG_FD_191571 | JGI IMG/M metagenome (GOLD analysis project Ga0256914, IMG submission 191571) | Hydrothermal chimney microbial communities from Main Endeavour vent field at the Juan de Fuca Ridge, Pacific Ocean - Hulk | ecosystem: Environmental > Aquatic > Marine > Hydrothermal vents ... | reverse complement strand
CCTCCACGAATTATAAGTCATAACTAATGGACAATTTTCCTGAAATTAAATTCTTTTTTATTTTAGAGATATACTCAACATAACCAAAATAGTTTATATCATAATTTAACTCAAAATTCAACATGATCTTCCTGTAAGAATAAGCAAGGCCAATATCTAAAGAATAATTCAAATCATTTGCGGAAAAAAATGATTCTTCAACTGTTGGATAATAATCAAAATCATAATTTGTCTGGCCTTTGACGTATGTAAAAGCATAATGATAATTTTTAATATAAGAATAGTCCTTAATTGGAATTAACAATGAATTACCTAGAAAAAATTCTATTTTAGTATTATTTGATGTTTTTAACGAATATCCTATTAATAACGGAATTTTTAAATAGCCTATCATGGCGTAAATATCTTCATAATAAGCATCAGCAACATTAGATATGCCCTCAGATATTTCATACGGGAATTCTATTTTATTTTTTAATTTTCCACCCTCTTTTGAAAACAAAAGTCCAGATATCATTGAGATGGAATTTGTTAAAAAATATTCATATTTTATTCCCAATGTGTAACCTACAAGTAAATCAGAATCCTTATCATTTAAAAAAGTAGAAAAATTGCTACCAACATTAATTTGAAATATACCTTTTGCAAATAAAAAATTTGTAATCAACAATAAAAAAATAATATTTTTCATATTTTCTCCATATTGGTTTAATTCGCGCTCTTAAAAATTAAATATTCTATCCAAACCAATCATCCCAACATTTTTCAACTTTTTTAATAAACTTAACACTTTTAACATCAAAAAGGGAAATTTCTAAATTTATTGGGTAAGGTAAATAGATAGATAGATAGATAATTCGGTTGATTGGTTGAATCGAAATGATCGCTTCCGGCTCTTTAAACTTTGCTCATAAATTAATAAAAGAAATATTAAAAATCGTTTAAAAAATAATGCTTGATTTTTTAACACTTTAAATTACTCAATTTTGAGGTCTTTATTACATAATCAAATTTTACTAAACAAATTAATTACTGTCAAAATTTTTTAGGACAGTTTTTCTATTTTTTTAATCAGTACAAAAACCAACCTGTAAACCTTGTACTTTAACCGGTCTCATGCGTCGCATGGAAACCAAAAACAAAACCATGGTGAAGTTTATTACCCTGGAAGACCGCGAAGGTCTGGTAGAAGCCGTGCTGTTTGACAAAGCGTACAAACAATACGGGCATTTGTTCAGGGGCTACGGCCCGTACGTTGTAAAAGGTCGCGTTCAGTCGCGCTTACTCCCGACAAGTCGGGGTCTCCACTTCGTTCCGGCGCCCGGACGACATTTAAGGCAACGCTCAATAAAATGAATTGAAAAAATAAAAATTTACGCATACGGTTTTCCTTTTTTAATAAAACGCAAATTGCGTGTCGTTTTTTGCTAATGCATTTTCATTTCGGCAAAAAAGTTATTTTGCCATAGTAGTAAAGTAACAAATAAATTACCGACGCACAACGGAAAGATAAAAAGGCAAAAAAGTACTCACGACGTTAAAAATAAATTTGGAATCCGCTCAAATTCTTTTAACTTAACGAACAATTGTTTTTTTATCATTTTTTAGGAGTTTTTCAATGCAAGTATCAGAAAATACGGTCGTATCCATCCACTACACATTAAAAGATGACAACGGTCAAACCGTGGATAGTTCGATCGGTAAAGAACCATTAAGTTATTTACACGGCCGCAAGAATATTATCAGTGGTTTGGAAAATGCACTTACCGGAAAAAATGTCGGGGACAAATTAAACGTGACCATTCCTCCGGAAGAAGCTTACGGGAATTACGACGAATCTTTGATTCAGGTTTTACCCAGAGAAGTTTTCGGTGGCGTGGAAGATATTCAGGTAGGCATGCAGTTTTACAGCGAATCGCCAGAAGGTGTGCAAATGATTACCATTAAAAAGGTAGACGGCGACCAAATTACCGTGGATGCCAACCATCCATTAGCCGGCCAAACATTACATTTCGACGTGGAAATTATGGCCATTCGCGAAGCGACTGAAGAAGAATTGCAACACGGGCATGTACACGACGGAAGCCATCACCATTAAAATTGTTTTTCGGGTTAAACATGCGAAAAAGCCGGTGAAATTTCACCGGCTTTTTGTTTTTTATTTGAAAATTATTTTTTCTTACTACCCGAAGCGCTTAATTTTTCATGCGCAATTCCGTCATCACCGATGTCGTGCACTTCCTTATCGTGCACCAAATATTCGAACTGTTTTCTGAATTCATCCAAACCGACACCGGCAGTGGCCGCATATTTTGCCAGCTCATGCGGATCCTCGAAATCTTCGGCTTTAAGGCGTATCATGTAGCGATAGGCCACATGGTAGTATTCCGATTTCACATCCACCATACGAATTTTCATGCGCTTGGTTTTTGGATCGATTTTATCCTTTAAATAGATGGGTACAAACCGCCCTTCCTGCACCGAAATTAAAGCGCCGGAACCGCCGTCAAAAAGAAATTTGGCGGCCATAAAACCCAAATCGCGGCAGTATTCCATATCAAAAGGAATGGGATCGGCACAGCGTAATTCATAACCGATATTCTTTGCCACAATGGTCGTTTTTATTTTAAACTCCGCCAAACGTTTTTGTACCTGCTGTTTTAATATTTCGCCGAAACTAATCTCGGCCAGACGGATATTATCGTGCGCATCTTTTTCCACGGACATAATTTGTTTAAAATCGTCCGTATCGAGCTTTTCCAGCAAACCCTCGGCCAAAATGGCCACTCCGTCTTTGCGTCCGTAACTCAAACGCTTAATAATGGCACCTACCAAAATATCCACGATACGTTTTAATTTGATTCGCTTGTTGCCAAATTCTTCCGGAATTAATGTGAGCGTAGCTCCGGCCGCTTTGCCAATTCCCATGGCCAGATGCCCCGCTTTGCGTCCCATGGTAACCACAAAATACCAACGCGATGTGGTTTTGGCATCGGTCATAATGTTTTTGACAATTTCAACCCCCAAATGACGTGCGGTCTGAAAGCCGAAGGTACTAATGGTACCGGGCAAATCCAAATCATTATCAATTGTTTTGGGCACATGCGCCACCCGAACCCGACCATCGGCAACTTGTTGTACGCGGTAGGCCGAATAGGCCGTATCGTCCCCGCCGATGGTAATCAATTTATCCACGTTTAAGCGTAACAAAGAAGAAACGGTATTTTCCAAATGTTTGGGATCTTTGGTCGGATTATCCCGTGAAATACCGATATGCGAACCGCCGCGAAAATGTATGCGGCTAACCGATTCGATGGTTAAAGGAATAACGTGCGAAATATCTCCGCGCATAATCCATTTAAAACCGTCTTCAATCCCGATAACTTCGGAACCGGATAAAATGGCGCGAATGGTAGCGGCGCCAATTACACTGTTTATGCCGGGCGCAGGACCGCCCCCAACTAAAATGGCTGTACGTTTTGGAAATAATGACATGGCTACTCCAAATCCTTTTTAGTGAACCCTAATTAAACTTTATATTTCATCCGTTGCTATATTTTAACAAACCGATTAACCGGAAGTTTCCGGTAAGGATTAATTTACAACTAAAACCGTATTGTGATAAATGTGTAAAAATACATAATTCCCTATTTTTTCGCTAATTTAATTTAAAATCTTAAACCAAAGAACGCAAATTTCAATTATTCGTTTTTCGTCTTGTCTTTTTTCTAATTTTTTTCGTTTACGTGACGTGTAACATTATTTTCCGCTGGACGATTTTTATCTTATTTTAAATAAACAATCTGACGAAAATGATTATGAGGATTTCGCTGTCGCTTTTTCGATTTTCGCGAACCAATTGCCATGCCCTAAGCTTTTGGGTACTTTTGAAATACAAGATATTCTGCCGGTATCAGCGAAGAATTTCACGGAAAAAATATTTTTAGTATTTTACCAAAGGAATGATTAAATTATTCTATCATTTTATCGCATTAGGAGAGTAAAAAATGCGAATTGCATCGCTGCAAATTTCTGGCTTCAAAGGATATGAACAAGCTACTAACATCAATTTTTTCGATGAACACGGCAATTTAATATTTGATACTAACGGAGAAGAACGCCTTTTTATTTTCGAAGCCATTTTGGGAATTATTTTCGGATTTACGCCCGAAGAAAAGAAAAAATACCGCGGCGATCAATCGCTTAATCAAACCTTTACCGGACTGGTAACGCTTTCTCTCGACCAAAAAACCGTGCTAATCGAACGCGATTTCGAGACCGATATCATTGCCTGTCTTTTATCCGACAGCGTATCTTCCCGCCCTATTTTTCAGGGTAAAGATTTGGTAGGCAACGGCTATTCGCGCCCGTATTTGGATATGCTGCGTTCCATTTTTCCCATTGTTGATAAATCGCTTTATCAGGAAATTTTGCAGGATGAAATCAACGAGGGTAAATCGCTGTCCAGTTTGCTCAATGCACTTTACCTACTCTTCTCTCCGCGCTTCAATTTAAACAAAGTACGTTTTTTAATTTCGAAAAGCGAAGAATATTTGAATACCCTCGATACTTCCCGTTTGGATAGCAAGAATATTTCTCAGTTGGCGCAATTCCACGAATGTTTGTTGTTTATCAAAAGTATCCACACCCTGCGCAAACAGTTAAAAGACGATCAAGAACGTTTGAATCGCTTGTTGAATAAAATACGACGACGCGATATTCAAAAAAACGAATTGCTGCGTCAATTAGAAAAATCGTACAATATGGTAATGGAACAAAATCCCATTTTGTTGCGCGCCGAAATACTGCTTTGGAAAAGCCTAACCCAAATGAAAGAAAAAAATCAAAAAGATCTAAAAGAAATTCGTCACCGAATTAACGAAATCGAACAAACCATTCAAATCGATTTGGAAGAATACCAACAATTACCGACAACCATCGACCGGGAAGTAAAACGTTATGAAGAAGATCTGCAAAAAATAACGAATCTGCAAAAAAAGATTAATGACATCGATACCGAAATTAAAGTGAACGAGGTAAAATACAATACATGGAAAACCATTAAACTTTTTTTTGTATTGCTCATCGCGCCTTTGTCTTTTGTTTTGTCTTATATCGCATTTAGTTCTTGGTTTTTAATTATTCCCGAGGCGTTCTTTTTCTTTTTAATCTTTTTCTTTTTGTTCGGACATTACCACTCGAAAATACGCGAAAAGCTATTAAACCTTCAAGAAGATAAAGATATTTTTCGCAAGCATTTGCACGACATCCAAAAAGAGATCGATTATATGCGCCAAAGATGGTATTTTTTGAGAGATGAAAAGAATTTCGATATGCATCGCGAACGTTTGCAGGAATACCAGCGCTTACAGCATGAATTAAAGCAATTGCGCCGTAAAGAACAACGCATTGTTCAAATATTAAATCAACCCAATATTACCCGCCAGCTTAAAGCGTTTCAAGAAAAGTACAGCGCGCTTGTGGATGTAAATCGTCCTGATCTCGAGGAATATCTGGACAAATTCGTCCAGCTTAAAAACGAACTTTCGGCCATCGAGGGGAGTTCGGTTGAGCCTCCGGTTATTCAGGAATTACAAAAAATCATCCGTGATTATCAAGAAGCTGTCAAGCAACTAAAAACAGTTGATGATAATTTAAGCGAGCGCCTGCATCTTCATCAATACAACCTTCCCATAGAGCAAATTTTGGATGCTGTGAAACGCAGAATTAAAAATTTGCAAATGCAAAGCGGAATTCAATTTGAATATTAGCTTTGTTTCCTTTAACTTGTATTTCGATCGTTTTACAAATATTAATAGTGCCCGGTTTTTGCCGGGCCATTTTGCTTTATTCATAAATAAAACGAGCCGAAATTGAAACCGTACACTTTATTTTGCGTATTACATGCGGGAATTTTTTTGATTAAAACCAGGTTAAATCGTCAAAAAAGCAAAGGAATACATAATGGATCCATTGGTTAAATCGGCCCAAACAGCACTTAGTGTCTGTTTGGGGCTAAAATCCAACGAACGTCTGCTCATTATTACCGATCCTGATAAGCAAGCCATCGGGCAAGCATTTTTTAAAGCCGGTCAGAAGGCTACCGACCAAGTATTGTTAACCCAAATACCGGAGGCCGAAGTTAACGGACAGGAGCCCCCCCGAGACATTGCCGATTTAATGTTAAAATACGATGTTATTGTGTGCCCCACCAGCAAATCGCTTACCCACACCAACGCGCGTCGCAATGCCTGCAAGGTGGGTGCACGCGTGGCTACCATGCCCAATATTAGCGAAGATATTATGATCCGCACCTTAAATGCCGATTACCAACAAATTGCCGAGCGCACCAAACGCATTGCCGCCATTCTCGAAGAAGGAAAAATGGCCCGCATTACCACTCCGCTGGGCACAGATTTGCACATGCCCATTAACGGCATTAAAGCCATTGCTTCCACCGGATTACTGTTGGAAAAGGGGCAAGGTGGTAATTTACCCAGCGGCGAGGCGTTTTTAATGCCCGAAGAAGGCGGCACCGAAGGCGTGCTGGTTGCCGACGCTTCGGTAGCGGCTATAGGCAAACTGAGCAAACCCATCAAAATTACGATTAAAGAGGGATTTGCCGTTAAAATGGAAGGGAGTAGGCAGGCCGATCAACTTTTTACCATGCTTACCCGTTTCGGACGAGACGGTTTGAATGTGGCCGAATTAGGTATCGGTACCAATCATGCCGCCAAAATCACCGGAATTATTTTGGAAGACGAAAAAGTGTTGGGAACGGCCCATGTGGCCTTTGGCAACAATATAAGTATGGGCGGTACTTATGATGTGGGCATTCATATAGATTGTGTGTTTACCAAACCTTCCGTTTATATCGACGAAAAACCGCTGATGCTCGAAGGTAATTTGGTGGTCGACATTCACTAAATTTAGTAATCCTCTACCCTATGGATGTGTGGCATACGGGAATAACAATTATCCTCATTTTTACCGCCTACTTTGTTAAAGGCTTCTCCGGCTTTGGCCCGGCCCTTATTTTGATTCCCTTGTTAAGCCTTATCATTCCGCCGGTAGAGGCCATTGTACTAACCACTGTTTTCGATTTGATTGCCGGAATTCTTTTACTGCTTAGCATACGAAAAACGGTTCTATGGAAACAGGTTGCCATGATTTTGCCGGCCTTTTTTTTCGGTGCATTTTTAGGTGCCCGATCTATTCCTATTTTACCGGTAACCATGTTAAAAAAAACCGTGGCTCTTTTGGTTTTGTTTTTTATTGTATTGATTTTGTGGCAAAGCACACGCCCCTTAAAGCCATCGCTTAAGCTCGGGCACTGGTACGGACGGACGATTGTTTCGTTTTTGGCCGGTTTCGGCGGCGGCTTGGCCGGAATCAGTGGTCCGTTGTTGGTTATTTATTTTAAGCTGCAATACGCAAAATCGATTTTTCGCAACTTGCTTATTGCCGTTTTTGTTTTCGGAGCTGCCTGGCGGTTATTTTTGTATCGTTCCGTCGGACTTACCGTTCGTTTTGCCCCTTGGCAATGGATGCTATTTATTGCTACCCTTTTGGTTGCAATCGCTTTTGGTTCCTTGGTACAAATTCGCATCGACGAACAAAAATTCGATCGCTTTGTTGCGTTGATTTTACTTATTCCCTGCGTTACATTATTGTTTTTAAAATAATACAAAAATAAATTTGCTATTTCTAAAAAATCGTTAAATCAAAAAGGAGAACCCATGCAAAAAGGTGCGGTAAAAATGTGGGACAAACAACGCGGCTTCGGTTTTATTACCGGCGAAAATGGTGACGATTTGTTTGTTAATGCCAACGATATTCATCCGTCTCTCAAAAGCCGCGGCTTACACGAAGGTGACAAAGTAAAATTTGATGTGCGGTCAGATATGAAGGGTGATAAAGCGGTTAATGTACGTTTGGACATTTAAAGTTAATGCTCTGTGCGTTAGGCGGCAAAGACTTACTTCGAGCCTACATTCGAAGCCTCACCTGTTCAATGTAAAACGTTCGCCCAAATAAAGCCGCCGCGCTTCGTCGTCATTGGCCAAATACTCGGCATCGCCCTCTTTTAGAATCCGACCTTCGAACAATAGGTAAGCGCGATCGGTAATGGACAATGTTTCGTGTACATTGTGATCGGTAATCAGCACACCGATATTCCGATCTTTTAAGCCATGGACAATATTTTGGATATCTTCCACCGCAATGGGATCCACTCCGGCAAAGGGTTCGTCCAATAAAATAAATTTGGGGCTGGTTACCAATGTACGGGCTATTTCGGTACGCCGTCTTTCTCCGCCCGATAGTTGGTACCCCTTTTGCCTGGCAATGTGGGTAATATTTAATTCTTCCAAAAATTGCGCGGTGCGTTGTTTGCGCTCGCTTTTGGGCACTCCGATCATTTCCATGATGGCCAACAAATTCTCTTCCACAGTTAATTTGCGAAAGATGGAAGCTTCTTGAGGTAAATAAGCCACTCCCAAACGCGCCCGTTTGTACATGGGCATTTTGGTAATATCCGCATTGTTCAAATAAACTTTACCCGCATTCGGTCGGATCATCCCCGTAATCATGTAAAAAGTAGTGGTTTTTCCCGCTCCGTTGGGTCCTAACAAGCCGACAATTTCTCCTTGTTTGACATTAATGGAAACGCGATTTACCACTTTGCGTTTGTGATAAATTTTAACCAAATCTTTACTACCCAAAATAGCGCGTTGGTTTTCATTTGCCTTCAAGAACCGCCTCCTTTTTAAACTGCTGGGGATAATACGTACCTTGAGCACCACCCAAAATGGCAATACTGTCTAACTTTCCTTCTTTCATAAAAATTTTAATCGTATCGGCCGTAGCAAAATTTGCCCCCTTGTCCGCGGCCGTGGAATCGGTAATAAAATACAAACTACTGGCGTTATCTACCGCCACAATACGTTGCGGCTTTTTGTTTTTGATGTAAAAATAAATACGTTTTCCTTTTAAAATATCATATTCGCCGGAAACCGAATCGGCCAGGGTTTTGGCCAAAGCATTTCCTTCCAATTTGATCTCCCGCAGTTTTAGAGAATCGAAATAAACCGTCATCAGCTTGGCTTGCAATTCGCTGTTTTCGTACCAGGCAATAGGTTTGGGGCGTAAAATCGCCTGCTCATCATCAACGTAATAATAAGCCGTATCGCAAACCGCTTTTAGCCGGCCCTGAAGAATTTTAACACTGTCAAATGCATCGGCAACGCGTTGACTGGATAATTTTCGATATTGCAAAAGCCGCGCGTAAATATGCAACGTATCTCTTCCGGCCGAATCCAATTTCATCAAACGAGCATCATTGCACACGCGGCTCAACTTTTGTACGGGTTGGTACAAAGCCGTTTGTCCCCAAATATACGTCATATTTTTACGATCGAAAATAAACACATTGCCTTTGGCTTCGGCCCGTCCGCTTTTGAAATCATATTGCAAATAATCGGCAAATAACGAATCTTCCGCACTGCGTATTTGCACTCGGTCAAAGCAATCGGCCCGACGGGTTTCCCAATAATATTCGATACGCTTGGCGCGTACCGTACGATGGCCGTCGGTAATTTTTACATTGCCCGTGAAATCGATGCGTTTTTTTTGCTCGTGCATTACGGCCCTATCGCACCACATGCGCAAGGTATCCTGTTCAAAATACACATTTCCTTCAAAAATGCGCAACTGTTCGCCATCGACCTTTTTGCCGATATGGCGATCGGCATGGATTAATTGCAGGCCGTCCCCCGATTTCTGCACACCTAAAAAGGCAAATAACCAAACAAATAATACCGTCCGTACCATGCGCTACTCGATGTTTATCTTTTTGGAACTTTTCCCGCGGGGATTTTCGATTTCGTAATTCATCAAATCGGGACTAGATTTGAATTTATCTCCGTATAAAGTGTCGTCTTCACTGGTGGTAAGCATAATGGGAACCTCGGAATAGATTTTTTGTGCTCGGTTATCCCATTTTAACGTATCGGTGTACAGAGTTAATCCGCTGTCGGAGACCACTTTCACGTGGCCGTAAGCTTCCATATCCTGATTGATGTCATTCACTTTCCCGCCCAAAGCCGTAAGTACCGATTTGTGGTGCCCTTGCTCATCGTAAAAATCAACGCGAATGGAATCATCCAATAAAGTTATGTTCTTTTTACTGAACTTTTGCACATGCCCCGCTTTAAGCACGCCCACGGTTTTCCCGTTGCGCGTAATAAGAACCGTGGCATTCCAACTTTCCTGATCCGGAAATTCTTGATTGGTTGCCGTTTGCACCGATTTCGATTGGTCGGAATTGCAGGATAGCAAAAAAATAGTAATAATCAGAAAAACAATACCTATCGGCTTTTCCCGTTTTATCATATCTCGCGGATTCGATTTCATTTTTTGCCTGTCTTTCGTTTTTTTAATATAAGCGGACAGAAAAAACGTACGGTATAACATTCCGTACGGATCGGCTTTTCGGTTAATTGCGAATTTGTAATTTTAGGCGCTAATGCCTTCTTGCATTAAATCGTGCAAATGAATCACTCCCACCAGGCGTTGTTCTTCGTCCAATACTGGCATGGCAATAATGCGGAACTTTTCCATTTCTTTATAGGCAATGGCTGCCAAATCGTCTTTATTGATAAATTTGGGATTTGCATTCATTACATCTGTTACCGGAATGTGAAAAATATGTTCCGTTTTTTCGATCAGCCGGTTCAAATCGCCCGTGGTAATTACCCCGATTAAATGCATGCCATGATCTACTACCGGACAAATTCCCCGTTTGTGCGCCATTTCCATAATTGCCTTTTGCATGCGCTCTTCTTTAAAACAATACGGTAAGTTTTCACCGCTTTCCATTAAATCGGCCACACGCATCAGCAACTTTTTACCCAGGCTGCCTCCCGGATGCAATAAGGCAAAATCTTCGGCGGAAAACCCGCGTGCCTCCAATAAAGCCACGGCAAGTGCGTCACCCAAAGCCAAGGTTACCGTTGTGCTGGCTGTTGGCGCCAAATCGTTGGGACAGGCTTCTTCTTTTACGCCGATATCCAGCCAAACCTTAGCATAGCGTACCAAAGTGGAATCTCCCCGTCCGGTCATGGCAATTACCGGCACATCCAAACGGCGGAATGACGGCAACAAATTTAACAGTTCCGAAGTTTCTCCGCTTTTGGAGATGGCAATAATCACATCGTCTTTGTGCACCATGCCCAGATCGCCATGAATCCCTTCGGCCGGATGTAAAAATGCGGATGTGGTTCCCGTACTGGCCAATGTAGATGAAATTTTTCTGCCGATAGCACCCGACTTCCCCATTCCGGTAACGATAACTCTTCCTTTGCAATTTAAAATCAATCGGACGGCTTGCGCAAACCGTTCGTCAATACGATTTTCCAAAGCATGTAGTTCTTCGCTTTCGATACGAATGACCTTTTTCCCGATACGGATTATTTCATCGTTGTTCATTTCCACCTGCGACAATTCCTCCGACTAAAATCGTTATTTGATCCGATCCTTTGGTAGCCATTTGATTTCGGGCAATGGCTTCGGCCCTTAAAAGCGTTTTGCCTACCATGGAATCGTCCAATACTAATTGAAATGTGTAAATTTGATTAAGCGCCCCATCGTTTTGTGCTTTTAATGCACCGTTAATATACAAATTTACTACGGAAATTCCGTTTGCATGTTCAGCTTTTACTTTAATAAGGACGGTTTGGCCCACCGTAAAATAGGCATTGGCAGGCGGTTCCAGAATATTCACCACCGGTTCAGAAGTACTAATTACCACTACTTGCCGTTTGGGCGATATGGTTGTGCCTTCTTTGTTACCAACTTCCACCCAAACATGATACAAGCCGCCATTAACTGGAGCAATCCACAAAACCGAATCTTGATCGGCAGGCTGAATAAAGTTTCCCCCGTCTGCATGCCAGACAAACTGCAACGGGCCATCCAAAGGGTTGGTAGCCTGTATTTTGGCACAAATCGTATCTTGCGGCATCACGCGGTCTTGCGACAATTGCACACCGGCATCCGATAATCGGGGCGGATGTTTCGGGTTCAAAATATCATCCACGCTTTGACAGGCGCCCAAAACCAATAACAACAAAATCGAAATGTAAAAAAGTTTTATCATAGCGGCAAATCCGTGTAAACAGATTGAAATACCTTGGATTCATCCGTGGAAACCAGTGCCACAACCACCCTGTCCGGCCAATTCTTAAAGTTAAACCTACCGAGATCGACGGTTTTGTAGCTTCCATTTTTAATTTCCGGTACCGAAACGGAAGGCCAAACCAGCTTGCTAACCACGGAAAGATTCAAGCTCAACGTTTGATCCCAGTGCTCTTTTAAAAAAATGACACGTAAACGCTTATCCCGAACCGTTTGTTTACCCAAACCGGCAACACGACATTTTAACGAAAGCGTTGTACGATCAATTTTTTTAATTACGGGCTCCAATTTAAAATAGTTTTTTGTTCTCAGTTGAAAGAACACCGGCTCTATTTGTTCCTGCATAGACCAACTATTATACGCACCGACAAAGCGATGGGTTGCTCCGTTTAAATAAACATCCGGCATAACGCGCGGTACGTTACTATGGCGGCTTACATAACGATCCTGCAATAGTTTAAAAACTATCTGATTGTCACCTGTATTATACGGATCGTCATAGGTCGCCGTATCTGTTTGAATATCGCGATGGTATTCACATAAGATAAATTCATGCGGATATTTTTGTTGTAATGCATGCAAACTTTGTAAGGCCCAGGTATTGTACGGACTGGGATGGGCCGTATTGACAAATGCCTCGACCAAAACGCGTGTGTTAGTAAAGCTGTTCGGGTTTTGGGGATCGAATAAATTATCCCGCGGTAAATCTTTACAACTTTCCAAGACAATCAGCAAGAATAGGAAAACGACAGTTTTAAAAACGAAACGAAAGCCCAATCCTTACTCCTTTCCCTTGCCGATTATATGTTGCCTGCCAGCGAATTGTCGCGGATGTTCCGGATGCGGCCTGAATGCCCGTGGCAAATCGGTTGTGTAGTAAAGAAATTACAGAGGCCAAAAAACAACTACCGGCCACCGTCCAGGCCACATTGCGCCATTTGTAATAGCGATTGGCTTTATTGTAATTCGGATCGATGTCGTTCAATTGATAGGCATTTTCATACGCTTTATAAGCCTGATCAAATTGGTTGTTTAAAACAGCGGCTCCGGTTGCCGTAACCAAAGAAACCGCAAAAAATGCGAGAGTCGGAAATTCGGATATTGCTTGTTTGTATTTGTATTGTCCCTGGGCCGTAAGCTTGAACTTGATGTTATTGGCCAGTAATTGTACCATTTCTTTAAAATGCTTACGATCTGGCGCTTCCACACGCTCTACGAAAACTTCACCGTTTTTTACTCGGGTTAAGTGAGCCAAAATCACATAATGCGATCCTATTATGGTGACTACCCCGCTAATCAGCACGTCGGCTCCGGCTAATTTTCCCACCTCCCCCACACGGGACGAATCGCTAAGTAATCCGCTAAGCGCCAGATGGAACTCTTTCATAATCTCATTTAAACGATTCCGTTCGACCAGTAAAATATCTTTGCTCTGGCTTAATTCCGATGACAGATAATCGGGTAAATTGCGTGCCCAGCCATCCAAGACCAAATCGCGTGATTTGTTTTCGAAGTCACCCACGCCCACGCGTAATTGGGCCCGGGCTTTTTGTACCGAAATCGGAAGAAGAAATATGATAATTGCGATAAAAAAAACGCTCGTTTTCATTTTGCATTCTCATTTTTGAACGATTAAAAATACAAAAAAAGAAACATTTTACCAAGAAATTTAAATGTGGCCTATATTGAATTTGAGCTGGCAAACTCGCATTTACAAATGATTTTGAGAAGTAAAAATCGCACTAATTGTATTGGTAATAATGCAACCTTTGCCGATCTTATTTGTCCCCTTCCTGCGAAAATTAACGTGCGGAAGATGTACGTCTTTTCCTGATATCTCGGGCAAAGGATCTTTTTGGGGACGGAGCATTTTAAGCCAAACCACACAGAACGAAGACAAATTGCCCAGTGGTGTCATCCGTGAAAACATCTTTGGGAAAATATATTTTTGATATATCCTGAACGTTGCAAAACGTTAAAAAGGGTTGTCAACTCACTTCAAATGATGAATTCCTTAGTAAATCCCCGATATCGGTCGAGCTAACCGATTTGTTACACGCCAATAGCTTTCACTAACAATAACTTTCTCATGCCCCATGGGGCAAATTTCGTGTTGATTGTTTTGTTGTATTTGATTAGAAATTTTAAGAGAAATTTAAGGATAAATCGGTTTGTAAAAAGTAACCACCTGTTGAAAATTTTTTACAGCAAAACAAAAAGATGCTTAAAATAAAAAGTACGGGCAAATAGTTATTTACCTTCACCATTAAGATTAACACTTTTTACAGAAAGCCTAACCCGTTGTGCAAATTAAGTAATAGCATGTTTGGTATGGCATAACTGATTGCCGAATTTATATTTATTCAGATATTGAACTAAAGTATATCCTGTAA
>Ga0256914_1002709_pt1 | contig 14597 bp, 14 predicted proteins | sample HulkmetaG_FD_191571 | JGI IMG/M metagenome (GOLD analysis project Ga0256914, IMG submission 191571) | Hydrothermal chimney microbial communities from Main Endeavour vent field at the Juan de Fuca Ridge, Pacific Ocean - Hulk | ecosystem: Environmental > Aquatic > Marine > Hydrothermal vents ... | reverse complement strand
TTACAAAAGCAGAAAGATATTTATAAGGCTTTAGGAGTGGATTTTCCTCGTTAGGTGTTTTGGGAATATAGGATACACAAAAGAGGAGTGGAGAGAAGAGATAAAGAGGATAAGAGACAACGGATACAAGCTAAAAATGCTAGTAATAGAAAAAATCCTATCCAATCCAAACATCTCTGCAAAAGAGGTACAAGAGACCTTTTTTATCTCTCCTAGAACCATGTATGATTGGATAAAACAGTACAACAGCAACGGTTTAGAGGGCTTAAAAGCCAAGAACCCAAAAGGAAGAGGTTCAGGAAAAGGCAGAACAAAAGTAGATGATGAGGTATACGAGAAACTAAAAGAAGAGATAGAGCAGACACCTAATAAAAAATGGACTCTAAAAGCCAAACAAACCTATATAAAAGAGCAGTTTGGAATAGAGGTTACGCAACAAGCTATTGCTTATCGGATGAAGAGGTGTTGAGAGGATGTTTTTAATTTCAAATATTGTAGGTATGACTATGTTAAACTCATCTTTCGGCTACCCCTTTATAAAGATAGCTAATCATAATCGACTATCTTTTTTATAAATTTAAAGAAACCAATAAAGTTATTGGTTTCTTTTTGTGGGGATATTATAGTTTTGCTAGGCTTTAAATTCATTTTGTAATATTGTATCAATTTTATTCAATAATGCTCGATTTTCGATTTTATTATTAATAACTTCATCTCTATATTGACTATATAGATTTAATATCTTCTTTTTTATAGATATATCTAAATCAAGTATATTTAATATTTTAGCATTATTTAAATCATTCGGTTCAAATTTTTTTAATCCATTTCCATATTCTCTTGAATTATCATTAAAAATTTCTTTGGCAGTATCTGTTAAGAGGTAAGCAAATAGTAAATCTATATTAATATTTTGAAATAAATTCTCTACTAAATATATGCAATGAAAAGTTGTAAGAGTTGTTATATTAGCTTCATTTCTAATAAATTTTAAACCTTTACGATTAAAAACACCAACCAAAATTGGTGCTGGAAGTCGATTTTCTATTTTATACCAAGGTTTTCTTTTTGATGTTAAATATCTTTGATGAATATTTTGTTCTTCTCCATACCTAACATAGTCTTTTATATAATTATTTTGTTTATTAACTCCATTAAATAGAAAAATATTTTTATTATTCTTCTTTAGATTATTAAAATCATTATTCGTAAATATTGGTGATATTATATCTTTAGAAGCCGTTATACAAGGTAATAAATATTTTATATTAATGTTATATTTTTTTGCTTTTTTAATATTAAATATAAAGTATTCATTTGCTCCAGTGGCAATTCCTCTTTTTACTTTTACAACCGAATTAAATGGTATTAAGTTTTTATATTTTAAGCTATTTTGTTTTTGATAATATTTTTTCCATTTGACATTATAATCAATATCTGAATAAGAATAACTTTTCTTTCTTATATTGTCAAAGTTATTTAGCTGAAAAATATTATCAATATTTATAAAATTTAAACTACTGTTTTGAGTTTTTTCTAAAAACAAAATAGCACTTGTAGTTATAGCTTTATCAAAAATATTTTCTTTAAAATCAAAAATTATTATTTCTTTTAAGATCTTACTCTCTAATAAATATTTTTTAATATTTTCTCCATAATTTGAGTTCAAAAATTCTGATGGAACTATATAAGCTATTTTACCATTTTGATTTAACTGATAAATAGATTTTAATAAAAATAGAGTATAAATATTTGTAAAACCACTTAAATTAATATTTAATTTTTTTCTAATCTCTTGTAAAATTTCAAGATTTTTATAATCGTGAAATTTCAAATAAGGAGGATTGCAAATAATTGCATCATATTTATTTTGCCAATCATTATAAAGATAATCTTCTAAATATGGTTCAACATTACTATCTTGAAAGTTTTTACAAGCTTTAAAATAGATAGTTTTATCAATATCAAAGCCTTTTATTTTAATATTTTTATCTTTTTCTAAAGCTAGTCTCGAAAAAATACCAAGTCCAAATGCTGGTTCAAGTAGAGTCTTTATACTGTTATCTTTAAATATCCAATCAACCATAAACTTTGCAATAGGAAGTGGTGTAAAAAATTGTGCAAATTTTTTTCTATGGGTTATATCAACTTCTTGGATATATTTTTCTTCTGCTAACATCATTAAAAATCATCTATATTTAATAGTTGTTTTAAATTATCTATATCAAGGTATGCTGTTCCACCATTAAATGTTACATAAAATAGTAATCGTCCTCTACCCATTTCTCGTTTTATACTTTTATGTTCAGGTTCATCTATTTTATATGCAATTTGAGTTGTTTTTTTAGTATTTATTTTAATAGTTGTTTTATTTTGATTTTTTATATCTTTACCAATTTCATAATATTCACCTTCTTTATCTGGCTGACTAATCATTTGTAAGATATTTTTAAATGAAATAGCATAAGATTTATCAAAAAATAGTTGAAAATAAAAATGAGGAACATTGAAAGTTTCAATCCATTTATATACAACTTTTAAATCTTCAACTTTTGGAGTAATGCTTAAATAGTCTCTTTTTTGAATTATAGTTATAGCTTCTTTTAACTCTTTAAATAAGTTTGTAAGAGTGGATAACTCCTCTGTTGCATTCCAACTGGGTCTTCTAAAGCTTATAATTTGAATACTTTCTTCTGTAATACTCTCTAAAATATCTATATATTTTTTATCTTTTTGTTCTAATAACTCTTTATAATTAGTTAAAATTTTCTTTTTTATTTCAAAAACAATTTTTAAATAATAATTTGTTCTATCGTTCATTTCCTTTTCATATTTTTGTATTAAAAAAGCACTTGAACGAATTTCTAAACCAGCGATAGCTTTTTTTACATAATTTGTAATTAGTGAATGTTCAATTTTACTTATATCAAATCCTAATTTTTTATCGAAATCAGCTTTTTTAAAAATTAATAAATCAGGTCTTTTACCAATAGTGTCTAATTCATCTTGAAAATTATTATAAAATTTATCAAAACCATCTTCTCCTGCAATCAAATCATCAGATTTACCATACCTTATTGCTATATAATTTTTTGAAGTTTCATTTATAGCTCTAAATATTAAATCTTCTGCCCAATCTCCTTGTTCTTTATTTGTAATAAAATTAGATGAAGCTTGTGTTGGTGGATTTGTTCTATTTCTTGGTAAGGAAAAATTAACTATTGTAGTTGGAATAATTTTTGTAATTTCTCTTATTTGTTCATAATAATTCATATCTTTCCTTTGTTTATTTTTATAATATTCAAACATATCTAAACAATCTAGTTTTAATCTTTTTGTTGAATTGTATTCTATCTTATATTTACTCATAAATTCATAAATTGATTTGTTAAATAAATCATTAAACTGTAAACCCATATTATCCTCTTATTTTCTATTATAGCAGAAAAAAATTATTATAATTTTAGATAAATCTTACTTGCTATCAATTTATTTTAGCTTCAATAAACCATTTTTTTGATAATTCTTCTACAACTCTCCCCTCAATATAATATTAGGCTGATTATATTTTGCTCAAAAGCTATATTTAACCTCCAATTAAAAAAGCACTCAAAATCCCACAAAGTGACCCAATAAATACAATGGTATAACCTGTTGGCAAATCAGAATAGTATGATAAAATCATAGCCATAATAATAATAGTTGACCCCATAATCCAAGCAAAAGGTAGTTTGGCAAATCTTTGTTGTAGAAGTGCTATAAAAGCAGGAACAATCAAAAGTACAAATACTACTAAAACTCCTGCTAGTTGAACTGATGAAGTTACAGTTAGAGCCAAAAGTCCAAAAAATAGCATCTCTTTATATAGTCCTGTTAGCTTATGATAAAATCTTAAAAACAAAATAGCAACAACACTATAAAGTATAAAAGGCTCAATCAAATCAGAAGTAGTAGTAAAGAGTATATCAGTAGCTTGAAGCTTATTAAAAAGCTCTGTTCCTTGTGTAGTATTTGATAGTAAAACTATTATCCCACTAGCTCCCAAAGCATAAAGCATCCCAATAAAAGCCTCAATATGCTCTACTCTATGGGTAGCTATAGAGATAAGAGTAGCCCCAATGAGAGCAAAGATAAGAGTCAAAAGAAAACTATACGCCCCATCAAAAAAGAGCAGACTCACAGCCACCCCAATAGCCGCAAACTGCCCAATAGCTAAATCTGTAAATATTACACCCCTTTTGATAATCTCTAGCCCAAAAATAGAGTGGATAAAGACCAACAAAATAGCCAATATAAAGGCTGGATAGAGTAGCGTAATTATTGACATATTCTCTGTGCTACCATAGTATAGAAACTCTCTAGCGTATCAGCACCCTCTACTGCTCCTACATCATGAGGCACTATAGAGACCGTTGCCCCTGTCTTGTTTGCTATAAATTGGGCTGTCTTTTTCTCGTGATAGACATCTTGTAGAATAGTTCTGATATTTTGCTTCTTGATTATATTTATAATCTTCAAAGTGTGTTTAGAACTTGGAGTAATACCAGGTAGTGGTTCAATATTACCTATATTCTTTACTCCATAAACTTTTAATGCATAGTTGAATAGTTCATGATACTGTACAACTTTTTTACCTTTACAACTTTGATATTTAGTATCTAATTTTTTAGATAATGCTTCCATTTTACTAGCAAATGATTTATAATTTGCCTCATAAGTTAATTTGTGAGTTGGGTTAACTATAGATAGTTTCATACTAATTAATTTGGCAATAGGTATAATGGTATGAATATCTGTAGCAAAATGGGGATTTCCATCAGGGTGAACATCTCCATAAGCTCTTGATACATTTTTTGGTTTATCTATAAATGTAATAACTCCACTTACATCTAAAAATCCACTTCCTCCTACATTTATTTTACTATTGTTAGCACTCTTTAATAGAGGTGGTAGCCAACCAATTTCAAGCTGTCCACCATTAATAATAAGTATATCTTCTTTTCTTAGTTTTCCTATAAGTGATGGTTTTGGGGTAATAAAGTGTGGGTCTAGTTTAGGATTAGCTAAAACTGTCACTTTTACCTCATCACCTCCAATAGCTTTAGTGACCTCTCCTAAATAGTTATATGTTGTTGCAATATTTACTTTTGCAAATATAGCTGTAGTTAGTAGTAGTGTTATTAATATTGTTTTTTTCATTTTTTTCCCTTTTTTAAAATGCATGAGCTCCATGAGAGCCTGATTCTATAGTTAAATCTAATAAAATCTCCTGTTCATCTTCTCTTTGCCCACCAAAGCTTTTTGATTTATCATAGACATACTGCAATCTAATCTTAGAGAACTCAAACGGTTTATACTCAACCATCGCTGTATATTTATCCAAATCCTCTGGTTGATTGGCTATATTTTTAAATAGCGTATCATACCTAACACCCATAGCCCAATTTGAGTTATATCCATAAACTAGCTCACTATAAGCACCTGCTTGTTTAGCTCTTTTGTCATTTTGTAAATCTCTATCTCGATAAAGCAGTTCGGATTGCCATGTCAAAGAGCTATAGCTATCAAAGATACTCTTAAGTGTTATATCAGCACCATATATATCTGTCTGACCGTTTGGATTATCTCCATGCATTAGGGTAGCCCCTAGCAAAAGGGAGTTACTATCTGTTATATCAAACCCACTTTTTAGATACCCAATATGCAGACTATTGGCATCATCTTCTCCAAAACTTCGCCCATTTGCCCCCTGCATCGCCTCATATCCTGCCATTAGATAGGTATCAGTTGGTAGAGTATAAGTTAACTGTACCCCTTCATCTCCTAAACCTCCTGCCCCAAAAAAACTCTCAAAAACCAAAGGGATATTTGAAAATCTCCAGCTGTGTTGATGTTTGGAGTTTATTCGCCCAAATTCACTTTTGAACTTACCCATTTTGAGCCTAAATCCATAAGGTAGAGATTTGGTTGTCACATAAAGCTCACCAATATGAAGCCCCTCTTTTTTGATATGAAGTGCTGTATCAATATCAAAATAGGGGTCAACAGTAGAGCTAATCTCCATCTCTCCATAGTTTAGATTAAAACCTCTTTTTTCGTTAAAAGGTATCTCACCTGCTTTGCCTATAAACCCATCAATAGCGTAATCACTATATTTCTTATTGCTAATATCTCGCACTACTGCACTCATATTGGCAATAAACGCAATATCAGGTACAAATGCCTGTTGGTTAAAGCTATCGCTACTGCTTATCGCTTTTTGCATCTTCTCTTGTAGAAGTCTATCCTGGTTGGCTTTTAGAGCCTTTTCTAGTGACTCAACTCTCTTTTCTAAACTACTATCTTCTGCATGAAGCATTAGAGCTGTTAGAATAGAGAGACCTACAATATTTTTTTGCATAATTTCTCCTAAATTATATTTTTGGTAATAGTTGTTGTTTGATTTTAGGAGAGTTTAGGAGGAGCGTTAGAGTTAAATCCTTTTAGTATAATAGCCGTAACTATTATTTGATTAAATATGATTTTATCATAATAGTTATCACAATTTAAACAATCAATATTTATATGTGGTATATCTGGAGAGTGTAAATTTTTAACAACTATACATACTTTGCAATCATTATGTTGCTGTGTAATATTTTTATGTATATGTGTGGCACTTAGATAAGAAGAAGTTAAATAGAAGAACAGTAAAAAACGAACGATAAATAAGTTTACTTTTTTCATCATCTCCCTCTTTTGTTATTTTAATTATAATATATTTTTATTAAATTTATGATAATATACAATCATGTTAAATATTAATAAAATTCTTTTTAAACTAGTTTTGATATTATACCTAATCTCTATTGGTACAATCCTTGCAACTACTTATATTTCAGGATATGAGCATCTACTTCAACAAATGAGTCATGAAGATAGTTTTTTTGAAAGTGTCGGAACTCTCTCTCTTTTTATAACTTTTATATATGGTTTTTATACTTTATATAGTTATAAATTTAATAGATATGAAAAATTAGCCATAGTTATATTTTCTATCTTAGCATTTTTGGCAGGAATGGAAGAGATAAGTTGGGGACAACAACTATTTCATTTTCCATCATCAGAGTATTTTATAGAATATAATCTGCAACAAGAGACTAATCTGCATAATCTAGTAGATGCTAATCTATTTAGTTCTATTATCTATTCTTGTATCTATACTTTTGTGGTTTTTATTCCACTCTTTTATAAGATATTTCCATATTTACATCAATTTAAAATATTAAAATATTTTAATATAAATCCTAATACTATTTTAGTAGTTCTTTTTGCCTCTACTTTTCAACTCTATTTTTATAATGATATAGGAGTATGGTTTGATATGGTAACACATTTTTTTGCACTTACTGTTTTTGGATTTTATTTATCAAAAGCCAAAAGCACTATTTGGCTTAAACTTCATTTTGCTACTATAGTAATAGCCACAGCTATCTCTATATTTTGTTATCATATCTATAGCTTTTTAAATATGCAATATGAGATACGAGAAAGTTTTATTGAGTTGGCTGGACTGTTAATATTTATAGAACTCATTCAAAAAGAAAAAAGTAAAAAAAGAGATTATGAATAGTACTACTCTTTAATTCTATCTTGTGCTTCTTTTTTATCTTGTGCTTCTTTTTTTTGCATTGCTTTTAGAAATTTGTGTGTATCATCATACTCTCTACGAGTAAAATATCTAGTTTTGTTAGTTGGTAGGTTATTTAACTCTATTCCTCCAAAAGCAACTCGTTTTAGGTCTAATATATTAGCTTCAAAGTGACCAAAAAAACGACGCAACTCTCTATTTTTGCCCTCTGCTATAGTAACTCTAAGTTTAGTAAACTTTCCTGTTACACCTCTAATCTCATAATTAATAAATGGCTCAAACTCCATACTATAGATTTTACTTTTTTCATGTCCACCTGCTCTAGCATCATCTAGTACTAGACCTTCACGCATTGCCTCCTCCATCTCTGGGGTTAAAGGTTTATCTATTTTGATATTATAAGTTCTATCTAGTCCTGAACGCATCATCACTTCAGCTACTCTTGGCGAATCTGTCATAATAAGCATACCCTCAGAAGCGTAATCTAATCGTCCTATAGGTATAAAATGTCTAAATTTTCCAGGTAATTTATGATAGATAGTAGTTCGTCCTCTATCATCTTTTTTAGTAACTAGTGTTCCTTTGGGTTTATTATAAACTATCATAGTGAGTTCAGTTCTCTCTTTAATTGGAATAGACTTAACAGCAATATGGTCACCACCTTGAACTATATAACTAAAATTAGTCATCTTTTTTCTATTGACTGTTACTTCACCTGCTTCGATAAGTTTGTCTGCATCACGACGAGAGTATTTACTATTATGTGATATATATTTATTGAGTCGCATAAATTCTCTTTGTATTAAATTATCATAATTATAGCATAGTTGATATGAGAGAGAGTATTTAAGTTACATCTGAGACAATACCTGTTGCACTATCAATATGAAAAGTATGATTGGACTGAGAACCATCTATATCATTATCTTTAGATTTAGAAAGGAGTGTACCAATTATTATACCTATGATGGCTGACAAAATTATTATTAAGCTTATTATTATCGGGGTTAATTCTAACATATTAAATCCTGTTTTTATTTATTTTTTATTTTTTATAATTTAATTATAATATTATTTAACTAAAATTTTCCTAATATTTTATTATAAAAGAGCTATTTTTTCAATGTTTTTATGCAGGATAGGAGAAAAAACAGATTAAAAAAAAAATTTTTAATGTGTTTTTGTATTAATATAAGTTACAGCTTAATATTTTTCTTTAGATACTTATCTATTTAAACTAAAAAAATTACAAGAGTAATAATTGGGTATCGTTTTTTTGTACGAATAATATGTTTTCTAATTAATGTTCTTAACTCATCTTGTACTATTTTGGGTGATGATAGTTGTTCAGATTTAAGATTAATCAAAAAAGAATCTATAATATTCTCAATTTCATGAGTAAATCTATTCAACTCTTTGTTTGGTACAAGTCCATGTGTCGAAACAATTGCTTTTCCTACCATTTTTTTGCTAACTTTATTAATCTGAAGTGCTATATTTACAATACCATCTTCGGCTAATTTTTGTCTATCATTTACAATTTCTACTTTTATCTCTTTATTGTTTTGATTGTCTATATAGCTTTTACCTGTTTTGATTGTTTTTACTTTTTTAATATATTTTGTAGTAATTTCTACTTGGTCACCATCACTCATTAATAATATATTTCTCTTATTAACACCACAACTAACTGCTGTTTCAGCATGTTTAGCTATATGATTATACTCTCCATGCACAGGCAAGAAAAATTTAGGTTGGACAAGTCTTAATATAAGTTTTTGTTCCTCTTGTGCTGCGTGACCTGATACATGAATATTATCAAAATCTTTATATCTAACAGTTACTCCTGATTTAATCAACTTATTCATAAGGGAAGATACAGAACCCTCATTCCCTGGAATAGCACTTGCTGATATAATAATAGTATCACTCGGTTTAAGTTTAATATGTCTATGTTCATCTGTTGCCATTCGAGAGAGTGCTGCCATCTCTTCACCTTGTGAACCAGTGGTAACTATTAGAAGTTCATTATCTGCAAATCTATTTACTTCATGTGGTTCAATAAAATGTCTATCTTCTATATCTACAAATCCTAAACGCCGTGCTATTTCAATATTTCTCTCCATAGAACGACCAATAACACAAAGTTTTCGTCCAGCTTTAACCCCTCTCTCCATTGCTTGAAATATTCTATGTGTATTTGAAGAGAATGTTGACATAATCACCCTTCCTTTTGCTAAACTAAATAGTGTATCAAATGTTTTTCCTACTACAGCTTCACTTTTAGTAAATCCAGGATTATGAGAATTGGTACTATCTGAGAATAGACACAAAACACCTTTTGAACCATAATAAGCATATCTCTGTAAATCAGTTGTCTGATTATCTATAGGTGTATGGTCAATTTTAAAATCAGCTGTATGTATAAGTGTTCCTGCTTTAGTTTGAATAGCTAAACTACACGCATCTACAATAGAGTGTGTATTATGCATCCACTCAATTTTGAAGCTACCTATATTATAAATCTCTCTTTTGATAATATAGTTAAAGTACTTCACATCATCTTTGAGTTTATGTTCATTAAATTTATTTTCTATCATTGATAAAGCAAGAGGTGTTCCATATATAGGAAATTTTAACTCTTTGAATAGATATGGAACTGCTCCAATATGGTCTTCATGTGCATGTGTAATTATAATTGCTTTGATTTTATTTTTTATACTATGTAAATATGAAAAATCAGGAACTAAAATATCTACACCATGCATAGTCTCATCAGGGAAACTCATACCTACATCTATAATTATAGCACTCTCTTCATCTTCAATAACAGCTATATTCCCACCAATTTCACCCAATCCACCAAGAGGAGTAAAACGAATTTTGTGTCTATTTGATATATCTATCTGTTTCCATGGGTTCATTCTCTTTTCATTAGCAATCTTATTTGCTTTCAAAGCTGTTTTTATATCGGTACTAAGTGGTCCCATACTATTTTTGTTTCGTTTTGTATTTTTCTTTTTATGGGTATTTTTATTTGAATGATTATTATGTTGTTTTCGATGTTGTGGTTTGGTTATCTCTTTTGTTTTACTTAGAGTAGTTTTATTACTCTCTTTGCTAATATTATCTTTTGACTTAGTAGAAACTTCTACCTCTCTCTTTGGAACTCTATGAGGGTTTCGTGACCGTTTAGGTCTATCTGGACGGTCTCGTCTTACTTTTTGCTCTTCTATCTTTTTAGTTTTTGGGGAACTATTATTCTCTGCTTTTTTCTCTTCCATTTATATTATCCTTCTTTAATTTATTATATAAGTGATGATAAATAAATGTTGTAGCTTCATGAGGTCGTAAATTTTCTTTAATCTCTAGTTGTAAAAATAGTGCTTCAATCTTATCTTTTGGGTAGTAAATTGATAAGTTTTTCGATAGTTTTTTCCGTGGTTGCCTAAATGCAATTTTGAGAAACTCTTCAAACCCCTTATTATCTTCACTCCGTTTTTTCCTAATTAAAAGAATAGCAGATGTTACTTTTGGTGGTGGTATAAAATTTTCTGCTCCTACAACAAAAAGTAGTTCACCATAACCTACTGTTTGAGTCAAAACAGCTAAAGACGAGAAAGCCTTCTCGCCAGATTGTGCTGAAAATTTTTGAGCTACCTCTTTTTGTACCATTACCAAAATTGATTTACAATTCTTATCTTTTAATGCTTTCAAAATAATATTGGTGGCAATATAGTAGGGTAGGTTAGCTACTAGATGATACTCCTCTTCTAGTAGTCCTTCACTCCCCCAATGCTTGAGAACATCACCACACTTTATCTTTAATAAGCTTTGACGGATAGGCTCATCAAATTTAGTTTGAAGATGCTCACATAATCTTTTATCAACCTCAAATGCTGTAACATTTCGAACATTTATCAGTTCTTTAGTTAAATCACCTAAGCCAGGCCCAATCTCTGCAACAGCCAAGCTGTCATTGGGTATCGATTGGATGATTTGTTTTATTATATGGTCATTTTTCAAAAAGTTTTGACCAAATCGTTTATTTGCAAATTCTGATAATTTTTTTATTTTGTCCATTTTACACAATTCTTACTTAAGATTTAATTTTAGCTATAATTCTACCACAATATTAGTGAATAGTTAAGGAAAATGATGGAATATTTTGCAAAACGGATAATACCCTGTTTGGATGTTGATAATGGTCGAGTTGTAAAAGGTGTAAACTTTTTAGGGCTCAGAGATGCAGGTGACCCTGTAGAGGTAGCCAAGAGATATAATCAAGAGGGTGCTGATGAGATTACCTTTTTGGATATTGGTGCATCACATGAGGGTAGAGATACCATTGTAGATGTAGTTAGAAAGGTAGCCAAAGAGGTATTTATCCCTTTGACTGTAGGAGGTGGAATACGAAAATTGAATGATATTTATAATCTTCTTAATGTTGGATGTGATAAAGTAAGTATAAACTCTGCTGCTATCAAACGACCAGAGTTTATCAATGAGAGTGCTAAACGGTTTGGTTCTCAATGTATTGTTGTAGCTATTGATGCCAAAAGAGTATCTGGTAATAAATGGCATATATTTACACATGGTGGACGGAATGACACAGGGATAGATGCTATATATTGGGCAAAAGAGGTTTACAATAGAGGAGCAGGAGAGTTACTTATAACTTCAATGGATGCAGATGGAACCAAAGCAGGATTTGATAATAAGTTAAACTCCCAAATAGCCAAAGAGGTAAATATCCCAATAATTGCAAGTGGAGGGGCTGGAACTATGCAACATATGTTAGAGGCATTTACTAAAGGAGATGCTGATGCTGCTTTGGCTGCATCTATATTTCACTTTCGAGAGATAGATATAATGGATTTAAAACGATATTTACGAGATAATAAAATAGCAGTGAGAATATAAATGATAATTTGTGCAGGAGAGAGTGAACAGTTTAACTTTGCAAAATCTATGGGAATAGGATTGATAGATATAAGTATAAATCTAACCCAAGAGTGTATAACTAATCGACCAAAATCTATTCTATTTGTAGGAAGTGCTGGGTCTTATGGAAATAAAAAAATATTTGATATAGTCGAGTCTAATAGTGCCACTAATATAGAAAATAGCTTTTTTAATGCAAATAGTTATTCTCCTATAGATAATACTATTTTACAAAAAAATATTACAGATAAAATATTTGTAAACTCTTCTAACTATATTACTACAGATTTCAATCTTGCAAAATCTTATTTATCAAAAAATATAGAGATAGAAAATATGGAGTTTTATGCTGTGGTTAAAGTTGCACAAAAGTTTAATATACCTGTAAGAGGTATTTTTATAGTCACTAACTATTGTAATAAAAATGCTCATAAAGAGTTTTTACGAAATCATAAAGAGGCAATGCAAAAATTAACAGAATATATAATTATAAAAAATAGACGAGTATTACAACATTACTCTTAAAAATAATTTTTTATCTTATTTTAGCCTCTTTAACTATTTAACTAAGTTACATGTAAAAAGTAATTTACATTATTGTATGATAAAAAATTAATCTTCAATATAAAATTATATATAATGATATTAGATAAAATATAAAGGTTAATGACTATGATGAAAGATAAATCAATTAGAGATACGGCGATTATCACAATTACACTTATTGGTGGGCTTTTTCTACTTCAAAAATGTAATGGTAATGAAGTAAAAATAGCAAAAAGAGATATAAAGATAGAAAAAATATCTCAAAAAGAAGGACATTCACAAAAAGATACATTACAAGAGGGTTCACAAGCACATTCATTAGTAGATAATAGCTATAGCCAAAGGGAAAAAGAGATTGCTTTAGCTTCATATAAAGCAGTTCCTCATAATAAACAAAAAGAGATAGTTATTTCAAAAGATAATAATACAACTGTAGTTTTAGCTTCGGAAGATATAAATAAAACGAAAGAGATAGTTATTTCAAAAGATAATAATTCAACTGTGGTTTTAGCTTCAGAAGATATAAATAAAACAAAAGAGGATACTAATAAAACAAAAGAGATAGATATTCCACTAGATAATAATACAACTGTGGTTTTAGCTTCAGAAGATATTAATAGAACAAAAGAGGATACTAATAAAACAAAAGAGATAGTTATTTCAAAAGATAATAATTCAACTGTAGTTTCAGCTTCAGAAGATATTAATAAAACAAAAGAGGATACTAATAAAACAAAAGAGATAGTTATTTCAAAAGATAATAATTCAACTGTGGTTTTACCTTCAGAAGATATAAATAAAACAAAAGAGGATACTAATAAAACAAAAAAGATAGTTATTTCAAAAGATAATAATACAACTGTAGTTTTAGCTTCAGAAGATATAAATAAAACAAAAGAGGATACTAATAAAACAAAAGAGATAGATATTCCACTAGATAATAATACAACTGTGGTTTTAGCTTCAGAAGATATTAATAAAACAAAAGAGGATACTAATAAAACAAAAGAGATAGTTATTTCAAAAGATAATAATTCAACTGTAGTTTTACCTTCGGAAGATATAAATAAAACGAAAGAGGATACTAATAAAACAAAAGAGATAGATATTCCACTAGATAATAATACAACTGTGGTTTTAGCTTCAGAAGATATTAATAGAACAAAAGAAGATACTAATAAAACGAAAGAGATAGATATTCCACTAGATAATAATACAACTGTAGTTTTAGCTTCAGAAGATATTAATAGAACAAAAGAGAATACTAATAAAACAAAAGAGATAGTTATTTCAAAAGATAATAATTCAACTGTGGTTTCAGCTTCGGAAGATATTAATAGAACAAAAGAGGATACTAATAAAACAAAAGAGATAGTTATTTCAAAAGATAATAATACAACTGTAGTTTTAGCTTCAGAAGATATAAATAAAACAAAAGAGGATACTAATAAAACAAAAGAGATAGATATTCCACTAG
>Ga0256914_1002708_pt1 | contig 14604 bp, 19 predicted proteins | sample HulkmetaG_FD_191571 | JGI IMG/M metagenome (GOLD analysis project Ga0256914, IMG submission 191571) | Hydrothermal chimney microbial communities from Main Endeavour vent field at the Juan de Fuca Ridge, Pacific Ocean - Hulk | ecosystem: Environmental > Aquatic > Marine > Hydrothermal vents ... | reverse complement strand
GGTTTAAGGTTAATCTAATGTTAGGTTAAGGTTGGATTAAGCCCTAACATTGCTATAATAATATTATAGCAATGTTAGGGCTTAATCCAACCTTAACCTAACATTAGATTAACCTTAAACCTAACATTAAGCCAACCTTAGTTTAAGGTTCGGGGCTTCCTTAAGCCTAATATTAGGTTTTCTTATGCAGGCAGGTGTTACCATTCTACACTTAACCTAATATTAGGTAATCTCAACCTAACGTTATGGGCTCAGAATGCCCATTTTATGGGGGTTTTGGGGCTTTCCAATAGTTGGAATGTTTCAAAATGTGCCACGTTCCCAGCTTGCGCCCACCATGTATAGGAAAATCTTATCGAAAATTGGCTTAAGGTTCGCAGTTTCCTTAAGTGTATATCTTAATTTCATATATATATGTATATGTGAATATTCTATATATACGTATATGTGAAATTTTCACATATTTAAGTATATATTAATTGTTTTAGGTGTATAATTAATTATCTAAACGAGAAAAAGGAGAGAGAAAAAATGGCATACCTTAGCAAAGAGCAAGTCGCCGAGATCAGAAAAGAGATCCGGGCGGCATTCGGGAAAGAATGGAAGTTCTCTATCACTCGAAGCGACTACACCGGGGTCCGGATCGTCGTTCTGAAAACCCCCCTTCGTCTCCTCGATGATGCTGTCGAAGGGTCGGGGGCCGGGGAGACTCTTGAGCGCTTCGGGTATGTCGATGTGATTGAGGGCTGGATGAGTGAAGCGTGGACCGGGGAGACCCTGGCCGCGTTGAAAAAAATCTTCGAGATCGCGCAGCGAGTCGGCGGCGGAAGCTACGATCGAAACGCGGGCGACGTTTTCGCTGACTACTCGAACTTCACTTACTATATCGACGTGAGCTTCGGAAGATGGGATCGCCCGTGCGATTTCCCCCGCGACACCAGCCAAGAAGCGGCGTAAAGGGGGGGCGGCGATGAAACTTGTTTTTGACGTTGAGACGAATGGACTCAACTACCGCGACGACGTGCTTTCTTTTTCTGCCCTCCTCATCGATGACGGCGGGGAGATCGTCAAAGAGATCGATCGCTATTACTTCCCCGAATCCGGCCACTACAATCTGAAAGCTGTTAGCGTGAATGGATTGACAGAAGAGACGATCGAGAAAAAAAGATCCGGGGCGACTTACCCCGAATTTTTTTCCGACGATCAAGAAGTCGCGGATCTCTTTTGCATCGTCGATGAGTTGATCGCGCATAATATCCGCTTCGACGTCAACTTCGTCGAATATCATTTAGATCTTGATTTGAGCAAAAAGAAGAAAGTATGCACAATGCTTTCGACTCAATATTTGTATGATGCGCCGTATGAAAACTATGGTGAACCGAAATGGCCGAAGCTTTCCGAAGCCGCAGCGTGGGCGGAAATCGACACGTCAAAATTTGAGTCGAAAGGCGGTTTTCACTCTTCGCTCTTCGACGTTTATTGCACTTATGAGATCTACCGCCACCTTGCCGAAAACGGTTATAGCTTGGAAGCTTGAAATGCAAGAAGATCGACATCTTCCGAAAGCAAATCAGACGCCGGGGCAGATGCGGGCTTCGTCGCGGAGCGCGGGATCTGCTGCTCTTCTCTCTTCTCTTCTCTTTTCTTTTTCGCGCGCTCACGTTTCCGCAGGTCAACGTAGCGGCCACGGCCCTGATAGCCGAAGTGCTTTTTCAGAATGTCGCGGTATTGCTTTTCGTCTAGCTTTTCGAAGATCCCCTTTTCGATCAAAAAAGCGACTTGCCGACGAATCGGGACTTGTTTCGCAAGCAAGCGATAGACGAGATCTTCGTGATCCTCTTTCAAGATTCTCCATTTTGGCCTTGCCCTCTTCGCGAACTTTTCAGCTTCGTCGAGAAGATCCATGTTTCACCCCCGTTTCTATATACCCGTATTATACCCGCACTATACCCGCTTTTTACCCGTGCAATACCCGCAATGCCGTTCCGTCTTGTCCGGTCGTCCGTTTTTTGTGCCTCGATTTACTGATTTTTTATGACAAAGTGTTAGCGGGAGCGGGGTCAAGCATGTTTTTTAGATATGTTTGCATATACAACATATTTTTACTACATATTTTCACAACATATGCAGAAAGGAGCAACGATGTCGGGAGCTTTGATAGTTGAAAAAGAACTCTCATTGACCGCGAGAGACCTAGAAATAATGGAGATGATCGGCGTTTTCGGAGGGAAAACCTCTTCGCCCGTTTTGGAAAAAACGTTCTGGCATGGCAAGAGTTTCCCGGCGAATCAAGCACGGCGACGGATGGACACGCTAAGAAAGAAGGGACTGCTCAAGCACAAGCCGACGGGGCTGATTAGCCCGCGGAACATCTACATTCCCACCGCCGCCGGGCGGGAACTCATCTACGATCGCTTCGGAATCGAGTTAAGCGGAACCCCTCATTTTTCGCTTGCGACGTTTCAACACAACGCGACAGAGCAGATCGCGTGGTACTGGCTCCGGCGGGTCGGCAAAGATCCGAAGCGCGCGATCGTCCGGCGCTGGTCGCCCGATCACAAACACACGCCCGATCTATATTACGAAGGCCCGCGGGGTCTCGTTTACGTTGAGATTGAAATCAGCAAGAAGCGGCCCGATAGCTACATCTCAATTTTCAACAAAATGAGAGAAGACGGAATCCATGCCGTCTTATATATTTTCGAAAATGAAAAGCGGATGAAGCAGATCGGCCGAGTGCTTCCGGCGTGGGGGAGCCGCGTGCATTTTACAAATCTCGATCGCTTGATCGGCGCGAAGTCGCTCAGCGAAGCGGCGGTTCGTCAAGAAGATTTCATCTTGCAACTAGGAGAAAACCAATGAGCTATTTCGGGAAAAAAGAAGAAAAAAGAGGGAAAGGGTCGAAGCTTGGGCGCGGAATCTCGACGATCGAAGACGCGAAAAGAGAGCTTTTTCACAAATCGAAGCGCGTCGATCCCGTTCCGTCTATCGTGGAGGGCGTGCGAACGGGAAAGACGTTCTACGGAAGAATGCACATCGACAGCCCGGTCGGGCGCAAAGGGGAGCCGTTCTATCTCGACGAATCGGATACGACAATGGAAGCGTACATCGGGAGCACCGGGACGGGGAAAGGTGTGCTGCTCGGAAATAAAGCAAGGGAGGCGATTGAGCGAAGGAAGGGTCTCATTATCGTAGACCCGAAAACTGATAGCTTTTTGCCTCAAATCTGCAAGGAAGCCCTCGATGCGCAGGGGCGACCCGACGCGTTCAAAGTCGCGTCGTGGCCGCTGAATTTTGGATACCAGGGCATCAACGAAGACGACAGCTATATCGACGTCGCAAACAAGCTGATAGACGCGCTCGGGCTTGAGCCGTCAGATAACCCCGGCGTCGATTATTATCGAAAAAATGCGCGCGTTTTGCTCAAGCAAGTTTTGAAAATCTTCTTTGACGGGGATCTCGGCGTCGTCGTCGAGAAGAGTTTTGCAGCGATTCTTACGCACGTTCGACATCTAAAAGAAGATCTCGAAAAGCAGGAGCTGCTAGAAAAAGAGATGAGCAAGAACCGACCGAATGCAACAATCGTTGAGAAGTTGCAGCAGCGATTTTTCAAGCAAGAGTTGATCGACAAGATTTACTTCGATTCGACCGCGGTCGAAACGCTCGATTCGCTTTCGAAGTCGCTATCTGAAATCGCAGAGGGCGCGAACATTTACCGGGGGTTCGATCTCAGCGGGGCGCTCTACCGGGGCGAAGTGATCTATCTGAAAGTCGATATGCTCGATGTCGCGTCGCTGAAAATCGTGAAAATGATGATAACAGATGCGATCCAGCAAGCGCGCAAGCGTCGCGCGAATACAGTCATCATAGCGGACGAATTGAGCTTCTATGCGAATCGCACGATCTCGGGAGCGTTAGCGACGGTGCGCTCGATGGGGTTGAAGTTTTTGCTTGCGTTCCAGGACATCGGTCAGCTCCCGGAAGAAGTGCGCGCGCCGATCCTTTCAAACTGTAATGTCAAAATCTTCTACAAAATCAGCGACCGGGAGACGCTTGATTACGTCGAGAAGATCGGCGGCAAAGAAGAAGTGACAAAGTATTCGAACGCGGACGGCGAAGCGAGAATTTCGCAAGACTCGGAAGAGTTTTTGAGCGCGACACGAATACGCGCACTTCCGCGAACGGAAGTCGCGATCGTCGTCGCTGAAGCGCTTCCCGCTCCCGTGATCGTGCGGACCGCATTCGTCGCCGTCCGGGAAGAGTTTGATTGGAGCAGGTACGACCGGGAGCCGGGCGCGGTGAAGCTAAGCGAGATCCGGGCGGGGTCCGGGAAAGAAGTCAATTATAAAGTCGCAATGGAAGAAGTCCGGCTACTCGAAGAAAGCGATTTGTGGGGAATTTCGTTCAGCTCAGAAGAAATTTGACTATTAGTAAAAATGGGCTAAAATAGAGACGTGAGACTTTAACGCTCGGTGTGCCCAGCGCGCGAGGGCTGCTACCCTCTCCCGCAGCGCATCGAGTATCACGTCTCTTTTCGTCACTTACCTAGCGCTATCAGAAGCGCGATAATCTTGACGGTCGCAAGCGCGACCGCAAGACACGCATACAAACATCCGCAAAACTTACAGACGTTCATAGCTTCCCCCTTCGTCCGAGATTTCCACCCTCTAACCAACCATCCCGGAACAAAAGGTAGCGCCGGCTCGTAACGTAAGAGCCCATTTACCCAAAAAAGGGTATCCGCACTTTAGCACGAAATCCGCGCAAATGTCCAGCCCCTCCATTCTATTTATATATCGTCGAAGCGGGAAGCGATTCGATCAAAAAATCCACCCCGCAAAAGAGATCCCGGTTTTTCTTTTTTCACCAGCCGCTTGCCAGGTCGCGGGTGAAAAACCGGGGGAGTTTCTTAAGGCGGGAAAGTAAAAAGTGTAACAAATGTAACACCGGGGTGTTACACTGTAACGCCCATAAAATGGGCATTTGAAGGGGGGGTGTAACGGTGGCCGTTACAGGAGATAGGCACCATAAAATGGGAGTTTGAAGGCAGTTTAAGCAAAAGTGTAACGGTCAAAATACCTTTTAAGAAAATTTGGAAATGGAGGATAGATAAAAAGAATATAGAGCGAAAAAACGTTACAAAAACAAACCTTAACTCTTTGAGCCCCCATAAAATGGGGCTTTATAGGCGTAACACCATAGCGTTACATTAAAATTGAAGATGTCCCCAAACCGCCTATAAAATGGGCGTTACGGGGTGTAACGGTCGGGCGTTACACGGATTTTGTCGAGTCGTTTTAATGTTAGGTGATGAAAACAGCCCATAAAATGGGCATTATCATGTGATTGTGAGGGAAAAAGTCGTTTTTAGATGTAAAAAATAGGCCCCATAAAATGGGCGTTACGGGGTGTAACGGTCGGGCGTTACACGGATTTGATGTTATGTTTAAGAGAACGGAACGGAAAAAAACGGAAAGAACGCCCATAAAATGGGGCTTTTGAGGGGTGCTTAGGTTGTCATTTGCCCTCATTTGCAGTATAATACTATAAAAGATCCCACTTTAGGTAGGATTAAGGGAGGATTTGATACACTATGGAAAATCGGGCAAGGAGAAAACGATGAGCCTTGATGAAATCATAAACCTTAAGCCGAAAGAGAAGAAGCGGAAGCTCTCTGTGACTGTCGATCCCGGAGTGCTCGATCGCGCAAAACGGATCGCGGAAAGTCGCGGTGTGAAACTGTCGCAAGTTGTAGATGCGTTGTTGCGTGCATGGGTTGAAGAGCAAGAAAAGCTTTTGTAAAAAGAGGAAAAAGAGAGATGAGAAAAGAGGCGAAAACGCGCACGACCGGGCAAGTCCAACGCGCGTTTTCTGGTTCACGGAGCGGGGGCCGGGGGGGTCCCGCTGTAGCCGTATTATACCGCATTTTCGGCTATAAGACAATAAAGCTCTTAAACTCTAAGAGACTAAGAGCTTTAATCCCCGGCCCCCGCTCCCGCACGCAAATGGGAGCGTATCATGGCAGAGAAGAAGCAAACTGATAAAGTCAAGATCGACGACAAGATCGACAGGTCTGAGTACGACCGACTCAAGTCTCACGTGTTTTTCTTCAAAAACGCGAAAGAGATCGTGATTTTCGATCCCGTTTCAAGAGAAACAAAGAGCTTGCCGTCAGAGAAAAAGCTCAAGCTTTGGATCTCGAAAAACTTCAAGATCGTCTTGCCGGGCTTCGAGGAAGATTACGACAAGATTATTGAGCACGTTTTGCTTCGATTGACGATCGAAAATCAGTTCACTGTACTTTCATACGAGCGCGACCCGTTCGCGACGGAAGCGCGGATCATGCGCGACGATCACAAGCTTCACTACATCGCGCCCGGGTTCTATATGAAGCCGTTTATCAAGAAGTTCGAGATCCCTCGCGAAGAAGCGCAAGCGATTTTAGACGACTACCGCGACCACTTCCCGCAGTTTGACGAGTTCTTAAAATGGCTCATCGCGGTCAGGTTCACGACGAACCGTCGGACCTCATATACATATATGAGAATCCCGGCGGGCTTCGGAAAGTCGTTTCTCGCGTCGCTCTTTGAGGATCTCGGGGTCGGCAGAAAGATCAATCAAAATCAGTTGAAGCCCAATTCCGCCGGGGATCTCTCGCCCGCGGATTTTCGGAATGCTTTTATTCTAATGATTGATGAATTTACGCATTTTGCGCAAGAGCTCAAAGACATTACTCACGGGATGTATTTGAGCCCGAAATACCAGCTCTCAGAATACGTTCCTCTCTACGCAAAAGTCTTTATGAGTGCTGAGAAATCAACGTCGTTTTTCGGCGACGCGGGAGTAGACGCGCAGCTCGCGGAGCGCGTTGCGATCATCGATCTGGGCAACGCCGGGCGACTCGAAGATCGTCCGCTTTACAAAGAAAACACGCTGAAGTATGCGTATGTTTTGAAACTGTATATTCATCATTTTTTCAAAAAAGAAGCGAAAAAGTACGTCGAGATGGGGGAGCTCGCGGCAAACAAAGCGGCGAACGACGTGTTAGATGCGCATCATCGACGATACCGCGTCGAAGCTGATACGATTGAGAAGATCCGCGAAAAATGTATAGAGACGCTTAGAGAGTTCATGGCATGGCACGAAGATATAGACAGCTACGGGAACCGGCCCCGGAATACTGTTTTCGAACGACTCGAAAACGAAGTCGTCGTCAAAAATGAAGATGAGATTATCGCGAAAAATCCGGTTAAGATGTATGAAATCATCATATCCGAAGCCGGGGAGCAGTTTCGAAAAACTGCTCGATTCAAGCAAACAGCGCTCGACGAGATCTTCAAAGTTCCGATGGACAGAAAGCCCCAGCGGCACGCGGGAAAAGTGTTCCGCGGAGTTCTCATCAACTTAGCAAAGCTCGAAAAACTTCCGAAGAAAATTCCGTTCGCGATCGAAGCCCCGGACGGAAAAGTGGAGCTCAAAGGTGAAGTCTTAGTCGATGCGGAAACGGGGCAGGAGCTCTTCTAATGACCGCCGCCGACGCAAAAAAAATCCCGATCTCCGCGATCCTCGGCGCGCCTGCAAAGCACGGCCCGCGGCCCGGGGAAGCGTGGTACTTCTCCCCGTTTCGCGTCGAAAAGACCCCCTCTTTTCATGTCGATTTGTCGAAAAATATCTGGTATGACCACGGCGCAGGCCGCGGCGGGACAATCATCGATCTCGTTTGCGCGCTCAACGATTGCTCAGTCGCCGACGCGCTCAAGATCATCGAATCCGCCGCCGCCGGAGGTCCCGAAAACGCTCCCGGATCTCTTTCTTTTTCACCCGCCGCTTCCGCCGGAGATCCCGCCGAAGCCGAAGAACCCGGGGGAATCACGATCGAAAAGATCAAAGCGCTCGAAAACCGCGCGCTTCTCGAATATCTGTCCGACCGCCGAATCTTCTCCCCCGCCGCGCGTTCTTACTTGCGCGAAGCGTATTACCGAATCGCAAACCGACGCTACTTCTCCCTCGCTTTTGCGAACGATGCGGGCGGCTGGGAATTGCGAAACAAATATATGAAAGGCAACGCCGGCGGCAAGCGGATCTCGACGATCCCGGGCAAAGATCCCGCGGCCCGCTCCCGCGACGTTGCGATTTTCGAAGGTTTCTTCGATTTTCTGTCGCTAGTCGAAATGAAGAAAACCCGGCCGCGCGGGACGGTCATAGTGCTCAACTCGCTATCACTCCTCGATGCCGCGATCAACGAGATCGAGGCGGCAGGATTCCGCCGCGTCTCTCTCTTCTTCGACCGCGACCCCGCGGGGCGCGAAGCGACCGCCCGGGCGATCTCCCGGCTCTCTTCCCCCGGTCGAAAAGTGTCCGATTTTGCGGGCATTTACGCCGGATATAACGACTTGAACGAATGGTGGATTCATGCGAAAAAGAGATGACGATTGCAGATACCAGCCCGGCTTCTGGCCCCGGCAAATTTGCCGCGCTTTAACTCAGATCTCGAACTTTTTCCGCGGCTTTTTTGGGAGCGGAAAACGCGAATAGTACGTAAATTCTTCTTCCCCGCGTCGGATTTTTCCGACTTCCGCAAGTCGAAGATCTTCTAAAATCTCCCGTTCGCTCGCGCTCAACGTCTCTTTTTTCTCGATCTCCCACTCGCCCACGCGAATCACTTTTGGCTCTAGCTCCCCGTTTACAATAGTGTAAACGACAAGCGGCGGATCTTGCTCGTTTCGAAGTACGTGATCGACCGCTTCGCGCAGCACATCACCTAGCCGAAGCCCCCTCTTCGCCGCCGTCTCTTTCAATTTTTCGTAGTCTTGCAGGGGCAGATCGAAAGAAATTTTTCTCTTTTCCAAAGCGCCCCCTTTTTTCCGAAAAAAGCCGTTTTTTTGATTTATTTATTATACAAGTTTTCAGGGGTTTTAACAACAAGCGACTATGCGAAGAATCCCCAAAAAATGGGCATAGTTCCATTTCCAACTTTTTCCATTTTTCTCCATTCTTTTTTCCAAATCTACCGATTTTCCATTTTTACATTATGCTGTAAAAATAGCAAAGTGAAAAGTAAAGCTCTAAGAATATAAAACTTTTCGGGATTTATAGTTTTGAATCTTGCGAAAAAAAGACTATAATTTTCTTAGAGTTTCATAATCTAATAGCGGATTACGAACTCGAAAGCCGTCAACACCCGTTGACAATAAACATATTTGAGGAGGTTTGAATGGTCGATCTCGAAGAAGGCGACGGTCGCCGGAGCAAAGCGGTCGGAGTCGCTTTGACCCCGGAAGAGTACGAGTTGATCCGGCAAGCGGCGTATGAGTCGCGGCAGTCGATGAGCGGATTTGTCCGCAGCGCCGCGCTTGAAAAAGCGCAATCAGAAAACAAGAAAAGGAGAAAGTGAAATGGCTACTACTTGCCCGAAATGCAAAAGCGGAACGCTGAAGAAAGGCGAAAAAATGGTGTATTGCAGCGGCTATAAGCCGGCGAAGAAGGGCGATTCATGGGTCAATGAAGGCACTTGCGATTTTCGCGTGATGTACAAAAACCGCGCGTGGGGAACGGACTTGACCGCGGCAGACATCAAGAAACTCGTCGAGGGCGGGGAGCTCGTCAACAAGCGCGGCGATCGCATGAAGCTCGATCTCGAAAGTGAGTACTTCACGAAAATCGAGTTCGCGCCGAAGCCGGAAGATGAAGATCTCTAAATATATAAAGAAAGGAGAAAGAAAAATGAGCAACGAAATCACGGCTACAAACTGGATCGAAAGACAAAAAGCTGAGCGCTCTCGCGATACGCTCTTCGAGATCGAGAAAATGCCCGTTTCCGGGATGCTGAAGTCCGTAATTCGGGACTTTTTCGCGCTGTTCTCGAAAAAGAAAAAGACGGACATCATGCAAGATTTCGGCGTCGAAAAAGGCATTTTCATCGGTCTCAAGTATCTCTTCTGGCTCGGATTCTATCTCCCGATCAAAGTCTTGCTCGGGCTGCTTCACCCGCGGTGGGAATATTTTCGGATCATCGAGAAGGCGACGACCCCGCTGATGCAATTCGGGTTTGCTGGCGCGGCGTTTGACGCGCTCAACGCGAATTTCGCGCGATATGTCGATACGCAAGTGAACGAGATCGAAGCGGATGTGAAGCCCGATCTCGCGTCGATCGAAAGAGTGCTCTACACGTTCCGATTGCGGCGAATCGTCGCGCTCGTCGTTGCGGGATTCGCGCTGGAAATCGGGTATGAGACGATAGTCGAAATGCTCGATAGCGTCGGCGCGATTGCAGCGATCACGACGCTTTTCAGCGCCGCGGCGTCCGGGCCGATGCTCGACTTCTCCGGCGATGCGATCTCGTCGGATATGACCGCGGTCGGGCTCTCCGTCGTTGTGTGGTGGGCTGTCGGAGTCGCGGCCGCGGCGTACTTTTCGTACTTGCTGATTCTCATTATTCGCTTGTTCGGCGAAGGTGTGAGATCTCTTTTCTGGACGCGGAAAGAAGATCTCGAAATGTTCATCGTGGATGCACTGGATTACTCTTACGCGAAAGCTCGGGAGATCTATCGAGATCACGGAAACGTCGCAAAAGTTGCGCTCGCGATGACGCTCGAAAACTTCGTCTTGGACGACGAAGGCGATTACAATCACTTCGAAAAAATGGATGACAGGCGGCGGCTGGCGGAGATCCGCGGCAGCGATGATCTCGACTTCGACTTTGAAGAAGAAGACGACGACGAAGATGAGGAGTGGCGCGATGAGTGAGTACGTCAAGCGCAACCGACCGACCGACTCGATCAATCTCAACGACCGCCGGGAGAAGTCGAAAGCGGCGATTCGGCAGCTTTTCGCTCAAGCGAAAAGGATCGAAGAAGAAGGGCTTCCAGCGCAAGATCTCGATCACGCGCTCGCGCAAGACGCGAAAGAGTTTTTTGCGTCGTGGCGGCGCGAAAAAAGGGAAGGGAAAGTCATCGTCGCGGTCGCAGCGTCGGCGATTTTCTTTTTTCTTTTCACCCGCCCCGATCTCGAAATTGTGGGCAATCGCTTGGCGGACGCTTTCATCGTGACCGCGGCCGCTGGTGCGGTCTGGGTGACGCTTTGGTTCGCTACTGAGCGCGATATCGCGACTAAGCGAAACTATGTCGCGACAATGCTCGGACGGCTCGATCAAGTCAAGCCCGGGAAGCGCGATTTCTATATAGATGGGCTTCGGTTTCACATCTTCGGACCGCGCAAAGAGCGCTATCGACGCGTTCTCTTCGGTGTGATGCTCGTGATTCCGCTGCTCTTCGGATTCTTCGCATTGCTCGCGAAAGATCCGATTTTATCAGCGATTTGCGCGGGCTTCGGCGCGATCGTTTTCTTTATTACTAACATTTTGAGCTATTGGAGGGAGGAGAAGATAGATGAAGTTGATGATTCTGAACAGTAGCGGCAACGTCGGAAAATCAGTCGTCGCCCGGGAGCTGATTTATCCGCGCTTCGATAGCGCGAAAATCATCGAAGTCGAGACGGTGAATAAGAGTTCGAAAGACTTCCCCGGGATCGATGTTTACAAACATGAGCCGGGTGGAGATCTCGATCTTCTCTATCTCGAAGTGCTGCAAAATGAAAACGTCATTCTTGACGTCGGCGCTTCGAATCTCGCTGCATTCTGGGACGAGATCAGCAGAATCGCGGGCTTCGTCGATCTTTTTGAGCGCTTCGTAATCCCCGCGACCCCGGGGGATAAGGAACAGACAGACACTTACAAAACGATCCGATTTTTGCGCTCAAACGGAATTGACGACGCGAAAATTCGAGTCGTTTTCAATCGTGTCAAGCAGAGCGTCGATCACGAATTTGCGCCGCTGCTCGCTGCTGATTTCGATTTCGATCGGTCGCTTGTGATTAGAGAGAGTCAGCTTTTTTCGGAACTCGGATTGCTCAAAAGGACGATTTTCGACATTTACAATCCCGATCTCGACGCATACAAAAAGCGGATCTTGAGCGAAGCAGATCCGCGACAAAAGTTGATTTTAGTCAAGTCGGATCTCGCAAATCGAATGGCGCATAAAGTGATTGAAGATTTCGACGAGATTTTCGAGAAAATCACGTCGAAAAAGCCCGTTTCCGCCCCCGGCAGCGGAGCGGGTGCGGGTGAAAAAGAGAAAGAAGAGGTCCCCGCCCCCGGCGGGGAAGCTCCGGCGGACGGCGGAATTTCAGACGACGATGGAGATTTATGATGGCTGATAAACTCGAAGTTATCTATTATGAACTCGTCAAGCTAGAAGATCGGATCACGAAGAAAGCTGAAGCAGTTCTGCAAGCTCGCGAAGACGTAGAAGTCGCGCTTCGGCGCTTCGAAAGCTTGCAGCGTGAGCTAATGATCGCGCTCGATGAGTGCAGGAAAAGAGGGGCGGGGTGATGTCGTCGGCGCTACTTTTCCACCTCTTTCTCTTCTCCCCCGACGCCCCGCAAATAATCAATCACCAGCCGCCCGATTTCTTCTTCGCTGAGCGCGGAGAGAAAACGGTCAAGATCGCTTCTTGAGCGCTTCTTTTCGAATGCTTCAAAAAACAGATCTTTGATGTACGTTCCGATCTTCTGCTTTGTCTTGTGACAGTGATTTTCGACAGCTTCGAGTTGCGAATCAGTCAGATAAAGCGTAACTCGATTCGTCGCTTTTTCCGCTGTTTGCCGGGGCCGCCCGGCGCGCTTCGTCGCGGTCGAAAGCTTCTGATGGTCTTCTTTTTTCGACGACTTCAAAACGTCGTCAATCGTGATTTCGTTACTCATTTTTTTGCTCCTTTTTTGATAGTTTCAAGCAGTTTTTCATACGCTGCAAGCACTTTTCGATAAGTGTATTCAGCGAATTTAGATGCGTGCGCAATTTCGCGAACTGAGCTTTTTGAGCGGATCGCTTTTTCGAAGATCCGCGACTCCGGGATCTCGACGACTTCGTAGCTCTCGAAGCGTTTTTCGATCTCGTCGAAGTCGGACCCCCGGGCGCGATTTGCGACAATGATGATCCGCGCCCCGGGCGCGATCTCTTCGACATCTGAGATCGTCGAAGCGGTGCGCTTGACTGCATTCAAGTCCGCCGTCGTCGGGATCAAAACGAGATCAGCGGCGGCGATAGCGTCGCGCGCGTGCGCGTCAACGAAGCCGCCCAGGTCATAGACCGCTTCGTCGATGACGGGCAAATCGGGCAAAATTTTCGCTTTGCCGGGGTAAGCGATTTCGATGATTGAGTCGTCGTTACTCAACAAGAAAAGCCCCAAATCGCGGGCGATTGTGTACGCCAAGGCGGTCTTTCCGACCCCGCCTTTTTTACTCCATACAACGATTTTCATCGCAACCCCTTTCAGCTTTTGAACTTCAAATAATGATCGGTCGCAGTAACGATTTTTCGGTGTCCGAGAACGTGACCGATGAAGTCCTCTTTGCTCATTCCGCTCTCTTTTCCGTAGCGATTCCAGCAAAGTTCAGCGTAAAGCGTGCGCAAGTCGTGAAAGCTCATCTCGTCGTTTTTCAAGATCTTTTGCTTCAAGTATCTATTGAATGTATATGAGTTCTTCTTCCCGACTTCATCGACTGTTAGCCCGGTCGCGTCGAAGATCTCGCGAAGTCGTTTGAGCGCTTTTTTGACGCTTTTGTAGTCGTCAAGCAAGCAAGCGTTTTCGAGTACATCTTCGCCCGGCGCTTTCTTCGTTAAGCCCGTGATTTTGACGTTAGTCCCGTGCTTGCTGATGTCCATCGTTTTGAGCACTTCGGTGAAGCGCCGCCCGGTGGCCAGGGCAAGATACGCGGCCAGCCAGTACGCTTCGATCTGCTCTTCTCGCTGCCGGGAAGAAGGCGCGGGCCAGCTTCTTTTCTCGATTGTCTCTTTCAAAAAGCGGAGAAGATCTTCGGCGTTTTTCTCGTCGAAAACTTGAGACTCTTTTTTTTCGAGCGCTTTTTCATCTTGCGCGCGCTTCAAGATGTCGAACCCCTCAGTCGGAAAATTGAGGATCTTGAGCGCTTTTTTCGCATTCCGATTTTGCGTTTTTTTCAGCTCTTTTCGAAAAGCTGAGTAACGCGTAGCGACGCTTCCGAAGCTCTGGCCAAGCCACAGTGCGGGCATGTAGTCCATGATGATTTTCTCGATGTCGGCATCTTTCTTGCGAATCTTCGCTGCAAATTGCTCAGCAATCTCGCTAATGTTTCGGCTATGATAGAGCTCCCGGATGATCTCTTCATTCGTCATCGTAACCCCCTTCTTTCGTTTAGATAATTAATTATACACCCAAAACAATTAATATATACTTAAATATGTGAAAATTTCACATATACGTATATATAGAATATTCACATATACATATATATATGAAATTAAGATATACACTTAAGGAAACTGCGAACCTTAAGCCGATTTTCGATAAGATTTTCCTATACATGGTGGGCGCAAGCTGGGAACGTGGCACATTTTGAAACATTCTAACTATTGGAAAGCCCCAAAACCCCCATAAAATGGGCATTCTGAGCACCTAACGTTAGGTTAAGACTACCTAATATTAGGTTAAGTGTAGAATGGTAACACCTGCCTGCATAAGAAAACCTAATATTAGGCTTAAGGAAGCCATGAACCTTAAACTAAGGTTG
>Ga0256914_1002707_pt1 | contig 14610 bp, 10 predicted proteins | sample HulkmetaG_FD_191571 | JGI IMG/M metagenome (GOLD analysis project Ga0256914, IMG submission 191571) | Hydrothermal chimney microbial communities from Main Endeavour vent field at the Juan de Fuca Ridge, Pacific Ocean - Hulk | ecosystem: Environmental > Aquatic > Marine > Hydrothermal vents ... | reverse complement strand
TTCCAGAACCTTGGATGGGCCCGGGCCTTCTCCAGGAAGATGTCGTCCAGGAAGACCGGAGAGCCCGAGCGGCGCCGTTCCTCCACCATGGAGGCCAGTCTCCTTCCCAGCCTTTCCACGGCCGAGGGGTCCTTTTGCTCGTATACGGGGAGAAAGTCCTCGAACTGGAAGGCCCCGACCCGCCGGGGGTGGAAGTATCTCAGGAAGTAGAGCCGGAACCCGTCCCCGGTGAGGACGAAGGCTGGGCCCTTGCTCTTGTCCAGGGCCAGGGCGGCCGCGTCGGCCGCCCAGCGCCGGTCCCGCCGGGAGGCGGCGTGGTCTTCCACGACCCGGCGCGCCAGGCCGGCCTGGACCAGGAGGATCACCACCGCCAGGACGATGGGCCAGGGCCTCCACTTCTTCCAGGGAAGGCCCAGGGAGAGGATCCCCACGAGCCCGGCTCCCACCAGGACGGGAAGCACCGGAAGGTAGTAGGCGCCCTTTTCGACGGGCCGGAAACCCCAGAAGGAGAAGACCCAGGCGTAGGGGAAGAAGGCGATCAACGGGAGGAACCCCCAGGGTGCCCCCTTGAGGAGGGATCGCTTGAGGAGGGGGATCCAGCCCAGGAGGAAGACGACCCCGGCCGCCCCCGCGTGGTAGAGCCAGTCGTCCCTCACGTAGGCGAGCATCTCCCCGGCGTGGCGGAAGGTATATGCAAGGAGGCGCAAGGGATTGGCGAAGAGCCACTCCCCGAGGCCGGGCCGGAGGCCGGCCTTCGGAAAGAGGGTGGCCAGGGTGGCCGCCGAGGGGTCCAAGCCGTGGAAAGGATCGGTTCCCCCGTTGAGGAAGGTGTAGATCCAGGGAAGGGCGAGGCGGGCCGCCGCCACGGGGCCGAAGAGAAGGAGGAGGAATGCCGCCGTCCGCCCCAGGGGGGGCCAGGGCCCCTTCCCCTCTTCCTGTTTCCTCCAGGGAAGGGGAAGGCCCGACTCGGATCGAAGCACCAGGAAGAGGGTCCCCAGGAAGGGGGCGAGCATCAATGCCGTGGTGTGGGAGAGGAAGGCCGGCACGTAGAGAAGGCCCGGAACCAGGGGTGCCAGGGGAGAGGGATTCCGGGCGGCCTTGGTCAGGGCCAGCAGGAGGAGGGCCGTGAAGAAGAAGTGGAGGGCGTGGTTCTCCGTCGTGGTGGCGAAGAACCAGGTCGTGGGGGTCAGGGCCAGGAGAAGGGCGCCGAAGAGGGCGAAGCCCCGGCGTTCCACCAGCCAGTCCAGGAAGAGGAGGAAGGTCAGGGCCACCCCTGCCGAAGCGGCCAGGGCGGAGAGGAGGGCTCCCGCCTGGATGGGCCCGATTCCGACCTTCCCCGCCAGGGAGAGAAAGCCGCAGAGAACCGGGAGGTAGAGGGGATGGTGGCCCACGGGGTGGGCCTTCCCGGCCAGGACGTCCCTGGCGATGGTGAGATAGAAGATTCCGTCCCCGTAGAGGACCTTCTGGAGGGTCAGGCCATAGAGGACCAGGCAGAAGGCGAAGATCCCCGCCGCCGGAAGGACCTTCCCAGGCGGTTGTTTCGGGAATGTGTCGATTCTCGGTTGGGACCCCATGCGCCCGGCCTCTGGAGGGTTTCCTTTCCCTCTCTCGTCGTCCCGGCCCGCTCCCTTCAGGGCCGGGAGACTCCCGGCCGGTCCAGGGAAAAGACGGGATCATACTCCGGGGCCGGGCGGACCGGAAAGGGTGGATTCCTCCGCTTGGATCGACGGGGCGGGGAGGCCTTCTCCGGGCGGGCCGGGCCTACTCGCCCGGGATGCCGGGGAGATCGGTGGAGTGGGCCAGGAGCCTCACTTTGGACTCCCCCTCTTCCCAGGAGAAGGTCACCTTCCTTCCCTGGAAGACTCCCGGGATCTGGAGAGTCACGGGATTCGTCCTCTGGAGGGTGACGCCCAGCCGGAAGAGCTCATGCACGCAACGCCGGAAACCCTCGGTGACCTGGGCGAGGCGGGCGTAGGCGTCACCCAGGGCCTTGTCGAATCCTTCGGGGCTGATCCGGCCGGCCTGTTCGAGGTCGTGGACGAGGAGGGAGATCTCCAGGCGTTCGGCCCTGAGCTGGCGGAGCTCCCTCGCCACGGACCGGAGGAGGGGGAGCAGCCTGTTGGCTTGCGAAGCAGAGTAGCGCTTCATCTTCGGGCTCCTCTCCGGCGGGGATAGGGGCCCGGACTTCCGCTTCCCCGAGGCCCGGGACCCCCGCGGGGCCCGCCGCCTCGTTTCCGCGTTCCGGGCCGACTTCCTCGTCCACTCTTGAATAGAAGGAAAGGAGCCTCGTGTAACCCGGCGGTGAGGATGGCGGGAGCGGTCAGCGGCAGCGGGTCCAGGAGCCCTTTTCCTGGATCTTTTCCTGGATCTTCATGACCGCGTCGATCAGGGCCTCCGGCCTGGGGGGGCATCCCGGGATGTAGATATCGACAGGAAGGATACTGTCCACGCCCTGGAGGACGGCGTAGTTGTCGTAGAGCCCCCCCGAGGAGGCGCATGCTCCCATGGCGATGACCCATTTGGGGTCGGGCATCATCTCGTAGATGGTCCGCACCGCCTGGGCCATCTTCCACGTCACGGTTCCGGCGATGAGCATGAGGTCGGCCTGGCGGGGGGAGAAGCGCAGGGCCTCCGCCCCGAATCGGGCCAGGTCGTACCGGGGCCCGACGACGGCCATCATCTCGATGGCGCAACAAGAGAGGCCCATGGGCATGGGCCACAGGGAGTTCTTCCTGCTCCAGTTGATCAGCCAGTCCAGGAGGGCCGATGCCTTGGTCACCAGGATGTCGGGCTTGCCGTCCTTCCTGTGGCGGGCCGGTCCCGGGAGGCTCCCTCGAGGGGCTCCTTCCAGGGGGAATCCTCTGAGCAGGGGATCGTCGGGTCTCATGGCGCCTCCAGGATGGTTTTCCCGCATGGTGGAGGTCCGGGGCCCTTCATGCAAGGGTTGTGGTAGCATCCTCTCTCCCGGGAGGGGCTTCCCGGGGGACGGGAGCGGAAAACCCCATGGCCGGCGAACTTCCCGAGGAATGGGAGGACCTCCTCCAGGGCCTTCGAACCATGCACCGGGAGATCCGGGACCTCCTCCTCTCCCGGAGGGGCGAGGAGGGGCTCCGCCGGGCCTCCCGGGAAGAGGAGGAAGACACGATCTACGGGGTGGACCTGGTCCTGGACCCGGTCCTTCCCGGCCTGGTGGAGAAGCACCTGGCCCGGGAGGGCAGGCGGGTGGTCCTCGTGGCCGAGGGCCTGGAAGAGGTCGCCCTGGGACCTCCCTCGGGGAGGCCCTTTCGGCTCCTGGTGGATCCCCTGGACGGGACCAGGCCCTTCATGTTCGACAAGAGGTCCGGTTGGATCCTATCCGGGCTTGCTCCCGACGAGGGGCCCGGCACCCGGCTGGGAAGGGTCTTCCTGGCGGTCATGACGGAAGTTCCGCCCACCCGCCAGTGGCGGGCCGACCAGGTCTGGGCCCTCCGGGGGCGGGGGGCCGGGGGATGGGTGGAGGATCTGGACGGCCTTGGAAGAGAGGGGCCCTTCCGGCCGGCCCCTTCCCGGGCGGGGAGCCTGGACCACGGCTTCGCCCAGGTGGCCCGTTTCTTTCCCGGCGTCAAGACCGAACTGGCCGCCCTGGAGGAGGATCTCCTCTCCCGGGTGATGGGGGAGGAGTCCAAAGGCAGGGGACACGTCTTCGAGGACCAGTATCCCTCCACGGGGGGACAGCTCTACGAGCTGATCGCCGGAAAGGACCGTTTCACGGCGGACCTGAGGCCCCTCTTCAAAGAGGCGGCCCGCAGGAAAGGACTCTCCCGCCTCCTGTGTTGCCATCCCTACGACCTTTCGGCCGAGTTGGCCGCCCGGGAGGCCGGGGTCCTGGTGGAGAGTCCCTGGGGGGAGCCCCTGGATCCGCCCATGGACACCACCACCGACGTGGCCTGGGTGGGCTACGCCAACGAGAGGATCCGGGACCTCCTTGCGCCGGTCCTCCGCCGGGTCCTGGAGGAGATGGGCCTGGAAAAGAAATAGGCCCTTCCCGCCCGGAGGGGGAAGGGCCTGGCGTTTGCTTTCGCGCCGGCGGTCCTACTCCACGGGCGCGCCGGCGGTCCTACTCCACGGGGCCCGAGATGGCTCCTACGGGGCACTCCTCCTCGCAGGCGCCGCAGTCGATGCACTTCTCGGGGTCGATGATGTACTTGGGATCCCCTTCGGAAATCGCGTCGGCCGGGCAGACTTCCTTGCAGGAACCGCACATGGTGCAGTCGTCACCGATCACGTAGGTCATGGCTTCATTTCCTCCCGCGGCGGCCTAGGATTCCGCCGCCTTCGAACCTAGGGAAAAACACTCTCTTGTCCGCTGGTTCCGGTCACCCGCCCGGGGCGGGTCGATCCTTCGAGTCCTTCCATAACGCAACCCGCCCGGGGAGGCAAATCTTTCCCCGGGCGGGTCCGAAAGGGAACCTCAGCCGACGATCCTGTGGAAGACGGTCATCCACACGACGAGGCCGGCGAAGACCACGCTCACCATGCTCATGAGCTTGATGAGGATGTTGAGGGAAGGCCCGGCGGTGTCCTTGCAGGGATCCCCCACGGTATCGCCGATGACGGCGGCGCCGTGGGCGGGGTTCTTGATCTTGTTGCCCTGCTCGTCGGTGATGAACTTGCCGCCGAAGTTGCCCTTCTCGATGAACTTCTTGCCGTTGTCCCAGGCCCCGCCGGCGTTGTTCAGGAGGCAGGCCAGGGAGAATCCCGCCGCCAGGGCTCCGGCGAGAAGGCCCATCACCCCCTGGACCCCCAGGACGATGCCCGTGGCCAGGGGAAGGATGATGGCCAGGAAGGAGGGGACCATCATCTCCTTCTGGGCGCCGGCGGTGGAGATCTCCACGCACTTGGCGTAGTCGGGCTTGGCCTTGCCTTCCAGGATGCCCGGGATCTCTTTGAACTGGCGGCGGACCTCGTTGACCATCTTCCCCGCCGCCCGGCCCACGGCCTTCATGGTGAGGGCGCAGAAGACGAAGGCCGCCATGGCCCCCAGGAAGAGGCCGCAGATCACCAGGGGATTCATGATGTCCAGGTGGAAGGCCTTGAGGAAGTGGGTGATCTGCGCCTCCGGAAGGAAGACGGCGTGCTTGGCCTTGGCCACGGCCGGGGAGTTGGTGAAGGCCACCCCTCCCACCTCCACGATCTTGTCGGCTGCGTCGTTGGCGAATTTGCCCAGCCAGGTCCGGACCTCCTCCAGGTAGGCGGCGAGGAGGGCCATGGCGGTCAAGGCGGCCGAACCGATGGCGAAACCCTTGCCCGTGGCGGCCGTGGTGTTGCCCAGCATGTCCAGGTTGTCCGTCCTGACCCGGACGGAGGGATCGAGGCCGCTCATCTCGGCGTTGCCGCCGGCGTTGTCGGCGATGGGGCCGTAGGCGTCGGTGGCCAGGGTGATGCCCAGGGTGGCGAGCATGCCCACGGCGGCGAAGCCCACGCCGTAGAGGCCCAGGCTCATGGAGCCCGGGTCGCTCCCGAAGCCTCCGGCGAATCCGTAGGCGCAGAGGATGCCCACCACGATGGTCACCACGGGGATTCCGGCGGAGAGCATTCCGACGGCGAGGCCTTCGATGATCACAGTGGCGGCTCCCATGGGCGCCTGGGCGGCGATCCCCTGGGTGGGCTTGTATTCGTCGGCGGTATAGTATTCCGTGGACTGGCCGATGATCACGCCCGCCAGGAGGCCCGCCGTCACCGAGCCGAAGATCCCCCAGGTGACCACGCCCGTGGCGGCCAGGACGGCCATCACAAGGAGGATGAGGGCGCTGGAGCCCCCCGTTCCGATGAGGAGGGCCCTGAGGAGGGTCTTCAGATTGGCCTCCTCCTTGGTGCGGACCATGAAGATCCCGAGAACCGAGAGCAGGATTCCCAGGCCGGCCACGATCATGGGTGCCACTACGTATCCCAGGGCCTGGGCGGGGGAGATGCTCTTCATGGTCATGGGAAGGGCGGCGCCCAGAGCTGCCGTGGCCAGGATGGAGCCGCAGTAGGATTCGTAGAGGTCGGCCCCCATGCCGGCCACGTCACCCACGTTGTCGCCTACGTTGTCGGCGATGGTGGCGGGGTTGCGGGGATCGTCCTCGGGGATCCCGGCTTCCACCTTGCCCACCAGGTCGGCGCCCACGTCGGCCGCCTTGGTGAAGATGCCGCCGCCCACCCTGGCGAAGAGGGCCTGGGTGGAGGCGCCCATGCCGAAGGTGATCATCGTGGTGGTGATCTCCACCAGCTTGGCCTTGAAGAACTCGGGGGACTGGATGATCTGGCTGTTGAACTCCGAGAGGGAGTGGATGATGCCGTGCTTCTGGGCGAGCTCGGCGGCGTACCCCAGCCAGTTGTGGTCGTACCAGACGTTCAGGACCAGGTACCAGAGGCAGATGTCCAGGAGGCCGAAGCCCACCACGATGAGCCCCATGACCGCCCCGGAGCGGAAGGCCACCTGGAGGCCCTGGTTGAGGGACTGGGTGGCCCCCCAGGCCGTCCTGGAGGAGGCCATGGTGGCGGTCTTCATGCCCAGGTAGCCGCAGAGGCCGCTGAAGAAGCCTCCCGTCAGGAAGGCGAAGGGCACGAAGGGGTTCATCAGGCCGTTGCGGGCCATGATGTAGAAGATCACCGCCAGGACCACGAAGCCGATGGCCACGACCTTGTACTGGCGCCTCAAGTAGGCTTGGGCCCCTTCCCGGACGTGGCCGGCGATCTCCTGCATCTTTTCGTTCCCCGGAGGGGCCTTCAGCATGGAGCGGTAGAAGTACCATGCGAAATAGAGGGCCACCAGGGAGCCCAGGGGGGCCAGGAACCACTGGATGGGGAAGGCCGAGGGCGTCGCCACGGCCAACCCCATGAGAGGGGGAGCGAAAGCGGAACTTCCAAACATGACGTCAACCTCCAAGGGAAGGGAAGCGGGACCGCTTCCCGGTTTTCCAGGTTTCCCGCCCCCAAGGTGGGCGGGGAACCTCCCGTTTCAGCAGGAACGTTCGGGGGAAGACTCCAGGACCGGGTCCTTGGAGAGGGCCCGGTCCCGGTAAGAAAAGGAGGACCATAAAGGAGGGCCCTTCCCCGTTGCAAGCACCGGTCTTACAACTGAATTCGCTTGGCCAGGACGAAGGCCTTCGCCGTGGGGGTGTACCAGGGATCGGCCGGGTCCAGGCTTCCCAGGGTCACCTCGGGCGGTGAGGCGTGGACGAAACGGCTTCCTCCCAGGGAGAGGGCGACGTGGCTCACCCTTCCCCGCCGGTTCAGGAAGAAGAGCAGATCTCCCGGCCTGAGGGCCTCCCACCGGCCCGCCCAGCCAACGAGCCTCCCGCAGAGGACCTGCATCCGGGCGTCCCGGGGAAGTTCCACGCCCTGGGAGGCCCAGGCGGCCTGGACCAGGCCGGAGCAATCGATCCCTTCCCGCCTGTCCCGCCCCCCGAAGACATAGGGGGTCCCCAGGGCGGTGAGGGCCAGGGCGGCGGCGCCCCGGCCGGAGCCGGGCCGGGGAAGCCGGACCAACCTGGAGGGAACCTCCAGGAGTTTCCCCTCGGCGGATTCCACCAGGACCTCCCCCTTCTTTCTTCCCCGGAAAGGCAGGGCCGCTCCTGCGGGTATCTCCAGGCCTCCGGCCCGGAAGGGGCCCAGGAAGAGGACCCTCCCGGCGGAAAGGAGGGAGAGGAACCGGGCCTTCGTGCACCTCAGGAGGAACTCCTTCTTCACCCAGCCGAGATAACCCCCGGCCGAGTGGACCAGGAGGAACCCCCCCTCGGCGTCCAGGATCCGCAGAGGGTCGCCGTAGAGGAGTTCGGTCTCCTCCACCTGGCCCGGGCCGTCCGTCTCGGGAAGGCCGTGGGCCGGGCGGGGCTTCGCCCAGGTGAGGGCCCGCGAGGCCCGGAGGATCCCGTAGGGCGGATTTCCCGCCTCCCGGGAGGGGAGCAGGCGGATCCGGTTGACCAGGCGCCGGAGACCGGCGTCGCGAAGCACCCTTTCCGCCGCCCTGGCCAGGCCGGGGAATTCCGTGGATCCGGATAGGATCCATTCCTCTCCCCGTTTCCCCACGTCCACCTGGAGCCACCCCTGGGTGGGATCCAGGGCCTCTCCCCTGCGCCAGCACCGGAGGAGGAAGCGGGCCTCCTCCACCGTGGCAGGGGGGCGGCCCCAGGGGGTTCGGCTCCTGGAGGTCTTCTTCCCTTCCGGGCCTGGGGATCCCAGGGCCTTCCACCAGGCCAGGAGGGCCCGGAAGGCCGCCTTGGCAGGCGCCCTGTGGGGGCGAAAGTCCGGGGGAGACGTCCCGGCCAGGACGATCCGCAAAGCCGCCGGAGGCAGGGGGCCCGGGCCGGGAACGGGGAGGACCAGGGCCTTTCCCCCCGAAAGGGCCCTTTGCTCCACCAGGAGCCGGGCCAGGAGTCTCTCTTCCCTGGTGAGGGGCCTGGTGGGGAGGACCGGAGGAGGACTCCCGGAGATCCGGAGGAGGAGCCGGGCCCGGGCCTTGCGGGCCGTGGCCAGGGTCCGGTCCAGGTCCTCCCCGGAAAACCCGGGCAGGCCCGGCCGGGCGAACCTGGTCAGGGCCGTCCGGGCTCCCGACTTCCGGGCCAGGCGGCCCAGGTAGAGGGCCATGGCCTGGACGGTCCGTTCCTTGGCTCCGGGAAGGGGATCCAGGCACAAGGTCAGGCCTTGCAAGGCCTTGGGCGGACATTCGCAGGGGGCGGGTCGTTCCGGGGAATCGGGGAGGAGGAGGCCGGGCTCTCCCGGGGAGGGGGGCTTCCTTCCCGTGGAACAGGCCGCCGGGAGGAGAAGGAGGAGGATGGCCGGTAGGACTTTCATGGGGTCTTCCTGGGTCAGCGCTTACCGAAGAGGAGGAGCCTGCGGAAGGGGATCTCCAGGTCCTGGTCCTTCTGGAACCTCCTGGCCAGGCGCAGGCGGATCTCCCGGGCCGCCTCCTCCCTGGCCTGGGGGGTGAGGTCCTCCAGGCCTCCCCAGCCTCCCGCTTCGAACAGGGTGTCCGCCGCCTCCATGGCCGTGGGGAAGCGTTCCAGGTAGACCTTCTCCAGCTTTTCCAGGACACGAAATCCGGCCTCACGGAAATCCTGGAGGAACTCCCCTGCGTCCAGGGGCACGAGGATCTCCTCGGGGTCGGGGAGGTCGCCGCCGGCGGCCAGGGTCTCCACCAGGGCCTCTTCCAGGGGCCCGCAAAACCCTTCCACCGGGACCTGGACCGCGAACCGCCCGCCGGGCCGGAGGTTCCTGCGGACGGCCTTGGCGAAGGATGCCGGGTGGCTCAGGGCGGGCATGTGGAAGTGGCAAAGAAGGACGTCCTGGCCGCCAGGAGAGGGGACCAGGTGGGGAGGGGCTTCCAGGATCTCCACCCGGGAGGCGGCCCCCTCCATCTCCTCCACTTGGCCCAGGGCCCGGCCCGCCAGGGCCGGGTGGAACTCGAGAGCCGTGATCCTGCCCTCCTCCAGGATGGAGGCCAGGATCTTCAGGAGGTCGCCGTTTCGGGCCGGAACGAAGAGGAGCCGTTCCCCCTTCTGGAGGCCCAGTTTCTCCAGGAGGTCCCAGGCCGGGCGCAGGAAGGGCTTGCGCATCCAGCTGTAGAGGTTTCCCGCTCCTTCGGGGAGGTCCTTCGAAGGTGTTTCCATGCAACGCCTTTCGACCGAGTTCCGGGGTGGGTCCCCCGAGAGGGAGGATGCCCCACAGGCCCTTCCCTGGCAAGGGAAGGGCCGGGGCACTCCGGGACCGGGCCTGGAAAGAGGCTCTTCTTTCCCGGCGGTCGGGGTAGAGTATTTTCCATGTCCCGGTTCAAAGGACTCTCCCGGATTCCGGCCTACCTCGCCGTGGCAGGGGTTCTCCTGCTCTCGGGCTCCTTTTTCTTCCTGGCCCGGGAGGTGATCCACCTCCAAGGATTCCGGTCCCGCGAGTGGGTCCGCCGCCAGTTGGAGTCCGACTCCTTCGCCCTGGTCTCAAAGTTCCAGGTCCTCCTGGAGCGGGCCTGGGCCCGGGCCAAGGAGGGGGACAAGAAGGGAGACCCCCGGGAGGGAGGGGACCTCTATTTCCAGGTGAGGCGGGACGGGACTTTCCTTCTCCCCCGGGTTCCTGCCTACAAGCTCCTTCCTCCTTTGAGCGGGGAGGAGAAGAAGAAGCTCCTCTCCTTGCGGGGGCGCGCCCGGGCCCTGAGCCTGGAGAACAAGCCCGACAAGGCCTACTCCCTGCTCAAGGAGGCCATGGAGTCCTGCCGCCACCCTTCGGGCCAGGCCTTGTTGCGGTTCTGGGCAGTCTCCATCGCCGGCAAGGCCCTTCCCGACCTGGTCCAGATCGATCTGCTTGAAGAGGTGGTCTCCCGCTTTCCCGGCGCCGTCGGGCCGGACGGAGGGCCCGTCGCGCCCGTGGCGGCCCTTCGCCTGGCTTCCCTCTACGAGCAGGCCGGCCAGCAGGGGGAGAAGAAGAGGGTCCTGGAGAAACTCCTCAGGGACCTGGCCCTGGAGGCCTGGCCCATGGACGCCTTCATGGAGGGCTATCTCCTGGAGAAGGTCCTCCAGGGGTTGGAGGAGAACCTCCCCCCATCCCTGGAGAAGCAGAGGCGGATGGTCATTCTGGCCCGCCGTTTTCTCCTTCCCCTGGCGGCGACCGAGGGCTGGGGGCGCCGGCCGGCGTCCCGGCCGAGATGGAAGGCCCTCCACGTCCTGGGCAAGCCTGTTCTGGCCGGATACAGGAGGGCCCGCCTGGCCGGGAAGGTCCTCGGCCTGGAAGGGGTGGTCCTGGACCTTCCGGGCCTGGAGAGGGATCTCTCCCGGGCGGCGGCGGGACTCTTCAAAGGGGGGGGATTCGTCCTCTCCACGGGAGAGGGGAACCTCCTCCTGGCGGCGGCGGGACGCCAGGAAGAGGGCATGGTGGAGTTCGAGAGGCTCTTCACCGGGGAAGGGATGAGTGTCTTCCTGAGGAGCTTCGCCCCCATTCCCCTCCTCTCCCGGGCGGAGCGGGTCCTTCCCTGGGTGGGGATGCTCCTCATCGTCCTGGCCCTGGGGGGAGGCACCCTCCTGGCCATACGGTCCCTCCACAAGGAGATTACGCTCGCAAGAATGCGAAGGGAATTCATGGATACGGTGAGCCATGAACTCCGGACTCCCATCACGAGCATCCTGCTCAACGCCGAGCTCCTCCAGCGGGAGGGGCTTCCCCCTGAAAGGGCGGCCGTGAGCGTCCGCCAGGTGAAGGAGGAGGCCCTGAGGCTGGAGAAGATGGTTTCCGACATCCTGGACATCTCGCGGATGCAGAGGGCCGGGACCTCCTGGATGCGCCCGGAACGGGTGGATCCGGGGGAAATCCTGGAATCGACCCTCCTTTCCTACTCTTCCCTCCTCCAGGCGAAGGGGTTCCGGGTGGAGAAGGAAGTGGAACCCGGACTCCCCCAGGTTCTTGCCGACAGGGAGGCCGCTTCCCGGGCACTGGGGAACCTGGTGGGAAACGCCGTGAAGTACTCGGGCGATTCCAGGGAGATCCTCCTCAGGCTCAGGCGCGAAGGGGAGATGGTGGCCTTCGACGTGGTGGATCACGGGATCGGCGTTCCACCGGGAGAGGAAGAGAAGATCTTCCAGCGGTTCTACAGGGTGAAGAACGAAGAGCGGAGCATTCCCGGAGTGGGGCTGGGTCTGGCCGTGGCGCGGGAGCTGGTCCGGGGCCAGGGGGGGGACATCCGGCTCTCTCCCACTCCGGGAGGAGGATCCACTTTCACGCTCCTCCTTCCCAAAGCCTCATAAGTGCTTTCAATTTTCTTACCCGGACGGGGAGGTAGAAAAGCGGGGCCTTTTCGGTAAGAATCATAGGCTTCCAAGGAGCAGGGTTTTGGAAAGGTCGTCCAAATGAGAGTGATCCTGGTCGTGGAGGACGAGGAGGCCATCCGCTCCTCGCTGGCGGAGAATCTCAGGTTCGAAGGATTCGAAGTCGTCGAGGCCGCCGACGGGGTGGAGGCGGCCCGCTGTCTCGCCGAGGGCGGCCTGGACCTGGTGGTCTTGGACCTCATGCTCCCCAGGCGTTCCGGAACGGACGTTCTCAGGGACCTGAGAAAATCCGGCTCCAATATTCCCGTCCTGGTCCTGACCGCCCGGGACCGGGAAGTGGACAAGGTCCTGCTTCTGGAAATCGGGGCCGACGACTACGTGACCAAGCCTTTCAGCCTTGCGGAGGTCCTGGCCAGGATCAAGGCGCTTTTACGGCGCGCTTCCTACCAAGGCTCCGAAATCGTTCCGAAAGTCATCAACATCGGAGAGGCTGAGATCGACTTCGGGGCCTTCACCCTCAAGAAGGGCGACCAGGTCTACAACCTCTCCCCCCTGGAGGCCGGGATGCTCCAGGTCCTGGCGGAGAAGCGGGGGAAGGCCGTGACCCGCGAGGAGTTCCTCAGGAGGGTGTGGGGTTATTCCGTCCTTCCCGACACGCGAACGGTGGACTTCCACGTCCTCAAGCTGAGAAGGCTCCTGGAGGACGATCCCGCCCGTCCCAGGCATATCCTCACCGTCCACGGCGTGGGGTACCGCCTGGCTTGATTCCTCCTTTTTCCCCCCTTTTTCCGTCCGGAAAAAAAGGGCACTTTCCTTACTCCCTTCTCACAATCCGGGGCGGGATTCTTGTAGACTTGTGGCCCTGGAAGGTGAGAACGTCGTGACTTGGAACGCCACTCCCACTGCTCTCCTTGCTGCCCTGCTCCTTCTGGGCGGGAGGGGGGGAGGTGCGGCCCAGGCCGGAACAGGCCCGGCCCATGTGGGAGTCGCCGCCCTCTACCAGGAGAAGACTCCGCCGCGGGAGAGCAGGGAGAAGAAGGCCGAGGACTATCTCCTGGCCGCCCGGCTGGAGCGGGAATGCGGGAACCTGAAGGCCGCCCTGGAGTGGTGTTTCCGGATCAAGAAGGAGTTTCCTGAGAACCGGAAAGTAACCCCGAAAGCCCTTCTCATGGGAGCCGAGATCCTGCTGGAGCTGAACAGGATCATGAGGGCCAGGGGATGGACCACGGATGCGATCAAGCGGTTCCGGGACCTTCCCGATTACCAGAAGCGGATCGCGATCCTGCACCGCTACTCCATCACGAGGCTCACCTACGCCATCCGGAATCACCCCCGTTACCACGTGACCCAGTACTGCCTGATCCTCCAGTGGTCCGTCCGCGGCCTGAGCGCGGCGGAGATCCGGAAGAGGTACGACCGCTTCTGGAAGGAATTGAACCGCCATTTCAAGGACTGGGAGAGGCCGGGCAAGGAGAAGGGCAAGGAGAAATACCCTCCATCGGGCATGGGACGGGTCATGGAGTGGCTCTCGGCCGCCCTGGCGAGGGACGTGCTCGAGGCCCACGGAAAGCACGTGGAGTCCCTGGACGAGCTGGTCGGTCTCCTGCGGGAGAGGATCCAGGCCCTGAGGGGGCTCTGGGCCTCCCCCGTCCCGGACCCCCGGGCCCTGGAGCGTTTCGATCGGCTCATGTGCCGCCTCGACGAGACGTACAAGAAGTTCAGGAAAGCCACCCGGTCCATGGTGACCTTCCATATCCCGAGGAAGCCCGGGAGGAAGAAGGAGAAACCCCTTTCTTCCCTCTCCAGGAAGGAACTGGAGGCGAAGGTCAGGTCCCTTCGTTCGAGGGTCAGGGACCTGGAGAAGGAGATCCGGGAGCTGAAGCGGAAGGTGGAGGGCCGAAGAAAGGACGAGAAGAGGTGATTCTTTCCCGACCCGCTCGATGAGGCCCTGTTTTTCCGTTCTTTCCATATCGATGCCATTCCTTGCGTCCCGGCCGTCCCGATGGAGTGGGGGGGGCGGGATCCCAGAGATTCGCTCTTTCGTTCCAGGAGTCGTTGCATGAGGTTCCAGCGCTTTCTCTCATTCCTGTGGGCGGCCGCCTTGATCCCGGTCGTCTCCGGGGCCTTCGCCCAGGGGAAATCCGCACCCGGGTCGGGGACCCTGTTTTCCGGGTTCCATTGGAGGTTCCTCGGGCCGGCCAACATGAGCGGGAGGATCGTCCGCCTGGCGGTGAATCCCGTGCGGACGTCCACCATTTACGCCGCTACGGCATCCGGCGGGCTCTTCAAGACCACCGACGGGGGGGTGACATGGAAGGCCGTCTTCGAGAAGGAGGGCTCCATCTCCATCGGGGCCGTCGCCCTGGCTCCCTCCAATCCCGAAGTGGTCTGGGTCGGGACGGGAGAGTCCAATCCCCGAAATTCCGTGGGATGGGGGGACGGCGTATACGTCTCCCGGGACGGCGGGCGGACCTGGAAGCACGCCGGCCTGGAGAAGACCTTCCAGATCGGGGCCGTGGCGGTGGATCCCAAGGACCCGGACCGGGTCTTCGTGGCCGCCCTGGGGCGGTTGTGGGGTCCCAACCCCGAGCGGGGGCTCTACCGGACCCGGGACGGCGGGAAGACCTGGGAGCTGGTCCTTTACCTGAACGAGGAGACTGGGGCCGTGGACGTGGTGATCGATCCCTCCGACCCGGACCACGTCCTGGCCGCGACTTATGAGCGCAGGAGGGACGAATTCGACGGAAACCACCCGGCCAAGCGCTGGGGGCCCGGGAGCGGGATCTGGGCCTCCTACGACGGAGGGGACACCTGGAGGAGGGTCACGGCGGGACTCCCCACG
>Ga0256914_1002706_pt1 | contig 14610 bp, 12 predicted proteins | sample HulkmetaG_FD_191571 | JGI IMG/M metagenome (GOLD analysis project Ga0256914, IMG submission 191571) | Hydrothermal chimney microbial communities from Main Endeavour vent field at the Juan de Fuca Ridge, Pacific Ocean - Hulk | ecosystem: Environmental > Aquatic > Marine > Hydrothermal vents ... | reverse complement strand
TCAGATACGATATAAAAGCGACTATCGCTCTATATAAAACAACCGACGCGATTAAACAAGGAAGAGAGATAACTCCCGATTTAGCTTCGCTTCAGAGGGTACCTTTTACGACACTCTATGACAAACCCGTAAAAGAGAGAGACTTTTATAAATATGCGGCGAAAACAAATATAAAAGAGGATTCGATTCTATCTCTTAGGCTTCTTAAAAAATTAACGGACATAAAAAGAAACGACAAAGTAACGGCCGTTATCAAAGACGGGGGTTTGTCTCTTGAATTCGGCGTAAAGGCTTTGGGCGACGGAAATATAGGAGATATTATCAAAGTCAAAAAAGATCATAAGAAGATTTTTAAAGCGAAAATCACCTCAAAAAACAGCGTGGAAATTTTAAATTGAGACTAATAATAGCTATAACCGGAGCCAGCGGCGCCGGACTGGGTAAGAGATTTATAGAATCTCTTCCTAATGAGATCGAAAAATTCGTCATAATTTCACAAAATGCGAAAATAGTTTTAAAAAAAGAGCAAAATATAACTTTTTTACAAAACGACGACATAGCCGCACCGGTGGCTTCCGGTTCGTTTTTATGTGACGCGATGGCGATAATACCGACCTCTATGAACACACTTGCAAAAATCTCTTACGGAATTTCCGACAATCTCACTACAAGAGCCGCCGCCGTTACGATAAAAGAGCAAAGAAAACTGCTTTTAGCTCCAAGAGAGATGCCCTTTTCTCCCATAGCTCTTGAAAATATGTTAAAATTAGCGAAACTTCAAGTCATCATAGCGCCTCCCGTGGCGGGTTACTATGCGAATATATCGACTCTTGAAGAGATGGAGGATTTTATGATCGGCAAGTGGTTCGATCTGTTGGGAATCGATCATGATCTATTTAAACGATGGGGAGAAGAAATATAGATGAAAAAGAAGACGGCTCTTTATCCGGGAACTTTCGATCCGATCACTTTAGGGCATATAGATATCATAGAAAGAGCCGGGAATATTTTTGACGGCGTTATAGTTGCGGTGGCTAAATCGAGTGCGAAAAAACCTATGTTCAATATAGATGAGCGTAAAAAATTTATAGAAATCGCAACTCAAAGATTTGAAAATATACAAATCGTGCAATTTGACAATCTTTTAGTTGATCTGGCGAACGAACTTGATACGAAAATCATCATAAGAGGTCTAAGAGCCGTCAGTGACTTTGAATATGAACTGCAAATGGGTTATGCCAACGCTTCGCTAGATCCGGATATAGAAACGATATATCTGATGCCCAACCTTCAAAACGCCTTCATAAGTTCGTCGGTAGTGAGAACTATCTTACATCATGACGGAAATGTTTCACATCTTGTACCAAAAGAGATAGTACCGCTTTTAAAAAGAGAGTCCGATGTATTTGATATTTGAGGGAGTCGATACTAGCGGCAAAAGTACGCAGGTGGCTCTTTTGAAAAATGAGTTCAAAGATGCCGTCGTTACAAAAGAGCCGGGCGGTACGCGGCTTGGAGTTATGATACGGGAGATAATCCTGCACAAAGGCGTCCAAAGTCATAGAAGCGAACTCTTTTTATTTTTAGCCGATCGAGCCGAACACTACGAAAAAGTGGTGGCGCCGAACAAAGAGAGGCTCATTATCAGCGATAGAGGGTTTATCTCGGGTATGGCTTACGCTCTGGCAAATCATCCGGAGTATGAGATCGATTTTTTACTAAAATTAAATCTCTTTGCGCTTGACAATACTATGCCCGATCTCGTCGTACTTCTTAAAACGAACGAAGACCTCATAAAAGAGAGATTAAGCGGCAAGAAGGAAGATATGATCGAACAAAGGGGAATCGACTATCTCTTGAGAGTTCAAGAAAATATGATCGATATCTTAAAGAAATTAAATATAAAATACCGCATCTTCGACGCCGATACCGCGATAGAAGAGATTCACCAAAAAATCAAAGGATTGATATCATGATAACCGCACTTCGAGGGATGAAAGATATTCTCCCACCGCAAAACAAAAAATTCGTCTATATCTTACAAAATTTAACAGCCATAGCACGAAAATACGGATTTGAGTTCATTCAAACCCCGATCCTCGAAGAGACATCGCTCTTTATAAGAAGCGTGGGAGAGAGCAGCGACATAGTCGGCAAAGAGATGTATCGCTTTAGAGACAAAGGAGGAAACGACATCTGTCTAAGACCCGAAGCCACGGCAGGTGTCGTGCGTGCGTTCATAGAGAAAAAATATGACAAACAAGGAGCGATTCAGCGTTTTTACTATTATGGGCCTATGTTTAGATATGAGCGACCCCAAAAAGGGAGATTTCGCCAATTTCATCAATTCGGCGCGGAGAGTTTCGGAGTAAAAAGCCATTTCGAAGATGCTAATATCATTTTAATGATCAAAGAGATGCTAGATTTTTTTAAGATCGAATATACTTTGAAATTAAACTCGCTCGGATGCGGTGAGTGTATAGTTCCATACAAAAATACACTTGTGGCGTTTTTAGAGCAAAATAAAGATTTTCTGTGCGAAGATTGTATAAGAAGAAAAGATACCAATCCAATCCGCGTCTTTGACTGTAAAAACCAAAAATGCCAAGAGATCTTGAAACCGGCACCGAGACTCGATTCGAACTTATGCGAAGATTGCGATACTCATTTTAAATCGCTGCTAAAACTTTTGGATGCCAAAGATATAGACTACGAACTCGATCCCAATCTAGTTAGAGGTCTTGACTACTACAATAAAAGCGCATTTGAATTCATAAGCGGAGATTTGGGAGCCCAAAACGCGGTAGCAGGAGGCGGCAGATACGACAAACTCGTCTCTTTTTTAGGTGGGAAAGAGACTCCGGCAATCGGTTTTGCCATAGGAATAGAGAGACTTATGGAGATGGTGAAGGATCCTTCGTTTCAAAGAGAGGGCTACTACTTCGGAGCACTCTGCGAGGAGGGTTTGACTCCTCTGTTTTTAGAAGCTTCAAAACAAAGATCCGACGATAAAACGACTCTGAGTTACGATGTAAAATCACTTAAAGCCCATCTAAAAGCGGCCGATAAAGCTAATGCCAGATACTGTGCGATTATCGGAGAAGACGAGCTTGCTAAAAATGAGATATGGATAAAAGATCTGGTAGATAAAAACGAAGAAAAAAGAGCTATTGGATAAAGATTTGCAAAGATACGGCATCGATGTCTGGGGCGAAAACGATTTTATCATCGATAAGGATAAAGTGAGAGTAAATCATCTAAGCTCCCCCGCCCTTTACGATATAGTTTCGGATATCAGATCAAAAGGAGTTAAAGGACCTCTTTTGCTTCGTTTTCCGCATCTGATAAAAAAACAGATAAACGCGATCTTCAAAACTTTTGAGGAGTGCTTCAAAGAGATCGACTACAAAGGCGGTTTTCAAGCCGTATTTCCCCTGAAAGTCAACCAATATCAAGACTTTTTAAAAACGCTTTTAGAATCGGGCGAAAGTTACGGTTACGGACTTGAGGCTGGAAGCAAAGCCGAGTTGATCATAGCTATGAGCCATATAAAAGGCGACGCACCCTTGACGGTAAACGGCTTTAAAGACAAAGAGATGATAGAGCTTGGAGTATTGTCGGCGAAAATGGGACAAAATATCACTTTGACCATCGAAGGTATCAATGAACTCGAATCGATCATAGAGGTGGCCAAAGTGATGGGAACGCCTCTTCCAAAGATCGGCATCAGAATCAAGCTGCACAGTATGGGTACGGGCATATGGGCAAAAAGCGGCGGAATCAATTCGAAATTCGGGCTTACCTCTTCGGAACTCATCGAAGCTATGGAGCTTTTAAAAAAGCATGATATGCTAGAGCTTTTTACGGTGATTCATTTTCATATCGGCTCGCAGATGACACAGATCACAAATCTCAAAAAAGCGCTCAGGGAAGCCGGAAACATCTATGCGGATCTTATAAAATTAGGAGCTAGCAATTTAAACTGCATAAATCTCGGAGGCGGTTTGGGAATAGAATATACGCAAAACCAATCCTATCCGGAGATGACTTACTCTCTTAGAGAATACGCCAGCGACACGACATTCGTTTTGCAAACGATCGCAAAAGCCAAAAATGTAAACGAGCCTAACATCATCATCGAATCGGGCAGATTCATAGCGGCTTCTCACGCTGTACTGGTAGCTCCGGTATTTGAGCTTTTTTGGGAGGAGTATTCTCAAAAAGCTTTAAAGCTAAAACCGCAAAACCCCCCTCTAATAGAAGAGTTGAACGAACTTTACAACTGTATAAATACAAAAAACGCCCTTGAGTATCTTCATGACGCCATAGACCACTTAAACTCTCTTCTAACGCTATTTGACTTGGGATACATCGACCTTATAGACCGCTCAAACAGCGAGATATTAACCCACTTGATCATAAAAAAAGCGATAATTTTGCTTAAAGACAAACCCGTAAGAGAGTTAACTCAAATACAAGACAAGATACAAGAGAAATATCTGATAAACTTTTCGATCTTTCAAAGCATGCCCGACTTTTGGGGACTCTCTCAACGCTTTCCGGTTATGCCCCTTGCAAAACTGGATATAAAACCCACAAGATCGGCCAGCTTATGGGATATCACCTGCGACAGCGACGGAGAGATAGCCTTTGATAGTAAAAATCCTCTTTTTTTACATAGCGTAGATCTTGATAAGGAGGATTATTTTTTGGGTTTTTTCAAGGTCGGAGCTTATCAAGAGGTACTGGGCATGAAGCATAACCTCTTCACCCGCCCCACTACCGCGACTATTTTCATAGATCATAAAGGCTATGAAGTGCGCGAACTTACCCAAAGCGACACTCTAATTGATATTTTAGAAGATTTAAACTATAATCCCCACACAATTGAACAAAAACTATATCAAAATATAGAGAACTCCCCTTTTATACAAAAAGATAAAAAGCAGTCGATTGCTGAGCATATTTATATTTTTTTGCATGAAAACGGTTATTTAAAGACGGTAAACTAGAGGTATCATGGACAGTAGATTATCATTATGGCAACTTATAAAAGAAGATTTTCAGACTCCTTGGACAAACGATCCGGCGATTAGGTCTAAGTTTGAACTCTTTTTCAACTATCCGGGAATTTGGACTATCATAAATTACCGCATAGCACACTGGATATATGAAAAAGGGTTTCACTTTTTAGCTAGAATCATCATGGGAATCACGCAAATCATAACAAACATAGATATCCATCCAAGATGCAAAATAGGCAGACGGGTTTTCATAGATCATGGAGTCGGTGTCGTTGTCGGAGAGACCGCGATAATAGAAAACGATGTTTTGATCTATCAAGGCGTAACGCTGGGGGGAGTCAGCCTGGATAAAGATGTCAAAAGACACCCCACAATAAAAAGCGGTGCGGTCATAAGTGCGGGAGCCAAGGTTCTTGGAAACATCACAATCGGTGAAAACGCTAAAGTCGGCGCCAATTCCGTCGTCATCAAAGATGTTCCGGATAATTCGACGGCAGTGGGCATACCGGCTAGGGTAATAACAAAAGGTAAAGATAAATCGCAATTAAGCCACAATAAAATTCCCGATATCAACAGAGAGTTGTTTATCTATCTCTCTAAAAGAATCGCCGTTTTAGAAGATGCCATAACTCATCATCATGAGGATATTATAGAAAAAAGAGACGAGGAACTTGAGAAGATTTATAGAGATTTTATCTCCACTATGAAGGATTGATACGACAAATCCACCTTCTTGAGGATGGAATTTGTCGCATTTTTGTTTAGTGTCCTTGCCCCTGTCCTTGTGATGAAGGATACTCTTGGGCGGTTTTAGCGTATTGGGCTCCTAAGCTAGCACATCCCTCTTCCACTCCAAGATTTTTCAACGCTTTGTCAAACGCCCAGTAGTGGTTGTAGCTCCCGGCTCTAAGTTTTTCAAAAACCGCTACAAGATCGGTAGCGTTTACCTCTTTTGCCGTATCTATATATTCGTTCAAATCGTTTACATCCGTAACCTCGACCATACAACCGACCTCTAAAGCGTCTTTTTGGGATTTGATACCTTTTTCATAAAGAGTATCGTATAGATTTTGAATGACATCCATACTATAAGTTCCGGCAGGCAGAGCTCTTAACTCCTCTTGAGAGTAATTTACGGTGTAATCCTCAAGATTCGTTATGTTGATATCGTATCTTTGCACTAAATCTTCCACCATAGCTTCGTGTTTGGTTTCACTTCTTGTAGCTATGTTGTAAAACTGTTGAGTCGGATATACCTCGTTTAAAGCCAGATAGATATCTTTTGCCAACTTCTCTTCGTTCCACATATATGCGAGCGCATGTTTTTGATCATCCGTCAACTTTGACATCGGATATGTCGTCAAATCCACACTCGCGCCGTTGCCTTGACCGCCGCCTTGTGTATCGGCATTACCGTGGCCGTTCGCGTTACCGCCTCCATTCATCATGTTATTATCCGGTTTGTGACCGTTATTCCACTGCATAAGACTTTGATCAAAATGCATATGCGCCTGTGAAGCATCTACATCTATCGCTCCGTCAAAATCCTCATCCAAAGCCTGCTCCAGTTCGTCATTTAAACTCAAAATCGCATTTTCCGTACCGAGATCGGAGATGGAAACTTCTGTACTTTCGAGATTTTCAAGTGCGGTTACTACATCTTCCGGTATCGTTATGCCGTTAGTCGGATTGTTATCGCTATCAAGAGCTTGAAGAACTCTTAATAAAAGCGTTTTTAGCTCGGTATTGCCGTTTGCCAAAGTCTCTGGAGTTACCAAACCGTCGGTTTGAGGAGCAGCTTCTCCTAGTGACAACTCACCGATTCTAAACTTCACTTTATCACCTTTTTTGTATCGAAATTTACCGTATTGATCGGTCGTACCTTTTTGACCGGATGTAGTTTCATAGTAAGCGCCTTGAACCGGAGCATCTATAAAATAACCCGTTTCAAGAGTCGTATCATCGCTGCTACTTCCTCCTCCACATCCAACCAATAAAGCCGAAGCAACTAAAGACAATGCACTCATAGTGATATATTTTTTCATTTTTCTCTCCTGTAATTTAAATTTGTAATGTAATTGTACAAGGGGAGTGTTACCTATGCGTTAACTCTTATTCTATCTTCTTTGATCGTCCATATAAAGACGATGGGTATAAATACGAGAGTCATCAAAGTACCAATAATCAAACCTCCAATAGCTACGGCGCCAAGAGGAGCCAATCTCTCAAGACCGATAGCCGCTCCCTGCGCTACAGGCAACATTCCGACAGAAACGGCAAATGCCGTCATAAGTACGGGACGGGTTCTTATCTTGATGGATTCAAGCATTGCCTCTTTTTTATCGAGCCCCTTTTGTATCTGCTCTATCGCAAAATGTATCAAAAGTATCGCATTGTTCACGATTACTCCCGAAAGCAACATAAATCCCATCATAGCGGGCATCGAAACATGATATCCTATGGCAAGCATCGTCCAAGAAGCTCCTATGATAGTAAGAGGGATCGAAAAGAGTATCATCAAAGATATCTTGATATTCGCGAACATCACTATAAGCGTAAAAAAGATCAATACGACCGCAATGATAATCGCACCGATCATTCTCTCCGCCGAAGCTTTGAACTGTTTGATATCCCCTATTTGCTCCAACTTCACACCTTTTGGAAGATTTACCGACTCAAGCTCTTTTTCAAAATTTGCCATAATATGGGAAATTGCGGCTTTTTCTCTATTTCCGTAAACTTCTATGGTATATTCCAGTCCTTCTCTGGTTATGAGACTAGGCTCTTTTTTAGACTCTATCGTTGCGATTTTATTTAAAGGAATCTTCCCTTTTTTCGTATCTATGAGCATATCCATAACTTTCTCAATGTCGTCTATCTGCTCTTTTGGAAGCCAAACCCTGACACTATAGTCCATACTATTGGTTCTGGCGAATGTCGCAACGGGAGCTCCGCGAAGCGCCAACTGAATCTGAGAAGCAATATCCAAGCGTTTCAATCCGTATGTAAACGCCTCTTTTTCATCTATGATCAGGTTATAAACGACTTTATCCATATCCCAAGTCGTCGAGACGGAAACCACCCCTTTTGTCTTTTGAAGAGCCTTTTGAACACTCGGTTTAGCTTCAAGAAGACGATCTATATCCGAAGAGCTTAGTTTCGCATCAACATTCGCCCGAATACTAGCTAGTGCGGTCGCTCCGTAAGGAGCTACATCGAGATACTTTACATGAGGAATCTTAGCGATCTTCTCTCGCAATGCCGAAGCGATCTGCCAAATATCTTCATCTCTTTGATATCTGTCAACATATGTAGCGACTATCGAAATATGATCTATTCCGCTTCCGCTTCCGATGCTCAAAACACCGGCTTCACTACCTATACTAGCCGATACGCGAAGCAGTTTGCCCTCCTCTTTTACAATTTCGTTCACCTTTTTCATGATCTCTTCACTCTTTTGTACGGGCAGATTCGAATCGGTGGTTATTTTTATGTTTACCCCTCCGGTATCCATAGGCGGCATAAGCTCCTGTCCGACCACGGGCATAACAAGTTTTACCGAAGTTATAAAAAGAGCTATCAAAACCGCGACCGAAACAAAACCCAAAATTTTTGAGGCGGTAACAATTCGAACCACATTTGCGAAAAAACTCTGTATATAGTCGTTCGCACGACCGATGACGGAGTGAAAAAATCCTTCGACCTTAAGCAATAGAGGATTTTCTATCGCAAGAATATATAACGACAAAAGAGGTACCGCGATAATCGAAATGATATACGAAGCCAAAAGAGCCAACAACAAAGTTCCGACAAGAGGGGCAAAAACGGTCTGCGGATATCCGCCTACAAAAAGCATCGGAGCCAAAGCGATCATGGTCGTAATGGTACCGCTTAGATCGGCGAACATGATCTCTTTGGTTCCATCATATACGGCATCGTGAATCTTTTTACCCAACTCTCTATAATGGCGTTCGATATTTTCCATCACAACGACCGTATCATCAAGCAAAAGTCCCAAAGCCAAAATGATAGCCGTAAGAGTTACGACATTGAAATCGATCCCGACAAGCCACATAAGCGCGATAGTCGAAGCGTAAACCAGAGGGATGGTTACAAGTACGACTAAGATTTGCCTAAAAGAGGCCAAAAAGAGAAATACCACTATGGTTGACATAACGATCGCGTCTCTTAAAGATTCGAACATATTTGTCGTACTTTGCTCTATCGTCTCTTTTTGGGTATCGCTTATCTCGAAGTTTAGATTAGGATATTGTGTACGAAACTCGTTTAAGATCGACTCGACTCTCTCTATCGTTTTTATTACATCGGCACTGACCGAACGCTGAATGGAGAGCGCTATGGCGGCTTTGCCGTTACCGAAATACGCGGCGGAGTTCTCATAATGACCGAAATAAATTTCCGCCACATCGCCAAGCTTGAGATCTTCTCTTATAGGAAGTTCTTTAAGTCGGCTCACTTTGTCTCTTTTTCCTTGAGATTTTAAAAGATATCTCTTTTGATCACCCACAATAAAACCGACGGCGTAATCGCTATCGTTCTTTTTTATCGTTGCGATCACATCCGACAAAGAGAGATGAAACGAATCGAGTCTGTTTTTATCGACGATAATTTGGAGCTCTTTTTTATATCCTCCGAAAATATCGACATTCGCGACACCTTGCGTTTTGAGAAGTTTATGTTTTATATCGGAATCGGCTATATCTCTAATATCTTCAAGAGAGAGTTTCACTCCATCCTTAGCCGATACCGCCACTACCAAAATAGGCGCGGTAGCTTCCGTGATCTTTATAATCTGCGGCTCTTTTATGTCGGTTGGAAGTTTCGCACGAATTTTCGATATAGCGTTCGTGACATCGTTTACCGCGGTATCTATATCTTTGCTATACTCAAACTCGGCTCTTATGACGGTAACTTCATCGATGGTATTCGAGTAAGCTCTTCTGATCTCGTCAAGCGCATACAACTCTTCTTCGACCGGTACGGCGATATTGCTTGCCATAGTCTTCGCCGAAGCGCCCGGCTCGACTATGACCACGGCAACTTCCGGATAGTTCGAGTTGGGGAAAAGATTTCTGTGGATTTTGCCGTATCCGGTCATTCCCGCAAGGATAAAAAGAGCTAAAAAAGAGATGATAATATGCGGTTTTTTTAAAATTTTCTCTACCCAAGTAGGGGAAGATCGATCACTCATGATCAACTCCCCTAATCACCACTTCATCGAAAGCGGGAAGTTTTGATAGTTTTACTTCACTGGCATATGCCACCGGTAACGAAGGACAATCGGAAATCAAGACATTTTTATTATCTTGTAAGAGAATATCAACTTTTTTCGGTACGAATTTACCTTTTTTATAGATCATGATATATGTAGAATCCTTTTTGTGTAAAATCGTATTTTGAGGTAGCAGACATCCCCTCTTGCGTTTTGTCAAAATGTCTATCTCTATATTGCTTCCGGAGGGAAGATTCGACTCGATATCCAACGAGCTCTCCGCAGTGACGAGTCCGTTTTTCGAAACGGAATAGATCGTCTTTACGACTCCCGCTTTTTTGTTGCCGATAAAAACGGGAAGATTCGGTTTTATCTGAGAGAGTTCACCGGGAGAAAAGGAGAATAGAAGTTTTTTTCTGCCGTTGTTCATACTCAATATAGGTTTGCCGGCCGCCGCCAAATCGCCTTCATGTAAGAAGACACTCTCTACCTGTCCGTCAAAAGGAGCTTTTATTTGAAGATAGCTTAACTGATGTTTTAATTGAGAAATCTTTTGAACGGTGCTTTGAACTATCGATTTTTTCGCACTTAGCGAGACTTTGGAGAGTTCTAGTTTCTCTTTTGCGATCCCTCCTATAGCATAAAGCTTTTTATTTCTCTCGTAAATTCTTTTTGAGGTAAGATAGTCGCTTTTTTGAGTGGAGAGAACCGCTTGCAACGAATCGATGGAAGATCTTAGTTCGCTTGAATCTATACGGATCAGAAGATCACCCTTTTTCACCCTTTGGGATTCGTTTACGAAAATCTTCTCTACATATCCAACAAGTTTAGTAGAGAGTTTTACACTTTCGTCGGCTTCGACTTTCGCTAAATACGAGTTTTTGTTTTTCAAGATACCCTCTTTAGCTTTCACGACGGTAACAACCGGCATCTGTTTTTCGGGAAGAGACTGAGTGGCTACCTGCTCTTTTCTCTTTTCAAGCAACCCTTTACCTTTTATACCAAGAAGCACGACCGCCAAAACGGCTATGATTGCAATGATAATCTTTCTATTTTTCACTCTTTTACTCCTTTTTCCAGCAGATAGTTCAAATAGTAGATACTATTTTGATAGTCATATTTGCTTTTTATGACTTTTGCTTTTGCAAGCCGGTGTTTGGCTTTTGCAAGAAGCAGATCGTTTAGTGTGGCGGCTTCGCTTTCATAGCGTACCCCTTCTATCTCTTCACTTTTTTTCGTAAGCTCAAGTCTTGCAAGATTTCCTTCATACTCAAAATATGTCTTATCTAAAGAGTTAAGAGCTTTTGTCAAATCTTTTTTCAAATCAAGCAAAATCCGTTCTCTTTTAAGGGATGATTGAATTTTTGCGATTTTCGCTTTTTGGATATTTATATCTCTTTTACCGAAATCCAAAAGATTGTATTTCAAACCTACACCGACCTGCCATAGCGTTTCATCGTCGATATCGTCGGTTCTGAGATCTTTGCCGTAGTTTTTTCCAAGATAAGAGTTTAGAGTGATTTGAGGATATTTTTGCGATCGGCTTTTTACTATCTGTTTATCCGATTTTAAAAGCTGCATATCTTCAATCTTCACTTTCGAAAGAGTCGAGATTCGATCAAATATCTCATCGGCTTGAAAGTTCGGTTTTTTTACGGTTATCTCAATCTCTTGCGGCTTGTCGATACGCTTACCCACAAGTGAAGCCAGAGCGGCTTTTGTCGTATTTATATTTGAAATCAAATTTTTCGATGTCGTTCTTGCGGCTTGTAGATCGCTTTTGGACTTTAAAAGATCGATTTTCGCCTTTTTTCCGATTTTAACTTCATACGAGATCCGTTTCGTCAATTTTTCAAGCGCTTTTACATACGACTCTTGAGCACTCAACAACTCTTTTTGAGAAAGTATCGCAAGATACAACGAACGAATATTATATATCAGCTGCTCTTTTGTCAACTCGAACTTTATTTGCGACATCTTTTTTGAGATTTCGTTCATTTGCACTTCGGCTTTTTGGGCATAGCCGGTAAAAAGAGGTACACCGTACGCGACTCCAACAGATAATATATCTTTACTGGTGGTAACGGGTGTGCCGCCCGAGATGGCGGAAGGATTTAACGGTGCCAATGTTCTTTCTATATTGTAGTGGGTCAAATCACCTACGAGATTGATCTCGCCGTAGCGGGAGATTTTACTCTCTTTATGTCTTAGATATGAAAGTTCTTTTTGAACCTCCGCCTGTTTTATCAATACGGAACGCTTTAGAGCATAATCTATAAGCTCTTGAAGCGTTTGAGAAAAAAGAGGATAAGCGACTAACAATAAAACAATATATCTCATAAAAGCTCTCCGGAAAATAAAATATTGATAGTATCATATATGTATGAACTGAAAGTGAATTGAAATTTTTTAGAAATATATTGACATTATCATACAAATTTTCTAATTTCGTCGCAAAATCAATTTTTTCCTGATATCGAATTTTTCTATATATTTTTCTATACTCTCGCGAAGTTCTTCATCGCTTAGTTTGGAAGCTTTTTTCATAGGAAATTTCAAAAAAAACTGTTTTGGCATGATAGAGGCCTTTTTCGAGGGATTTTTGAGATATGCGAACATCGCTTCTTTTATATATTTCATACCGCTGTATGTCATGAGATATCGCTTGTAAATCAACTCGCTCGGAATCTGCTGTTTTTCGTGACAATAAAGACATTTTTCATCTATGTCGGCATAAAGCGTCATAGCCAAAAAGAGTACCGCAAACACTATTTTTTCCATTTTATCACCACCTTTGTTCCGTAACCGATTTTCGAACTTATTCGCAGTTTATACCCGTAGTTTTTTACAACCTGACTCACTATATCAAGCCCTATTCCAAATCCCCCCTCGCTTTTATCGGCTCTTTTGAAACGCTGCAAAATTTTATTTATGTCTCTCTTTTTTATACCCCTGCCCGTATCCGTAACGCTAAAATACTCTTTTGTCAATTTTATCTTCAATTCACCGTTTTGTTTGTTGTATTTCACCGCATTTGAGATCAGGTTGTCCACTAGTCTTAGAGCGTCGTTTCGATCCATCCGTACGATGACCTCGGGCTCGATATCTTTTTTGATCTTGAGTCGTTTTACCTCAGCCATACCGGAATAATAAAACATCCTCTCTTCGACGAGTTCGCTTATATCCAGAGATTCTATTTTTCTGTAATAGTCATGATTTAAATTTAGATAAACAAGATCGTCGTATATTCGGCTTAGAGTCTTTGAGGCTATCTCTATTCGCTTCAACTCTTGAGCGTTCTCTTTATGTTTTGAGAGAGTCTCTATCATCTCTATATTTGTAAGTATGGTACTTACGGGGGTATTTAGTTCATGAGCGGTATCTTGAATGAAGTGATTCATCTGTTGGATAGAGCGTTTCATGGGAGCGACAAAAAGTTTTCCGAGGAAAAACCCCAAAACCAGTAAGAAAAGAGCCGATCCGACCATAAAGAGGGAGATCTTTTTACGCAAATTATAAATAGGAACGAAATCTATCTCTTTTGTAACCAAAAGATATGCCGCACCGAGATAGTACGGTTCCACTTCCGTTATGTGGTAAAGGTTTTTTTTCGACTTTTGTCCGTTTAATCGTATGGGGTGTTTAAAGGTACCGAAAATGTAGTTCTTATCGAGATCGTAAATCGCCGACTCAGTACCTTTTCGTGCCGGATAGACCAACTTTTCATCATTTGAGAGATGAAGCACTCTTAAACGAGATTTTATATACTGCGCTTCATATTTTAGAGTCTCTTTTTGTTGTGAAAGAAGATGGGATTTTGCCGAAACATAAAATATCCACATAGCGATACCGAAAAGGAAAAAAGTGGATCCGAAATATATGACGAGAAATCGAATCAGACTCTTTCTTTCGCTATTTAACAAATCGATATCCTATATTTTTAACCGTCTCTATGGAGTCTCTGCCTAAAACGGCTCGCAATCTTTTTATATAAGCTCTCAAAGAACCCGAACTGGGCTCTTCGTCATACTCCCATAAAGCTTGATATATTTTATCATATCTCAAAAGATCTCCGCGATGCTGTAAAAATAACGCTAAAAGTTTCAACTCTTTAGTTTTAAGAGGGATTTTTTGAGTATTTTTATTTAGAATCAATTTCTTCAGATCAAATACAAACCCGTCAAAAAGCTCTATCGTCCGTTCATGAGTTCCAAACGATCTTTTCAAAAGAGACTCGACACGAACTAGAAGCTCTTTTAGCGCGAACGGTTTTCTTATGTAGTCGTCACATCCGATCATAAAACCTTTTTCCACATCTTCGACACTATTTAACGATGTAATAAAAATAGCGGG
>Ga0256914_1002704_pt1 | contig 14616 bp, 12 predicted proteins | sample HulkmetaG_FD_191571 | JGI IMG/M metagenome (GOLD analysis project Ga0256914, IMG submission 191571) | Hydrothermal chimney microbial communities from Main Endeavour vent field at the Juan de Fuca Ridge, Pacific Ocean - Hulk | ecosystem: Environmental > Aquatic > Marine > Hydrothermal vents ... | reverse complement strand
AAAACCCATAAGGGGGAACATATATGACTCAAGTGGAAGGGTCTTGGCATTCAATAGGCCGGTCTTCGCACTTATCGCAGATGTGGAAAACCAAAGAAAAATAAAAGAGATAACAGAAAAAATAGGGTATATATCTGCACTCTTAGAACTTGATAAACAGAGACTCTTAAAGAGGTTCAAGCGAGGAATAAGGTATGGGAGAAAAAGGGTTATCATTAAAGAGAACCTAAACATATCACAGGTAGCAAGGATCAAAGCCTTCCTGGGAAGTAACACTGATGTGTATGTTACTGTTATACCAAAGAGGTTTTACCCTTTGGGAAAGCTGTTTGCCCATGAGGTTGGATATGTAGGTAGAATAACGCAAAAACAACTTAGAAGGTTAGGAGAGAAAGGGTACAAAGGGAACGATTGGATAGGCCAGGCAGGTATTGAGAGGGTTTATGAATCATATCTGCGTGGAAAAGTAGGTAAGAAGGAGATAGAAGTAGATGCAAAGGGAAACCTCATAAAAGTAATAAAGGAGATACCCCCAATAAGAGGTGACAGCCTCATCACTTCCATAGATACTAACCTACAAAAGACTGCCTATGAAGCACTTGGGGATTACAGTGGGGTTGTTATAGCAATGGATCCAAATAACGGTTCAATAATGGCAATGGTTTCAAAACCATCCTTTGATCCCAATATGTTTGTATGGGGGTTCAGTGCCAAGGAGTGGAAGAGGTTAACAACACAACTAAGCCATCCTTTCGACAACAGAGCAATTCAAAGCGTGTACCCTCCGGGTTCCACATTCAAGATATTAATGGCACTCATAGTATTACATACAAAGGTGATACCCCCATCAAAAAAGATATTTTGTAGCGGGACATTCAATATCGGAAAGTACGTATGGAAAGACTGGAAACTGGGAGGACATGGTTGGATAGATCTAAAAAACGCAATCATTCACTCCTGTGATGTATACTTCTATAATGCGGGCTACAAAATAGGCGTGAAGACCATTGACAAATACGCAAAACTATGTGGTTTTGGTAGTAAGACAGGTATAGACTTACCCGGAGAACACAAAGGCATACTCCCTACCCCGTCGTGGAAGAAGAAAGTATTTCACCAAATATGGTTTCCAGGAGACACAGTAAATCTATCTATAGGACAAGGATTTTTGCTTGTGACCCCCATTCAAATGGCAGTCTTCATATCTGCAGTTGCAAATGACGGTTATCTTTTACAACCACATATAGTAAAATACATAAAGGAGCCAAACAAAAGTGTGCTAAGAATAAAAAGAAAAGTTATAAGAAAACTTCCATTTACACGTCAAGAGATAGAGTTCGTAAAAAGGGCTATGCAAGGTGTTGTAGAGAAGGGCACTGGACAGAGATGCAAAATAGAAGGGGTAAATGTTGCAGCAAAGACTGGGACAGCACAAAATCCACATGGAAAGGATCATGCGTGGTTTGTAGCATTCGCACCTGTCAAAAATCCCAAAATAGTGGTTGTTACACTGGTAGAGCATGGAGGACATGGGGGGGAAATTGCTGCTACCATATCCAAAAAGATAATTGAGGAGGATATGAAAAGATGGAAAGAGAAGTAAAAATAAAGGGCATAAAGAGCGGCATAGTTACAGGAATACCTGAAGATATCCCATGGAACATAGCCATATCCATGTTAGAAAAGAAACTCAACAACGAGTTTTTTGCCAACTCCGATATAATATTAGACATAGGAAACAGAGAAATAAGTAGGAAAGAGATTACAATCCTCTTTGAATTGCTTGACACCTTACCCGTAGGGCTGAAGGGGTTTGTTTCTCTTGATGAGAAAACGCACACACTCCTGAAAAAATACGGCTTCTCCGTAAGCAGAAGTGCCGAGGGGTTGCAGAATAAATCCAACAGTAGATACGAAACATGGAAAAGAATAGAAGGCACTATAAGATCGGGACAAAAGATAGAATCAGACAGCAATATACTTATAATAGGTGATGTAAATCCTGATGGAGAGGTCTCGGCATCGGGTAGCATAGTTGTACTTGGTTCACTTAGAGGTATAGCTCGTGCTGGGATAAGGGGAGAGGTGGCATTTATCGTAGCAATAAGGCTTTTTCCACAATATGTTACAATTGGGAAGTACTGGTCAGATTTCTCAAAAGAAAAGGAAAAATTACAGGAGAAACCTGCTATAATTTTTATTGAAGATGAAAACATGGTACTCAGATACTTATAAAGAAGATGTCAGGAGGGATAATTCATGGGTGGTATAGCCATAGTGATAACATCGGGAAAAGGAGGCGTAGGAAAGACAACAACCACTGCAAATGTTGGAATTGCCTTATCCATGAGAAACAAAAAAGTGGCTGTTGTCGATGCTGACATAGGTCTAAGAAACCTCGATGTGGTACTGGGGCTCGAAAATCGGGTAGTCTATAACCTTGTAGATGTAGTAGAGGGAACCTGCAATGTAAAACAAGCACTTATAAGGCATAAACGGGCAGAAAACCTCTACCTCTTACCAGCCGCACAGGCACGAACTAAAGATGCTGTGACATCAGACCAAATGTCAGCCGTGGTTGCAGACTTGAAAAAGATTTTCGACTTTGTCCTCATAGACAGTCCCGCTGGAATAGAAGCAGGGTTCAGAAATGCAGCTGCAGGAGCAGATATAGCACTCGTAGTTACTACACCCGAGGTATCCGCAGTTAGGGATGCAGACAGAATAATAGGTTTGCTTGACTCTATGGGTAAAAAAGAACATTCTCTTATAATAAACAGGATAAGGCCAGAAATGGTTGCTGAAGGTAACATGCTCGATGTGAGAGATGTGATAGACATCCTCTCCATAAAGCTCATTGGTATAGTCCCGGAAGACCCAGAGATAATAATATCCACAAACAAAGGTGAACCCATAGTTATGGATAATAACTCATTGGCAGGAAAAGCATTTACAAATATAGCAAGAAGGATACTAGGTGAGAATGTACCTTGGCTTAAACTTGAAGAACGCAGAAAGAAAGGTTTATTTGGCTGGTTAAAGGACATGTGGGGAAGGTAAAGGGGGCCTCGTTAAGATGTTCAAAAAACTAAGAAACATGCTTGGAATTGGAGGCAAAAGTAGTAAAGAGATAGCTAAAGACAGGCTGAGAGTTGCTCTCGTCTACGATAGAACAGACATTTCTCCCAAAATACTGGAAGAAATCCGTTCAGAAATTATAAGTGTAATCTCCAAACGCCTCGTAATAAAGGAAGAAAACATAGATATAACACTTGAAAGAGAGGGTAGTACAGTAGCACTAGTAACAAGTATCCCTATAGTAAAAGTGAAGCGGGGGGCCGAAAATTGAATTGAAAAACTGGACTAAAGGCCTTGATCCTTACCTCCTGATAACTCTATCTTTGCTTATAGCACTTGGACTAATTACCCTTTACAGTGCTACCCTTTACAAGGGTAACATAAGCGGAAGACAGCTATACTTTCCAAAACAGGTAATATGGGTACTGATTGCAACAGGAGGCATGTTCATAATCAGTTCGATAGACTACCATATCTGGGGGAAGATTTCTTTTCTATTGTACATACTCTCTGTAGCTCTGTTACTCGTAGTAATGGTGAGAGGGCATACCTCTTTAGGAGCAAGAAGATGGTTGAATTTAGGCCCTTTCTCAGTTCAACCATCTGAATTCTTGAAGGTTTTTATAGTGATATTCCTGTCCCACTTTTTGAGCAAACATGGCAAAAAGATGAAAGCAATAAAGGTAGTAGCTCTATCTTCCATTATTGTAGGCATACCGTTCCTACTGGTTGTGAAACAACCAGACCTCGGCACAGCCATGCTCATAGCCTTCATAAGTACAGGTATATTATTCGTATCAGGTATTCCCATAAGGTATTTTGTATATGGATTTTTGTCTGTAACTATACTTTCACCGTTTGTGTGGCATAAGCTTGCCGACTATCAGAAGAAGCGTATCCTATCGTTCCTATATCAGTCAGATCCACTGGGTGCAAGCTACAACCTCATTCAAGCAAAGATATCGGTAGGCTCAGGTAGGCTTTTGGGGAAGGGCCTTTTCAGAGGGACACAGCATGAACTTCGATTTCTTCCAATGGGACATACAGATTTCATATTTTGCGTATTAGCAGAAGAACTCGGTTTCGTTGGTTCCATGATACTGGTGATCCTCTATACATTACTATTCTTCAGGATGGCAACCATAGCTACTTATACACTGGATCTATTTGGGAAATACCTTGTAGTAGGGTTTATGGTCATGCTATTTTCACAGGTCCTAATAAACATAGGCATGAGCATAGGTATAATGCCAATAACGGGCGTACCATTACCATTCATCAGCTATGGCGGTAGCTCTATTCTATCCAACATGGCTGCAATAGGAGTGATACTGAATGTCTACAGACAAAACAAAGTATCTTGAATGGCTATGTGGCACTCTGAGAGCAGTACAAAAGCCTGGTAGGTACATAGGTAGTGAGATAGGAGCAACCATAAAGGACCCTAATAAAACGGAAGTAAAGGTAGCTCTGGCCTTTCCAGATGTATATGAGATAGGTATGTCTTACATGGGCTTCAAAATACTTTACAATATCGTGAATGCCATACCATACGCCTCCGCAGAAAGGGTATTCGCACCGTGGACAGATATGGAAGCACACATGAGAGAAAGCAACATTGTGTTAAGGAGCCTTGAAAATCATATACCTCTTAACCAGTTTGATGTAGCAGGATTCACACTTCAGTACGAAATGAGTTACACAAATATACTAAACATGCTTGAACTGGGAGGCATAGAAGTAAAAAGCAAGGATAGAAAGCGGAACTCTCCCTTCGTCGTTGGGGGTGGACCAAATGCATTTAACCCAGAACCACTATGGGAATTCTTCGATTTCTTCGTCATAGGAGATGGAGAAAATGTTACTCCTCAAATAATAGAGATACTAAGAGACTGGAAGAAAACTGCTGCAACCAGAAGAGCACTTTTAAAAGAGGTAGCAAAATTAGATGGAGTGTATGTACCTGAGTTTTACACCGTTCACTACTTCAAAGATGGTACCATAAGATCTGTTGAACCCACAGAAGATACAGCGAAGATGCCAATAAGAAAGAGCATAGTAAAAGAGATAGAAACAATTCCCTACCCCATTATAACTCCAATACCGTGGATAGAAAGTGTGCACGACAGAGGAAGTGTTGAAATATTTAGAGGATGTAATAGAGGGTGCAGATTTTGTTCTGCAGGCTTCATATACAGACCGGTAAGAGAAAGATGCACAGATACAATCATTTCTATTGTGGATGGAATTCTGAAGCACTCAGGCTATGGAGAGGTCTCTCTAACATCCCTAAGCTCTGGAGACTACACAAACATTGTTACCCTGATAGAGACATTGCTCAAAAAATACGAAAACAAAAATATTTCCATCTCTCTCCCATCTCTGAGGATGGATTCCTTTTCAGTAAAACTGGCAGAGATGATAAGTAGCGTAAAAAAGACAGGGTTCACATTTGCACCAGAGGCAGCAACACAACGGCTGCGAAATGCTATAAACAAGACTATAACAGAAAAAGACATATGGGAAAGCATAACAGCAGCATTAGAGAAAGGATGGAGAACATTAAAGTTCTACTTCATGATAGGACTCCCTACAGAAGAAAGTGAAGACATAGAAGCAATGATAGAGATGATAAAAAAGGTAGACTCAGTAGGCAAAGAGATAACAAGAAGGAGAATAAAGATAAACCTTACAATTTCCCCATTCATACCGAAACCACACACCCCATTCCAATGGAGAGAACAGGCATCAACTAAGTACATACGGGAAACGGAAATCCACATATTTGAGAGCTTGCGTGCAAAAAGAAACATAAAAATAGGTAGAAGAGACGAAAACCTCTCCCTGATGGAAGGTGTAATATCTCGAGGGGATCGAAAGGTATCAAAACTCATATATACTGCATGGAAGCTCGGAGCAAAATTTGACGGTTGGACGGAAATGTTTGACATACAGAAGTGGATGAAAGCGTTTAAACTCACACAGTTAGAGCCCTCTTTCTACACAAGAAGACGGGCATATACAGAAGTACTGCCATGGGATCACATAGACAGCGGCCTCAAAAGGAACTTCCTCATAGAAGAAGATCAGAAAGCAGAAAAAGGCATAACTACTCCAGACTGCCGAGGTGGAAAATGTACCGATTGTGGCATTTGCCCCACATTCAAAACATACCTGAAGTTAAAGGGACAATTCTATGGATAAAAAGCTAAGAATGGAATACGATAAGACTGGTTTTGTTGCTTTTATATCGCATAAAGATCTCATTCGCATGTTCGAGCGTACACTTAGGGCAATAGATTTCCCACTCAAGTTTTCAGAAGGCTTCAGTCCACATCCAAAGATGACATTTAGTTCACCCTTACCTGTCGGAGTGGAAGGCAAAGGTGAACTAATAGATATAGAGGTATCAGATAAGGTAGACCCAAACAAGATAGTCCCTGCAATAAACGAGAAACTTCCGTATGGTATCCGAGTAAAAAAGGCTTACATGGTAGACAAAGAGGAAAAGAGTATAAACACACAAACAAAAGCTACATACATACTCCAATTTAGAGATAACGTTAGTGTGAAAGATGTGTCCTCTTGGATGAAGGCGAATCCAAAATTCCACAAGATAACAAAATCGGGCAAAAAGAAAGAGAACCTACTCAGAGATTCAGTATCAACTGCAAAGGTATATATGAAAAGATTCGTAACCATAAAGGTAAACATACAAGGTGGGATCAGTTTTTCAAGTATTCTGCACTCCTTACTTCAGCATATTCAAAGGAAACCACAGGATATAATGAGGATAAGGCGAATATGGTAAAATATAAGAAACATTCCAAGGAGAGGTGATAGGTATGATAAAGATAGACTACAGTGGCGTAATGAAAGAAAGGATCAAAGAACACGGCATCACAATGGAAGAAATACAACAACTCGATATAGCTAAATACCACGCAATACTCGAAGAAAAAATCGCCAAAAAAGAAATAGGCTTCTATGAATTACCTTACCAGGATACATCCGATATAAAAGAGACAGCAAAGCAAATACGACAAAATTTCAGATACTTCGTGGTGATAGGAATAGGTGGTTCATCCTTAGGTAACCTCATGTTACACCAAGCACTAAATCACCTCAGATACAATGAGCTACCCGATATGTACCCAAAATTTTATATGCTCGATAACCCAGACCCCTCAGTGCTCGAAGGTATTATGCGTATGATAAACCCGAGAGAGACATGCTTCAATGTGATAAGCAAATCTGGTAGTACAGCAGAAACAATGGCTAATTACTTAGTCATAAGGCACGAACTGTCAAAATACATTGGTGAATCAGAACTCTCCGAACACTTTATATTCACAACAGACCCATCCGCTGGGAATCTCAACAAAATTGCCGATAGAGAAGGAATAAAAAGGCTTTTCATACCTCCAAATGTTGGCGGAAGATTCTCTGTACTTACACCCGTAGGACTTCTATCTGCTGCTGTAACCGGTATTGAGATAGATAGACTCCTAAACGGTGCAAAGGCAGTTTCCCAGGTATGCAGAGAACCATCTCTTAAGAATCCAGGCTACCTAATTGCTATAATACATTATCTAATGTTTAACAAGGGCAAAAACATCTCTGTGATGATGCCCTACTCAAATCACTTATATAACTTTGCAGATTGGTACAGACAACTATGGGCAGAAAGCCTCGGCAAGAGGTATTCAACAGAAGGCAAGGAAGTAAATGTGGGGCAAACACCCATAAAATCACTTGGTGCAATTGACCAGCATTCCCAGATACAGCTGTATAATGAAGGGCCAAACGACAAGGTTATAACGTTCATAAGGGTGGAAAAAGCAGAAAGAGATTACCAGATAGACGCTACACCTTACAGAGACATAGAAGGCTTAAACTACCTCACGGGGCACACGCTTCATGAACTCCTATTAACAGAACAAACTGCAACGGCAATTTCACTAACCAAAAACCAAAGACCAAATCTGACTATAACCATAGACGAGATAACTCCTGAAAACATTGGTAAACTCATATTTGTATATTTCACAGCAACAGCTTTCAGCGGCGAGCTTTACCGTATAAACGCATTCGACCAGCCAGGCGTAGAGATGGGTAAGAAATATACTTACGGACTGATGGGGAGAAAAGGGTTTGAAGACTATGCAGAAGAAATAAACAATATGAAAAGTGCAGGTTTTACCCTAACCCTTCCCTAACTTAAAGGGGAAAATGGCTGGAACTTTTTTCATATATTCCAGATAAAGATCACCAAACCTATTAAGGAGAAGAGCCTCCTCTTTCTTTATTCTTCTATATATGACAAATGGCATAAATGTGTATGTGTACACAAGAGAGATGATTCCATTCATGATTAGTGGTGAAGAAAGCACAATAAGAAGCAATCCCAAATAAAGAGGGTGCCTTACATATGCATACACACCATCTGTAACAAGCTCGTTTCCCGGAACTATCTGAACGGTAAATCTATGTCTAAGCTGGCGCCTACCTATGTACCTTAAGAATAACCCTGCTGCAAACACACAAAAACCCACATAGGTTTCTAACATGTGAGTAGGAGTTCCTATAAAAAGTTTTTCAGCTGGTGAACCAACTGCTACAGAGAGTGTTCCAAATAAAACCCAATTATACTCCTTGAAGTATGGAGTACGTTTAGAGGGTGGGATATAAAATACCCACCCTCTCTCTATCACTCCAAAGACTGCGTACAAGGAAACGTAGATCGCCAGCAGCCACCTAAATGGCAACTATTTCTCTTCCTCCCTACTTGCTGCCTCTATTATCTTTTTCGCTATATCTGGTGGAACCTCTTCATACTCATGAAACTCCATGCTGTAAGTCCCCCTTCCGGAAGTGAGAGACTTCAGCACAATGGCATACTTGTACATCTCTGCAAGTGGCACGAGTGCCGAAATCTTTTCGTACCTGCCGTGTTTCTCCATGCCAAGTATCCTACCCCTTCTGGAATTCAAATCTCCCATCACATCCCCCATATTCTCCTCAGGCACTATAACTTCCACCTTCATAATGGGTTCAAGAAGGATAGGCTTAGCCTCTGCCATGGCCTTCTTGAATGACAAAGATGCTGCTATCTTAAACGCCATTTCAGAAGAGTCCACCGGATGATATGAACCATCGTACAATGTAGCCTTAAAATCTATAACGGGATATCCTGCAAGGACACCCTTCTGCATTGCCTCTCTTAAGCCCTTTTCAACTGCCGGAATATACTGCTTCGGGACAACTCCACCAACTATTTTATCAGTAAACTCAAAGCCTTTTCCTCTCTCCAACGGCTCGAATTCTATCCAAACATCACCATACTGTCCATGCCCACCGGTTTGCTTCTTGTACTTACCCTGCGCCTTTGCCCTGCCCTTTATACTCTCTTTATAAGGCACTTTTGGTGTTGCAGTATCGACATCCACCCCGAATCTCCTTTTCAATCTCTCCATCATGATACCCAGATGTAGGTCTCCCATACCAGAAACAATAGTTTCTTTCGTCTCCACATTGTATTCTGCCCTGAAAGTAGGGTCTTCCTCCGTCAGCTTCTCCAGTGATGCATTCAGCTTGTCCTCATCACCCTTAGATTTGGGAAAGACTGCTACAGAATATATGGGAGAAGGCAACTTTATTGGCTCAAACAGGATTGGATTATCCTTATCCGAAAGGGTATCACCTATGGATATGCTCTTTATCTTTGCAACTGCTGCTATGTCACCAGCCTTAAGCTCAGTGACTTTGCTTTGTTCTTTACCCCTTGTGACAAAGAGGTTTGTCATCTTTTCTGTTTCACCTTTAGATACATTCAATATTACATCATCCGCTTTTATCTTTCCAGAGTAAACCCTAAAGAAGCTCAATTTCCCCACATATGGATCAACCATTACTTTGAAAACAAGGGCAGAGAATGGTTCAGATTCATCTGGTTTTCTTTCAACTTCCTCTTTTGTTTCTGGGTGTACACCCTTAACAGCACCGATATCCACAGGAGAAGGCAAACACTTTTCTATCATCTCAAGCACATGCAAGCAACCCACATTATTATAGGCAGAAGCTGGAACAACAGGTATAATAACCCTATCCGCTATCGCCTTCTTGAGTGCATCTAATATCTCATTCTCACTTAGTTCCTCACCCTCAAGATACTTGTTCAAAAGCTCATCATCAGCTTCTGCTACCGCTTCAACTATCTTCTCCCTCCATTCATCAACTGTACCCTCCATATCTGACGGGATATCTTTCTCCTCATATTTCCCAGATAGGTCATCTTTATATACATACGCCTTCCTTCCTATAAGGTCAATGAGTCCATTGAATGCTGCCTCTTTCCCTACTGGAAGAAAGAGCGGGTATATATGTTTCCCCCAGCTACTCCTCAACTCCTCAAGTACATTGTAAAAATCTGTATGCTCCCTATCGAGCTTATTTACCACCACAGCAGCTGGTTTCTCAAGCTCTTGTATCCTATCCCAAGCAACTTCCGTCTGTACCTCTATACCCGACGGAGCCGATATCACCATTACCACTGTATCCACAACTCTCACAGCACTATACATATCACTTATAAAATCACCATATCCCGGCGTATCTACGATGTTTATTCTCTTACCATTGTAATCCAAATAGATAACAGAGGAGTTTATTGAGACCTTCCGCTGAATCTCCTCCGGATCAAAATCACTCACCGTATTACCTTCATCTACTCTACCCAATCTCGAGGTTACACCCGCCGAATAAAGTATTGCTTCAACCAATGAGGTCTTACCAGAACCTCCATGTCCCACTATTGCTACATTTCTCACATCAGAAACTCCATAACCACCCATTCACTCAACCCCCCTAAATCTTCTTTTGAAGAATATCTCTCACCACATTAGGATTTGCCTTTCCCCTCGTAGCTTTCATAACTTGACCCACAAGAAAATTAAATATATTTACCTTCCCCTTGTGATAAGATTCAACCGCATCCGGATTTGCCCTTAGTACCTCATCTACCACCTTCTCTATTTCAGAAGTATCTACTATCTGAACAAGCCCCTCCCTCTTTACTATCTTGTCAGGATCTTCACCAGTGCTGAACATTATACTAAAAACCTTCTTGGCAATCTTTCCACTTATTGTACCATTCTTTATCAATGTGAGCAACCTCCCCAATTGGGAGGGTTTCACCTTACTGTCCCATATATCCATACCGGCCTTATTCAGCTCTCCTAAGAAATCTCCAAGTATCCAGTTCGCTATAATCTTCGCATCATCAAAATACTTAACAGCTTCTTCAAAATAATCCCCTATACTCTTTTCAATTACCATAATAGACGCCTCTTTCTCGCCTATGCCCATTGAGACAAAGCGCTTTCTTCTATCCGCAGGTAGCTCCGGCATACTCTTTTTGATCTCTTTGAGCATAATATCATTTACATATATGGGAAGCAGATCTGGTTCTGGGAAGTATCTGTAATCTTGTGCTTCCTCTTTACCACGCAAACTTATCGTTTTTCTTTCGGGTTCACTCCAATGCCTTGTTTCCTGCTCCACTTCCCCTCCGCTCTCTATGAGTTCTATTTGCCTTTCAATTTCATAGTTCAAAGCCCTCTCCAATGCCTTAAACGAGTTCATATTTTTAAGTTCCACCTTAACCCCAAGTCTTTCTCCCTTCTTATGCACAGAAACATTAGCATCACACCTCATAGAACCCAGCTCCATATTTCCATCAGATATACCAAGGTGTTGGACGATGCTCCTCAGCTCCATGAGATACTCTTTTGCCTCCGAAGGAGAAGTAAAATCCGGCTCACTAACTATCTCTATAAGAGGCACTCCTGCTCTATTGTAGTCAACAAGGGAGTAGGTAGCATGTTCTATCCTCCCTGTCTTTGTAGGGTGAACAAGCTTCCCTGCGTCCTCTTCCAAATGGATTCTCGTTATACCTATACGCTTATGGGAGTAAGGTAGCTCTATCCACCCATTTCTACCTACGGGTATGTCATACTGGGTAATCTGGTATGCCTTTGGTAAGTCTGGATAAAAGTAATTCTTTCTGTAAAAGTGCGAATACGGTAGTATTTCACAATTCAGCGCAATTGCTGCTCTTAGCGCAAACTCCAACGCCTTTTTGTTCAAAACAGGTAAAGAACCAGGTAATCCAAGACAAACAGGACATACATTGGTATTCGGTTCTTTGCCTATGTAATCTGTCGAACAGCCGCAGAAGAGCTTGCTATCTGTTAGAAGCTGACAGTGAACTTCAAGCCCTATAACAGTTTCATACTCCATGATAAAGTCCCCTTTCTTTCAGCTCCTGCTCTAACCTGTAAGAGACTCGGAGAATATCCATTTCCCCCAGCACTTTGCCCATTATATGTATTCCCACAGGCAAGCCGTCCCCTCTAAAAACAGGCACAGAAATAGCAGATATACCTGCAAGATTAACAGGTATGGTAAAAATATCTGATAGATACATACTTATTGGATTTGCTGTACGCTCACCTATACTGAAAGCCACCGTTGGCGATGTAGGGCCAATTATTACATCGACATTCTCAAAAGCCCTTTCAAAGTCCTGTCTTATTAGGGTTCTAACCTTCTGTGCCTTTAAGTAAAACGCATCATAATACCCAGAACTAAGAACATAAGTACCCATCATTATTCTCCTCTTAACCTCATCACCAAACCCCGCCGTTCTGACTTTTCTGTAAAGCTCCCGTATGTTTCCTACCCCATCTTCAGACATACCGTACTGTACACCGTCGTACCGTGCGAGATTCGAACTCGCCTCGGCCGGAGCAATTATGTAGTAACACGGCAGTGCATACTCCATATACGGTAAGTTAACTTTTTTTACATCAACTCCTATCGTTCTGAATATTTCTATAACTTCCTCCATTGCACTCACAACTTCTTCTGAGACACCTTCTGCATCATATCCTTCCATCACGCCAATTCTCATCCCGTCAAGAGTATCTCCAAGAGCATCTTCATACCTCGGCACATCAACAGGAAGGGAAGTAGAATCTCTATCATCTTTCCCAGCAATGACTCCAAGTATAAGGGCAGCATCTCTGACATCCTTAGTAATCGGACCTATCTGATCCAAAGAAGACGCAAATGCTATAAGCCCATATCGAGAAACAAGTCCATAAGTAGGTTTAAGCCCTACTACACCGCAAAATGCAGCAGGTTGCCTTATAGACCCACCTGTATCAGAGCCAAGTGCTACTATGGCCTCACCAGAAGCAACTGCAGCAGCTGAACCCCCACTTGATCCACCTGGTACCCTTGAAGTATCGAGCGGGTTTCTCGTAATTCCATAAGCAGAATTCTCTGTGGATGAACCCATTGCAAACTCATCCATATTGGTCCTACCAATTATAATCATTTTCTGAGACTTAATTCTCTGCACCACAGTAGCATCATAGGGAGACACAAAACTCCTAAGAATTTTTGACGAACACGTTATCTCCTTACCTCTAACGCATATATTGTCCTTTAAAGCTATTGGTATCCCCGCAAGTAAGGGCAAGTCTTCACCCGCTTTTCTTTGTCTATCTATCTCCTCTGCCTCCCTAATGGCTTCCTCCTTGTACACCTCATTATAGCAGTGAAGCTCAGTTTCCCTTTCTTCTATCCGTTCTAAGACAGACTCTACAATATCTAAGGCAGTCACTTTGCCGCTTCTCATCATCTCCGCAAGTCTCCACGCTGGTAGTTCAAAAAGCTCCAACATAATCCCCCCTATCTTATCTGCGGAACCCTTATATATCCACCCTCCGTGTGGGGGGCAATATCAAGAACATCTTTCCTATCCAACCCTTTTTTGAGCTTATCTTCTCTCATAGGTGTCTGATGTTTTATAACATAGAATGTAGGTTCCACACCTTCCGTATCAACCGAAGAAAGCTTCTTAAAATACTGCATTATAGAGTTAAAATGCTTTTCCATCTCTTTCAACTCATCCTCGGTGAAATCAAGGTTAGCTAACTTTGATATGTGCCTTACATCCATTTTCACGCCTCCTCCAACAGCCTCAGGAATTCCTCTTCGTTTATAACCCTTATTCCAAGGGATAATGCCCTCTGCAACTTAGACCCCGGATTCTTACCAACAACAACAAAATCGGTAGCACGGCTCACAGAAGACACTGCCTTACCCCCTAACGCCTCTACCCGTGCCTGAGCATCCTTTCTCGAAAACGCATCAAGCTCACCCGTAAAAACTACCCTTTTACCCTTAAATGGATTATCCTTTATGTAAACTACTTCCTTAGTAGAAGCCATACTAACACCTGCGGATTTTAGTTTTAGTATAAGCTTTATATTATGCTCATCCGAGAAAAAGTCAACTATGCTCCTTGCGATCTTCTCCCCTACACCCTCCACATCAGATAGGCTATCCACATCTGCCCGCATAAGCTCCTCCATCGATGTATATCTGTCTGCAAGCAGCTTTGCAGTATTAAGGCCCACATATCTTATACCTAAAGCGTAAATCACCCTATAAAACTCCCTACTCTTA
>Ga0256914_1002703_pt1 | contig 14616 bp, 21 predicted proteins | sample HulkmetaG_FD_191571 | JGI IMG/M metagenome (GOLD analysis project Ga0256914, IMG submission 191571) | Hydrothermal chimney microbial communities from Main Endeavour vent field at the Juan de Fuca Ridge, Pacific Ocean - Hulk | ecosystem: Environmental > Aquatic > Marine > Hydrothermal vents ... | reverse complement strand
ATCCTTTACTTTTCCAACAATCGCCTTTGCAGAACTTTTGTCTATCCCAGAATCAATTATAGCAATTCCATCGTCACCAAACACGATACCCACATTGGTAAATCCCGGCAGATAAAAGACCCTATCTGTCAGTTTTACAAGCTCTTTCACACCGATCAAGCCCTTCTCAACCTGAACACAGGCATCATCTCACCAACATTCATACCTCTATGATTATAAATCTTAACATCTGCATATCCAACAAGAGCTGATAACATATCATCGTCAATCAGACCCAGCTGCTTTAACACTTCCACCACTACCACAGATATCGCTCGCGAGCTACCATCATATATCTTAACGACTATTCCCACCTTTCTATCAGGAACAGCCATAGTGAAAAGTCCTTCAGCACCACTCTTCGCTATAAACCTACTTTTTCCCACCCTTATCAACTCTGTAGTAAAACTGCCACTATATGAAACCATCTCCGGATACCTGAGCATCGCCTCTCGCACAAGGGAAGCCGGTTTACCATCGTCCACAGACAGTCTCGCATACATATAACCGTATCTCCACAAAGGAAGAGAAAATGTAACAACACTACAACCATCTACACCTGTTGCAATGGCATCTTCATTCACCGAAGCATACCTTGCAACCATCTTCTTAGCCAACACTTGAACAGGGTGATCTGGCATCCAATAGTCACCCAAATTCCACCTGTTAAACTTGGCAACTGCAAGCATACCACTGTGTTTACCAGAGCAATTGTGCATCAAGGGTGTAGGCGACTTTCCAACTTCATAAAGCCTCTTATTTGCCCTCCTATCAATAGGCCTATGTATGCCGCATCTCAGATAACTCTCATCCAAACCAATTTTATCCAGTATACCCCTCACAACTTCTACATGTTCATCACTCCCGCCATGAGAGCCACACATAACGGCAAGCTCTTTTAAAGAAAAGTGGTAGTGTTCAAATGCACCGCTTTCTATGACCACCATTGCCTGAAAAGGCTTTGCAGAAGACCTCATAAAGAACGACTGAAATATATCTCCGTAGGAAAACTGCACTCTACCAAATTCATCTACAACAGCTATTGCTCCATAGTGGATTGCATCTATTCCATCACCCCGCCTTACCTCCACCAACTCATCCATTCAAACACCCTCCCACCTTATTCTGAGGATAACTTTAGTACCACTATCCTCCAAGGGTAATATGCAAAACTCACCCTCCATATCATTTTTCACTATTTCATTTACTATCTTCAAACCAAGGTGAAAAGAAAAATCTCGAGATATCCCTACACCGTTGTCGGTAACCTCAATGACCATGTGAGTACCATCTCTATGATAGCTAATCAATATCTTACCATCTCTCGAATAGCAGAAACCATGCTTTATCGCATTCATCACAAGCTCGCTAACAACCACAGAGAGGTGTACAGGGTTAACAGAAGAAGGTATCGTTAAGTCATCGCCCTCCACATCGTACTCTATCCTCTGGCCTGGCATAAGGGAAAAGGCAACATGATCTTCGAGTATCCTCTTGAGAAGCAACCTCAAACTAACGCTACCCGTAGTCGACATAAGGTCATAGGATATAGATAAAGAGGCAATACGCCGTATTGCCTCCGACAGTGATTCCTTCGCAAAGACTGACTCCGTCTCCCTCATCTGCATTCTGAGCATACTGCATATCATCTGTAGATTGTTCTTTACCCTGTGATAAACTTCGGACACAAACGAAGCATTATCCATACTTCCGTATGATCTCCTCCGCTATGGACTTCATACTTCTACCGGTATCCATGGAAAGCTTCTGAAGATATCTATACGCCCTATCCTCACTAACAGACAGCTCTTGCATTACTATACCTTTGGCTCGTTCTATAAGTTTCCTATTCCTAAGCTTTTCTTTCGTTATTCTGATCTCTCTGTAGCTATTTGTAGCTATCTCAATTGCAGTGTAAACATCTTCTTTACTAAAAGGTTTAACCAGATATCCAACAACCCCCGATCTCTTTGCCATATCAACAAACCTTCGATCTGCATAAGCTGTAATTACCACCAGAGCTACCTCTTCAGCAATATCCTTTGCTACAGTCAAAGCATTACCATCTGGGAGATTTATATCCATCAAAACAACATCAGGCACACTCCTCTTAACAACCACCAACATATCCCTTATAGTAGAGGCTTCACCCACTACCTCATATCCAAGCTCCTGTAAAAGTTCCTTTAAATCCATTCGTATAATGGGTTCGTCATCCACTACAACAACCCTCAAAAGCACCCCTCCAAAGCCGGATCACAATAGCGGCAAGTATCTGTCAATTTCGTACTGTGTAACATGTACCCTATATTTGTCCCACTCTATAAGCTTATTGTCTATAAACTGCTTAAATGTGTGCTCGCCCAAAGCCTCCTTTACCACCTTACTCTCCTTAGCAACATATATAGCTTCTATAAGACTACCCGGAAGACAGTCTATCCCATAAGAACGCCTTTCTTCCTCTGACATTTCATAAACATTCTTCTCCACAGGTTCGGGAGGCTCTATACCATTCTTTATTCCATCAAGGCCAGCAGCCAACATGACTGCAAACGCAAGGTAAGGGTTAGCCGCCGGGTCAGGACTCCTATACTCTATCCTCGTAGCAAGCTCCTTTCCAGGTTTGTACATGGGCACCCTTATCAGGTCAGATCTATTTCTCCTTGCCCAAGAGATATACACAGGTGCCTCGTATCCCGGTACAAGCCTTTTGTAAGAGTTTACCCACTGACAGGTAACTGCTGTTATCTCCTTGGCATGTGCAAGCATACCACCTATGAAGTGTATAGCATCGTCTGACAGCATTCCGTACCTGCCATTTGGGTCGTAAAAAGCATTGCTACTACCCCTAAACAAAGACATGTGAACATGCATACCCGAACCATTTTCCCCAAATATGGGCTTGGGCATAAATGTTGCATAAAAACCGTTAACCCTTGCAATCTCTTTGACCGTGAGCCTCAATGTCATGACAATATCCGCCATCTTCAAGGCATCTGCATATCTTATATCTATCTCGTGTTGCGAGGGGGCAACCTCGTGATGCGTATACTCTACTTCTATACCCATGGATTCAAGTGCCAATACTGTCTGCCTCCTAAGGTCTATCGCCTCGTCCCTGGGTATTAGGTCAAAATACCCACCTCTGTCAAGCACCTCCGGGTTCTTGCTATCTTTAAAGTAAAAATACTCCATCTCAGGGCCAACCATAAAACTCGTGAAGCCAAGCTCCTTCGCCTTTTCAAGGTTTCTCTTCAATATGTACCGTGGGTCTCCTTCGAACGGTGTGCCATCCGGTAAGTATATATCGCAGAACATTCTCGCAACACCATTCTTGCCTGCCCTCCAGGGTAGTATCGCAAATGTAAATGGGTCAGGTACAGCCACCATGTCACTCTCATCTATTCTGGTGAACCCAAGAACAGATGAACCATCAAATCCCATACCTTCAGAAAACGCATCTTCAAGCATCTCCTTCGGTATGGTAAAGCTCTTCAGGAATCCAAGAATGTCAGAAAACCATATCTCTACAAACTTTACCTCCCTCTCTTCAACACTCCTCAGCACCCTCTCGATCTGAGCATCTCTGTGCACTACAAACCCCTCCTAAATAAAATTAGGGCAAAGGTTTAGGCACCTTTGCCCTACAAAGATTATATCTCAAGTTTACACATGTGTCAACCATCTACATAAAGATCACTCCACTATAAGCTCAGGCGAGTTCCTGTCCTCCGTAGCCATTAGAAAGTCCTCACCCATCTTTATACACTTTACAGGACATATGTCCACACACATCGCACAGAAAGTACACCTCGTCATGTAAAACCTTACCTTTTTACTATCCGGTATAAACTCTATTGCATCAGCAGGACAAACACTTATACACATCTTGCACCCTATACACTTATCTCTATTGTACTCAATCTTACCTCTAAACTCCGGAGGCACTGGTACCGGTGGATTTATAGATGCCTCTCCCTTGGAGACCTTCCGCAAATAATCCGTAACCGAATCTGGTTTATACTTTGCAGGAAACAGATTCGTAAAAGGTTTACTAAATAGTTGCTTCATTATCTGACCCCACACTCTCATACACAATCACCTCACAGCGCCATATCCACGGCGAGAAGTCCAAGACCTACGAGGCTGAGAAAGAATACAGGCATCCAGTAAGCAGTTGTAACCTGATTTATCTTAAACCTCGCAGCTGCCACTCTGATAGATGTAACATCAAATATCATAATGCCAAGTACCTTCACCCAGAAGAATAGGAAATCCACCACATACGCCAATCCACCAGATATACCGAGAACGCCAGATATCCCGTAGGGGAAAAACAGAACAACAACGAGAGAAGCCATCACAACAACCTTAACTGCATCTGCAATGTAAAAGAGTGCCAGATTCCTACCAGAGTATTCGGCCAGCAAACCACCAGCTATTTCGGTTTCAGCTTCTGGGAGGTCCATCGGCAGTTTAGATAGTTCCGCAGGCGTAACCATAAGCAATACAACAAGAAGTATAAGTAATCCCAATCCTCCCAGGAAGCCCGTATAACTCCACAAAGGGTATCGGACAAAGGTCAAAAGAGAAAAAGCTGGCAAACTCGTCAGCTTTGATATCCTCCACGCAAGAGAAATAACTACCATCACAAGAGGAAGTTCATAGCTTATCATCGTTACCATCTCACGCTGAGCACCAACTGCTGCATAAGGAGAACCAGAAGAAGACCCTCCTATTACCATTGATATACCAGCAATCGTAAGCAGATACACAATTACTATCACATCTCCACTGCCAAACAACACCGGCGGCAACCCACCCATAGGTATGTACATCATAACCGTAATCGTAGATATCAACGCAAGAAACGGCACACTATTAAACAGCCACACCACTGCATTATCCGGAACGATGTTTTCCTTCTGGAGTAACTTACCAACATCCCAGAAGGGCTGCAGTATAGGAGGGCCAACCCTCCCCTGCATGTGAGCCGCCAATTTTCTGTCTATACCCTTGTAAAGCAAACCCACAAACACAGAGAGAAATGCCACACCGACTACACCCAACACTTTAATTATGATGAGTAATGCCATATTCATTTCCTCTGCAACCTCCTCGTTTTTTCTACACTCAACCGATGCAAGTCATCATACACAAGGACATTCTCGCTCTTGGTTCGCCTGTTAACGACCGTAACCCTATCCATACAACCTATGCACGGGTCTATAGATGCAACCACTATCGGTATATCTGCTATCTGCGTGTCTCTGAACATCGGAGGCCAAGTCATTAGATTACCGTAGGTAGATGCTCTAACCTTCCAGCTATCCAAATTATCCTTACCAGCCTTTAACCTGACAAAGTGCACAACCTCTCCTCTGGGCGCCTCATGTCTCCCAAAACCATCTCCCTCAGCCTTCTTCAACATCACCATAAGCTTGGGGAGTTTGGGTTCACTGGTTATCTCTCCCTCTGGCATCTTTTCCAGTGCCTCCTCTATAATGTCAACCGACTGATCTAACTCCAAAAGCCTCACAACAAATTTATCGTACAGGTCACCTGTAATCTCGCCCGTATAGGCATCTGGTAACACGGGTTCTACATTTAGATACTTGTAACCCGCATACGGCTCATCATGTCTCACATCTATTGCAAGGCCAGAAGCCCTCGCTGTGGGACCAACCGCACACAGCTTGAGCGCCTCATCATAGGTAAGGATACCATACCCCCTTGTCCTCAGCTTTATAGTTGGGTCTTCAAGGAAGAGCTCTTTCAACCTATCGCTATTCCTTCTATAGTAATTTATCATGTCAAACAGTGATTCCTCTCTTTCAGGGGTAATGTCCCTCCTCACTCCACCAAAGACCATCATACCATAGTTCACCCTGTTGCCCGTAACTATCTCCAGAACATCCATAACTTTCTCCCTCAACTGCCAGCTATAGTGCAAAAGTGTATCAAATCCCAACTCATGCGCAGCCACACCCGCCCACAACAGATGAGAGTGAATCCTCTCAAGCTCACCCACTATAGATCTAATATACAGTGCTCTCTCCGGAACAGGAATACCAGCAGCTTCTTCAACTGCTTGAACAAAAGATATAGCGTGAACAAACGAACATATACCACAAATCCTCTCTGCAAGGTGTATAACCTGAACAGGGTTTCTCTCCATGCCCATAAATTCTATACCTCTGTGGTTCCAGCCAGGTTTAACCTTTACATCTACAATCCTTTCCCCCTCTACCTCAAATGTAAGACTTATAGGCTCTTTTAACGCTGGATGAATCGGACCTATAGGCACATTATAAGAAACGCTTATATGCTCTGCCACCTCTATCACCTCACATATTTAACCATATCGTCCTTCGGACCAGTTTCATCTCTACGCCACGGATAGACTCCCTCTGGGAAATCCCAGGGTAGAAACAGCCTTTCTTTGGGGATACCTTCAACATCTACACCTATCATCTCTTGCTTCTCTAACTCGGTAGAAAGGGCACCCGGTATAAGGTCCGTAATAGTAGGTATCTTTGGATCATTCTTGGGAAGCCTAACCTTTATGTTCACATAAACTTCTTTAAACTTTTTACCCTGAAACAACGACATATGATATATGAGCTCTATCTCATCACCCATGTCCTCAGCAGACGCAACTGCTAAGTGAGGAAAATCAAACTCCATCAGGAATTTAACCAAGTCTCTAAAGTCCTCTCTATCCACCCTCACCCAGACTCTTCTTATCGGAGGTGGTGCGTCCGTCATTGCACGCTCCTTAACCTCTGCCTCTTTGAGTTTATCTCCAAACCTTTGCTGTATCCTCTCAAGGAGCTCATCAGCAGACAATACATCCATAACTACCCCTCCTCACCAACAACAGCCTTCTCACCCTCTACAACCTCAGGCTCTCCTGCATCCTCACCAGCTCTCAACCTCTCCAATTTCTGCCATGCCTTAACAACACCAAATATTATAGCCTCAGGACGTGCAGGACAACCTGGGACATACACATCCACAGGTATTACATTATCCATAGGTCCCACCATATTGTAAGAGTGATAAAAAACTCCACCTGTAGCAGCACAATTTCCAACAGCAACAACAACCTTAGGCTCAGGTACCTGCTCATAAACCCTCTTTACATAGTCAACCATGTTCCTGTTAACTCCCCCACTGACGAGAAGAACATCCGCATGTCTGGGGGTACCAACAAGCTTTATACCAAACCTCTCTACATCGTATCTCGGTGTGAGTGCAGAAACTATCTCTATATCACACCCATTACATGATGCCCCGTTTATGTGAAACACCCATAAGGATCTATCAAAACTCTTTTTCAACATCACCTATACCCCCTACGCAATTATAAAAGCAACAAATGTCAGTACCATAACAGCCATAAACCACACCACATAATCATTTATAATCCCAGTATGGCAAACACCTAAAAATCTATAGTAACCACTCATAGCCTTTGTAAATCCCCAGTATATGTTACTTGCCTTAACTTGCATTGCCTCCTTGCTCGCCTCATCCCACCCAGACAGAAATGGCTTCATCTTATCAGGTGAGTACTTTGCCTTTACCTCTTTACCAAAGAAATTATACACAAACACAGCTACTATGATAAAACTCACCAGCCACCATATAGGGTTCCAAAACCCGCTACCGGTAGTTATATATGTCCACATTACATACCACCCCCAATAACACTGCTAATGTAAGCTGTATGGTTCACCAAAGATGCAGCTGCAGGTCCTGCAAGGTACTTAACCACCATTCCAGGGAACAACCCAAACAAAACGCATATCACAGCCATAACACCCATACCTATAACCATCGACCTCGGCACTTCCCGAACGTTTTTTACCTTCGAAATCTCAGGACCAAGGAATGCACTATGAAACACCTTCACAAAAGATGCCAGTGTGAGTACACTCACCACCATAGCCACAACTGACAGCAAAGGATTAAACTTGTAAACCGACTCGTATATTATAAGTTTAGAAGCAAACCCATTGAAGGGTGGTAGACCTGCAATTGCTGCAGCACCGATTATGAAGTATATTGTGGTGTACTTCATCTTTCTTGCAAGTCCTCCCATTTCATTTAAGTTGAATGTTCTCAACCTGTAGAATATCGCACCCGCTGTGAGAAAGAGCAAGCCCTTGTACATAGCATGGTTCATTATGTGGAATATGCCACCGGTCATAGCAGCTAAGCCGTAAGACTTAAGGGCAACAGGATTGTCCAGCACAGCCAACCCCACTCCTACACCAAGTAGCATATAACCTGTCTGAGATATAGCGTGATATGCCATTAATCTCTTTATGTCTTTTTGCACCATTGCCATTGTAACACCTATAAACATGGAGAGTAAACCAAATATAATAAGCATCCATCCACCAAAGTGGTTATTCATAGTTACCCCAAACATGGAAAACATCACTCTGAACAAACCATAAAGGCTTGCCTGGCTGACACTAACAAGCGTAGCCGTCACAGCAGCAGGAGCCCTACCATAAGCATCAGATACCCACATATGCATCGGCACTGCCCCTGCCTTCATCGCAAGCGAGACCACCAAAAGGACAAATGCAACCCTTTCAACAATACCTAACTTCATATGTTTTGCTATATATGCCATATTCAAAGCATCATACCTGCCATACAGAAATCCTATGGCTACCAATACGAATATTGCACCTATTGTACTCACTATCATGTACTTAAAAGAGGCTTCAACTGATGCCGGATCCTCTCTCCTATACGCTATTAACCCAAAGGAAGCAATCGAAGCTATCTCCAAAAATACAAAGAAGTTAAAGGCATCTCCCGTTAACTCCATACCAAGCATACCAACTGACATCAGAAGAAACAAGGAATAATACTTACCAAGGCCACCTTCCTTTTCCCTTATAAACGCCCAAGAGTATATAACGCCAACAGTAGCTGCTATGCTGCCCGAGAGCGCCATAAATGCACTCATATGGTCTATCTCAAACATAATCCTAACCGGAAACTTAAAGCCAGATGGCAACGGCAAGAACGCAGATTTTGCACCAAATACATAGACAACAGGCCCACTTACCCATATCTTGTGCAGTACAATTAACACCATCCAAATAGAAAATACAAGAGAAGCAACCGCAGCAGCGTTTCTCACACGGTAATCTATCCTCTCAAGCAGTGGGATAGCAAAAGAAACCAGAAGCGGAGCAGCTATTATAAGTATGGGTGCATGTTCTGTCCAACTCATCCTTTTAGCCTCCTTATCTCTCGTGTATCAAGGGTACCATAGTGTCTGTAAAGCATCACGATCAAGGAAAGCATCAGTGCAGTTGTAGCCAGACCTATAACTATTGCCGTTAGAGTCAATGCCTGCGGTGTAGGTAACACCATGGTCTTCCCCTGTGGAGCCATAGTGAAAATAGGTGCAACTCCACCGTTTCTGTATCCCAACACAATGAGCAACAGGTTAGCGCCACTCTCCAATATGTCTATCCCTATAGCTATCTTGATAAGATTATGCTGAAACATGACAGCATATATGCCCAAAGCTATAAGAAACACTATAGTAATGTAGTGAAGATCGTAGAACATCAGGCATCTTCCTCCTTCTTCTCGTTATCCGCCAGACATGTACCTTCTCTCACTTTTTTTGTCCCATAAAACATGGCAAAAAGTATAAGGCTTATTCCTGCAAGAACTTCCATCCCTACGCCCATATTCATAAGAGGTATAACACCTGCGCTATTAAAGATCCCAGGATTTATACCTACCGGCAGAGTATCCCCAAACAAGCCACCCTTATTAGCCAAAAAGTTGAAAAAGAAAGTTACTCCCAGAAATGCCCCCCCAAACGCAAGCAAAATAAAGGTAAGCAATCCGGCACTCTCGAAGACTGGCAATCTCTCCTTTCTCACACACTTCTCTGCACTCCAACCTCCATACGCCACAATCAGTAAGGCAACACCCGTTGCCATCACAGCTCCACCCTGAAAACCTCCACCAGGCGTAAGGTGTCCGTGAACTATCACATATATCCCAAAAACAAAGACAAACCATCCTATCGATGCCGCCACAGTCCTAACTATTTTAGACATGGGCTTCATTTCTTACCAGCCTCCCTGAAGATCATCACAACGCCCAAAACTGCCGTAAATAAAACACTTGCCTCTCCAAGGGTATCAAACCCCCTATAATCGAAAACTATAGAGGTCACAACATTATTTGTAGCTGTCTCTTCCTGTGCATGTTTTATGAAGTAATCATCCATGCTACTCTTTAAAGGCACACCGTACTGGTGCATAAAGCCCAAGCCCATAAGCAAAAAGGAAAACAACAACAACACTATTGCAATTTTAACACCTATCTTCATCTTCCTCGCTCCTTTCTTATGCTGCTCATCGTCATGATGTATATTGCAGTAACCAGAGCCGCTCCTATACCTGCCTCAGCAATCGCCACATCGGGTGCCTGAAGTATATAAAACTCCAGGGCCAACACCAAGCTCATAGCAGAAAGTGCAATGATAGATGCCAACAAACTATGGAAGTACACAGCAAGGAAGGAAGATGCGATTATCAACAACAGCAAAATTATTTCTCCCAAGCTGACCACTATTTAGTGCCCCCTCTCTTTTTGGCTAAGTTGTCATTAAACAGTTCATCCACGACAGCGCGTACCGGCATTACTTCACTCCTATGAGCAGCCCTCGCAATAGCGTGAGCGCTAACAGGGTTCGTAATTAAAAGAAAGGCAATAGCCACTATAGCATGAACTGCCAGTATCACATACTTGGGATTACCGTCGTAGTACCAACGTGTAAAACCATACACGATAACAGCCAGCGTAGTGAAAATGGAACCAAATGTAGTAGCCTTTGTTGCACCATGCAATCTGGTATACACATCTGGAAACCTCAGAAGTGCTATAGAACCCAATGCATTAAAAGCAATCCCTATTATAGCTGCTACCCACACAATTGCCCCCATGAATCACACCTCTCTCTCCAAGTACTTAGCGATGAACAGAACCTCAATAAAGGAAAGAGCTGCGTACACAATAGCAACATCGACATAGATAACATCATCATAAGCAGCTCCGAGAACCACCATTGCTGCCACTACTATGGTATTTATAGTATCCAGTGCAACCACCCTGTCCGGCGCAGACGGTCCCCATAAAAGTCTCCAACCAGAAACAACTGCAAAGATAACAAGAGAAAAACCAACCACCATAAAAAAGTGTTCCCATCCACTCATTCTGCAATCCTCCTTACCCACTCAGGAAAAGTCCCACAAATATCCTCAATCTTTGCAGGTAATTCCTTTGCATATATCCAATGTATGTAAAGCTCGTTCGTATCCTCATCAATGTCCACTGTAAGTGTCCCAGGAGTGAGTGTTATAGAATTAGCAAGCATAGTTATACCAAGATCTGTCTTGAGATTCGGAGATATTTTCACAATAGCAGGATTTATCTTGCCCGTAAAAACTCGTACGGCTACATCAATATTAGCCTTCGCCATGGCAATAAAAAAAGGTCCAAAGGCGTAAATCAAAAACAGAATCCACCTAACGGGGTTCAGCATACGGTAATTCCTATAACAACAAAATAACCTCCTACCAATAGCAGCCGCAATCACACCCGCAACGATACCAAAACCTATTTCAGGTTTACTCCAGTAACCCAAGGTACTACCTGATGGAAATGTTAAAACGAGATAAGCCAAAAAACCCACGATGGAAGTAAGTATGAAGGGCATTCCTACACCTCCCAAAGTTAATTTTATCACAATTCAGCAGATACTATTATAATCCTACCTCTCTCAAAAATCAACAACCAATACCCATTCTCTACAAAAATTGTTCACCTTATACACAAAATTTATAGAAAACAACTAAATTATTAACCACAAGAAAAGGCATTAGTCAATGATATTTTTCCGTGACTTCACAAGCCAAGAAGTTTTATAAATTCCGATAACCACTGCGGATGGCCAGGCCAAGCCTGAGCAGTTACCAGATTACCATCAACCAAAGCTCCATCAATACCAACATCTACCCACTCTGCCCCCGCATTCCTAACATCCGGAGCAACAGCAGGATAAGATGTGCACTTCTTACCACCAAGTACTCCTGCAGCAGCAAGCAACTGCGGACCATGGCAGATAGCAGCAACAGGCTTCCCTTGAGCAAAGAAGTCTTTCACAATCTCAATAACCTTAGGATTCAGTCTTATGTACTCTGGTGCCCTTCCACCCGGTATCAGGAGTGCATCGTAATTAGATGCATCAACAGTATCGAAGTCCGCATTGAGTGTAAAGTTGTGCCCCCTCTTTTCAGAATAAGTTTGATCACCCTCGAAGTCATGAATTGCAGTTCTGACAAAATCTCCCCTCTTCTTGTCAGGACAAACTGCATCTACCTCACAACCTACCACCTGTAAAGCCTGAAACGGCACCATAACCTCATAGTCCTCCACATAATCCCCTACTAACATCAAAACTCTTTTCACAGGAACACACCTCCTAATACAATTTAAGGATGAGTATCACTTATGCGTACTCTTCCAGTAACAGCAGCTACCACAACATAGATTCTCTTGCTCTCCCCCTCAACACCAAGCGTAATGGTAGTCCCCATATTAGGCGTACCAAGATAGTTAAAGTATATAGGATTAACACTGGAAGATAGGAAAACAACTCCTGCAGGTAGCTCAAATCTCTCCATACTCGTAATGTCAAAATAGACATACGCCTCTGAGGTTCCAATATTAGCTCGAAAGTAACAATTTCTATCAGCCATAATGGCCTTTTGTTGGGTATAAGCTATCTTTGAAGCTACCATGTAAGCAGCGCCTTGCAGCTTACCGTAGCGTAAGCCCCCAATTGCAGAAACAAGCACAAAAGAGGAAACTATCGCAATTACAGAGACAACAATTAGGAGTTCAACAAGGCTTGTGCCTCTCTTTATTCTGCTATCACCTCCTCTTAAAGGCACTTATCACATTCTCTATGTTGTACCTGAGCAGGTGGACATAATCATGTGTACCGGGTACAAGATTCAGAAACGGAGAAAGCCTTATCTCCTTAACCCCAGTTGCCTCCTTTATGACCTCTGTCACAGGAATCATCGTTCTTTCACTAACCACTATATACTTTATGTTCTCCTCCTTTATTTTGTTAACAAAGCTGTCTATCTTTTTATTGCTCACATATCCACCCTGATAACTAAGCAACACTGCCTCCTCTTTTATACCGAGAGCAACAAACAGGTAACTAAACTCTGGAGAGATGCTAACTACCTTTCTCTCCGAAGCTGCAACAGAAGAAAGCGAACGCCTACCGGCGTCAAACAGCCCATCAATGCTCATCTGGTAATGTTCCATATTCCGTTGAAACATAGAAGCATTTTCAGATGACACCTTCGTAAGCGCCCTTCTAATCTCGTTGAGAGAGTTAGAGATAGCTGCAGGGTCAAACCATATGTAAGGATTCCTGTTCATCAAGGGAATACCTTTTGTTAAAATAATAACCCTCAAGTGCCTATTATTACACATCTTGAGGAGTTTTGGAGCCCAGACTTCCAAATACCTTCCAATATTCACGAATATCTGTGCTCTTTGCAACAACGAAACATCGTTTTTGGGGTCATACCTCATAATATCTGTCCTCGGATCTGTGATGATACTCCTCACCTTAACCCGATTTCCTCCCACCTTTTCAACCCAATCGGAAAGGACATTTATCGTAGTGACAACACGGATTTTCTCCTCGTAGGGAGAAGCATAAGCCCTGCTCTTGTAAAAGAACAAAAAAGAAATAACCACACCAAAAACTATTAGGAGAATCAAATTACCACCCTCTTTGCCTGCATCTCGCCTAAGCATCTAAACCATCACGCTGCGCCCCTGAAGTAATAGTTACATAATTAATTATAACATTATAATTCGGCAAATAACAACCATAATTATTCAAATTATGATATAATCCTTATACGGAACAGATCACATCTACAAAGGAGAGAAGTAATATGAAAAAGTATCTCGTATTCTTTTTGCTGTGTGCAACCTTAAGTATCCACAGTATTGGATACGGCGCCATACGACTGACAAAAAAAGTACCAGGGACTTTCCTTGATCAATACTATTATACATACACAAAGCAAGAAGACAAAACAACATTCATAAAAGAAGCGTTAAAAGAAGTAAAAGGCAAAAAACATTGGATAGAGATATGGAACCCAACCAAGGAGAAATTTGCAGTGGGAGTAGACAAAAAAATCGTAGTTGCAAACAGTATATTTGATAGCAAGAGGAAGATCATGGGAAAGTTCGTACTGAAGCTAAGAAGAGTGGTGAACAGCTATTACCCAGTATTTAAAGGTGCAAACCCAAAGAGTGGTGTATACTGGTGGGAAAATAACAAGAAAAAAGCAGGGAAGAATTCACCTTACATGATGCTCCTACGGGGAAAGAGAATGTTAACTCTCCACATTCACGAAGTAATAAATCGTCACGCATACCCCTTAGCCCTGGTAAACAACAAGAAGGACAAAACATTATCAG
>Ga0256914_1002702_pt1 | contig 14616 bp, 12 predicted proteins | sample HulkmetaG_FD_191571 | JGI IMG/M metagenome (GOLD analysis project Ga0256914, IMG submission 191571) | Hydrothermal chimney microbial communities from Main Endeavour vent field at the Juan de Fuca Ridge, Pacific Ocean - Hulk | ecosystem: Environmental > Aquatic > Marine > Hydrothermal vents ... | reverse complement strand
GACATACGATGCCCATTCCATTCCTCACATAGCCCTTGCCCGCGAGGCAGATCTCATGCTCCTTGTCCCTGCAACAGCTAATATCATAGCAAAGGCAGCAAACGGCTTGGCAGATGACCTGTTGTCCACGCTGTATCTGGCCTTTTCCGGTCCTGCTGTCTTCTGCCCTGCCATGAACCCGCTCATGTACTCCCACCCTGCCACACAGGAGAACATGGCTTCACTTACAGAGAGAGGCCACACAGTGGTGGATGCAGGTTTTGGAGATACGGTATGCGGAGAAAAGGGCCAGGGACGCCTGGCCGGGTGGCAGTATGTGCGTGAGGCTGTGATAAAGGCCCTTACCAAACAGAGCCTCAAAGGGGTAAGGGTCCTTGTGACCGCAGGTCCTACGAGAGAGGCGATTGATCCTGTGCGCTTCCTTTCCAACCGTTCCTCAGGCAAGATGGGGTATGCCGTTGCCATAGAGGCCATGCGAAGGGGAGGGGAGGTGACACTCGTTACCGGTCCGTGTTCCCTGTCAATGCCCTGTGGCATGAATGTAGTGCCGGTTACAAGCGCGTCTGACATGGCCTCTGCCGTGGAGGAGCATGCCTCTGATGCCGACATAGTGATTATGGCGGCAGCAGTGGCAGATTATACGCCTTCTGATGTGAAGAAGACAAAGATCAAGAAAGATCAGGATGCTTTTACCCTCACCCTCCAAAAGACCAGGGACATACTTGCAGGGCTGCTTGAAAATCGCAGGCCCGGACAGGTCATCACAGGTTTCTGCGCAGAGACCGGAGACCTTGAGGAAAGGGCGATGGAGAAGATCAGGAAGAAACCCGTGGACCTGCTGGTGGCTAACGATGTAACGGAACAGGGGGCGGGGTTTGATGTTGACACCAACAGGGTTATGCTCATAGACAGGGACCACAACATAGAAAAACTTCCCCTGCTGTCAAAGGAGGAGGTGGCCGTGCGTATAATGAACAGGGTGGAGGCCTTTATTCGCTGACAAAAAAAGGGCCGTATGCCAGGGGTGGCATACGGCCCTTTCGATTTCGATGTTATGTGTGTTCAGGCCTGGTCTTAGAAGTCAATCTGGCTCCTGATACCAAAGAGATATGCGTCATCGTTACCCTTCAGTCCGCCCGGATCGCCTATCCACTGGAAGTCTGCGGTAAGGGCCATGCGTTCGAAGACTGCGTAGCGGTAGTATACCTCCACGTATTCCTCGTTGGATGTGTCTTCTCCGGCAAGTTTCTGTTCATCCTTCCAGTCGTCTGTGAGTATGGTCTGTCCGAAGGCCATGCCGACAGCGTCTCCACCGCGGTTCCACAGGGAGCCTGAGATGTCCATTCCCACGCTGTAGGTCTGGCTGAACGGGAGGATCTCCCATGAAGCGCCATCCCATTTGGCTACGTCTGCATCTCTCCAGCTATAGCGGGCAAATGCAGTCAAACCGTCTGCCACCTCCTGATCAAAACTCAGCCCCCAGCCGCCAAGGCCGTCGCTTCCTTCCTCATAGTTGTTGGTGGCAGTGGCAAGCTTGCTGTTGTCAAGGTAGCGCCTGGAGTCATACCAGCCATAGAAGCGGTAGTTACCGGGACGGTTGAGGATCCTGGGCTTGATGTTCATCTGGACTGCGGCAAAGCCGTCGCTGAAGATGTTCTCCCACTGGCTGCCCTCTTCCTCTGAGTCAACAGAGGCCCCAATTACCCTGAACTCCACGAGGTCAATTGGGGATACGGATACCATGAAAGCGGGACAGTAGAAATCGTCCGGTTCTTCAACGGTAAGGCCCATGCTCTTTACGAATATGTTTGACAGGAACTGGGTGGTTTCGTCTCCTGCTGCAGCATTTTCGTCAAAGAGTACGCTGATGTCCATCTTTCCAATGTTGAAATCGACCTTGTTGTCCCAGAAGGTGTTCTCGTAGAATGCCTCTGAGAAGGTGAGTTCCGCGCGGTTTGCGCTGTCCCATGTGGCGTACGCGTCATAGTTCGGCACGCTGAAGCTCGGTACGTCGTCGTTCAGACCATCACCATCGCCACCTTCTACATGGATGTGGAACATGCCGTACTTGCCAAGGTCACTCTCCACGTTCAGGTCAACAGTGTACTCTCCGTCAGCCTTGTTTCCGCCATCAGGGTTGTTGTTCGCGTTGTTGGCAGATGCCTGGAGCACACCTGTTACTCCTCCCTCAATGGCAATACGGTGGTACCAGGGCTGCTCCTCCTCGGCAGGGGCCTCTACCACAGGTTTTGCCTCTTCAGCAGGGGCCTGTTTCATCTCCGCCACTTCTGATTCGAGGTTATGAAGTCTCTGTGAAAGCTCCCTGTTCTGCTTCATTAATGCCTCGTTCTGTTCCATGAGCATCCTTACGGTTTCTTCCATGTCCTGATTGCCTACTGCACCCCCTGCCATGGCGGGTATCGCAGTGAGGGCCAGGATAAAAGAGATAAGGATCCCTGGGAAAAGTGTTTTTTTGCCCATTTTCATGCTTTGCCTCCTCTAATTAAAATGAAAGTGATTTGGTAGGCTTGAATGAAGCCACTCCCTGAATTAATCGACATACATATTAATTAGCTTGAATTTTTTTTATAGTCAATATTTAAATAAAGTGTCACGCTGGTCTTGGCTGATTCAGCCCATGGCGGAAAGTTTTGGTACATTTGCTCTTTCACTCTTTATCGCAGCAGGCACAGACTGAGGCTCATCAGTGCAGGCCATCTCCATCAGGCTCCTGTCAAGGGGATTCATGATGGCAGCATCAAGTCCTGCAGCCTTGAGCAGGCTCAATACCGACCGGTGGAGCGGACCCTTGCTGCCATAGGGCAGGTGAAGGGATATGTTGCTAAGCCCCACTATGGTCCTAATCCCGCTTTCACGGAGTTGCTTTATTAGTTGCAGGGCCTGGCAAACAGGACCAATCTCCATTGCCATGGTGCCAAGTCCTGGGGCGGTAGGGTAATATCTGGTCCGAAGCACCGGATCAATATAGAGTTTCTCCAGTGGAAACTTGTCTTTTTCAGCAGTTTCAATCACCTCTTCTGCCATGAGACACCACTGGTCCACGGTACATGGCAGGCAGCCTCTCTTTGTCAGTAGAACCACCAGGTCGGCATTGAAACACTTTGCCGCAGACATTGAACGGGACAGTTCGTCTGGCTCTGCTGTGGAGGCGTTGATGGTTGCCCTGCCGTTACAGGCCTTCATAGCCTCTGTAAAACCAGGAGAATCTGCCGAAAAAAAGAGTTGAGCATCCACTCTGTCACAGATGGCAGTGACAATGTCAGGGAGCAGCATACCTGCCTGTCTGCCAGGTCCGAGGTTGATGTCAAGGCCGTGTGCCCCGGCCTCTATCTGTTGCTGGGCAAGGTCTGCGATGAGGTTTGTATCCCTTTTTTCCACGGCACTGAACACGGTTGGGTTAAGGATTTGGATTTTTTCCCCAATGATTAACATGTTGTTCTCCTTTGCTTGTGAGCATCATAACTACAGACATCTATACGGGGATGATGTTTTTTATCATGCCTTCAAAGCTCGTCATTTATAATGATCGGCTGATGATAAATTTGTCCGCAGTAAAAACCATGGAAAAAGTACCATCCGCCTTTGACAGTTGCTTCTGCATTTCAGATGTCGTGCAGTATGGTGAGCATTTGCTTTTTCAAGTGGAGAGGATAGGGGAAGGAAGAGGTGGATTCAGGACGCAGATCAGCACCTTATCATGCCTTCAAAGCTTGTCATTTGTAATGATCTGCTGATGATAAATTTGTCCGCAGTAAAAACCATGGAAAAAATACCATCCGCCTTTGACAGTTGCTTCTGCATTTCAGGTGTGGTGCAGTATATTTCTGAACAAGCAGCTTGAACCTCGAAGCCCTTGCTTCCTCCCCCAGGCCGGTCTCCCGGCTTGTGGATCAGGCCTACTTGCCTCTCCTTCCCACCCTTGTGCGGGCAGTGGATATCATGAGGCTTTCGTCTCCACTTACGGTTGCGGGCCAGCGCCGGACTTTCACCGGACTTCCCTGATTATCCTCTGTAGAGCACCATCGTGTGGACAGCTACAGGGGCACCTGAGGTTAAAACGAGATTACTGAAAAAAAGCCTGATGTCAAGTGGTATTTAATGTATATTATTCGCCTAATAGAGTTGGGATAATGCTTGAAATGCCCATAATTATTTTGACTATCAAAGTGAGGAATATTGATGAAAAACAAGATAGCCGTCTATCCCGGAACGTTTGATCCCATTACCAATGGTCATCTTGATGTAATAAAAAGGGGGTTGCGAATGTTTGACAGGGTTATTGTGGCTGTTGGGATCAATCCGGGCAAGAAGCCCCTTTTTTCTTTTGATGAGAGGATCAATATGATAAAGGAGGTGCTGAACGGGACACAGAGGGTGGAGGTCGCAGGTTTTGAGGGGCTGTTGGTGGATTTTGCCCGTGAAGCAGGGGCATGTGCCATACTGAGGGGACTGAGGGCCGTGTCTGATTTCGAGTATGAGCTTCAGCGTGCCCTGATGAACCGAAAACTCGACCGCTGTATCGAGACCGTCTTCTTGATGACAGGTTTCCGCTGGATATATATCAGTTCAACAATAGTGAAAGAGGCCGCCAGGTTTGGCGGTAGCTTAGACGGTCTTGTTCCCCCTCTGGTTGAGGAACGTATCCGACGCAAATATCAGCATCTCCATTCAGGAACAACAGATCACGGTGTGTGACTTGCCTGGTACCAGGTCGGACAGGGGTTAAAATGGGAGATTCACTTAAAATCCAACTCCTCCCAGCCCTGACGTGCTGCCTATCCCCTTGAGCCCTACGTTGAACATTATACTGGTATCATCCCGGTTGTTTTTGAGTATGCCGGATAAGGTCCAGCAGCTTCCCTGATAGGTAAGGCTGTAGCTTGACTGTATCTGGGAGTCGGCCTGGAAGTTCTGGTCGATGCTGAACGTAAAGAATACGGAAGGCAGTAGGGCTGCCCTCATATCCAGACCTATCTGGTTGATATCTGTCAGCCTGTTATATCTGTAGTTTATGTCCAGCCTGTCTCCTGCAGCGCTTGACAGATAGGCAGTGACGTTGTGCGTGGTGAACTGGGTGTCATAGTGGTTGTACAGGCTGTCGTAGCGCAGATAGAACCAGCGGCAGGGTCTTAGTTCCAGCTCCGTGTAGAATTCTGACATGCTTTCAGAGTTGTTGTCTTCTATGGTGGAGAAGTTGTAGAGTGGCTCTTTAACGAAGTTGAAACGTTGTGTCAGATCCAGCCTCAGCAGGTCTTTGTATGAGTGGGTATTGGAATTACTCCGTGTCCTTGAGCTTAGAAATGAGAGCAGGGATATGGAGAGCCTGCTTCTTTGAGGGAGTCTGTCAAAACTGTCTATGTATGGCAGGTCATCCTGATTCACTGCGGGTTGCAGCTCGTATAGTATGCGTGGCCTGATGGTGTTCCTCAGGGTGGTGCCTGAACCCAAGTTATAGGTCCTGCCGAAAGTCTTGCTGGCGTCAGCAGAGAGCCGGTATGTGAGGCGGTTGTTGGTGTCGTTGGGGTCCAGGGTGTCTGTTTCTCCGCCTGTCCAGTATGAGGTGTTTATGAGTTCCGCATTGAATACCACGTCTGCCCAGTTTAATATGTTTACTGGCAGCATGATCGATGGATCTATGTTGAAACGGGATTCCCTGGTGCCACTTTCCCTCCAGTAGTTTGTAAAGTCTACTTTGTATTCATAGTAGAAAGGGGTGTTGAAAAGACGCTGTTTGAAACCCCTTGCAAGCAGCGAGGGCAGGGTCTGAACGGTGTATTTTCTCTGGCCTGTGTCATGGTTGTCGTTGTAACGGGCCATTCCTGCAACAAATGTATCCTGATAGTTTCTGGTGACCTGAAGCTTTGAAGGCCTTATCACATCGGTCCTGTAGGCAAGGGAGCGGTGAAAATACTTTTTGAACAGCCTGTTTGTGTTAGAGAAGCTGGTCTCCCCAGTCTCAAATTCCAGCAGGTAGTCCCTGTCGCTTACGATATCGAGATCGAGCTTTGCCTTGAATCCAAAGGGAAGGCCCTGATTCATCTTGCCCCTTATCCACCACCTGAATGAATTTCCTCTGGTATATCCGTCATCGTTAAAGTCATTATCGCTCTCCTGGTCGTACAGGAAGTTGTAGCGGAACAGGGCAACGTCCTGGTCTGAGAAGTTGTGTCTGTATTCGAAGCCCTGCATGAATCCCCTCTTTGTCATGTAGTGAGGAAAGTAGGTGAGGTCCATGCTGTCGTTCAGCACCAGATACAGCGGGACGTAAAAGCCTATGCCATTTCTTTTGGAAGAGGTGTATCCAGGTATGAGGACTCCTGATTTCCTGTACTTGTTCAGGGGGACAACGGCCCATGGTGTATAAAATACAGGTATATCCTTCACGTCAAAGGTGGTGTGTTTTGCCACAGCATCACCGTTTACAGTAAGTTTCAGGTCTCGTGCTCTGATACGCCATGCCTGGTCAGGCAGGGCGCAGGTACTGATGGTGGCGTCAACGGCATGATACTCCTCAGGTCCGGTCTTGGTTATCTCATCAGCCGTTACGTAGACGTTGTTTCGCTTGAGAAACAGGTTGGCACCCTTGATCTCACCTGTCTGTGTGTTGAGGTCAAGCTTGCCTTCTGTACCCCTGATTACGTCATTCTTCATGTGGATTACCACATGGCCGTATGCCGAAATGGTGGAGTTGGTCTGGTCATATATCAGGTAGTCGGCATATACGCGTATGTCACCACGGGCAACCCTTACGTCACCCTGTCCCATTATAACGCCTGAGTCGTGATAAAAGGTCAGCCTGTCTGCTTCGATATGCCAGGGCTCTCCCTTTGCATGGACAGGCCGGGATGGGCGGGCAGTTGCCACATGGGTTAGCTGCAACAGGAACAGGGGAACGAACAGCATGAGCAGCCATGCGTATGGTCCTCTTGGTTGCGGGACTGAATATCTTGTTTCAGATAGCGTGTTCATGCAGTTTTCTTACCGCCAATCATGCTACAGGTCACCTATAGGGACAGGTGTGTAACTCATCACAGGGTTCTTTGCGGGTATTATCGTATAACTGTCTGAAATGTCTCTGTTTACAGGGTGCTACAGATACAAGGCAGAGGGTGCGCAGGCGTACTCCCTGTACTCCAAGTACCCGACAGGTAAACGAAGACCCCGATGCAGTAGATACGGTACCCTGTGATCAGATATACAGGTGTTGCTTTTTATCATGGTCTTTTGGAAGCTCATCAGTCGCAATGGCACGAGCACGACACATGAGGCACCATTTAGACGAGGTTAGCATATACGGGGGCAGCTTTCAATCCGCGTGCATACTGCCAGATATAAACCGGGACAAACAGTGAGCGTTTCCCTCTGCCGGGATGCTGGAAAGGATCAGGGGTGTTTTCGGTGTAGGGCCCTGGCCCTCAAGACCACATGGTTTCTCCATACCATCAGGGTGTTTATTCGGATAAGCATGGTTAGAGGAAGGGGAGAGGTGCAGGGGCTTATCCTTCCTGCCTTGATGGCCTGGATTACTGCCACAGGGTCAGGCTCTGCGTCCACCTCTGACCAGGTGGTATGAAACTGTCTGCGCTGGTGGGCATCAGAGGTGCCGGCAACTGGTAGTCCGTGTATCTTGGCAGCCTCCATGGCCTTTCTGTTGAAATCAATGGTGCGGCAGTAGAAGTGGGAGAGTTCCACCGCGTCAAACAGGTCTATATGTTGAAAGAACAGCCTCCTCAGGGCAACGCTGCTGGGATAGCAGGGATGCGGGGCAATGATCATGTTGTCCTGGTCCCTGAGTGCGTATAGGTCGCTCAGGCGGCTTATGGACAGACTGGGGAAGTCAAAGTTGTATAGCAGTACATGCCTGCCCTGAATGGTAGCCTCCATGCCAGGGATGAGCACGATTCCCCTCTCCCATGCATAGTCCCTGAGCCACTCTGTCCAGACGTTGAAGTTGTGGTTGGTTATCGAAAGCACTGAATAACCCAGTTGGGCAGCAGTATCTATGAGCTCAGTGGCACTGTATCTTACAAGATCTTCTGGGTCTTCTGACGTGTGGATGTGAAAATCTGCCGTAAGCAATTTTAAATTATTCCTTTGATCGCTGATCAGTTTCTGGGCAGTGGGCAGGCATTCTTTGTCTGTTTGCCGCACACCATAGATGATACGTACAGACAGTGAATGTTCCGAGGCAGTGGTCAGTGCGGATTTCGCCGTATGCCCAGCCTGTAAAGTACTGGTGACACACTAAGCTCTACGGCAAAAAATAGTAAAGTTATTAACCCGATGTCCAGTAAGGAGATGGAAAGTCTGTGCCGGAGGCATAGGAGGGGTAACATGACCTCTATGCCCTGGTCAAGTCCGATGGCCCTGGCCCCGCTTTCAAGGTTCATGCGCCTCTTTATAAAGCTCGATACCAGGTCGCCTGCCATGGAGAGCGCTGCAAGGTACAATCCGGTCTCCATACCTACGGGGGTTAAGGATGATACCAGGGTGGTGCCAGCCACAGATGAGATGAGGCCGCGCCAGGTCTTGTGAGGGCCTAAGAGGGGACGCCTGTCCAGCCAGCAAGCCCCTGCATCTACTGGCATCTCCCATCTTTTCCCAAGGATATTGCGCGCAGCTATGGGGAAAGTGTTTGCACATCCCAGTAGTATGAGGATGAGACAGTCGCGTTCAAACCAGGTGAGTTGCTCCATTTAGACCGATGCCTATCAGTTATTGCGGGGATCTCTGTGCATGACCACGAGTATGCGTTTTCGCCTCTCCACAGGGGTCTCACCATGTACTGTCTGCGCATGCCATCCCCTTGCCTCGAGCCACGCCCTGACCATTTCAAGCTCCTGTTGGCCCCCCTGGCCCTTCATGGCAACCACCTTTGTACCAGTGTGGGAAAACTCCTCTGCCATCTCTGACAGGACCTTTATGGAACCTACTGCCTGGCTTGTCACTATGTCAAATGCAGGAGGGGCGTGGGGCACATCAAGGCCCTTGCCATCTCCGGCCCGGCCATGTACTGCGTAAACCCCTGTAAGACCAAGTGCTGCAATTACAGAGTGGAGAAAGGAGATGCGTTTTCTTCTTGCATCAAGCAGCCATACCTCTGTTTCAGGTCTCAGTATCTTGAGTATAAGACCTGGTATGCCTGCACCTGTGCCAATATCGAGCAGGGTGAACATGCCTGCTGCAGGCAGCCAGTTCTTCAGTACCAGTGTATCGCCGAGGTGTTTTGTGATCATCTGTTCAGGCTGCCTGAGACCTGTGAGGTTTACCTTCCTGTTCCACTGGACCAGCTCTGTAAAGTATGTGGAGAGCATGGGTAGCCTGTCTTCAAGGCAGGGTAGTTCCCCTGCTGCCTGAAGATACCGGGTCAGTATGGTCTCAATAGCCTTCTTCGGGCTCTTTTTCATATGAGAGGTTTGCAAAGGAGGAGAGTTTGGAGATGAAGGCAAGGTGCACCACTCCGGTTGGACCATTTCTCTGCTTTCCTACGATTATCTCGGCCTTGCCCCTGTTGGGATTGTCCTCTGCCTTGTTGTACACCTCGTCCCTGTAGATGAATGCTATGACATCGGCATCCTGCTCTATGGCCCCTGATTCCCTGAGGTCAGACATCTGCGGTCTCTTGTTGGGACGATCCTCAACCTTTCTGTTGAGCTGGGACAGGGCAATCACTGGCACGTTCAGTTCCTTGGCCATGGCCTTGAGAGAGCGGGAAATCTCGGATATCTCCTGTTCGCGTCTCTCCACGTTGTGCCTGCCGCGCATCAGCTGCAGGTAGTCCACTACCACAAGGCCCAGACCGTGTTCGCTCTGGAGACGCCTTGCCTTTGCACGCATCTCAAGGATTGGCAGTGCCGGGGTGTCGTCTATGAATATTTTTGCCTCGGCAAGCGGGTCTGCTGCCATGATCAGCCTGCTCCAGTCATCCTCAGACAGAAATCCTGTGCGGACACGCTGTGCATCCACACGGGCCTCTGAGCAGAGCATCCTTAGTGCGAGCTGTTCCTTTGACATCTCGAGAGAGAAGAACGCCGTGGTGATACCCTCAGAGATTGCCGCATGTTGTACTATGTTCAGGGCAAAGGCCGTCTTGCCCATGCTGGGACGGCCGGCAATGATGATGAGGTCTGACGGCTGGAAACCGGCTGTAAGCTTGTCGAGATCAGTAAAACCAGACGGTACTCCGGTTATCATCTCCTGCCGTTCAAACAGGGATTCTATCTTTTTGATGCTGGATTTGAGCACACCCCTGATGGGATGAAATGACTTCTTTATCTTCTGCTGGGAGATTTCAAAGATGGAGGACTCTGCATCGGCAAGGATGTCGTCAACATCACCACTGGAATCTTCATAGCACCTTCCTACAATCTCAGAAGATGCCTGAATGAGCTTTCTGAGCAGGGATTTGTCACGAACTATCCTTGCATAATACTCGATGTTTGCAGAGACCGGCATGGTGTCTGCGAGTTCCGCAAGGTATGAGGGACCACCTGCTGCATCCAGTTTCCCACTGGATAGCAGGGCATTGTACACGGTTACAAGGTCACGAGGCTCGTTCCTGTCAAAGAGGTTAAGTATGGCCTTGTAGATTATGGCATGGGCTTCTTTGTAGAAATCTTCAGGCTGGACAATCTCTATGACCCTGGTAAGGGCTGTCTCGTCTATGAGAAGCCCTCCAAGCAGGTTCTGCTCTGCCTCGATATTCTGAGGTGGAATGCGAAAACCCTTGGGCGCATTTTCTTTTTTAAATGCCGTGATGGCCATTTCCAATCAACTATCCCAACCAGGCCGCATCTGGTGGATCAGGCAGGGATGGGCGTTATGGGCATTTGGCAAAGAGAAAATTGCCAGCCTGTAAGCTACTTCAATCTGATACAATTCCGAATTGAGCGTTTCAGGAGAATGGTTACTCCTCTGTGGAAGCCTCTTCCGGTACCACCTTTACCTTCAGTGTGGCAGTAACCTCGGGGGCCACCCTTACCGGCACCTCATACTCGCCTACGGCCTTGATGGCCTCAGGGAGCTGGATCTTTTTCCTGTCAATGGAGTAACCCTTGTCTTCAACCACCTTGGCAATGTCCATGCTGGTGACTGAGCCATACAGTTTCTCATCCTCTCCCACACGTACAGGGATTACAATGTCCATTGCCTCGAGCTGGTTGGCCAGGGCCTGGTACTCCTGGCGCTGTTTGGCTGCGCGTGCCAGTATGGCTGCACGTCTGCGCTCCATGAGTGCTACGTTCTTCTTCTCTGCCACTATGGCCTTGCCCTTGGGAAGCAGGTAGTTCCTGGCATATCCGTCAGCCACAGTGACAATATCTCCAGCGCTGCCAAGCGAGGGTATAGTTTCATTTAGTATTATTTCCATCAGTAAACCTCCCTATAAAAAACACCCCTGGGCACCATTGAGACGATCACCTTCTCCTCATTGAGGATACATGGGTTACATGCAGGTTTTTGGAAGTCTCTTGTCCCTCGGTGTATATCTCCTGTAGTACGGTCGGTATGTTTAAAAGTCCTTGGTAAGTCTTTTGCAGTGGTTTATTGGTCGGTGTGGTTATCCTGGCCTTCCTCTGTCCTGAGGGCGAATCTCTTCCTGAAATCCACCCATACATCTGCAAGTCCCATGGCAGATAGCAGCAGCAGTCCATACCACTGTATGCCTATGAGCAGCCATGTAGTCCAGCGAATCCAGCGCGGCACGCTGAACCGTTCAAACAGGAACTGGGCAACAGACATGCCTCCCACAAGGAACACGGCAGTGAATACGAGTAGGGCATTCTCCCCAATCATGCTGTACTGTGAGTGGGGAATAAAACAGCCTATACCTGCGGCGATCCATGGCCACACAAGCCACTCTGGCAAACGCCATTCAGAAAATCTGCTCAATGGTACTGCGTCCCGCAGTCGTCCGTAAAGGCACCTTCTGCATACTGCCACGTTGAAAAAGGAGGCAAGTACCATGCTTGTCATGACGATGCCGGCAAAGAAGTGGATGATCACCTCTTTTATCTGTTGGAACCACAGGGCCAGTTCAGGTGGCAGGCTCTCCTGGCCTGAACCTGCGGCATAGAGCCTTATACTGGCCTCTATCTCGTCAGACATGGCATTTACAGCGTTTTTATACGCCCCGCTCAGGTCAAAACCACTGCCTACAGCAAAGGCTGCAAAGGTGGTTAGGCACAGGAACAGAGCATTCTTCAGAAAGATGTCCGGTCCATCCTTCAGGTATCTGATACCCGTGAGTATCAGCAGTGCCGTCCCGGTGCTCTGTACAATCCATAGGGCTGCATCAGCTCGTCCTGCCAGGTATGACAGGATAGAGCCGGCAAAAAAGATGGCACTCAGGAATCCCAGTGCGTGCATGAACGCTATCTCGTAGAGCATGCACGCAGTGAAGCCGGGGATGAACAGAAGCATCAGCGACTGGGTCCCCGGGGCAAACAGCGGTAGCAGGAGCATAACAGCACATATTAGCAGCTTTACAGCCACTAACGGGCCGGATTCCCTACCCCCGGAATAATATTTTACGTGTTTGAAGGCCAAGGCCCTGGGCCCTTAACGCCTTGCAGGTCTTCTCTCAAGGGCGTGATCTGAGGTAAACGGTATCAGTGCCATGATACGGGCATTCTTGATAGCCGTTGTAAGTTTTCTCTGGTGCTTGGCGCATGTGCCTGTGATACGTCGCGGGAGTATCTTTCCATGCTCAGTAATAAAATGGCGCAGGAGATCTACATCCTTGTAGTCCATGACGAGATTCTTGTCAGCACAGAATCTGCATACCTTGCGTCTAACATATACCCGGCGGCGTCTTTTCATTGGTCTGCTTGGTCTCTGCATATCATTTGCTCCTTACTCTGCATCCTTGTCTGCTTCTGCCTCACTGCCTTCAGAAGATTCCTGTTCTGGAGGTTCTGTCCCCTGATCTGCCTGTGTTTCAGCCTCGGCAGCCTCTGCCTTTGCCTCTTCAGTCTGTTCCAGCACAGCCGGGTCAAACGTGTCTGACTTCTTGATGGTAACAAACTTCATCAGGCTTTCATCCAGCCGCATGTTTCTGGTAAGCTCGAGGATGGTTGAGCCTGGAGCCGCATACTCCATGCATACATACCAGCCCTGGGTCTGTTTCTGTACCCTGTATGCCAGTTTTCTCAGGGGCCACGGGTCAACCTTTATGATCTTGCCCCCGTCTTCTGTGATGATGTTCTGGAGTTTTTCTGCACGGGCTGCTCTCTCCTCTTCATTGAGATCAGGGTGCAGAAGGTACAATGTTTCGTAGTGGCGCAGTTTCATTGCAGCCTCCCTTCGGTCTTTTTTCTCTGGCCTGAGGTCATTCAATTCGATGATTTTGACCCCAGACAAGGAGGAATTTATAGGAACGCTACTATTACATTGAGGCCATACATGCGTCAAGATTTTTTTGATGCACGGCCCTGTTCACAGGGACATTCCTCAGCCATCAGTTGCAACGGTTTGTCAACGATATATTCGCGACGGTGAAAAACATGTGACCTGAATTGAGTTATTTCCAGGTTTGCATGAGATGCAGGGCAAAGGATATGCAGACGTACTGTTGTACTTCAGGTATCCGGCAGGTAAGCAAAGACTCTGCGCATCAAATCATGCGAAATTGGGAATCCCGTCGTGGTTTCAGATTAGGTAGAAGGTAAAATAGTTACGCCAAACATGTTGGGTGATGGATAATTTCACAAAAAAACAGGATTGATTTACTGCATTCAATGATAAAACAAGATTTTATATGATTTGAAATGGTCAATTCAGGTGTTAAAAAGCGCCATAGTATGGCCTTGCGTAATACATTTGGGATGCTTACTGTTTTGAAAAAATGCGCCTGATGTGACTAATCACAGGGTTTACTTAGCTATCTTGCCATAAACCGTTATAACTACCTGACCATATTGCAGACACCTATACTATAATTATGGCTGGTGGTGCTTTTTGTCATGCTTTCCGCCCTTGCCAATTTCTTCTGCGTTTCAGGTGTCCTGTAGTATGCAGCCTGACAACACACCGGATGCGGCACCATGTGTCCATTTGCCATGTGATTGATCATGGACTGCGCATCATCTGCTTAATGTATTAACCAGGGCAAGGAGTACCTCCGGTGTGTTGCCTTGGCTCAGCGGTTGTCATTGAAGGTGGGGGAATGCGTGGGACAGAGAGCTAATGGCCCTTTGCCTGTGTGCAACATGAGCGTGAAACAGGAGATTTTTTATGCCAGTTTTGAAGATAAAGGTACATGACGGGCTTGATCAGCTAAAGCAGCACGCCCGCTATATGTTGGATGATATGGTTCGCATGTCCGAGTCTCTATCCTTCAGAGGTACAGGCTGGATACCTGCAGTGGATCTTTATGAGAATGCCAGCGCGGTCTTTCTGGTGGCTGATGCTGCTGGTATCGACAGGCAGAGCCTGAGCATCACCCTGGAAGGCGGGCTTCTGCGCATTGCAGGCAAGAGGTACTGCCCAGCAGATATAAGGGGCAAGTATTACCATATTATGGAGATAGAATATGGTTCGTTCGAGCGGGTGGTGAGAGTATCACACGATATTGACATGGATGGTATTGAGGCGCGT
>Ga0256914_1002701_pt1 | contig 14623 bp, 14 predicted proteins | sample HulkmetaG_FD_191571 | JGI IMG/M metagenome (GOLD analysis project Ga0256914, IMG submission 191571) | Hydrothermal chimney microbial communities from Main Endeavour vent field at the Juan de Fuca Ridge, Pacific Ocean - Hulk | ecosystem: Environmental > Aquatic > Marine > Hydrothermal vents ... | reverse complement strand
CGGCTCGGGTTGGTGGCGACCCCCGAGGTGCAGCAGGCGGTTTCGGACTTCGTGCGCGATTGGGGCGTGCTGGAGATCGATTTGGTGCCGCCGGCACCTCTGGCATTGGCGTTTCTGCCGTTCGTTCCCGTCGATCGGTTGGTTGACAGACTGGGGTTGGAGTTGGCGGTCAACGGTCGTCCGCTACGAGCGCTGAAGATCCGACGCCCGGCTTGGGACGAAGTGGACCTCGAGACGGCGGATACGGCACCACGCTTGCGGATGCTGCGCAAACAGTGGCGCTACCGTTCGGTGCGTCCTTCGCGGCTGGGGCGTTACCTTGGCCACAAAGTGAGGCTTCAGGAGCGGGGTGATCCAGTGCGCACGGGCATCCTCGTGGCGGTTTCGGACGGCCGGGCTACCGTGGAGCAGCGGATGCGCGGTGGCAAGTTTGTGGCTTACCTCGACTTGGACGAGCTGGTCCGTGCCGAAGTCTATCTGCTGGCAGAAGTAGAGAAGGGTCAGCCTTGATGCTCAACGGCGCAGCAGCTCGCGTCCCATGAGGGCCAGCCCACCGGCGCCCAGAAGGCCGCTGGCCCAAGGCAGCAGGGCGGGACCCATGAACGGACTGCCCACCCCGCCGAGGAGGAGCCCGCCGAGGAAGAGCAGGCCGCCGGCCAGCAGGCGGCGGGTGCGCTGCTGCTCCACACGAAACGTACGGCGAAGCTGTCGCAGCTCAGAGGATTTCCACTCCAGAGCGAGTCGCCCTTCGGCCGCCTGGCTGAGCACCTTGTAGGCCAGGTGGGGCACTTCCGGCAGCTCTTCCGACATCTTGGGCGCGTTTTCCTTCATGCGTCGGAGAAAGGCCCTGGGGCCCACCTGCTCGGAGAGCCAGCGTTCCATGAAGGGCTTGGCCGTGCTCCACAGGTCCAGCTCCGGATAGAGCATGCGGCCCAGACCCTCGATGTTGAGCAGGGTCTTCTGCAGCAGCACCAACTGGGGCTGCACCTCCATGTCGAAGCGGCGGGCGGTTTGGAACAGGCGCAGCAGGAAGTGGCCGAAGGAGATCTCGGCGATGGGCTTTTCCCAGATGGGCTCGCTCACGGTGCGGATGGCCGCTTCGAACTCTTCCACGCGGGTGCCCGGCGGCACCCAGCCCGACTCCACGTGGAGCTCGGCCACGCGGCGGTAGTCGCGGTGGAAGAAGGCCAGCAGGTTCTCCGCGAGATAACGCTGGTCTTCCCGAGTGAGGGTGCCCATGATGCCGAAATCCACGCTGATGTAACGACCGTCGGGCGCCACGAAGATGTTGCCCGGATGCATGTCGGCGTGGAAGAAGTTGTCGCGGAAGACCTGGGTGAAGAAGATCTCCACCCCCCGCTCGCCCAGCAGGGCCATGGAGATGCCTTGGCGTTTGAGCGCCTCCACCTGATCCACCGGGGTGCCATAGACCCGTTCCATGACCAGCACGTTCTCGCGGCAGTAGTCCCAGTAGACCTCCGGTACGTAGAGCATTTCACTGCCGAGCCAGTTGCGCCGCAGCTGGGATGCGTTGGCCGCCTCGCGCAGCAGGTCCAGTTCGTCGAAGATGGTCTTTTCATATTCCCGGACCACCTCGACCAGCCGCAAGCGGCGGGCCTCCTTCGAGTAGCGCACCGCCAGCCGGGCCAGAGTGAACATCAGGTCCACGTCCCGGCGAATGGCCTTTTCGATGCCGGGGCGCACCACCTTCACGATCACCTCCTGGCCGTCGTGCAGGGTGGCGGCGTGCACCTGGGCGATGGAGGCCGAAGCCAGGGGCGATTCGTCGAAGCGGGCGAAGATGCGGTTGACGTCGTCGCCCAGCGCCGCTTCGATGATGCGGCGTGCCTGGTCGCCGGGGAAAGGGGGCACCTGGTCCTGGAGCTTGACCAGCTCTTCGGCGATGTCGTCGGGCAGCAGGTCGCGCCGGGTGGAGAGGATCTGGCCGAACTTGACCCAGATGGGGCCCAGCTCCTCCAAGGTGCGCCGGATGCGCACGCCGTAGCCGGGGCGCTGGCCCCGTTGGGTCCAATAGAAAGGGGAGAAGAACCGGAAGAATCGGATGGGTCGGAACAGATGGGCGGCCAGGATGAATTCGTCCAACCCGTTGCGCAGCAGCACCCAGGTGATGTGGATCACCCGAACTCCCTGCCGCACGGGGATCATCCGCCGGACGTCTCCTGCCGGGCCAGGCGGGCTTCGAGCCGTTTCACCCGCGCTTCCAGCCGTTCGGTGTCGTCACGCAGCCGGTCCACCGCTTCGACGAAGGTCTCCACCTCCGGCCGGGTGGGCAGCAGACGCGCCTCTTCGGTGAGGTATTCGCCCAGGTCCCGGGCCAGCCGGTCGCCGGTCTGTTCGGCGTAGCGGCGCAGGCTGCGGGCGGCTTCGCCCAACTCGTGGGCCACCAGGTCTCCCGTGATTTTCGAGAGAGGCTCCTCCCAATCGATCTCCAGCCCCGCCAGGGTGGCGCCGAAATCGTGGGCCAGGGCGGTGTCGCCTTCGATGGCCACCCGTCCGGCGAACAACTGGGCGCTCCCGGCGGCGGTGTCGCCCGTGCGCATCAGGTCCAGGGGGGTGCCGGAGAGCAGTGCGTCCGGCGGCCCTTCGATTCGGCTCTGGATCTGCAGATGGCCCTGCTCGTCGGGAATGAAGTAGAGGGTGAACTCCAAGCCGCGCAGGTGGATGCCCACCACCCGTCCGTGGTGGCGGGCGAGCCGCTCGCGCGCCACCGGATCCAGGTCGAGCAGGGCGTTGACCGCCTTCTCCAGTGCGGCCAAGGCGAGTTCAGCGGCGGGCATGACCGCTCTCCAAAGGCGGAATGGAAAGAGGATGGAGGGCGCGCGCTTCCATGATCAGAGCTTGAATCCCCTGTGGATGGCCACCACGCCGCCGGTGAGGTTGTGGTAATCGCACCGCTCGAACCCGGCGTCCTCCATCATGGCCTTGAGCGTCTCCTGATCCGGATGCATGCGGATGGATTCGGCCAGGTAGCGGTAGCTCTCCTCGTCGTCCACCACCGCCTTGCCCAGCTTGGGCAAAAGGGTGAAGGAATACAGGTCATACACCTTGCGCAGCGGCAGGCTCACCGGATGGGAGAACTCCAGCACCAGAGCACGACCGCCGGGCTTGAGGGCGGCGTACATGGCGCGCAAGGCCTTTTCCTTGTCGGTGACGTTGCGTAGGCCGAAACCGATGGTGATGCAGTCGAAGCTGTCGTCCGGGAAGGGGAGCCGTTCGGCGTTCACCTGCGCGAACTGGATGTTGCCGGCGTGCCCCAGATCGAGCATGCGGTCGCGTCCGACGCGCAGCATGTTTTCGTTGATGTCGGTCATCACCACCAGTCCCGTGGGGCCCACGCGACCGGCGAAGTGGTGGCTCAGGTCGCCGGTGCCGGCCGCCAGGTCCAGCACCCGGTGGCCCGCCCGCACGCCGGACAACGCCACCGCGAACCGCTTCCACAGACGGTGGATGCCGAACGACATGAGGTCGTTCATCAGATCGTAGCGGGAGGCCACGGAGTCGAACACCCCTTTGACCAGGGTGGCCTTCTCCGCCTTCGGCACTTTGCGGAAGCCGAAATGGGTTTCGTCGCGGGATTCGGTCATGAAAGCCTCGTGTCCGCCTGCAGGCGGGTGGAAGGGGTCGGTCGGCGGGGACGGCGCCGCGGCGGTCCTCAGGCGGCGGGGTCCTTGCGGGTGTAGCCCGCCTCCTCGAGCTCCTCCAGGTAGCGTTGCCACAGCCGGTCGTAGTTCTTCCCCAAATTATACAGGGTTTCCCAGGAGTAGATGCCGGTGTTGTGGCCGTCGTCGAAGTGGAGCACGATGGCGTAGTTTCCCACGGGCTCGATCTGGTCGATGTTCACCTTTTCGATGCCGATGGGCACTTTGCGCTGGCCAGGCCCGTGGCCCATCACCTCCGCCGAAGGCGACCAGGCGCGCAGGTATTCGGCCGGCAGTTTGAAGGACTCGCCGTTGTCGAAAGTGATCTCCAGCACCCGCGAGAGCCGGTGCAGGTTCAGTTCGGTGGGAATGGGATGGGACATGGTCTGCGTCCTCACGGCCGGTTGTCGAGGCGTCCATTATGCAGCATGGATGCGCTCCATTTGGGGCAGAAATCGTCCGGTTTGGATCAGAGGATGAAGCGGCTGAGATCCTCGTCCTCGGCCAGATCCCCGATGTGGTCGTTCACGTAGGCGGCATCGACCACCACCTCACGGCCGGTCAGTTCCGGCGCCAGGAAAGAGACCTCTTCGAGCAGCCGTTCCATCACTGTGTGCAAGCGGCGGGCGCCGATGTTCTCGGTGCGCTCGTTCACCTCCCAGGCGATCTCCGCGATGCGTCGGATGCCGGAGTCGTCGAAGACCAGCTTGACCCCCTCGGTGGCCATCAGGGCCGCGTATTGCTCGGTGAGCGCGGCGTCGGGCTCGGTGAGAATGCGGATGAAGTCCTCCACCGTGAGGGCGTCCAGCTCCACGCGGATGGGCAGCCGCCCTTGCAGCTCAGGGATCAGGTCCGACGGCTTGGAGAGGTGGAAGGCCCCGGAGGCGATGAATAGAATGTGGTCGGTCTTCACCATGCCGTGCTTGGTGGAGACGGTGCATCCTTCCACGAGGGGCAGCAGGTCCCGCTGCACGCCTTCGCGGGAGACGTCGGCGCCGTGGCGCTCGTGGCTGCTGGTGACCTTGTCGATCTCGTCGATGAAGACGATGCCCTGTTGCTCCACCAGTTCCAAGGCCCGCAGCTTGAGATCCTCCTGGTTGATCCGCTTGGCCGCCTCTTCTTCGCGGATCAGCTTCAGGGCGTCCTTCACGCGCAGCTTGCGGCGGCGGGTGCGACCGCCCGAGAGGTTCTGGAACAGGCTCTGCAACTGCTGGGTCATCTCTTCCATGCCGGGTGGCGCCATGATCTCCACGCCCAGGCTGGCATCGGCCAGGTCCACCTCGATCTCCTTGTCGTCGAGGGCGCCGGAGCGCAGCTTCTCTCGGAACTTCTCGCGGGTGGTAGAGGCCGCGGGCGGCGCCGCTTCCCGCTCCCAGGCGCTGGTTCGCGGCGGCGGCAGCAGGATGTCCAGGATCCGCTCCTCGGCCGCCGCCTGGGCCTGGTCCTGAACCTTGGCCAGTTCCTGTTCACGCACCATGTTCACCGCGGCGTCGGCCAGATCCCGGATGATGGAGTCCACCTCCCGCCCCACGTAGCCCACTTCGGTGAACTTGGTCGCTTCCACCTTGATGAAGGGGGCGTTGGCCAGGCGCGCCAGGCGGCGGGCGATCTCGGTCTTGCCCACGCCGGTGGGGCCGATCATGAGAATGTTCTTCGGGGTGATCTCGTTGCGCAGTTCCGGGTCCACCTGGGTTCGGCGCCAGCGGTTGCGCAGCGCGATGGCCACGGCGCGTTTGGCGGCGTCCTGGCCGACGATGTGTTTGTCCAGCTCGCGGACGATCTCCTGCGGGGTGATCTCGGACATGGATGTCTCCTGCGCGGCGGCTGGAGCGCTCACTCGCACTCCAGCTCTTCTATGGTGCGGTTGTGGTTGGTATAGACGCAGATGTCGGCGGCGATGGCCAGCCCTTTCTCCACGATCTCTCGGGCCGAGAGTTCGGTGTTCTCCAGCAGCGCCAGGGCCGCCGCCTGGGCGAAGGGGCCGCCGGAGCCGATGGCCATCAGGTCGTGCTCGGGCTCGACCACGTCGCCGTTGCCGGTGAGGATGAGCGAGGCCTCGCGATCGGCCACACACAGCAGGGCCTCCAGGCGGCGCAGCATGCGGTCGGTGCGCCAGTCCTTGGCCAGCTCCACCGCGGCGCGAACCAGGTGGCCGGAGTGTTTTTCCAGCTTGCCCTCGAAGCGTTCGAAGAGGGTGAAGGCGTCGGCGGTGGCGCCGGCGAAGCCCGCCAGCACCCGACCCTTGTAGAGCCGGCGCACTTTGCGCGCGTTGCCCTTCATCACCGTGTTGCCCATGGAGACCTGGCCGTCGCCGCCGATGACCACGCGGCCGTTGCGGCGCACCGAGAGAATGGTGGTGCCTTTGAACTGTTCCATGCCGTGAAGGGTCCTGGAAAAGCGAACGGGGCGCCGATTTTACCCTATCCTCGTCTTTGGACGCGGCCGGAGCGTTCGGTGGGCGTTTGGTGGCGGGGCGTAGGAGCCCAATAGGGAGGACGAGCCATGCATGTATTCGTGACGGGCGGCACCGGGTTCATCGGCCGCCGCTTGTGTTCCCGGCTGTTGGAGGCCGGCCATGAAGTGACAGTGCTCAGCCGTCGGCCGGCCCACGAGGTGAAAAGGTTGTGCGGCGCCGTGGGGGTGGTGGATGCGGTGGAGCGGATGCCGCCCTGCGATCAGGTGGTCAATCTGGCCGGCGAGCCCATCCTCGGCCCCCGTTGGAGCGCTTCGCGCAAGGCGCGGTTGTGGGCCAGCCGGGTCACGCTCACCGAACGGCTCGTGGCGCACATGGCGGCGCTGGAGCCGAAGCCGGCCGTGCTGGTGTCGGGATCGGCGGTGGGTTATTACGGCGATCGGGGTGCCGAAGTGTTGACCGAAGAGGCGCGGCCGGGGGTGGGCTTCGGTGCCGAGCTGTGCGTCGCCTGGGAGGAGGCGGCGTTGGAAGCGGAGCGACTGGGGGTGCGGGTCTGCCTGGTGCGCACCGGGCCGGTGTTGGGGCCGGGCGGATTGCTGGCCCGGCTCCGTTTACCCTTCCGGCTGGGACTTGGCGGGCCCTTGGGCGACGGTCGGCAGTGGTTTCCTTGGATCCATCTGGAGGACGAAGTGGGTCTCATCCGCTTTCTGCTCGACCACCCCACCCTGGAGGGGCCGTTCAACGCCACCGCCCCCCATCCGGTGACGCAAAGGGTGTTTGCGCGGATGCTGGCGCGGGCGCTGCATCGGCCGGCCTGGCTGTCGGCGCCGGCGCCGTTGTTGCGACTCTTTCTCGGGGAGCAGGCCCAGATCCTGCTGGGCAGCCAGCGGGCGATTCCGGCGCGGTTGCTGGAGGCGGGCTTCGAGTTCCGGTTTCCGGAGCTCGAAACGGCGCTGCAAGACCTCTTGGGCGCTTGAGCCGCGTCACGCCGTCCCGGGCGGTCGACGCAACCGATGCAGCACCACTTCGGGTGGGCAATTGAAGCGGGCCGAAACGATGCAGCAGCCGGCGCCGGTCGTGGTGTACCCCTGCAAGGTGTCGTGACGCCAGGAACCACGGCCCAGGGCGCGGGGACAGCGCGCTTCGAGAGTGAGGGGAATGCCGCCGGGCAGGCAGATCTGGCCGCCATGGGTGTGGCCCGCAAGCATCAGATGGAAGCCGGCCCGAGCCGCTTCGCGAAAGACCTCCGGCGTGTGGGAGAGGAGCAGGGCCGGCGCCCGGTCGTCGGCCGCCGGCGCAACCGCGGCCAAGTCGTGGGTGCGGTAGTGGTGGGCGTCGTCGATGCCGGCGAGGCGCAACACGGCCCCGGCATGGGTTACCCGAGCGGTTTCGTTGACGAGCATGCGTACCCCCATGGCCTCCAGGGCCGGCACCATGAGCAGGCTGTCGTGGTTGCCCAGCACGCCGAACGCAGGGGCGTGCAGGGCATCACACACCGGCGCCAGGGCGGCCATGGCGGGCTCGATGGGGCCGTGGCCGGCGTTCCGGTAGTCACCGGTGAGGAGGGCCAGGTCGTATTCCAGCTCGGAGATCTCGTGGGCGAGGGCCTTCATGGCCGTGGGATCGAGATCGGCGTGCAGGTCCGAAAGGTGCAACAAAGTGAGGCCGTCCAGGGCTTCGGGCAGCCCCGGCAGCACCACTTCGTGGTGGCGCACCCGCCACGCGCGGCTGTTGCGAAGGCCCCGCTCCTGGAGTCCCGTGCTGCGAATCAGGCCGCGGATGAAGGCCCGCGTGGCGCGTTTTTTCCAGCGGACGAAAAGGGAGGCGCCGGCCCGTGCGGCTTCGAGTGCGAGTCGGCGACGGACGAAGTGGGTGCCGAAGCGGGCTTCCAGCTCGTCGATGGCGCAGGGGACCATGCCGCCATGTTACTCTCCTCCGACGGTGGTGGGCGCATGGGCTGTAGCCGGTGGTGGGAGATCTCCAGCCGGCGCAGCCGGTGGACCAGACGGCGCAAGCGCGCTTCTGGCAAGTGGGGGCCGACGGTGGTGCGCACCTCGAAGGGGAGGCCGCTACCGCGCAGCAGCTCCAGGCTCTCCCAGGCCCGTTCGCCGCTGCCGGGGACGCCGGTGAGGGCGGGGTAGTGTTCCGGCAGATCCTTGATGTCGAGTCCCACCCAGTCCAGCAGGGGCAGCAGCCGGGCCAGGCGGCGGGGATAGCAGCCGGCGGTGTGCAGGCCCACGCGGAAACCCATGCACTTGACCTCGCGTACCGCCTCGGGCAGGTCGCCCTGCAGGGTGGGCTCGCCGCCGCTGAAGACCACGGCATCGAGCAGTCCACGCCGCCGGTGGAGCACCTCCAGCAGGGCCTCCCAGTCGAGCAGTTCGCTGCCGCGGGCCGGCAGCAGGTGAGGGTTGTGGCAGTAGCCACAGCGCCAGGGGCAGCCCTGGCAGAAGACCACCGCCGCCAGTTCGCCGGGGTAGTCGATGGAGGTGAAGGGAACGAAGCCGCCGATGCGCATGGGTCTGGTCAGTCCTATCGCCCGCCTCGGGCGGGTCCGGGTGGATGGATATACCCCTTCCTGTAGGAGGCGCGCCCCCGCGCCGAATTCGCGGGTGGGGGTACCTCCCCGTGCGGGATTCGCGGCGGGGCGCCGCGGCCGTTTGGATCGGAAACGGGCTTTCCCTGCCCGTTTCCTCCTCGGCGTCGGAAAACGCGGTTTTCCGCCGCCTCCGCTTCGCGCCGCACCTCCCTGTGCGGGGTTCGCGGCGGGGGCGCCGCTCCTACAGGGCTTCTATCGACCGGTGCGGTTTTCCACGAAGGGCCGCCGCTCCCGGTACTCCGACTGCTTGCCGGGGTTGAAGGAGGTCACCGGGCGGTGGTAGCCCATGACCCGGGTCCAGATCTCGCAGCGGGTGCGTTCTTCGTCTTTCAGTTCGATGGGCTTGTCGTTCATCTCGTTTCTCCTCTGGTTCATCGCTTTTGCAGGTTGGCCGTTGTTCGCGGGTCGGGCGAGTGGTAGGCCGGACGAGGCCGCTCTGCGGCCGACTCCGGCAGGACTGTGCAATCCGTCCCTCCTCTCTCAGCTCCCTGTGGCCTGCTTCCGTGCGATGAGCTCCTCGTCGCAGCGCGGGCAGAATTCGTGCTCCCCCTCCAGGTAGCCGTGCTTCGGGCAGATGGAGAAGGTGGGCGTGATGGTGATGTAGGGCAGGCGGAAGTTCTCCAGCGCCCGCTTCACCAGCCGCCGGCAGGCGTCGGCGGAGGAGAGGCGCTCGCTCATGTAGAGGTGGAGCACGGTGCCGCCGGTGTACTTGCGCTGCAGTTCCTCCTGCATGGCCAGCGCCTCGAAGGGGTCGTCGGTGTAGCCCACGGGGAGCTGGGAGCTGTTGGTGTAGTAGGGCTTGTCGGGGCTGCCCGCCTGCAGGATGTCGGGCCAGCGTTTGCGGTCCTCCTTTGCGAAACGGTAGGTGGTGCCCTCCGCCGGCGTGGCCTCCAGGTTGTAGAGGTTGCCGGTCTCTTCCTGGAACTGGACCATGCGTTCGCGGACGTGGTCCAGCAGGCGGCAGGCGAAGTCGTGTCCCCATTCGTCGGTGATGTCGTGGGCGTCGGCCGTGAAGTTGCGGATCATCTCGTTGATGCCGTTGACCCCGATGGTGGAGAAGTGGTTGCGCAGGGTGCCGAGGTACCGTTTGGTGTAGGGAAAGAGGCCGGCGTCCATGTGGCGCTGGATCACCTTGCGCTTGATCTCCAGGCTGTTGCGCGCCAGCTCCAGCAGCTCGTCGAGGCGGGCGTAGAGCCCCTGCTCGTCGCCCCGGTGCAGGTAGCCGAGGCGGGCGCAGTTGAGGGTCACCACGCCCAGGGAGCCGGTCTGTTCCGCCGAGCCGAAGAGGCCGTTGCCCCGCTTGAGCAGCTCGCGCAGGTCGAGCTGCAGGCGGCAGCACATGGAGCGCACCATGTTGGGCTCGAGCTCCGAGTTGAGGAAATTCTGGAAGTAGGGCAGGCCGTACTTGGCGGTCATCTCGAACAGGCGCTCGGCGTTCTCGCTCTCCCAGGGGAAGTCGGGCGTGATGTTGTAAGTGGGGATGGGAAAGGTGAAGACCCGTCCCTTCGCGTCGCCGGCGCTCATCACCTCGATGTAGGCGCGGTTGATGAGGTCCATCTCGTGCTGGAGCTCGCCGTAGGTGAAGGGCATCTCCTCTCCCCCGATCACCGGCACCTGGTCGCGCAGGTCCTCGGGGCAGACCCAGTCGAAGGTGAGGTTGGTGAAGGGGGTCTGGGTGCCCCAGCGCGAGGGGACGTTGAGGTTGTAGATCAGCTCCTGGATGTACTGGCGCACCTCGTCGTAGCGCAGCCCGTCCTTGCGCACGAAGGGGGCCATGTAGGTGTCGAAGGAGCTGAAGGCCTGGGCGCCGGCCCACTCGTTCTGCAGGGTGCCGAGGAAGTTGACGATCTGGCCCACCGCCGAGGACATGTGCTTCGGCGGTCCCGCCTCCACCTTGCCCGGCACGCCGTTGAGCCCCTCGTGGAGCAGGGTGCGCAGGGACCAGCCGGCGCAGTAGCCCGAGAGCATGTCCAGGTCGTGGATGTGGAGGTCGGCCTCGCGGTGGGCGCGGCCGATCTCGGGCGGGTAGACGTGGCTCAGCCAGTAGTTGGCGATCACCTTGCCCGAGGTGTTGAGGATGAGGCCGCCCAGCGAGTAGCCCTGGTTGGCGTTGGCCGACACCCGCCAGTCGCTGCGGTCGAGGTACTCGTTCACCGAGGTGGCCACGTCCACTAGGGTCCGGCGGTCCTGGCGCAGCCGTTTGTGCTGTTCGCGGTAGACGATGTAGGCACGGGCGGTGCGGAAGTGGTCGGCGGCGATGAGGGTCTGCTCCACGATGTCCTGGATGCGCTCCACCTCGGGCAGATCCTGCAGGTGGCTCAGCACCTTCACCACCTGGGCGGTGAGCCGCGCGGCCTCGTCCTCGCCGAACTCGCCGGTGGCCCGTCCCGCGCGGGCGATGGCGGAGTGGATCTTGCGGCTGTCGAAGGGAACCAAGCGGCCGTCGCGTTTGCGCAGTTGGGTGGGCAGGGTGGCGATCTGAATGGATGGCTGCATGGTGTCTCCCGGTGGCTTGTTCTGTATGTTGTGCTGAGAAATTCTACCAGCCACAAGATGTAGAGGTTCGTGCGGTTTTTGATCCAGATCAGACAAATTCCTTCCATAAGCTGAGGAATGTCAGAAAGGGAAGGGGCGGGGGTTCGCAGCGGAGCGCCGCGGCTACCTGGATTGAAGGTGCGGGAGCAGCTTGCGGTGGTTGCTCCAGAGGGGGTTGTCCGGGGGAAAGAATTCCAGCAGCACCGCCGCGTAGCGGTCGAAGGGGTTTTCGATGGCGGCGATGCGCCGCACGGGTTCGCGGGGCAGGCCGTGGGTGTTGAGGCCCACGGTGAAGGGCACGGGGTAGTCGGTGGCGAAGAGCAGCTTGTGGTGCACCTGCCCCTGGCCGGCGAGGTGGGGCAGGGCCCTTGCCCGCAGGGGGACCAGCATGGAGGCGAGATCGGCGTAGAGGTTGGGCCTCTCTTCCAGCCGCTCCAGCAGCTCGAAGTATTCCGGGTCCAGGTGGCCGGGGTTGCGCGAGAGGTTGCGCCAGGGCGCCATGGGGTGGCGCAGCCGTCCCACGCTCATGTGGGCGGCCACCACGGTGACGCCGCACTCGAGGGGCAGGCGCAGCATGTCGTTGCCTTCGTAACGGGCGTCGGAGCGGATGGCGAACTCGTCGCCCAGGTGGATCACCAGCGGCAACCCCAGGGCCGCCAGCTTTTCGTAATAGGGGACGAAACGGGGATCGCCGGTATCCACCAGCCAGTAGTTCTGCAGGAACTTGGCGCCGCGGCAGCCCGCCTCGAAGTGGCGCTCCAGCCGTTCCAGGGCGTCGGGCCGCAGCGGATTCACCGAGAGGAAGGGAACGAAGAGGTCGGGATGGCGCCGGCTCACCTCCAGCACTGCCTCGGTGGAGGCGCAGACGGTCCGGTCGCGGTGGAGCTCCCGGCCCCGCTCGTCCACGCGGGCGTCCACCGGAAAGAGACAGGCCCTCTCTACTTTCTTCGAGGTGCGCAGGGCGGTGACCAGTGCTTCCACGTAGGCGTTGAAGGGGTCGCGGTAGAGCCTGCCGGGCGCCATGCCCAGTCTTCGGGCGAAGAAGCGCACCGCCAGGCGGTCGAAGGGCCGGTCGAAGCGGACCTCGGGGTTGAGCAGGTGGACGTGGAAATCGAGGGTTCTCACTACGGGAATGGCAGGCAGGGTGGGGTCGGTGGTGGGACCGCCGTGAACCCGTCCATGGGGGCTTCGCGGCGGCATTCCTGCCGCCGAGATCCCGCCAGCAACCCCCGGCTACCGTCGGGGCGTTGGACAGGAGATGGGATCCTCACGTCGATCCCTTTTTCCTTTTCGCCCGCGGGTGGGCCTGGTCGTAGACCCGGGCCAGGTGCTGGAAGTCGAGGTGGGTGTAGATCTGGGTGGTGCCGATGTCGGCGTGGCCCAGCAGCTCCTGCACGGCGCGCAGGTCGCCGGAGGATTCCAGCAGATGGCTGGCGAAGGCGTGACGCAGCCGGTGGGGGTGGAGCCGGCCCGGGGTGCCGCGAGCCAGGCCGTGGCGGGCCAGGCGTTCCTGGACGGTGCGCGGGCTGACTCGCCGTCCGCGCCGGCTCACGAACAGGGCCTGTTCTCGCGGCGGCGCCCAGTGGTTACGCACCTCCAGCCAGCGATGCAACGCATCCTGCGCCTTGGTGCCCACCGGCAGGATGCGCCGCTTGTTTCCTTTTCCGGTCACCGTCACCAGCCCTTCCTGCAGATCGAGGTCTTTCAGGTCCAATCCCACCAGCTCGGCCAGACGCAGGCCGCTGGAGTAGATGAGTTCCATCATGGCCAGGTCACGGCGGGCGATGGGGGTCGGCGCCGGTGCGTCCAGCAGATGCTGGGCGCCGTCCACGTCCAAGGTGGAGGGCAGTCCGCGCTTCTTGCGCAGGGCTTGGAGTCCCCGTGTGGGGTCGTTCGCCGTTTCGCCGGCACGCGTCGCCCAACGATAGAAGGCGCGCAGGGCCGACAGGCGTCGTTGCAGGGTGGCGGCGCTCGCGCCCCGGCGGTGGGTTGCGGCCAGGTAGCGGCGCAGGTCGTTTTCGTGGACGAGCCGCCATTGCAGGGTAGAGGCCTCCTCGAGCCAACGGCGGAAGTGGACGAGGTCCCGACGATAGGCGTCCACGGTGCGCGGCGAGAGGCGCCGCTCGTGGGCGAGATGGTCGAGGAACGCCTCGAGTGCGGGGTCGGAGGCCGGCCGGCTCACCGGTCAGGCTTGCGGTTGACGGCCTCCAGCGTAAGACTCACCAGCTCGCCCAGCCGAACGAGGAAGTCCACGCCCTTGCCGGCGTGGAACCGATGGCGGTCGCGGCTGCCGATGGCCAGAACGCCGGAAAGCTCCCGGGTGCGGATGGGGATGAGAGCGGCCGATCCTTCTTCTCCGGCCTGGTCGCCGAACAGCACTCTGAGTTTTTCTCCGCTGAGGGGGCCGCAGGTGGGTTTGTCGGTGCGCATGAACTTCCGGAATATGACCATGCCCGCTTCGCTCACGCGGGCCTCTTCCAGGTCTTCGCTGGAGAAGAGCTTGAGCTCCACCGCATCGGCATTGAAGCGGGCGCGCAGCTCGTCCTGAAGCGTGGCCAGCACTTCGTCCACGCTCTCGGTTTCGATGAGGCGCAAGGTGAGCTGATGCAACCGCTGGTTGAGTTGCTCGTTTTCACGTGCGACGGCGATGAGCTCCTGCAGCTGTTTCTGGTAGCGGCTCGCTTTGTCCTGCAACATGCGGATCTTGTGTTCCAGCAAAGAGACCGCCTCTCCCGTGCGGTGGGGTACCTCGATGTCCTCGAGCACGTCTTCGTGGCGCAGGAAAAAGTCGGGGTGGTCGAGCAGATAGTGGGCGATTTCCGCTTCGTATGCGGTGTCGATCTCTTTCATGGCACGATCTCGCCTTCGAATACCCTGTTGGCGGGCCCCGTCATCCAAACCGGTTCCGAACCGCCCTTCCAGCTTATCACAAGATCCCCGCCCGGCAGTCGGACCCGGACCCGTTCATCCAGCAGGTCACGCAGCCGACCGCTCACCACGGCGGCGCACGCTCCGGTGCCGCAAGCCAGGGTTTCGCCCGCGCCCCGTTCCCACACGCGCAGGTCGATGCGGTCGCGCCCGCGCACCGCCATGAAACCGACATTCGCCCCTTCAGGGAAGCGGGGATGGCGTTCGATGCGCGGCCCCAGGTCGCGCACCGGCGCCGTTTCCACCGAATCGACCTGAAGTACGGCATGGGGGTTGCCCATGGAGACCGCGCCGATCTCGAATCGTTTTCCATCGACCTCCAGCGGGTAGAGGGGCTGGAAGCCTTCGGCCCGGAAGGGAATTCGGTCGGGTTCGAGCACCGGTGGGCCCATGTTCACCCGCACCTGGCCGTCCGCTTCCAGGTGGAGGCGGATGGGGCCGGCGGCGGTGCCCACGTCGATCACCGTCTTGTCGGTGAGCCCTTCGTCG
>Ga0256914_1002700_pt1 | contig 14624 bp, 12 predicted proteins | sample HulkmetaG_FD_191571 | JGI IMG/M metagenome (GOLD analysis project Ga0256914, IMG submission 191571) | Hydrothermal chimney microbial communities from Main Endeavour vent field at the Juan de Fuca Ridge, Pacific Ocean - Hulk | ecosystem: Environmental > Aquatic > Marine > Hydrothermal vents ... | reverse complement strand
TATTTGGAATCCTAAGTATTTTATAGGGAGGTTGCCCGCTTTGGCATTATTAAAAAGAGCGGATGCCCCATCTTATGTAATAAATTCTTTTGACCCTTATGTTGAGGTAGTAGATACCAACACTAAGATAATGACTTTTCATTGTCGGAGTACCAATAATAATCCACTAACAGGGACATCTTCCAGGTTGTCAATAGTTATAGGGGAGGGTTTTCGTAATGTTTTTTAAGGCCGGTTATTTTGTTAATCCCATCCCGGAAACAGAGACATACACTTATAGGTTATCTGGTACTGTTGCTTCTGGCAATAGTGCATTAAAGACAATCTGGATATATCGCCGAGAGGATGGTAGGTTATTAGGGCAGTGTCCAGTAGAAGTAGATGGCACATGGATGACTTACGTTCAGACAGAGGTTCCAGGCGGTCTATTGGTGATTTGCCGAGATGAGGGTGAAGATTTCAATGCGGATATATATGATCGAGTGTCTCAATGCACAGATACTATTTTAGAGGAGCCTGAATATACAGTAGAAAGATTTGCCGTTGATCCTAAAATATATAAACTACCTAATACTCTTCATGCCGACAATAATATACTTCCAGTTGAGCATAACGCTGCTGCTCCTGCATCTTTCAATTTAACCATGGATAATGGAATTATCCGTTGTCCTGAATATTTGGAGGGAGTTTACCATTTTTATGATTCTGATGACCGACAATTCTATGGCTATTGCCATAACGGTATATGTTACGGTAGAAATATTTATAGAGCTGGATTATTGATGCAAGATGATGTTCTGGGGGATGGTTCTCAATTTGCTAAGATAGATTTGCGTTATGGTTGGGAGCGTAAAGAGTTATCTGGGGTTAAAGCTGATTTGGTTCGTGCTGTAGAAAAAGATACGTATTTGAAGTTTACTGCGGCCTTAAGATATATACGGTTTTACTCTGATTGGTTTGATTATGCACAACAGTACACTTTTGTTCTCAGGGTGCATTATGATAAGATACAAACAAATACATATTATTGGGCTTGTTTGTTAGGAAAACAAAATGTATTTGGTGTGTATCATAATGGTTATAGGGTTATACGAGTTTATTGGGGTAGTGGTACAGGTTGGAATGGCGATACTATCATAAGTCTGCCGGAAATATACCACGGTTCTTTTGATATTTTTATTACTTACTCTCCCACGTCTTGTAGACTTTATATTCCTGGGTTTTTAGATCAAACAGTAACGATGAATGTTACTGGTGATAATTCAAATTATTGGTATATTGGGAATTACAGTAGTAATTATGATAATGTAATAAGATTTTATTATTCTGCTTGGTTTAATAGAGTATTAACTAAGGCAGAAATGGATGTTGTGCGCCGGGATTTGCTTTCAAAAGATTTTCCAGTAGCAAAATATACCACAGTAAATTTACTTCCCTCTACAGAACAAAAACCTGATATTTATAATACTGTTCCGAATATTGACATCCCACAAAACCCCTTGCAGTTTAGTGGGCAGTCTCTTTATAATCCTATTCATAAATATTCCCTGGATATACCGGGATTGACTACTTTAGAAGATAGGGTTGTGTTTGATGGTAGAACATTAAGAGCTTTGCCGACTTGTGATACTGCTACAGGCGGCTCAGTTGGCGATGAATCTTCTTTGTACGTTGCAGTTAAATTCAATTATATGAAGAAGTCCCAAGATTTTCAAGTTTTAGCAAAATCTGGGGACGATCAGGATGGTATTGCCATAGCCATTTCCACATCAAATATAGTGGGGGTTTACGCTCGATCAGCGGGTAGTGCTTCTTCAATCGTTTTGACTACTGAATTAAAGCCCGGCACTAATTACCTATTGGTGGCTACCCATAGCGATGTATGGCTGTATAAGCCTAATTTAGAGTTAATTGAGCATGTTTCCGGGACATTGACTGTTGGGGATGGGGACGGCCAGTTGTCAGTTGGCGGGGTGTGCGGTATGTCTCCTGTATCGGCAACGTCTAATCCAGAATTTTTATATGGGTCTATCTACTGGATAAAGTTTTTTGATACTGGAGTGGTTCTTGGGGCTTTATGTGAGAGGAAGTTTGCTATTGAGTACAATCGGTCTGGTAAACTTCTTTTAACAGAAGTTGTTGCGTGGGAACCTCAAAATCAGAATATCACTTTAAGGGTTAATGTCCCAGAAGTGTCCACCACAGAGGATCAATATCTTGATCTGCATTTTTCCAGGGATTGCGAGCCTCATCCAGAGTTCATAGGTATGGCCGGTACTGGAGAAACTACAGGATGGTTAGACAACACAAAAACAGATTTGCTGGATACAGATATAATAAATTATTCTCGTGTGTCTGATACAGATATTTCTAATGCACCGAGAGTTGATGCAAACCATATATTTATCATTCGTTCTGACTTCTCTAAGGAGAGTCATCCAGTATTTGATTTTGTAAAGTATCGTGGTATTACGGCTACAAATATTCTGCATAAATGGGATAAATTACGGATAGGCCGATCAGGAATGTATATTGATGGCAATAGTTCTTATGTAGCTATTGATGATTCTGCGGATTTGCTTCTGTATAATGCTTGGACTGTATCAATGGAGTTTAGGCATGTATTGACTGCTTTTAGCAGGTTTTACAATCTCTTCTCTGAGTGGAGTGACGGCGGTACTGACACTTTATTCAGATTCGGGATAAATGCTTCTGGTCATTTAGCCTTTGACGTATATACAACCAGCCTCGTTTCTGTAGATACAGGGTATTCTCCTGCGTATGACACGCCGTTACATTTAGAAGTATCTTATAACGGCATTGATACTATACTTGTTTTTGTAGATGGGGTGTTACAGCATACGGAAACTTTGACTGATCCAATAGCAACCAGAAATTATCAATTTATTATCGGTGCGCAGAAAACTGATACCACCGGAGCGATAGAGGAGATGTTCTTTGGTTATATCGGGAATATTGAATTTTCTGATATTGTCCGGCATACGGCAAGTTTCACAGTATCAGATAAATTGACTATCCCTGAATTTACTCCTCTGTATAATTTTGAGTTTCCTGAACCGGATGTAGATTTAGATAATATACCTCTACGGTTAATACTGGATGAGTCTACGGGTACAACGAATGTAGATTTCAACTATTTGTTTGATGATCTGCATGATGAATTATTCGGGACAGTCCTATTGTTACAAGCACCTAAGTACCGATTAGATACTTTTGTAGATGAGTCATGGAATGCAGTTGATCTTGGGTGGCATAATGTGATTTACCAGGATCAAAGCACAGGTACTTTTGATCGAGGTATTTACTTCAATGGTACTGATGCAAGTATTGAGATAGATTGTAGATTACCTGATGTCCATTTTGCTACTGAGTCTTCTACGTCCGCCCTCGGGGTAGTTGATTTTACAGTAGAGTCGTATGTATGGCATGATTCTGGAGATCAGTTATTCTTGTATGCTACTGGTAATCCTCATTCCAGTAGTGGAAGTACAGCAGATAACCGTAATGGGCTTTGGTTATATATCGGCACTGATGATAAGTTGCACATTCAAGCAGGTAATTTCTCTGTTGATGGTTCGGCGGGGTATTATCATAAAGTAAGTGATTTGACTGTTCCGAGCGGAGGCAGTCATGTTGCTTTTGTTGTAAAAGATAATATGCCGTACCTGTTTGTTGATGGTTCGGTGTGCGTATTGTCTGATGGTGACGCTGATTCCGGGGCCGCTGATCTGTCTGCCTGTAATGTGTATAATCCAAGGCAGATTTGTATAGGGTCAGCTTGTGTGTGGAATGGTAATTATGATAATACCATGTCTTCTGCTGTTCAATATGGTAAAGGAGCAATAACAAATTATCGTATAGTACGGCAAGCATTATGGACGGGTTCGTTTACCTCCCCAACTGAGTATTATCCTGGTAGTAATTTACATAACCTTTTTATGATTGAGAAGGCCACGGGTAAGCCTTGTTACCTGGATATAGCTGTAGTTGATAAGCAGTACAGGAGAGTAATTTGTTATTTTAATGCCCCTTCTGTAACTGCTTCTAACAGGGAATTTATTCTTTGTAAAGCAGATTCATTTAGTGGATTCTCTGGCTACGTTGCAGATTGGTTGTCAAGTAATGTGTATCCCCCGGATACTCGTTTTATACATCATTTGTCAAGGAGATATTCCCAATCTGCATCAGTAAAAGCATTAGATTCTTTTAAGAATTTTGATGCTGTCCACTTGAATGGTGGTATAGGTGTATTTGAAGCTCCGTATGGTAGATATGCTAATATAAGTCACTATGCTTATTTTCAATTCGATGGAGTAGTATCAGGGGATGTGTGGGGTGGTCTTTCTGAATTTTCTGTATTTTTTGCGACAGATAAAAAGAACAGTTATCAACCATCAGTGAATACCGTCGCAGGGGTTATTCTTAGTGATGGGCAGCATTGGTGGGATAATATATCTCTTAGTATTCAGATCAATAGTAGATATAGTGCGAATATATCATGTAGTGTTGCAGAAAGTAATTCTGTTTATACCAGTCTTGCACCTGATTCTGTAGATAATTATAATAGATATGCTGCTGCATGTACTTTGGGTAGCGGAGAGTTGTATGACTGTTTTTCTGTAGCGGAAGAGATAAGCATTCCTACTTCTGTTACTTCTGTAAAAGTTGAAAATAATAATGTACGTATAGGGGCTTCGAATTATACTCATTTTGGGAAAGTAATTGTAGCTGATGTCTGGATGTTTTCTTTGGCTCGGTCAAAAGAATATTCTGAGTATGTCACAAAAAGTATAGATGATCGGTTAGATATAGTTGTAAGTGATGTTAGTTTTTCATCTTATTGTATGGGGTGGGAACATGCTTATACAATACAGGCTGTGATAGATCATACCCAGATAACTGCCGATGACACAAATGTTCCTGTGAAACTGCAATTAACTTCATCTTCCGGGTTAAATAGTTTTGACTTTGCGGAAGTATTTAAGCAGTATGAAAGTATCTGTACTGTACTGGATAATGTGCAAAGTTCGTTTGAGTTTGGTGGGGCTTATGAGGGTTTTGCCGGATTGTTGTATTGTAATCAGGAATATCATAATGATAGATTTAATTCTTCAAAAGATACCGCACCTTTTGATGGTACTGTTGATACCATTAGGCATGACACTAAAAATCTGGTAGGTAAATACTCTCTGAACAGATACGGAACTCATGTTATTTGGGTGCGGTTAAGGGAGTTTTATTCAAGTAAATGGAGACGTATTTTTACTTTTGGGTACTATAATAACAATATGACAGTTTACCATGAAGATGTACCTTATGTGTATATGAAGGATTATAATGCTTACAATAGGTTTTTTTATGAAGGCCAGGGCTATATATCTGCGGATCAGTCCTCTGTTCACGGCAACTTGTATCCTGTAATAATAAGTTATGATAGGTCAGGCCGAATACGGTTAGTGTGGGATATAAAAACTGCTACGAAGAGTGCTGGTTGGTGGCAAAAACCTGGAGATGGGTATTTACATGAATTACAAATAGGTGGGGAGGCTAAAGATACTGGCTCTCAATGGATAGGGGATGTAGAATCTTATTCATTTTTTCCTGGATTATTCCTTGATAATAGTGCCTTATTACAGAGGTTAGCTAATTATAAAGCCTTTAGATATAAGTTATCCCCATATTTTAAGGAGTTTACTCACGAAAATGGAATGTTACCATTATTGAAGGGTTTATCATTATCATCTGTTGATGTTTCTGAAACAGGGCATTACTTAGTAACTACTGATAACCGGGATTTTCTTGTTTACGATTCTGGAGCTAAAATAGTGGTGTCTAATAAGGGTTCTGTACATGGCGGCACTGATGGAGATTGGTATTTCTTATCCTCTCTCAGTAGGTGGGAAAAAGCAGAATCTATGCGAGATGCATTCAAATACCACTTTATTTCTAATCAAGTTTCCAAGTCAGAGGTATTGAATAATCTCACATCGGTTGAATTAGGTTCTTTGTATGATTCTACTTTAGGAGTATTTAATATCGTTCAGGCCAATCACAAGGATGATCTGGTAATTCCCAGGTTTAATGAGTCATACATTTATTTATCTGAGGAGTATGATCTCGCCGATGTAGGGACGGTTTCTTCTTCCTTTGTAAAATGGTCCTACATAGAAGGGACTACTGTTCATGTAGATGTATGTAAAACTGGCTCTACTGATTGGATAGCTTGTACCAATGGCGGAGATATCCCGGTATTAACTGCGGGGGATGATGTGTCCTCTACGAGCATCCAGTTTAGGGTTGTTATCGAAGATGTGTCTATTGATGAAAATGCCCGAATAGGGCTACAAGTTGGGGTTGACTAATGAAATACACTCCTGATTCTACTTTAGAGCTAATTCTGAACAAGTATGCTACTGCTGATAAAGAGGTAGTTTGTACTCAAGCACCGGGTACATTCTTTAATGCTATCTGGCCTGACTTGTGGCAAGCAAGTACATCCTATGCAGTTGGAGATTTAGTGCATCCTCCTACCACTAATGGATGTATTTATGAGTGTACTGTTGCCGGTACATCTGGATCTACTGAACCAGGATGGCAGACAACGCAAGATGCTACTTTTACAGATGGTGGAGTAACTTGGAAAACGCACCTTAATTATTCCATCGCTCAGACTGATTTAGTGTCCAGTGATTTCACTATAGCGGATGGTGATACCGATGGCCGGAAATTGACTGTAGCCAGAAAAGAAAATGTAACTTCTCACGAAAGCGGAGACATAAACCATACTGCATTGCTAAATACGGCTAATCAAGAGCTATTACTGGTAACAGAGGCGGTAACTACTATTGGTGGGAGTAACCATATAGATTCAGGAAGAACAGTTATATTTTTTGAATATGATATAACTGTTCGTGACCCGAGTTAATGAGAGATGGCTTATATACCTCCAGCATGTTCAGATATAAATTTTACCCTATCAGGCACGTATAGTCCACCTGCTTGTGATGGGCTAAATTTTGATATAGGGGGTAATCTGCCCCCAGAGGTACAGTCATCTAATGTAGATATTGTGTTATCTTTCGATACAATGTCTTTTTTTGATGGCCCTGGAATATATGCTGCTAATGTAGAATTACTTGTCGAATTTAGCACCTCTGAAATTGATCCGGTATGGCCTGTACAATCGGAGGCTATAGAAATTGATATTGAATTTCCAACAGCAGAAACTTCATCCCCAACTGAGGCTGATCTTCCTCGTGATTTAGCCCTTGATGGTTTTTACTTTCCCTGGAAGTATTCCGATCCAGTAGACACTACTTTTTGTCATGGGTGGAATCCCGGTGAAGATGTAAGAACGGAAGTATGTCTCGGATGGCGATTTACGGAATTAGTTAACTATAGTTCATGTTTAGGATGGAATGAGTTTCAGACTACAGGATTTACTCTTTGTTCTTCTTGGGATATTTTTAGCGATTATATCCCATTTGCCTTATGTACATCGTACATAGTCATAATGGAGAATATTGATACCGGCTACTGTTTCGGGTGGAGTAAATTTGAGAATACTGATTATATTCTTTGTATCGGGTACGATGAGCCGGTATTTAAACCTGTGTCGTTTTGTGTATCTTATGGATTCCAGGATCAGATATTTACTAAATTTTGTATAGGGTTTGGCACTCCAGAAGATAACAATACTTATTTTTGCGTAAGTTGGGGACCATTCTCATACTATTTGCTTTGTTATCAGGATAGCATTGATGAATATATCCCCCCGTATTCGTGCCAAGGGATTCATTTCAGATTTCCAAGCAAGTATCCTCTTGTACCTAATGTCTGTGAGGGTATTCAGTTTAACTTGAACAATTATGCTTCTGTTCCTACTGATCCAAGGTGTCCTTGGCATTACCATCATTCTGGTATAAGAGACAACAATCCTTTAATAGATATAACGCTAATAAAATATCCAATACCTCAAGGAGTGTATTATATGCTTAATACATTATACGTATCTGAAGCCATATCTGGCAGACCGATAGAAGCACTTGGTATATCAATAACTACGGACAGGAATAGCTGGTTATGGCAATTTACAATGACTGTAGCATCTCTCGATTGCCTTGACATATTAAAGCCTGTTAATGGTGTATTTGCTCATATTCTTATTACTATCAATGGATACCAATGGCTTTGTACTGTAGAAGGTTGGGAAGAAAATAGAACACTAGTACGAGATTCTTGGAATATATACGGAAGATCTACGTCACTACTATTTGGAGCTCCTATCTCTAAACAGAAATCCGGCATGTATGGTACTGGAGATAACGGAGCACAGATCTTTGACCATTTTGTACAAAATGAACCAGTTCCTACTGGATGGCCTTCATCAGTACAATCCTGGAGTACTGATTGGTCTGCTGTTCAAAATAGTGTTGATGGTTTTAATCCTTATTCATCTTGGTACGTGCCAGAAAACACACTTAGCTACAGTAATAGCACAACAAAAGATATATTACAAAATATTACGAGTGCGATAGGTGCTTTCATACAGACTGATCCAAAAGATCCAGTATTGAAGGTGTTGCCAATGTACGCACATCAACCTTGGAATTGGGATAGTACGAATACTAATATAGATTGGGTAGGGTTAATAGAAGATCAATTTTCTGAAATAGGTAGGAAATATGTACAGAATCCTTACTATCAAGCAGTGCAAGTACTTGGAGAAATCAATTCTGCGAATGATACCAACAGTGGTGCAGATGCAGATGTAGTATTTGTCAAGGTATGTAGAGATGGATACTGTGGTTCTACTGCTGATTACGCCCCTATGGTTACGCATCCTCTTATAACCACTACTCAAGCCGGTAGAGAAAGAGGAAGAATAGAAATTGCATCTAGTGGTGAGTGGATGCAACATACACTGAAAATCCCTATATTATGTTCTGCTGCTAGTCATCTTGGTTTGTTTACTCCTGGCAATATGATATCTGTTGTAGAACGCAGTTCGGTTTGGTATGGACAGGTTACAGGGGTTACTGTAACAGCCTCTATAGATGCATCTAGGGGCATGGTAGTAGTTAATCAAGTGATTGAAGTAGAAGAATACATAGGAGACTAATATGGCTAATCCTTGGGTAGATTTTGTTGCTTTAATAAAAGAGAACAATAGATGGATAGGTAAGATAGATTCAATAACTACTTCTGGTCATATAATAGTTACTGTAGAAGGTAGGACTGATATAGGTACTATCCAAGTTGAGGGTGATCCTAATTCTTATACAGTGGGTGACTTTCTTTTTATTGAAGGGAATAGAGTAGTTTCTAAAGCACCTAACTTAAAAACCATTACTGAGGAAATTATACTATGAAACCATCAAGATCATTAGAATGTGTGCATCCAGTATTAGTTGATTGTATTCATAGAATACAAAAAATAATAGATAAACATTCCATACCAATGGCTTTGTTTGAAACTGGCAGGACAAGAGAACGACATACGTATTTATTAAGCAAAGGTAAAGTTACAAGTATAGTAAGTTCTCATTTGTACGATATGGAATCTGATCCACCACTGTATGCCACTGGTGTAGATTACGTCTATTTTGACAACAGATGGAGTTGGAATTTAAGAGATGATACAATTTTATCATGGTATGTACTTTTTGGTAATTTAGTATTAGATGAATGTCCAGAATTAAAATGGAAAGGACAAGACAGAAAAAACAAAAACTATTGTCATTTTTCATTACGTCAGTCTGTGATCTATAACAATATAGACAAAATACCTTGTGTTTTATTTTGATAATTAGGATTGCGCATATACATGCTTTGTAGTAATTAGTATATAATAAATACGGAGGTACGAAATGAGCTCTTTACACGATTTTTTAGTAGATTTAAAGAATAATAGTCAGTTACGTAAAAGTATGCCAGCAATCGGAGATGATCTATTTGATAGGTTTATTAGAGAAGCAGATTGCCAAGGCGACAGAATATGGGTGGAGCTTGATCCTCCTCCTGGATGGAATACTCTGCCAAGTAATATTCTAACATCATTTTATAATGGAGATGCAGGGGTTGGTCAGGCCACAGATATAATCAAAATGCCGGTATCAGGGAATTTTCTGTTAATGAACTATAATCAACTTCCAGGTGTATTTTCTGATAAGTGGATTTATCAGGGACGGATGCCGTATGGCAGGTACGGCACTTCTGGTTGGAATACCAATCCTGATATGATAGGGTACGGCTACACTGCTTGTTTTAATGAGGATGAAACAAGATTTATTTATGCAAGTTATTACTACCATTACATAAAGTGTTTTGATAACACAACAGGGCAACTTTTATGGAGTTTTGGCACAGGCGGTACTGGAGCAGTAGAAGATGGCCGGTGCCAGAGTCCGAGGGGAGTTTTATTCCTCCCTAATGGTAATGTGCTGGTGGCTTGTTATGCAGGTAGGTTTTCTAGTGCCTCTTCATACAATTACGGATCAGTGTTTGAGTTAGACATCTCTGACGGGTCTGTGGTTCGTAAGCTGTTGGAGTATGAAGTTGGTAACTATGGGTGGATGAATCGAGGTGGGGTGTATAATCCAACTCGTATGTGGTTGGACGGCACAAAGGTATTTATCCCTGCTCTTGGAAGAGATGAGGTTGGGGTTTTTGAGACAGATAGTGGAGCATTTGATTACATACGGTCATATCTAAGGCCTCCTGGTCTTGATTATGACTCTGCGAATCCAAGGTGCGGATGTCCAGGGCCGAACAATACCTTCGCGGTTTATTCAGAGACTACCCATCAAATTGTCGGTATCGACAAAGATACCGGAGAGTTCAGATGGGTAGCAGGAATACCTGCCGCTTCGGATGCCAAGAACCATCCCCGCAATCTGCCTCACGAGTTGAACAATGTACAAGGCATGTATTATGATGTGGATAACGATCGGATTATTGTAGCTGATTATGGAAATCAGCGGGTTATGGCTTTAGCCTTTTCAAATAACCATACTATTCAGTATCCGCCAGCCCCAGTTATTCCAGGGTATGATCTAGTGGTACATCCTATAGGATATGATCCTGCTACAAGTAAACTAACAATACCAATCAACACAGTAAGCAACTATGGTTTTGTTTGCTCGAAACCCGGAGCCATAGTCATAGGGTATCAACGATCAGAATGTACGTAAACTATTTTATGGAGGGAGACTGATGCGATATGTTATTCTGAGTCTTGTGTGTTGTTTGTGTCTATCTGGGTGTAGTAATTATGATAAGTACACAAAGGCTTTGGAAAAAGTATCCTATAATAATCTTATGGCTACTAATGCACATCTGAGATGGTTGCATGAGCAGACCAGAAAAGAGGAGATTGAGGATAGAGAATACAAGGCTCAAATGCAGAAACAGTATATGGATGCTATGACAGCCGCCGCTAAAACCAAAGAAAAGACAGATGATGTTTTTGTTCCAATCGTATTTTCTTTGATGGAGTACAAAGGTAGACGGAATCCTTCTGTCACTGTACTACCTAGAGAATCACTTCCCACAGCGTCTAATATAAAAATAGAGCCTCCTGAAACTCCAGGGCAATTCGCTCAACGTGCCGGGGGTACTCTCCTTGGTATTGCTGGTATTACTCTATCTATTGTAGATTCGAATAATGACCGAAAGGTTATGGAGGCTCTTGCCGCAAGATCATCCTACCATGTAGATGCCAGGGATAATGCCCATGTAAATCTTGATTCTTACAAATCCGGGACAGATAACACTATTACTGGAGACAGTAATACTACTGGAGGTAATGTGTACGGATGTCCTTCAGGTGATTGCCTTGAAGAAGGTACTGATCCTAAACCTGGGCCTGGAACTTCTTTAGATACCTGTTCGGATGAATGGGTTACTTCTCATATTCCTGGATGTTCATCATGTCTTTCGTACTATTCCGGATATTGTTCGGTGAAACCGTAATACTATGGATGCTATAATGAACATAGGATCAGTGACTCTTGGTGACTTAGCTCAATGGGTAACTCTACTTGGGGGAGTATGGCTGTTTTTTAGGAAACAAGCGCAAGTAGATGCTACGAGAGTAGCAAAGTGGGAAGAGTTTCAAAAAAGTGTTATGTCCCGTATTGAGTCTATAGAATCTTTAGTATACTCAAGGGGCAATGCTGAATTGATAACTAAAGATACATTGGCACAGGATTTAGAGGAATGCGGTAAACTACACTCCTCTAGTCTTGATTCACATAAAATAGAAGTAGATAGAAGGATAACAGCCTTGGAAGAACTATCGAAAAACATTTCAGTTAAACTAAATGAAATGGATCAAATCAGAGAAAGGACAAGGGAATTAGACCAACAAAGGTTAGCGAGTATTGAGGTATCTCTAAGTAAGCTGACTTCTGATGTTGGACATTTAGCATCAGATATGCAGAGCATAGCTCAATTAGGAAAGACGCTAGAAACCATTGCTTTACGTTTAGAAGGAGGATTGCGATGAAGTTAAGTTCTGTGTTTTTAATTATTTTCATGCTTATTGGAATCAATGCCTGCGGGATCATTGATTCTGATAAAGTGTTTCAAGTTACTACTGTTACTTCTTCTTTCAAACCACTTAAAAAGAAGTTTGAAAAGGCTTCTGATGAATTGATGGCTCTTCAGCAAGAAAAGAATATTTTCTCAGATGAAGAGTTGTATACACTAATACAAGGACAGGAATCTATTGATTACGTATTAAATAGGTTATCTGCTATAGAAGCCAGTCCTGATTCTTGGGTTACTATCAGTGAATTAGAATTTCTTTGGAATAGAGTTGTTGATGGATACAATTCTATGAGGAAGGTAATAGTCGATAAATGGGATGAATTACCAACCACCATGAAATTAAACCTAGTTGCATTGGATGAACAAGCAAAGAATTATAGCAATGCAATGGAACCATTGTTACATTCTGATGATACAAAGGATGTAGATAAAATATTCACTGTGTTCAAGAGTGTAATTTCTTTAGCAATTAAACTTATGGGGGCTTTATAATGTTGAAATCTAGTATAAAAAGTGTAGAGGGATGGAATATTATTATTTACACTGTTGCTGGTATGGGTGTTTTGTACACATTGGTTACTGGCAATGACCTGCCATCTACAGATGATATGCTTAAAGGGGCAAAGTCAGTTCAGGATATTATTGCTGCATACAAAGGAATACAAGCTAATATGCCTGAAACAATACAGAACTTAGGTATTACTGGAGGTGTACTGGCTTTTCTTTATAAAGTATTTTCTGATTTCCTTAGTTCTAGAACTACTTTGAAGGAGAAAGAAATGGAATTAAAAGCACGTACACTTACAGAGTCTAAAATGCCGTCTAATAATCAACCGCTTAATGCACCTAATACCAACACTGGTACTATTACAAAAAAGGTTGTAACGGGGCTTTTTGTCTTTTGTACAACCTGTTTTTTATATGGCAGTGTATATGCTGCACAAGCAGAATTTTCGTGGTTGCCTAATAGTGAACCAGATTTGGCCGGATATAAAGTCGTATGGGGAGATGCTTCTCGAACTTATACACAAGAGTACGATTGTAAGAAGCCGGATACGTCTGATGATGGCCGGGTTCACTGTGTAGTTCCTGATGTACCAGAGACTATCACGTATTTTGCCGCTATTGCTTATGATGCTGAAGGAAATACTTCTGAGTACTCGAATGAAATATCAGTAAACTTTGCTCCGGCAGCTCCAGTGCAGTTTACAATCGAACTTCCTGCTGGTGCAGTTATCAAGGTCACTGGAGAGTAATGCTACTTGGATATAGTGTCGAAACCATTGATGATTGGGGACATTCTCGTTCTATTAAATTTTTTGAAGTCAAAGGGAATGTCCCCTCATTTACTATTAGAGAAAAAGCAGTTGAGTACGCAAGTGTCTGTAATGGAGTAGTAATTCCGGTAGGCGTACTGTCTGATGAAGAAATAGAACTTGAATTACAACGTAGTAAGGTAGAATGATGTCGGCTGGTGTTCTTATTAGAGAACATATTGTAAAGCGATTTACAAGATCAAAGGATTGGCCTCGTGTTCGTAAAGCATGGCTTGTACATCACAATACTTGTGCTTCTTGCGGTAAAAAATCTACTGGTTTACGAAAGTTTTTTCTATGTGTCCATCATAAAGTTCCGGTACATATAGCTCCCGAATTAGAACTTGTGTTCAGCAATTTTATAACTTTGTGCAGTAATCCAAGATGTCATCTTGATAAAGGTCATTTAGGAGATTGGAAAAGTTGGAATAAAGATGTGGAAAAAGACTGTAAGGTGTGGTTAAAGAAATATAAAAACAGACCTTACAAAAATAGGAGGGATACATGAAATCCACACAGGAAGTTCCATCTGCTTTTAGTTCTTTTAAAACTACTGTATTGTCAGGAAAAACTGGATACGGAGCAGTTATTATCCATCCTGATACTGTTCAACTTCCTAGTACGAAAATAAGTGATTATACTAAATCGTACTGTGGGGCTGGTTCTGGTATAGGTGATTTGCTGGTTCCTGAAACCATATATGGAGTGCGGGTAACTCCTGCTTGTTTTGTGCAT
>Ga0256914_1002699_pt1 | contig 14625 bp, 14 predicted proteins | sample HulkmetaG_FD_191571 | JGI IMG/M metagenome (GOLD analysis project Ga0256914, IMG submission 191571) | Hydrothermal chimney microbial communities from Main Endeavour vent field at the Juan de Fuca Ridge, Pacific Ocean - Hulk | ecosystem: Environmental > Aquatic > Marine > Hydrothermal vents ... | reverse complement strand
GTGACCAATTACAGTTTAGAAGCAAGATATACCGCGGGTTTACATATCCCGTGACCGGTTACGAAAGACGCCCATATGGACATTCTTGTCAACTCCACCGAGTTCGAAAACCGCATTGCCCTGGTGGAAAACGGTAACCTGCTGGAGTTTCACCTTGAACGGCCGGCGGAGAAGGGCCTGGTCGGCAATATCTATCGCGGCCGGGTGGTCAGGGTTTTGCCGGGAATGCAGGCGGCGTTTGTGGAAATTGGTCTGGAGCGCACCGGTTTTCTCTACGTCGATGACGTCTTTGTCCCCATGGCCGGTCTCGACAACCTTATCCCCGAATCAAACGGTAAATGCCTGGCCGCGCCCCTGGCTCCGGTACCGGCCGACACCCTGGATCCGCGTTCACCGGGCACCAATATCGACGATCTCCTCACCGAAGGCCAGGACGTGTTGGTGCAGATCAGCAAGGAACCCATCGGCAGCAAGGGGGCCCGGCTCACCTGCCACATCACGCTGCCCTGTCGCAATCTGGTCTTTATGCCTTTTACGGATCATATCGGTATATCGAGAAAGATCGTTGACGAGGAGATCCGGGACAAGCTGAAGGAAAAGATCGAGAAACTGCGGCCGGCGGGCACCGGTTTCATTGTCCGCACGGTGGCCGAGCACGTTGACGATGCCGAACTGGAAGGAGATATGGAATTTCTTCTCCTGCTCTGGGACGAGATCCGCACCCGCTCGCAGAAGGCGCCGGTGCCCAGTCTCGTCTACAAGGATCTGGACATGGTGCTGCGGTCGGTGCGCGACCTCTTTACCGAGGATGTCGCCCGGTTGATCATCGATGACGGACAGGGATATGATAATCTCATACGTTTCGTCAACACCTTTGCCCCCCATCTGCGGGACCGGATCAGTTTCTATGATCAGAAAACCCCCCTGTTCGAGTCCTATGGCATTGAGGTGGATATCAACCGTGCCCTGGACAAAAAGGTCTGGTTGCGCTCCGGCGGCTATATCATCATCGAAAAAACCGAGGCCCTGACGGTCATCGACGTCAATACCGGCCGCTACGTGGGGCGGAGCAATCTGGCCGCCACCATTTTCAAGACCAACATGGAGGCGGTCAAGGAAATCGCCTACCAGCTCCGACTGCGTAATATCGGCGGCATCATTATCATCGACTTCATCGACATGGATAGCGAGGATCAGCGCCGGGAGCTGTTCACCGCCTTTCAGGAGGCCATGAGCAAGGACAGCAGGAGGGTGAATATTCTCAAGATTTCGGAATTCGGCCTGGTGCAGATGACCCGGAAACGTTCCTGCGAATGCCTGCTGGAGATGATGTGCGAGCCCTGTTTCTACTGCTCCGGCAAGGGAGTGCTCAAGTCACGCCGAACGGTCTGTTACGAGATTTTCAGGGAAATTTCCAGAAAATCTGCTAATATCAAGGGCTCCGGGGTCACCTTGAAGGTTCACCCCCGTATTGCGGACATGCTTTTCAAGGAGGAAAACAATACCATAGAGCAGCTTGAAAAACAGACCGGCAAACGCTTTACGATTATTCCCCGAGAGGCGCATATCGAGGAATATGAGATCATCTGGAACCAGTGACGGATCCTGCCGCCGACCCTGACTTCCATCCCTGTTGTTCCAATCCCTGCAACCACCATCTGCGATTACAACGAACATGGCACGACGTATAACCGGAAGAGCGCCGCGAAAACGACGCAATCCCTTGAAAAAAGGACCAATATTACTGTTTCTTTCCCTCCTGCTGCTGGCGGCTCTGGCCGGCGGCGGCGTCATCCTCTTTGAGGGAGAAAAGCCGGCGATTAGCCTGCAGGAAAAGATCACCCACCTGGGGAACCGGCGGACGATCGCCTTTGGAGTGGAGGATCGGCGCAGCGGTATCCGGGAGGTGACGGTCTCCCTGCTGCAGAAGGGCAGGGCGACGCAACTCTACAAAAAGACCTTTGAACGGCGCGCCTACTTTTCCCGGGCCGGCGAGGAGAAGTTGAGCGACAAGCTTCTCTTTGACGGCAAAAAGGCCGGAGCCGCAGACGGTAAGGCGGAACTGCTCATCACCGCCTGTGATTTTTCCCTGCGGGGGATGCTCCGGGGTAACAGGAGCGAGCTGCGGCTGCCGGTGACCGTGGATACAAAACCACCGAAGATTACCCTGATCCACTCCCAGCGCTATATCCGGCCCGGAGGCAGCGGAGTCGTTGTCTATTCGCTTTCGGAGGAGGCGCCGCACCATGGTGTGCGCATCGACGATGCCCTGTTCCCCGGCTTCCCGCTGGAGCCGGGATCAAAAAAACGGTATGTCGCCTTTATCGCCCTGCCCTGGAATACCAAGGCCGTGGGGAATTCCTGGGTGTTTGCCGAGGATGCGGCCGGCAATAACGGGAAAAGCGGCTTTACAATGAAGATCAAAAAGGTGGCCGACAAAAGGGATCGCATCAACGTCGGCGACTCCTTCCTCAAGCGGAAGATTCCCGAATTCCAGGAACACTACCCGGAGATGAGCGGCAGCCTGCTTGATCAGTATCTCTTCGTCAACAACCGGGTCAGAAAGCAAAACAACGAAACCATCCGGAAAATCTGTTCCCGCTCCGGCAGCGAGCGGCTCTGGGAAAACAGTTTCAGCCGCATGCCCGGCGCGGGCAGGGCCGGGTTTGCCGACCAGCGCACCTATTACTATAAGGGCAAGCCCATCGACCATCAGGTGCACCTGGGCATGGATATCGCCTCCACCGCCCGGGTGGAGATCAAAGCCGCCAACCGCGGCAAGGTGGTCTTTGCCCAATACCTGGGGATCTACGGCAACACCGTGATCCTCGACCATGGTCAGGGAGTCTTCAGTCTTTACTCCCACTTGAGTCGCATCGACGTACGAGAGGGAGATGCGGTGGAGAGCAACACCGTTATCGGCCGCAGCGGCGCCACCGGGATGGCGGGCGGCGATCACCTGCACTTCAGCATACTGATCAACGGTATCTTCGTCTCCCCGGTGGAATGGTGGGATCAGCACTGGATCGATGTTAATATCAACGATGTGCTCTGACCCGGTGTGATGACCGGCAGGCTCGGTTCATTCTTTTCCATGGTGCGGTTCCGTTCCTTTCCCCTGCTGCTCTACAGCTATCTGGCCACCGAGATGCTTGCACCGTTTTTCGCAAGCTTTCTGATTCTCTACTCGGTCTTTTTCCTGGTACGCCTTGTTCCCCTGCTCGATGTGGTCCTTGATCTGGGTATCGGCCTGGGGGATTTCATCCGGCTCGTTGCCTATATCTTTCCCCACATGCTCATGTATATCATCCCCATGGCCGGCATGATGGGCACGATCATCTGTTTTACCCGGCTTACCAACGACCGGGAGATTCTCGCCTTCAAGGCCTGCGGCATCAGCCTCTACCGGATGCTGCCGCCGGTGATCATCATCGCCCTGGCCATATCCGTCCTTGCCGGGCTTTTTTCCATCAGGCTCATCCCCGCCGGTGAAATCGCCATGAAGCAGCTCATGTTCCACCTGGCCAAGAAGAAGATCGACAAGGGGCTGGAAGAGAAAAAGTTCACCGAGGCGCTCGGTGATCTGGTGGTCTATGTCGACCATATCGACAGGGAGACGGAACGCTGGTACGGAGTCCACGTCTCGGACATGCGCGGCCGCGAGCTGCCCATCATCACCATTGCCCAGACCGGTCACATGGTGTCGGACATGGACAACATGCGGGTGGTGATCGTCCTCAATAACGGCAGCCTGCACAGCACCGACGGCACGGACAGCCAGGTGATCCGCTTCAGGAGGTATCGGTTGCAGATTCCCCTCAAGCCGCCCACCATCATCAACGGTACGGATGTGACCTCGCTCAACCATGGGGCCATGACCATGGGCCAGCTTCTCGAAGCCGCCGATCACTACGGCCGTGACAGCCGCCGGGGCCTGGTCTATCTGATGGAGTTCCACACCCGGCTGACCCTGCCGGTGGGCTGTTTCATCCTCAGTCTCCTCGGGGTGCCCTTTGGACTGCAGGCTTCACCGGGCAGACGGGCCATCGGCGTGCCCATGGGGCTGTTTGTCTTTGTCCTCTATTACCTGTTCTACACCACGGGAAAAATGCTCAGCGAGGAAAGGGTGCTGCCGGTGGGGGTCGGCATGTGGATGGTGAATATCATTTTCGCCCTGGCAACGATCTATGTCTTTCGCCGGGTGGTGGCGGAAAAGAGCATCCTGCCGGCCAGGGTTGCGAATCTGTTTTATCTCCTGTGGGAGAGGTATATCCGGCCGCCTGCCCGGGTGGTGCGGGAAAAGGTGTCGGCATTGATCACCCCCGGCAGCAAAAAAGCCGCGACTGCGCCCGTCGGTCCCGGAGCGGCAGCACCCATCCATGCCGACCCCGACACCCATATCTTTCACCTGCCCGGTTGTCGTCATTACAACAATCCCGCCTGCACGCGGCATTTTCGCGATCCGGAGCTTGCCCATGAAGACGGATTCCAGCCCTGTGTTCATTGCCGCCGGAAACTGGCCAAATTCCACGGCAGCGGCCTGTAGGCGGCGGCAGGCCCGGTGATCCGGCTTCTTCCCGGGCCTCCAGTGAAAATGAGGTGCCTGTGATCAACTGCATCACATGGTATCGCCCTGCGGCTCTTCCAGCACCCGCATCTTCTCCACGCTGTAACCGTTTTTTTCCAGAACTTCTTTGAGTTTTTCCTCGCTCACCTCTTCTTCCTCAAAGGTGATAACCGCGGTGTGGTTTTCGAAGTCGGTGACCACATCCACCACGCCTTTCTGTTCATAGAGGGCGGAACTCGCCCCTTCGGCCGAACCGTGTCAGGTAATTTCGGGGACCGTGAACTTGTAGGTGTGCTCCCCGGCCCTCAATGGCGAACCGGTCGGCGGCAGGATCAGTGACAGGATGAAGGCCAGGGTGATTCCGGGAAAGAGTTTGCGCATGATGTTCTCCTTATGTCATTTTCGAAAATGTTTTTCTTATGGCCCGCAGGGCGGTTTCATAATCAGGGTGAATAATGATTCCTGATAGTTTTATATCTATCATGCTGAATTTTATTCATTATATCAAATATCATTACAATTTGGTCACGGATTCGGGAATGGGACTATATCGGCTCAGGCAACAGGGTTGAAGCGGTTGGCAAATATAAAAAAAGAAAGTCGGAAGAGAAAAGAAAAAATCTTGCCTGCATTCGTCACTTTGAGTATTACTTCGCCTACTGAACAGATATTCAGAGCCGCCCGGGCACCACCCCGGAATCCCTTGTGTGAAGCCGGTTGCCGGTGGGTCCCAACCTGATGCGGATCTCTCCTTTTGATGGAAAAAGAAGGTATGGAAGAAAAGAAATCGGTCTGGATGTCAGGCAACGAGGCCATTGCCCGGGCAGCCTGGGAAGCGGGGGTACAGGTGGCCTCCGGATACCCGGGAACACCCTCCACGGAAATTATGGCCAATCTCACCGGCTACGACGATGTCTATACCGAGTGGGCGCCCAATGAAAAGGTGGGGCTGGAGGTGGCGGTGGGCGCCTCCTTTGCCGGTGTCCGGGCCTTTGCCACCATGAAGCATGTGGGGCTGAACGTGGCCGCTGATCCGCTTTTCACCGCTGCCTATACCGGGGGCCGCGGCGGGCTTGTGGTGCTCACCGCCGACGATCCCCAGATGCACAGTTCCCAAAACGAACAGGATAACCGCAACTACGCCTTTGCCGCCAAGCTGCCCATGCTTGAGCCCTCGGAACCGGCCGAGGCGCACCGGATGCTGCAGCGGGCCTTTGATCTCAGCGAGGAATTCGACCTGCCCGTGCTTTTCAGGATCACCACCCGCATTGCCCACGTCAAGGGTGTGGTCCGGGTGGGGGATCGCCGGCAGCCCGCGGCTGCCTCCATCGAGAAGATGCCGGCCAAGTTCGTGATGCTGCCGGGGAATGCCCGCCTGCGGCGTGCGGATCTGGAAAAACGGTTTGCCGGTCTGCGGCGGCTTGCCGAAACCCTGGAGGAAAACCAGGTGGAAGAGGGCGATACCCGTCGGGGATTCATCACCGCCGGAGTTGCCTACAACTATGTGAAGGAGGCCTTCCCCGAAGCCGCGGTGCTCAAACTCGGCATGGTCTGGCCCCTGCCTGAAAAAAAGATCCGCGATTTCGCCGCCCGGGTCGACGAGCTGATCGTCGTCGAGGAACTGGATCCCTTTCTCGAAACCCACATCAGGGCCATGGGCATTGAATGCCGCGGCAAGGAGATGATCCCGGACCAGGGAGAGCTCAACTCCTTTTTGCTGAAAAAAGCGCTGGGCGAGCTGCCGGCAGTGGAGATATTCGAGTCCCCGGAGCTGCCCATGCGGCCCCCCAATATGTGTGCCGGCTGTCCCCACCGCGGCATCTTCCACGGTCTTTCCAGGATGAAGAACGTCTTTGTCTCCGGGGACATCGGCTGCTATACCCTGGGTTTTTTGCCGCCGCTTTCGGCCATGGATTCCTGCGTCTGCATGGGAGCCTCCATCACCGTGGCCCACGGCATGGCCAAGGCGCTGGGGCCGGAGGGCGAGGGCAGGCTGGTGGCGGTGCTTGGCGACTCCACCTTTGTCCACTCCGGAATCACCGGACTGATCAACACCGTCTACAACGACTCCTACGCCACGGTGATTATTCTGGATAACAGAACCACGGCCATGACCGGGCACCAGCAGAATCCCCTCACCGGCAAAAACATCCGCGGTGAGGCTGCTTCCCGCATCGATCTCGAGGCCCTGTGCCGGGCCGTCGGCGTCCGGCGGGTGATAACCGTCAATCCCCACGAGGTTAATGCTGTCCGCCGGGTGCTCAAGGAGGAAATCGCCCGACCCGAGGTGTCGGTGATCATCAGCAAGGCTCCCTGTGTGCTGCTGCCGGAGATGAAAAACAATCCCCAGCCGCCCTATGTCACCGTAACCGAAAAGTGCAACGGTTGCCGTGCCTGCGTGGGGCTGGGCTGTCCGGCCATCAGCTGGACATCGCTCACCCCGGAGGAGGCGACGGAGATGGGATATCCCGGGAAACAGAAAGGCTATGCCGTCATCACCCGGGTACAGTGTAACGGCTGCGGCCAGTGTGCCGAGCTCTGCAAGTTCGAGGCAATTGTCCGGCAGGAGGAGAAGCGATGAAAGAGGCGGGATCCATACTCTTTACCGGAGTCGGTGGGCAGGGTATTCTGCTGGCCAGTGAACTGACCGCCCATGCCCAGCTGGCCGCCGGCTATGATGTCAAGAAGAGCGAGGTGCACGGCATGGCCCAGCGGGGCGGTTCCGTGGAGGCCCATCTGCGCTATGGCCGGCGTATCTATTCCCCGCTCATCGAACCGGGAGGCGCCGATATCCAGGTGGCCTTCGAGGTGATGGAGGCGGGGAGGTATCTGCCCTATCTCCACCGGGACAGCGCCGTGGTGGTGAATCTGCAACGGATCAATCCGCCGGCCGTGGCCCTTGGCATGACCACCTATCCCCAGGGAATTCTCGAGGAGCTGGAGGGAAGGGGTATCAACGTGGTGGCCCTGGATGCCTTTGGAATCGCCCGTGATCTCGGCGAGGTGCGCACCGCCAACGTGGTGATGGTGGGAGCCATGTCCAACTTTCTTGCCGCGGATCCCGACATCTTCCTGGAGGTGATCGACACCAGGGTGAAGAGGGGATTTCGGGCGGTCAACAGGGAGGCGTTTGCCGCCGGCCGGGCCCAGGTCAAATGAGCGCCGGCAGCGGGCCGGCGACCGTTTTTCGAAAATCGAGTGTAACGAGAGGAAGTGGCGATGATTGATGTTGATGAAATGGAGAGGCTGCCGCGGGCCGGGCTGGAGGCCGTTCAGCTTAGGCGGCTCCGGAAACTGGTGGCTGGAGTCTATGAACGGGTTGCCCCCTACCGGGCCAAGATGGATGAGGCAGGAGTGAAACCGGAAGACATCCGGTCCCTGACTGATCTGCAGAAACTGCCTTTTACCACCAAGGACGACCTGCGCGACAACTACCCCTTTGGTCTTTTCACCGTGCCCATGGATGAGGTGGTGCGGGTGCACGCCTCCTCGGGAACCACCGGCAAGCCGACGGTGGTCGGCTATACCGCCGCTGATATCTCGATGTGGGCCGATATCATGGCCCGCTGTCTTGCCATGGCCGGGGTAAAAAAAGGTGACATGGTTCACAATGCCTACGGCTATGGCCTCTTCACCGGCGGTCTCGGCGCCCATTACGGCGCCGAGCGCCTGGGAGCCACGGTGATTCCGGTATCCGGCGGAAATTCCAAACGACAGATCACCATCATGCGGGATTTCGGCTCCACCGTACTCCTGGCCACCCCTTCGTACGCCCTCAACCTTGCCGATACCATGGCCGATATGGGGGTCTCTCCCGATGAGCTGAAATTGCGGGTGGGTATCCACGGCGCCGAACCCTGGAGCGAAAATATGCGCCAGGAGGTGGAGCGCAAACTCGGTATCCGTGCCGTCGACATCTACGGTCTTTCCGAGGTGATCGGCCCCGGCGTCTCCATGGAGTGCCTGGAGACCGACCATGGTATGCATGTGCTGGAGGATCACTTTTTGCCGGAGATCGTCGATCCGGAGACCTTCGAGCCGCTGCCCCCGGGTGAAAAGGGGGAACTGGTTTTCACCACCCTCACCAAGGAAGCCTTCCCCATCATCCGCTATCGGACCAAGGATATCTCCCGGTTGATCACCGAAACCTGTTCCTGCGGTCGTACCCTGGTACGCATGGAAAAGGTCACCGGCCGCACCGACGACATGCTGATCATCCGCGGGGTCAATGTCTTCCCCTCCCAGGTGGAACATGTGCTCATGGGAATCGAGGGCGTGGAGCCCCATTACCGGATCGAGGTCAACCGCGAGGGCAATCTGGATACCATGGACGTGCAGGTGGAGGTCTCGGCCGGACTCATGGAACAACCGGAGGAGGAACGCCAGGCGCTGACCGGGAAGATCCGCAGTGAGATCAAGGATTTGCTGGGCGTCACCTGCGGGGTGGAACTGGTGGCTCCGAAAACCATTAAACGCAGCGAAGGCAAGGCCCAGCGGGTTATCGATAATCGCCGCCTCTAGGCGTATCCGGCCGTGATTCCGTCGCCGGGGAGGATTGTCGGAAAACCGGTTGGCCGGAGGGAGAGATATATTCGTGACTGTTGAACAACTCGCCGTTTTTCTGGAAAATAAATCGGGTCGGCTGGCAGAGGTCAGCCGCATTCTCGCCGAACACGATATCAACATCAGGGCGCTTTCCGTGGCCGATACCATCGATTTCGGCATCCTGCGGATCATCGTCAACAAGGTGGAGACCACCCGCGAGATCCTCAGGAAACACGGTTTCACCGTGGGCAAGGTCAGGGTGGCGGCGGTGGAGGTGGAGGACCGCCCCGGGGGACTGGCCTCCGTCCTTGAGGTGATCCGGCAGGCCGGGATCAATGTCGAGTATATGTATGCCTTTGTCCACAGAAACGGCTCCAGGGCCACCCTCATCTTTCGTTTCGACGACATGGACCGGGCGGTGGAGGTGCTGGAGCAGGCGGGGATCACCTTGGCGGGCGTCGATCAGGCGTGAAGAGACATGGATATGTGCGGGGGAATGACGGTGTTTTTGCCGTTTTTCCTTCGGTTTTCAACCAAATACAAGGAGGTAACATGAAACAGGCAATGGGAAAAGTTGTGCTGGCAGTGGCGGCCCTGGCGCTGATGACCGTGGCCCAGGCAAGTGCCGGAACCATCAAGATCGGGGCCATCCTGGCGGAAACCGGGCCGGCCGGTTTCCTCGGCAAACCCGAGGTCAAGACCCTGCAGATGCTCACCGAGCAGATCAACGCCGCCGGCGGCATTGCCGGTAACAAGGTGGAAATGATCATCAAGGATTCGGGCGGCGCCAAGGAAAAGGCGGTCTCTTTCGCCAAGCAGCTCATCGAGGAGGAAAAGGTCTTCGCCATTCTCGGACCCACCCGCAGTGGTTCCACCATGGCCATCAAGAATATCTGCGAGCAGGCAAAAACCATTCTGATCTCCTGCGCCTCGACCAAGAAGATCGTTGATCCGGTTGCCAAGTATGTCTTCAAGACTCCCCAGAACGACAGCCTGGCGGTGCGCAAGATCTTCGAAGAGATGCAGAAGCAGAAGATCGACAAGATCGCCGTGGTGGTCGGCGGCACCGGTTTCGGCAAGATGGGCAAGATGTTCATGAACAAGCTGGCCCCCGAGTACAAGATCACCATTCTGGCCAACGAGGTCTATTCGCCCAAGGCCACCGACCTTTCTGCCCTGGTCACCAAACTCATGGCCAATAAGGAGATCCAGGCCGTGGTCAACTGGTCCATCGTTCCGGCCCAGACGATCCTGGCCAAGAATATGCGTCAGGCGGGTTGGGATGCCAAGCTGTTCCAGAGCCATGGTTTCGGCAACATCAAGTATGTGGAGGCCGGCGGCAAGGCAATGGAGGGAATCATCTTTCCGGCCGGTCGGCTGCTGATCGCCGATACCCTGCCGGATAATCATCCCCAGAAAAAGGTGCTGACCAGCTACAAGAAGGCCTACGAGGAGAAGTACAAGGAGCCGGTGAGCACCTTCGGCGGCCATGCCTACGATGCCTTCATGATCCTCAAGACCGCCGTTGAAAAGGCGGGGGGGCCGGACAAGGAAAAGGTGCGGGCGGCCATCGAGACCCTGACCTTTGCCGGCACCGGCGGCGTCTTCAAGTTCTCGCCCGAGGACCACAGCGGTCTGAGCATCGATGCCTTTGAGATGATGACGGTCAAGGACGGTAAATTCGTCAAATACCAGTGATCCGTCAACCATCGGCAACCGGGCGGATGAAACAGATGGTTCATCCGCCTTTTTTATGATCCATCCATGACCATTGATCTTTTTTTCCAGTATCTGCTGGCCGGTATCTCCTACGGGATTATTTACGGTATTGTCGCCGTCGGCTTCAACATAATCTACAACACCACCGGCATCATCAACTTCGCCCAGGGCGAATTCGTCATGCTCGGCGGCATGATCGCCGTCTCCCTGACCGCGGTCCTGCCCCTGCCCCTGGCTGTCGCCGGCGCCGTACTCATCACCATGGTCATCGGCGCGCTCATGGAGATTATCTTTATCCGCTGGCTGGACAATCCCTCGGTGTTGCGGATGATCATCATCACCATCGGGCTCTCCATTCTCACCCGCGAGGCCGCCCTCCACATCTGGGGGGAGAATATCCGTTCACTGCCCTATTTTTACGGCGACGAACTGACCACCATCGAGATCGGTTCCGTGCGGGTGCCGCCGCAGATCCTCTGGGTCATCGGCATCTGCTCGGTCATGGTGGCCGGTCTGAGTCTTTTTTTCAAGATAACTCCCCTGGGACGCGAGATGCGGGCCTGTGCCGCCAACCGCACCGCCGCCACCCTCTGCGGCATCAACGCCCGCAACATGGTCACCTTCTCCTTCATGCTCAGTGCCGGTATCGGCGCTCTGGCCGGCTGCGTGATGTCTCCCATCACCTATACCCAGTACGATATCGGCACCGGCCTGGCCATCAAGGGATTCACCGTTGCCATTCTCGGCGGCCTGGGAAACTCCCTGGCCGCGGTGGCGGCGGGATTGCTGCTCGGAGTGATCGAGGCCTTCAGCATCACCGTGGTTCCCCTGGCCTTTCAGGATGCCATCGCCATCACCATTCTGCTTATTATTCTCTTTCTCCGGCCCCACGGAATATTCGGTTCCAGTGAAGCCGCGGGGCTCAAGGAGTTCTGATGAAGGCGCGCAGAAACGGTTCCATCGCTCTTCTCGTCGTCCTGGTGGTTGCCATCCAGCTGCTCACCGGGCTGACCGGCACCCGGTTCTACCTCACCCAGCTCACCATGTCCGCCTACTATGCCCTGGTGATCATCGGCTTGTCGGTGGTCATGGGCTATGCCGGCCAGATATCTCTGGGACATGCCGGATTTTTCGCCATCGGCGGTTACCTGTCAGCGGCGCTCACCACCCGTAACCTCATCCCCTTCAGGGAGTTGGGCATCATCGGCATGCTGGACAAGATGGGGCTGCTCGCCAACGGACAGGATATGTACGGAGAGCAGCTTCTCACGGTGCAGCCCTGGGCCGCCTGTCTCCTTGCCCTGGCGCTCACCGTGCTCATCGCCTTCTTCATCGGTATCCCGGTGCTCAAGCTCAAGGGCCATTACCTGGCCATGGCCACCCTGGGATTCGGCACCATCATCCACCGCATCGTGCTGGCCACTCCCTATTTCGGCGAGGCGGACGGCATTTCCGACGTCCCCGGCTTCGTCCTGCTGCCGGCCATGGCCGGAATCGGCCCACTCACGGTGAGTGGGGATTTCAGCGCCCGGGTCGCCAACTACTATATCGCCTGTTTTGTTCTGGTGGTCGGCATGGTGCTGCTGCTTAACCTTATTGATTCCCGCACCGGCCGCGCCCTGCGGGCGATCCACGGTTCCGAGGAGGCGGCCGCGGCCATGGGCGTGGACACCTCCCGGGCAAAGCTGTATGTCTTTGTCCTCAGCGCCGTGTATGCCGCCCTGGCCGGGGTGCTTCTCGTCCATTACAACGGCAGCATCGGCCCGGGGGAAGCCTCGGTGATGAAGTCGGTGCGCTATGTGGCCCTGGTGGCGGTGGGCGGCATGGCCAATCTCTGGGGGGCCCTGACCATGGGGATCGTGCTCACCTTTCTGTCCATGCGCGGCGTTTTCGGTTCGTATGACGATGCGGTGTTCGGCTTGATTCTTATTGGCATTATGCTCTTTGCGCCGGAGGGGATTTTGGGCATTCGGTTGAAATCGCTCGTCAGTCGTTTCCGCGACAGCAGCGGAGCGGAGGAGTAGAAACAAATGCTTGAGCTCAAGCGGGTCAACAGATACTTCGGCGGCTTGCACGCGGTCAGCGATGTGAGCTTCCGGGTTGCCGCCGGTTCCATCAAGGCGGTTATCGGCCCCAACGGCGCCGGCAAAACAACCCTTTTCAACCTCATCGCCGGAACCCTGCCGCTTTCATCGGGCGTCATTTCCTTCCGGGGAGAGGAGATCCAGGGGTTGAAACCGCACCAGGTGGCGGCCCGGGGCATGTCACGGACCTTTCAGAACATCAAGCTGTTTCATGGCATGACCGCCCTGGAGAATGTTATGCTGGGTCGCCATGTGAGGAGCCGGGCCGGATTTTGGGCCGGTATGCTGCATCTACCCGCCACCTGGAGCGAGGAGCGGGAGATCAGGAACCGGTCAATGGAGCTGCTGGAGCTGCTGGAGATCGCCGACTACGCCGATGTCGAGGCCACCAGCCTGGCCTTCGGACAGCAGCGGGCCGTGGAAATGGCCCGGGCCCTGGCCACGGAACCTAAACTGCTGCTGCTGGATGAACCGGCGGCGGGTCTCAACATCTATGAAACCGGGGAGGTGGGCCGGCTGATCAGCCGTATCCGGGAGATGGGAATCACCATTCTGCTGGTGGAGCATGACATGTCGCTGGTCATGGATATCTCCGATGAGATCGTCGTGCTCAGTTTCGGGGAAAAGATCGCCGAGGACACTCCGAGGGCGATCCAGCAAAACAGCGAGGTCATCAGGGTGTATCTCGGTGAGGAGTAAAGGCGGCGGACTTAAGCCGGATGGGAAAATATGCTGAAGATCAGAAATCTTGATTCCGGATACGGCAAGCTGCGGGTGCTCAAGCGGCTTTCCCTGCATGTCGATGCCGGCGAGATCGTCACCATCATCGGGGCAAACGGAGCGGGCAAGACCACGCTTCTCGGCACCATTGCCGGATTGTTGCGGCCCATGGTGGGTGAAATCAGGTTCCACGACCTGGACCTGGGCAGGCTGCCGGCGCAGAAAATCGTCAGCCACGGTATCTCGCTGGTGCCCGAGGGCAGGCAGGTATTCGCCACCATGAGTGTGGAGGAAAATCTCATCCTCGGCGGCTATGTGCTGCAGAAGAGGAAGGGCAAGCCGGCACTGCTGCGTGAACTGCAACATCAGTATGAGCTTTTTCCCGTGCTCCGCGAGCGCAAGGATCAGCTGGCGGGCACCCTGTCCGGCGGAGAACAGCAAATGCTGGCCATGGGCCGGGCCCTGATGGCGGCGCCGCGCCTTATCATGATGGATGAGCCCTCCACCGGCCTGGCGCCGCTCATTGTCAAGGATATCTTCACGATTATTGTGCGGCTGCGTGACGAGGGCAACACCGTGTTGCTGGTGGAACAGAATGCCAGGGCGGCCCTGGCCATTGCCGACCGCGGCTATGTGCTGGAAACCGGGAAGATCATTCTTCAGGGACCGGCCGAGGATCTGCTGGCAAACCGCGACGTGCAACGTGCCTATCTGGGGCGGGAAAAAATTCAATGAGCGTTGGGAAAAGGACCTTCACCCAGGGAGAGATATGATGTGGGAACAGGAAAAAGAGTGTATGGCCAGGGAGGATTTGGAGCAGCTGCAGCTTGAACGGTTGCAGTCGACCCTCTACCGGGTGGGCACCCACGTGCCCTTTTACAGCAAAAAGTTTGCCCAACTGCGTATCAACTACGACGATATCCGCAGTCTCGACGATATCCGCCGCCTGCCTCTGACCTGCAAGGAGGATTTGCGCAACAACTATCCGTA
>Ga0256914_1002698_pt1 | contig 14627 bp, 9 predicted proteins | sample HulkmetaG_FD_191571 | JGI IMG/M metagenome (GOLD analysis project Ga0256914, IMG submission 191571) | Hydrothermal chimney microbial communities from Main Endeavour vent field at the Juan de Fuca Ridge, Pacific Ocean - Hulk | ecosystem: Environmental > Aquatic > Marine > Hydrothermal vents ... | reverse complement strand
GTAAAACCATGCCGGATCCTTTTCAACCCAAAGGAGAAAGCACGAAATTGCCCGATCCCCAATTCTCACCCCTAGATTCCCTCGGTCCCACCTGGGCCGAGATTGACCTGGATGCCATTGCCTTCAACGCTGCAGGTTTGCGGGCGCGGGCCGGGGGTGTGGAGCTGATGGTCGCCGTCAAGGCCAACGCCTACGGGCATGGAGCCGTGCCGGTAGCGCAGGCTGCCCTGGAAGGTGGGGCCACCCGCTTGGCCGTCCATCGCACCCTGGAGGGTGTTCAGCTGCGCCGGGCGGGCATCACCGCTCCTGTCCTCATCATGGGCTACACCTTGCCTGCCGAATCGGCAACCGTTGTGCAATGGAACCTGACGCCTACCGTCAACAGCCGCCCCCAGGCAGAAGCCCTCTCGGCAGCGGCAACGACCCAGGGCCGGACACTGCCCGTCCACGTCAAGGTGGATACCGGCATGGGACGCTACGGTCTTTTGCCCGATGAGGTCGTAGACTTTGTGCGATTCCTCAGCACGCTGCCGGGCCTGGTCTTGGAGGGCCTTTACACCCACCACGCCGTGGCCGATCTGGCCGACAAAACCTTCACCCGTCATCAATTCCGTCTCTTCATGGACACGGTCCGGAGGTTAGAAGAGGCGGGGTTTGTCTTTCCCCTCAAACATGTGGCCAACAGCGCAACCACCCTGGACCTGCCGGAGATGGCCCTGGACATGGTGCGCTGTGGCATTGCCCTCTACGGCTTGCGCCCTTCCGATGAAGTGGAACCGGCGATCCCTTTGCGCCCGGCCCTGACTCTCAAAAGCCGGGTAGCCCGTGTGCGCACCCTGCCCGCCGGGGCCAGCATCAGCTACGGACGCACCTATATCACCAAACGGCCGACGCGGGTAGCCCTGGTCCCCGTAGGCTATGGCGACGGTTACCACCGCATCCTCTCCAACCGCGGTGCAGTCCTGATCCGGGGGCAGCGCGCCCCCATCGTCGGGCGGGTGTGTATGGATCAATTCGTCGTGGACGTGAGCCACATCCCCGGCGTGCAGCTCCACGACGAGGTCGTGCTGATCGGGCGGCAGGGGAAGGGCCATATCCCGGCGGAAGAGGTGGCCCGCTGGGCCGAAACGATCAACTATGAGATTACCACCTCCCTGTTGCCCCGTGTCACAAGGCTCTTTCTGCGCGGTGGACGGGTGATCGGGGTATCCCCTTTGGAGACGGCTCCCCGTCTCATGGAGGTTCCGGACGTGGGAACCAAGCGATCTACTCCAACCGGCGGCTGACCATCCGTGCGGCGATGGTCCCCATCACCAGACTCAGGCCCGCCAACGCCAGGGCGTGGGGCCACAACTCCGTTATCCCCGCCCCCTTGAGCATGATGCCTCGGATGATGACCAGATAGTGGCGCAGCGGGGCCAGGTTGGAGACGGCCCGCAGCAGGGGGGGCATGTTCTCCGCCGGGACGATAAAGCCGGAAAGGGTAATCTCTACCATCGCCAGGATAAAGACAAAGAGGATGGCCTGCTGCTGGGTGCGCGAAACGGCAGAGATGACCAGTCCCCAGCTGACGACGGTAATGACAAAGAGTAGCGTCAAGGCGGTCAGCAGCGCCAGGGAGCCGTGCATCGGCACGTGAAAGACGACCAGGCTGATGACCCACATGATGCCGAAATTCACCCCGCCGATGACCATGGCCGGCAGCCCCTTGCCCAACGTCAACTCGCTCTGACGCAGGGGCGTGACCATCAACTGTTCCAGCGTCCCCAGTTCGCGTTCCCGCGCCAGCCCCAGGGCGGCCACGGCCAGCGTCACCTGGTAGATGATAAAGCCCAGCTGGGCCGGCAGGGAATAATCCCGAAAGTCCAGCGTGGGGTTGAAACGGATGTCGGTCCGAAAGTCCACGAATTCGGGCACGACCAGACCGTATCCGGCGATCAGATCGGCGGAAAAGCGGTTGACCACCTCCACCACGCTGGCCATGCTGAGCGATGCGCCCACCGAGCTGGACCCGTCGGCGATGACCTGCACGTGCTGGGGGAAACGCCCCCCGTCCAGCCCGGCGGCGAACCCGGCGGGGATAATGACGGCCAGGCGGATGACGCCTTGATCCAGCATCTCGGCCATTTCGTCGGTGTCGCGCAAATAGTATTTGATGCGCAACGTCTCCGAATTGTCCAGGGCCACGATGAGCCGCCGACTCAACGCGCTGCGGTCCAGGTCCAGGACGGCGGTGGGCTGCTCGTTGACGCCGCGGGCGATGGCCTGGGCCATCAGGACCAGTTGCAGGGCCGGGGCCAGGAGGATAAAGGTCAGCAACACCCAATCCCGCCGGAACTGGATCAGTTCTTTGATGATGAGCGTGCCAACCCTGGAGAACATACCCGATTCCTCAACGACCCTCGCACCCTCCCGCAGGTTGCGGACCCGTGGGAGATCTTTGCCACTCAGCCCACCTTTTTCCTGAACAGCCGCATTCCGATCAACAACGCCCCCAGCCCCATGCCCAACAGGGCCAGCGTCTGGCGCAGCAGGTAGCGCACCCCCAGGCCCTTCAAAAAGACGGTGCGGCTGATCTCCACAAAATGGGTGCTGGGCAGCAGATAGGAGGTCAGGATGGAGCGCAGCGATTCGGTGCTGACCGGCATGACCAATCCGGCCAAAAAGAAACTGGGCACGAGAAAGGCCAACAGGACGATGAACATGGCCGTCTGCTGGCTGGCGACGAAATTGGCAATGACGACCGCCGCCCCCATGCAGGCCAAATAGTACACGGCGGTCAGGAAAAGGTAAAGGGGCAGGCTGCCCCGGAAGGGAACGCGGAACCAGAGGACGGCCACCGCCCAGGCCAAGAGTGCGCTCACCAACCCGGCGGCGATGTAGGCCAGCAGTTTACCGCCGATATACTCCGGCCCCGTGACCGGCGTGACGGCCAACCCCTCGAACGTCCCCGCTTCCCTTTCCCGCGTCAGGGCCAGGGTGAAAGCCAGGGTGGGCATCAGCAGGACGATGGCCATCAGCCCGGAGACCATGCTCAGCAGCGATTCCAGTCCGGCGTTGTACCACGCCTTGCTGCGGACCTCCACCGGCTGGACGCCCGCCTGTGGCGAATCCGCGCCGCTGCCGGCCACAAAAACGCCCGATCTGGCTCCGATGGAGCTGATCACCTGCCCGCCGGAAACCGGGTCGGTCCCATCCACGACGGCCTGCACCTGGGCCGGTCGGCCGCCGTGGATGGTATCGGCAAAGCCGGGTGGGATGATCAAGGCGGCGTGGATTTCGCCCGCTTTGAGGAGGGGCACGATTTCGTCATGGGTGCGCAGGCTGTGGGTCAGCACCAACTCCCCGTCGCCGGTCAAGGTGGCGACGTAGCGGCGGGAAAGGGGGGTACGGTCCAGGTCCAGGACGGCCAATCTCAGGTGGCTGACCTCAAAGGAAAAGATGTAGGAAAGCAGGATCAGGAGAAAAGAGGGTGAAATCGTGACCAGGAACAGGTTGCGGGGATCGCGCCGGATGTGGAGGATCTCTTTGCGGACGATGGCGAACAGGCGGTGCAGGGACATGGTCAGGTGAGAGCGGCCTGCTCCCGCACTTGCCGGACGGCGTCCATGTAGCGGCGCACCCGCTCCACATCTACCGGGTTTTCGGCCACGCCGTCTACTTTGATGCTGCTGCCCACGATGGCGCCATCGGCGTACTGCAAAAAGGCGGCGATGTTTTCCGCATTGGTCCCGCTGCCCATCAGGATCGGGCGGCGGGCCGCCTCTTTGGCCGCCCGCACCTTGTCCAGCGGCGGTGCGGCGCCCGTCATCCGCCCGGAGACGATGAGGGCGTCGGCCCGGTAGAACTCGGTCCATTCAATGTGGGTTTCCAGGTCCAGGCCGGGGAAGGGCACGGAATGCTTTTTGTCCACATCGGCAAAGAGTTTCAGGTGCTCCGCGCCCAGCTCCTTGCGGCGACGCAGCAGGTCGGCGGCGTACCCTCGCCCCCAATCCCCCGTATCCCACAGCCGCGCCCCGGTGAGGATGCAGACGCGGATAAAATCCAGCCCGGCGGCAATGGCGATGGCCAATTCGGCCCGCCAACCGTTGTGGATGACGTTGACGCCCACCGGCATCGGGGCGACCATCTTTTTGATCTCGTAGGCAACGACGGCCTGGGCCGTGACCGCCTCCGGTTGCACGTCCTCACCCACATAAAAGGGCAGATCCCACATGTTCTCAACGATAAGGCCGTCCACCCCTCCTTCCACCAACGCCTCGGCGTCGCGCCGCGCCCGGTCCAGGATGGTGTCCATCCCGTAGCCGTGATAGCCCGGCGAACCGGGCAAAGGCCAGAGATGCACCATGCCGATAATCGGCTTTTCCTGCCCGAACATTTCGGCCAAAGAGCCGAGTTGCAAACCGTCCAGACGTTCTTTCCAGGCTACGCCCACCATGGTCGTCCCTCCTCTTTTGGCTCGGTGGATAGAGCCGTTACATAGTCAATGGCTTGTTGGATCGCGTCGGCGCAATCGCAGTGCCCTCGTTGGTGGTGATGCCCCTGCAGTAGGTCCAGCACCTCCCGCGCCTTGGGGAACACGGTCGCGGCCCCGACCTGGGCGGTGGACATGGCCCCCAGGGCGTTGCCCAGGACCGCCGCACCGGACAGGTCCAGGCCGCCCAGCAGCCCGGCGATGAACCCGGCGGCGAAGCTATCCCCCGCGCCGGTGCTGTCGCGGGCCTGGATGCGGAAACCGGGGATGCGCTCCAGGCGACCGTCCTCGGCGATCAGGCAACCCTTCCGGCCCAGTTTGAGGGCGACGGTCCGCACACCCGCTTCCAGCAAGGCCCGGACGCAATCCTCCGGGGTGTGATGGCCGGAAAGGTCCCGCGCCTCCGGCAGGTTGGGCAGCAGGATGTCCACCGTGGGCAGGAGGGCGCGCATGGCGTCCCGCGCTTCCCGGGAGATGGTCATGCCGGGGTCCAGGGTGACGGTCAGGCCGTAGCGACAGGCCATCTCCAGGGCGAGAAAAGCCGCGCTGCGCTGCGGCTCGCTCAGGAGGGCGTAACCCGAAAGGTGGAAGAAGCGCGATTGGCGGATATAATCGGCTTTGATCTGGTCGGCTTGGGTCAAAACGTTGGCCCCTCGGTAGCCCAGGATGGTGCGCTCGCCGTCGGGTGTGACCACGATGTACATCATGCCGGTCATGGCCGCCGGATCGCGTTGGAGGCCCCCTGGGTCCACCCCGGCGTCCTCCAGGCAGCTCAACGCCTTCAAGGCCCAGGAATCGGGGCCGACGCGGGCAATAAGGCCCACGCGCAGGCCCATGCGGGCCAGGGCGATGGCCGTGTTGGCCGCCGAGCCGCCGCAGTGGATCTCGGTCGAAGTTGCCAAGGCGTCCTGCCCTTTGGCCGGATATTGGGGAAAATGGGCGATAATGTCTACATTGACATCTCCGAGCGCGATTACGTCGAGCATGGTTGGGGATTATACCACACTTTGGGTGGGAACTCCATTTTCCGTCTCGGCGGCGGGTGTCCGTCGTTCATCGGGCAAGGCTCACCCCACCAGCAGCTGCGTCACCCTTTTCAAATCCCCTTCTTTGCCCCTCCGCCGGGCGGCGGAGGCGATCTCCGGCGGTAGATCGGCCGCAAGATCGGCCAAGATCCGCGCCGCATCCTCCCGCGTCCGCTCTTCGGTAGCCGGGTGCTCCAGGGCGAACGCCAGGACCTCTATGGCCTTTTCCTTGTCCTTTTCCGCCAGGAGCTGCGCCGCCTCAACCAGCACCTCCGTAATCATCACGTGGGAATGGATCTGCCGGGCGATCTCCAATGCTTCCCGGAAGCATTGCTCCGCCTCCCAAAGATTCCCCTCGGCCCGTGCAACTCCTCCCAACGTGTTCAGGGCTAAAGCGATCCCCCAACGGTCGTGCATCTTTCGGCGCAGAACCAGGCTTTCTTCCAGAACCTGCCGCGCCTTTTCATAGTCTCCCCGTCGGTAGGCCAGGTCCCCCAGGTTGCCCAGGGTGAGGGCCACCCCCCATTGGTCCTTGATCTCCCGGAAGAGGTCCAAGCTCTCCCGATAGAACCGTTCGGCTTCCTCGTAAGCGTTCTGGAGATGGGCCGCAATGGCCAGGTTTTGGACCGCCCGTGCCAACCCGCGACGATGACCTATTTCCCGGCAAAGGGATGCGCTCTGTTTGCTAAGCCGTTGGCTCTTTTCATAGTTGCCCGCCTTGCATTCCGCACTGGCCAGGTTGCTAAGCTCAACCGCCATGCGCACCCGGTCGTTCAGGGAGCGGGCGATATCCAGGCTTTCCCGAAAGAATTTTCTTTCCGCGACACGGTCGCCGCGCATACCGGCCAAGATGCCCAGGCTGTTCAGGGCCAAAGCCACCGCCGACCATTCTCCCAGGCGGCGGGCCAGGGCCATTCCTTCCTCCAAGAGGGCACGTCCCCTTTGGGGGTCTCCCAAATAGCGGGAGAAGCTGGCCAAGTAGATCAGAAGACGGGCCAAGAGGCGGCGGGCCTGCTCATCTCCCCTTTCGGCCGACTTTCGTACCGGGACGAGGGCATCCCGGATCGCCTTTTCCCCTTCTTGGAACCAGCCCCGAAACTCGTAGAACAAAAAGAGCGGCCCCAGGGCCTGGCTCAACACCTTCACATCCCCTTCTTGGACGGCCCATTGCCAGGCGAGCCGTACATTCTCTACCTCGTTGCCGACCTCTTCCAATATCTCCGGCGGAGTCGCCCCTTGCAGGCCGAATTCGCGTTCCTCTAAGAAAGCGGCGTAAAATTCGCAGTGCCGCCGTCGGATCTCCCGGACTTCTCCCGCCTGTTCCAGCTTCTCCTGGGCATATTGGCGCAGCAGTTCAGGCATCTCATACCGCTCCGCCGCGGTGCGGCGCAGCAGGGATTTGGCGATCAAGGCCGATAGGAGGGCGGCGGAAGCACCGGCGATCTGTTCGGCTGCTTCCTGCCGAAACCCACCCCGAAAGACGGCCAGCCGCCGGAACACTTTTTGCTCCGCGGGGGAAAGCAGGTTCCAGGAGTAATCAAAGGCGGCCCGCATACTACGGTGGCGGGATGGTACATCCTGCAAAGGGGAGCGTAGGAAATCCAGGTTGCGGGCGATCTCCCGGGCAATGACCCGGCAGGGGAATTGATGCACCCACGCCGCGGCCAGCTCAATGCCCAACGGCATTCCCTCCACCGAACGGCAGATGGATATGATATGCGGCAAGTTCCTTTCCGGGGAAAAGCGGGGGGCTGCCTGCCGGGCCGTTTGGATAAAGAGCTGCACCGCCGACCAGTGAGGCCCCAAAGCGTCGGAGGGGGGCAGGGGATGTTCCTCCGAAACGTCGGGATAGCGCAGGCCGCCGACGGCAAAAGGCCACTCCCACCGCAGGCGAAGCCGTTCCCGTGAGGTGACGAGGAGTTTGACATCGGGAGCCTGTTCCAGGATGTCCACCAACAGGTCGTGCCCCGGACACAGGTGCTCGAAACCATCCAGGATCAGCAAAAGTTCCTTATCCTGCAAATAGTCCAGGAGCTGCGTCTCCAGCTTTGCCGAACCGTGGGAGAAAACGTCCAGGGCTTGCAAGATGGCAGAGGGAAGCAGTTCGGGGGAGGGCAAAGATGCCAAAGGCACAAAGTAGATGCCGTGGAGGAATCGGTGCTTGTTCTGCTCGGCTGCTTGCAGGGCCAAACGGCTCTTGCCGATGCCGCCCGGACCGAGGAGGGTGATCAAACGGTAATGGGGATCACGCAGGAGGCGGCCCAGCTCGGTCAATTCTTCCTCCCGCCCGACAAAGGGCGCAGGTTGGGAGGGGAGGGGGCGGCGGCGCATCTGCCGGGCGGTTAGGATGCGCTCGCGGAGCCGCTGTGTCTCGGTTGCCGGTTCTATGCCGAACTCACGTCGCAGGGTACGGCGGCAGGTCTCATACTGGGCCAGGGCCGCGCTATACTGCCCGCTGCGGGCCAGGAGCAGCATCTTACGACGGTGGGCCTCCTCCCGCCAGGGGTCCAGGGTCAGCAGCTGCTGGATGTATTTTATGGAGGTTTCATACTCCCCCTGGGCAGTGTACCAATCCGCCAGCCGCTCCAGGGCCTGCACCGCCAGGTTCCACAGCCGCTCCCGTTCTACTATGGCCCACTCCTCAAAAGCGGGGGCATCCCGCACCGCGAAACCGGCCAAAAAGTCGCCGCGATACAGGTCAACGGCCGTACGCAGATGGGAAATATCCCCCGTCGCCAGCCCTTCGGTGACCTCCGCTACAAAGATTTCCACATCCAGCCGGTAGGGCGATTCCCGGTTGAAGGCCGCCGTATGCCGCGTGATCTGTAGATGGTCGCCCAGCAGGCGGCGCAGGTTGGATAGGGCCTTGCGCAGGTTCACCCGCGCCGTGGTCTCCGCCATCTCCCCCCAGAGGAGATCGGCCAGCACTTGGCGGGAATGGGCACGGCCCGTCACCGCCAGATAGCAGAGCAAAGCCTGGGCCTTTGCAGAAACAAAACCCGCCACAGGGGTATCTCCTAAGGTGATCGCCATCTGGCCCAAAAACCGCAAGTGCAATTCTTCCATCAACTTTGCTCCTGACAAGTGCTTTCCCATACCTATATACTGAGCAGATAACGCTCAGGTTCCGCCGGGGAACACCGGAGACGGGCATCCGGGCAGGACGGTCCCTTGACCACGGCGGGGCGATTCGCGCAGGTTTTGTCGGGAGAAAACGCGAGCGTTGCCTCCGTGAGCAGCACGCACCCCTCACACGCTTGGAGCCGGATGGGTCCTATTCTTCAGTTCGCGTACCGACCAGGTAGACAGCCTGCCAGGGCTTGTAGCGGCTGAAGAATGTGTCGCGCCGCACCACTTGGCCGCCTTCTTTGATGATGCGGTAGATGGTCACGTCCAAGCCGTCTTTGGGCCATTCAATCTGCTTGATCTGTCCTTTGGGCAGGGTGGGGTCTTTGCGGTAAATAGGCGGACCGTGGGGGACGGGGTTGCTCTTGTAGGGACCGTCCATCTCCACGGTGCGACCGGGATTGGTCCCGTAGAAGCGGAAGGTCAAGGTCTTGTTGGTGCGGTCCACATAGGTTTGGATGAGGATATAGTGGCCCGTGTCGTTCACCCACTTGAGGTCTACACTGGGCGAATAGATGGTGGCGTCCATTCCCACAGGCGGTTCATAGTAGCGCACCCGAAAGGCGTGGGGCCATCGTTCAACGATGGGCACACCGGCCCAAAAGGCGGCACGGAAGGCGGTGGATGACACCTGACACAACCCTCCGCCCACATCGGCACGGGTTGTGTTGCCCCAAATGATGATGCCCTCCACGTAGCCTTTTTCTGCCGTGACCTCGCCCAGGTAGTGGTTGAAGGAAAAGGTCTCTCCGGGGGCGATGAGCAGTCCATCAAACTGCGCCGCACCGACAATGATGTTCTGCTCCCGTGCGGCCGAAGAACCGGCGTAGCTGGTCACCCCTTCGCCGATCAGCTCCACAATGCCCAGATTCGGCCCATCCTCGGAAGAAACGGTCGGTCTCACCGGTAGGAGGGGCAAAGGTGCGGTACGCGGCCCCTCCTCCAAAGCCAGTCGCTCAATGAGGGAGATGGTGGCCGTGATGTCCAAAGTTTGGCCGGGGACGCTGTCGGCGACGACGTAGAGGCCACCGCCGTTGTCATCAAAGCGGAATTGGGCGTCCACCGGTTCGCGCTGCACCTGGGCGGCGATCTCGTCCACAAAGGGCGAAACGAGGGCCGGATCCAAGCCGACGGAAAGGGTCGTCCGGCCATCGGGGCCGGTAGTCGGCTTCAGGATCAGCCAATGGGCCAGGGTTTCCGGTCCGATCACCCACGGTTCAAAGTCGGGGGCGGTCAGGGTGATGGGGCCGCCGACCGCCCGCTCCACTTGGGCCTGGGCTGCACTCAGGTCGGCCAGCAACGGTTCACTTTCGTGGACGATCAGTTCCACTTCGCCACCGCCCATCTGGGCCAGCCGCTCCACCAGGGCGCGACGGGTGGCCTCCTCATCTACCTCACGCCCAACCTGAGCGGGAGTCACCTGCACCGTCAGATCGTCGGTCAGCACCAAACCGGCGTTGCGCATGGGACGGTTGACCTGGCGGGCGATCTGGCTGAGGAAGAGGGAGCCGGTCCCGGCGTCAAAGGTGAAAACCGGCATGACCAAGCGGCCCCGGAGCAGAACATCCCATTGTTCCCGCAGATCGGCGGCAAAATCGCCGCCGTGGCCCACGGCCAAGGCCGCATCCGCCGTCGCCGCCGCATCCAATCGGGTCCCCAGGTATTGGGGCTCCACCGGCCAGGTTTGATCGCCGTAGCGCAAGGTGGGGTAGCGATCGACGGGGTAGCGGAAAGTGGCCTCCAGGTGGGCGATGGCTTGGTCGCGGGTCAGTCCCCCCACATCCACATCCCAAACGTAGACGCCGGGGATGATCCGCTCGGCCAACCATAGTTCCACAACGATCAAGGTGGCGATCCCGGCGACGATGACGGCCAGGGCCAAGAGACTCAGGGTTGCCGCCCACCCCGGCTTCTTTGCCGCCAGGCGGGAAGGGGCAAACCGGGTTGCAGGCGGTGAACCGTTCCATGCATCCATGAGATCCCGATCCTGCTCACAGGCCGAAGCTATCGCCGTCACGGGCGATCCACACCGGGCCGGGGAAGGCCGCGGCCTCCCGCCGCATCTCCTCCGGGTCCACACCGTGCACCGGGTAGTGGATGAGGGCCAGTTCCGCCACACCGGCCTCACGGGCCAGGTCGGCAGCCTGGGCGGGAGACGTGTGATTGGGGAAGGCCCCCGCCGCCTCTTGGATCAGAAGGTCGGCCCCCATCGCCAGTTCAAGCAGGGTGGCGCAGGGCCGTGTGTCGGAGGAGTAGACGATGCTCCTTCCGGTGGCCGTGTTGTCAAAGCGCAAGGCCCGCGTTTCCAGGTCGCCGTGCTCCACCGGCGCGGACCGGATCTCCACGCCGCCCACCTCCAACACCGGCTGCCCTTGCCGCCGGGAAACGGCCCGCCACTCAAGGGGAAAGGCCCCACCCCCTTCTTGCAGGTTGAAAAGGCCCAGCAGTCGGCGGGCGACATCCAGTGTTTCCTGGGGGCCGTAGATGGGCAACGGCTCCTTCCTCCCGCCGAGCCACAGCCCCTGGATCAGGATCGGCAGGCCGTAGATGTGGTCGGCGTGGGCGTGGGTCAGGATGACGGCCTTGATCTGGTCCATGCTGTTGCCGAGGCGGGCCAGTTTGTAGAGGGGACTGCCGCCGCATTCCACCAATACTACCCAGCCACGCCCGCGCAGCAGCAGGCCGATGGTATCGTGGTCGGCATCGGGGACCGATGCCGCCGTACCCAAGATGATCAGTTCGGTCATAGAGCCTCCCCAACAGGGTACAAAAGGGCGACGGGTTCTGCCCTGCCGTCCTTAGCCGCCGTATACCCACAGGACGAGCCGAGGGGTGAGATGGGCTTCGATCCAGGCGGCGATGAGCAGCAGCGGCACCACCGCAAAGATCAACACTTTGCCGAATTCGGCGACGGCGGCAATCAGCCCCTCCCCCACCGTCAGCCCCTCGCGGGGTGCGGTGATGGAGGCCCCTACCCGCAAGGCGAACGCCGTAGCCAAGATGGCTGCCGGTATCTCAAAAATGCCGTGGGGCAGAACAAAGGTCGCCAGGAAGAGCAAGGGGTCATACCCCAGCCAAGCGATCTGCCCGGCGAAAAAGCCCACCAACCCCAACGGGATCATCAGCATCAGGATCGCAAAGACGCCCAAGCTGATCACCGCCGCCAGGGCTGCCAGGAGCAACACCCGCAGGTTATGCCAAAAGATGCTCCCCGTAGCCAGGGTGGGTAGGAAGTCTATTTGAGAAAAGGATTCCAGATCCTGTTGCGAGAGGTTTTCCAAACGGAGCACGCCGGGAGGCAGGGGGTACTTTTCCACATAGCCCCAGCCGATGGCAAAGGCCGCAGTGACCATGATGAGGACAACGGCTACGGCCATCCAATTGCGGCGCAGGAGGAGGGGGAGGTCGTGGCGGTAGACGCGCCACACCCACCGCAGCACCTGCCGGGGTGTCCGGCCTTCCGCGGCAGGCGCAGGCGCGATTCCCGGCGCGGGCGGCCGGACGAAAAAGTAGCGCAAAAGGCTGCCCACCCGCCGCAGGTTCAACTCGTCAATCTCCCGGCCCAGGATCTCCTCCCGGTTGAAGGTCTTGATTCCCATGCGGACCAGGATGAGCATCACCACCACCAGCCCCAGCGCGATGAGCCACAAAGTCTCCAGAAAGCCCCAGAACATGATCACGCTTTCGGCTTGGATGAGCAAGGCCATGGGCACGATGATGAAGCTGGCAAGCAGGTTGGCCGCCCGCACACTGGTTGTCTGGCTGGAGATGACGACCGCCCCGGCAACCATCACCAGGGCCGAGATGACGTTGAGGACAAAGATCTGGACCAATAGGTCGGGAGGTGGTAGGTAGCCGATGGAAAAGTACAGTCCCCCCAGGTAGACTACGATGCCCAAAATGCTGCCCAGGAGGGGCAAGGCGGTTGCGGCGATCATCTTGCTCAGGTAAAGCTCCATGTCGGTAATGGGCATGGAAAGGAGCGGCTCAATGCTGCGCCGTTCCTTTTCCCCGACAAAGGTTTCCAGGGCGATGATGAGGGAGAAGGAGATGGGGAAAAAGCCGACGATCATCAGGAGGAAAGGGATGATCCGCTCGCCGATGATGGTTGCGTTCCGCTGCTGGACAAAGTTGATGGCCACCCGCGCCGTCCAGTTCATCAGCCAGGGAAAGATGAGGGTCAGGATGACCACCGGCGTCACCAACCGCCAATCGCGCAAGGTGTCGCGCAGCTCACGGCGGACGATGATCCACACCATCCGCGCAGCGGTGCGTCGGTTGTCAGGGAGGGTTGCTCGTTCCGCAGTCATGTCTCATCCTCTCCCGCTCAAAAGCGCGGCTTTTTAGGATTCTTCGGTCACGATGCGCAAATAAACGTCCTCTAGACTGTGGGGAACGCGGCTCAGGGTGAGGACCTTCGCCCCCAGTCCCCCCAACCGGGCCAAAAGGGCCGGATTGGTCTCCTCCGGCGTCGTCGTCCGATAGCGGAACCAATCCTCCCCTGCCTCTTCTACCCGGATCAGGTCGCTCAGCTCGGCGAGGAACCGCCCGTCCAAAGGGTGGGCCAGCCGCACCTCTAGTTGGGGCGGGCCGAGGAGACGGGCCTTGAGGGCTTCTGTTTCATCCAGGGCGATGATCTTGCCCCGGCGGATGATGGCGATCCGGTCGGCCAACATCTCCGCTTCGGTCAGGTTGTGGGTGCAGAGCAGAATGGTGTGCCGCTCCCGCCGCACGTCCAAGATGGCGTCCCGGACCTGTTTTGCGCTGTGAGGGTCCATGGCCGAAGTCGGCTCATCCAACAGCAAAAGGGCCGGGTTGTGGAGCATGGCCCGGATGAGGGCCAGTTTCTGGCGCATCCCCTTGGAGTATTCGGCCAACCGCTGGCGGCGTGCTTCCAGCAAGCCGAACCGCTCCATCAGTTCTCCGATGCGACGGCGGATCTGCTCATCCGAGAGACCCTGCAGCTGACCGAAAAAGGTCAAGTATTCGTCGCCGCGCATCCGCAGGTAAAGGCCGGGGAATTCGGTGAGGAGGCCGACGGCATGGCGCACCTGCCGCGCTTGGTGCACGGTGTCAAACCCGGCCACCCGTGCCCATCCATCACTGGGTTTGAGGATGGAAGCCAGCATCCGCACCGTTGTCGTTTTGCCCGCGCCGTTGGGGCCTAGCAGGGCCAAGATTTCGCCGGGACGCACCTTCAGGTTGACACCGTCTACCGCCGTAAACCAGGGTAAAGCCCCCGGCCCGCTCTCTTCCAGAGGATGACAGCCCTTCTCCTTGCTCGCCGTGGAGCAGGGAAACCGCTTGGTCAGATTTTCGGTCTCTATCATCCAGTCCATGATGCAAAGTCTTCCTGCCCCGTCGTGCCGGATTGTAACTCGGTGCGGGCAGGGGTTCCGTCTTTGGCAATGCCTCACCGGGAGCACGACTACGCCTTTCGGAAGACCGCCAAAACGCGGAGGATTCCGGGGCCGAAAATGCCCTCCTTGCACCTCGGTAATGTATTGCAAGGCCGGGTCCCCGACGCACTCCCGGTAAGCGACCCACGCTCCGGTGTGCCGCCCTTACATTGTACCACAAAGGGAGGGAGGAAGCCAAACGAAAATGTCTTTGCGCCTCGCGATCGCCTTTTTGCATTTGCAAAATTTTCACACCGTCGTTCCGGCATTGACAGAGCGGCCTGAAAATGTTACAATAGGACTATGCCGGATGCTGCAAAAGGCTCTGGGACAGAGTTGATCTTGGTCAGCGCCTGCCTGCTGGGGGTGGCATGTCGCTATGACGCCCGCAGCTGCCCGGCAGCAGCCCTAAAGGGACTGGCCGTCGCAGGTCGCGTTGTACCCCTCTGTCCGGAAGTGCTTGGCGGCCTGCCAACGCCACGTCCACCCGCCGAGATCGAAGGAGCCGCTACCGGGTTGGACGGCGGAGCCGTCCTGGAGGGACGGACGCGGGTCGTGCGCCGCGACGGGACCGATGTCAGTGCGGCCTTTATCGCCGGGGCG
>Ga0256914_1002697_pt1 | contig 14628 bp, 10 predicted proteins | sample HulkmetaG_FD_191571 | JGI IMG/M metagenome (GOLD analysis project Ga0256914, IMG submission 191571) | Hydrothermal chimney microbial communities from Main Endeavour vent field at the Juan de Fuca Ridge, Pacific Ocean - Hulk | ecosystem: Environmental > Aquatic > Marine > Hydrothermal vents ... | reverse complement strand
CCCGCATGTCATCGAGCCCGCCGTCGGTGGTGACGATCACGTGTACAGCAGGATCCCACGGATGGGCATCCGCAATAAGAGTGAACAGAAAGAAAAGAAGGTATGCAAAGCCTTTTTTCATGGCGTACCGTGTTAAAGTCCCAGATTCAGCCCTCCAAAGATACAGATCCCCGGCATCGGATAACCTTCGTTGATCTCATAGGGGGTGTCGGTGAGGTTCTCTCCTTTGACGAAAAAGGAAAGATGCGGGTTCAGGTCGTACCGGATCCTGGCGGAAAGAAGATCGTACGAAGTGCGTTGCGGATCATCGCCTGTGGTGAGGTAAAGATTGTGGGTGCTCTGCCAGGACAGGTCGACAGAGGCCTTTTTCCGGCGGTAATGGGCGTTGAGGAAAGACTGGAAGCCGGGAGTGGCCAGGACCGGTTTGTCCATATCGATCCAGGAAAGGTTGGCATGGAAGGAGAGGTTCCTGAGGGGACGGTAACGGGCGGCCAGTTCCAGACCTTTGTTGCGGAACGAGCCTGTGTTGAGGTTGCGGGGGCCGTCGTCGGTCAGGACGGTGCGTATCAGATTGTCCCCGTCCTGGATATAAAGAGCAAGGTTGAAGGACAAACGGCCGGTGAGGAGATGTTGTTCGTAGCTTACCTCATAGTTCATCATCTCTTCGGGGTCAAGATCCGGGTTGGCTGGTCCCCACATGTACAGCTCGCGGATGGTGGGACTGCGAAAGCCCTTGGATACCGAGGCCTTGAGGATGGTACTGCCGGCGGGGCGCCAGGTCACGCCGCCGGTGGGGACAGGGATGTTGCCGTATTCCTCGTTGTGCTCCAGACGAAAACCCCCGCTGATCATCCATTGTGTGCCCAGTTTTTGCTGAACGAAGAGATAACCGGCCACTTCATGGAGCGAGGTGTCGGCAAAAACGATCCCTTCGCCGTGGAAAGCCAGACGGTTCATGGCATTGCCGCCGTAATCCTTGTAGTCCACCCCCAGCGTGAGGGTGTTGCCTGGGAAAAGATGAAAGGCTTCGTACCAGACAATGCCGTAGTTTTTGTCGGTAGAATGGAAACCGTCGGAAATATTATGGATGCCGTAATTGTAGAAGAAACGCAGGGAACCACTGGCCTGGTTCCACGTATTGTTGAGCACCAGGGCACCCATGCCTCGTGTGATCCCGATCTCGTTGCCGGCATGCCCGTCCACCGGCCCGGGATCCATCGCATGGAACCGTGCCACCGAATAATAGAAGCGGGCGGAAAAATGAGGAGAGAAACGATAACCCATGTCGAGGTAGCCGTTGGTGATACGGAACTCGGAGGAGTCGCGGTGGCCGTCGGTACGGTCGTGGTTGACACTGGCGAAAATGCTGAATCCTTTTTTTCTGAACCCGGCCTGGGCCATGTATTTACCCGTGTTGTAGGATCCGTACATCAGGCGGCTGTGTGCCGAGAGCCCTTCTTTTTTCTCCTCCTTGGTGATGATGTTGATCACGCCGCCCATGGCGTTGGAGCCGTAAAGGGTGGAGGCGGGGCCCCGGACCACCTCCACGCGCTCCACATCGGAAGCGATGTAAGCATCCGGGAGAGGATGTCCGAAGATGCCCATATATTGAGGGTTGCCGTTGAGCAGCACGAGAACCTGGGTGTTGGGATTACCTCCTACGCCCCTGATGGTGATCTGACCGGCCGAACCCTGTGCCACCCCAAAACCGGTCACCCCACGCTGGGTGACAAAAAGACCGGGAACCCATTGGGTCAGCACCGGCAACAAAGCCGATTCGGAACTTTCCTCTATCTGCCTGCCGTTGACTACCGAGAGGGTCAGTGGAACATAATCCCTCGAGACCGCGATCCGCGTACCGGTGACCACCACCGTGTCGATCCCAACCGTATCGACGGCAGCATTTTCATCCTGTGCCTTTACCTGCGGAAAGAACAACAGGAACGGAATGTACAATACGAGTTTTTTCATGGCTATATCGTTTGTGACTTCACAAAAGTAGCACAAAAATAAAATACGTAACACTTTTTGATAAAAAAATCTCATGAAAAATGAAGGGAATAAAAAAGCCCTGATATCAGGGCTTTTTTGCTTGGGATGTTCAGGGGATCAAAGGAACTTGAGGGGAGAGATGAGTCCGACGACCACACGTGACGTGGAATGGTCTGTCAGTCCGATGTTGTTCTCCACCCAGTCGGGGTACTGATAATGCCTGCCAACATAACCGAGGAAAAACTTCAGGTTGAAATCTTCCCATGGGAAATATTCGATGGTCGGGACATAACTGTAGACGGTACGGAACCGGTCGGTGTCATTGATGGTGATCCGGTCGTCCTTGACATCGGCGAAGTCGATGAAAGCATCGAGGCTAAGGTGCCATTTAGGGGAGAACTTCCAGGTGATGCGGGTCCAGTGGCTGCGGTAGAGGGTGTTCTCCATAGCGTAATTGTACAGGTTGTCGGGGATCTCTTCGCTGATGATCCCGGTGCGGTCGAGTTCTTCGATGCTGATCTTGTAATCGTAGGCGATGTCCAGCTTATCGGAATGGAACTGCTGGCCCAGGGCGATGTAGTTTTTGGCGGTGCCTTTGGCTTCGGTGAAGAAAGAGTAGGACCAGATGGTGGTCACTTTTCCCCCGAAGAGGCTGCCGCGCCAGTTGAGCACTCCGCCGAACGGAACTTTTGAAGGCTCCAGGTTGGGGACGGTATCATAAAGCTCCTCGAATGTGCCGGTGCGTGAGTTGACGAGCTGGATTCCGAAGTGGTTGTTCTCATTGGCCTTGATGTGCAGTTCGATACCCGTGAGGAAGTTGTCGGCCATCTCGATGATGTCCGAATATTCATAGATGTCGATCGGATTGAGGTCGAACTCGATACCTCCCCAGTCGGCATAAGTCTTTCCGACGGTCAGTTTGAACCTGTCCGAGAGGGTGAAGGTGAGGTAGGCGAAATCGACCCCCTTGATGATCTTGTCGATGCTCTGGGGTTCAAAAGTGCTGGTGTAACGGTGCCGGAAACGAAAGAAGATGTTGGGATGGATGTATCCTTTGATCTCCATGCGCAACTGTTCGATCCTGAATTTGGAGCCCAGATAATCCCCGTCGCTGAAGTCGTTGCGGAACCCCAGCTGGGTATTGGCGAACATGTCGATGTTGTTGAGCAGGGTCTGCTTGTCCTCGGGAATGATGGTCCTGTAGCTCACTTCACCCGATTGTCTTTCTTGTGCCCGGGCCGTGAGGGTGATGCCGGCGATCAGGATGAAGATGCCAAAGATTGTCTTTTTCATATGCGAATGTTTTTGATGAAAAAAAGAAGCTCCGTCCCTCGGATGAAGGACGGAGCGGTGGATCTTAGTATTCGATGAACATGCGCTGCAGTTCTTCCCTGTCGGGTTGGTTGAGGAGTGCGAGCATCAGCAGTATGCGTGCTTTCTGGGGGTTGAGGTCGGCTGAGGCGACCGTACCGTATTCCTGGTCGTTGACCTCGCCGTGGATGAGGACGGCACCCACGGGCACACGCGAGGCTCTGACCACCGGGATTCCTTTGGTTGTGGCTTGTTTGGCTGCTTCCAGCGTGGCGGCGTTCATATTGCCGTCGCCCACACCGGCGATGACGATGCCTTTGGCCCCGGCCTTCACCATGAGATCGATCAGGTCGGGCGACATGTCGGCACAGGCGTAAACGATGTCCACACGGGGGAGTTTTTTCACGCCGTCGACCGAGAACTCGCTGTTGACGGTGTGGCGGCCGTAAGGCTTATGGAAGAAGGTGATGTCCCCGAAGATGACGGTGCCCAGCAGGCCGTGCTGCGGCGACTGGAAGGTCTGTACGGGGGTGGTGATCATCTTCTTGGCCGAATGGGCCGAATGGATCTCGTCGTTCATGACGATCATCACACCATATCCCTTGGCTTTTGGGCTGGCAGCCACGGCCACGGCATTGTACAGGTTGAGCGGGCCGTCGGCGCTGAGGGCCGTCGAGGGACGCATCGATCCGGTGAGGACCACCGGCTTGTCGCTCTTGACCACCAGGTTCAGGAAGAAAGCGGTCTCCTCCTGTGTGTCGGTGCCGTGGGTGATGACGATGCCGTCCACATCCCCCTGCAGCAGTTCATTGATGCGTTTGGCCAGGTCGAGCCAGATCTTGACGCTCATGTCCTGCGAACCTACGTTGGCGATCTGCTCGCCCTGCAGGTTGGCCAGCTTGCGGATGTTGGGCACGGCGTCGATCATCGCGTCGATGGTCACCTTGCCCGAAGTGTACGCCGACCCGGTGGCGCTCTCACCGGTGCCGGCAATGGTGCCGCCGGTGGCCAGAATGACCACGTTGGGGAGATCTTTCTGCTGGGCCCGGGAGGGCAGCATCACGGCCGTGAACAACAGGGCCGTCAGTAATTGTAAGGAAATGAATCTTTTCATGATCGTGAATGTTTATGGATGATGGTTATTTTTTCTCGTATTTGCTCTTGTCCAGGCCTGTGAGGTTCTCGGGGGAGAAGATCTCCTTGATCTGTTCTTCGGTGAGCAGTTTCTTTTCGCGTACCAGTTCCAGGATACCTTTTCCCGTTTCCATGGCCTCTTTGGCCAGTTCATCGCCCTTGTGATGTCCCAGGATGGGGTTGAGGGCGGTGACGATGCCGATGGTGGTCTCCATGTTGCGTTTGTCCACCTCTTCGTTGATAGTGATGCCTTCCACGCATTTCTCCCGCAGGGTGCGCATGCCGTTGGTGAGGAGTTTCTGGGATTCGAAGATGGCCAGGCCCACCACGGGTTCGTAGGCGTTGAGCTGCAGGTCGCCGTCGGAGGCGGCGATGTTGACCGTCACGTCGTTGCCTATCACGCGATAGGCGACCAGGGCGATCAGTTCGGGCATGACGGGGTTCACCTTGCCTGGCATGATGGAAGAGCCCGGCTGCATGGCCGGCAGGTTGATCTCGAAGATGCCGTTGCGCGGGCCCGAGGAGAGGATGATCAGGTCGTTGGCGATCTTAGAGAGGGTGGTGGCCAGGGTCTTCAGGGCTGAAGAGTAGACCACGAAACCATGCAGGCTGGCCGTGGCGGCGATGAGGTCGTCGGCATTGCGCAGGTCGTAGCCGGAGATCTCACGCAGATGACGGATCACCGCCTCATGGTAACCTTTGGGTGTGTTGAGGCCGGTGCCGATGGCTGTGCCGCCCATGTTGAGGACCTCGATCGCCTCTTCGGCTTTCTCGAGGTTGGCCAGCTCCCACTCCAGCATCGACCCCCATGCGTGGAACTCCTGTCCGACGGTCATCGGCACGGCATCCTGCATCTCGGTGCGGCCCATCTTCAGTACCTCCAGGTAGCGGTTGCCCAGGGTATGGAACGCTTCGGCCAGCGCTTTCAGCTGTTCCTTCACCGAGTCGTTCTGCATCAGCATGGTCAGTTTCAGGGCTGTGGGATAGGTGTCGTTGGTGCTCTGCGACATGTTGATGTCGTCGTTGGGGGAGATCTTGTCGTATTCTCCTTTCTTGTAACCGGCCTTTTCCAGCGCCACGTTGGCGATCACCTCGTTGGCGCACATGTTGGTGGAAGTGCCGGCACCTCCCTGATAAAGGTCGATGCGGAACTGATCGGTATACTGCCCGTCGATCAGGGCCTTGCAACCCTCCTCGACCAGCTTCAGTTTGTCCGGGGTCATCTTGCCGGCGTCGGTATTGGCACGGGCTGCAGCCAGCTTGACCATCCCCCAGGCCTTGATGAAATCGGGATAGTCATTGACATACTGCCCCGACACCCGGAAATTCTCCATGGCACGGGCCGCCTGCGCTCCATAGTATGCATCCGCAGGAACCTTCACGGGCCCCAGCAGATCCTTCTCCGTGCGATACTCCTGCGCTTGCAGCGTACCCCACAGAAAGAACAAAAGAAAAGAGAAAAAGAAAGAATGAAACTTTTTCATGATGTATGATTTTGGATTATAGTATACTGGCTGTGAGACCTCTTGGCCTTGGATTCCGCGAAAAAGGAGAAAATATGAAAGGATCGCGGAACGAAAAAATGGTTGTGAAACGCTTCAGCACAGGTTTTTTGATGATCTGGTTTGCCAGGGGCAATTTATTTAAATTTGGTCTAAATATAGAAAACTTTTATAATTTTTTGATAAAATTTACAAAAATTTTGATTTCCTCCGTTCGTTGGAGTTCATAAAAAAGGAAAGGTGCGGGAAAAAGACGGGGTTTTGCTCAATGGGTGCAGCCGGCTGAGGCGAGGAAGAGGGGAGTGGCTTTTGTGAGCTGGTGGAGGTAGGGGAGGAACAGGTCGATGGCTTTCCTCAGGTTCTTCTCGGCGTTTGATGTCATTCCTTCCCGGAACGACCAGTCATATCCTTTGAGATGGAGCAGCCAGGTATCGGGACTCTTGCGGTAGATGCTTTGGCAGAGAGCGAGCACGAAAGCGGGGGAGACTGCGTGCATGGTGAACTCGATGCGGGCCTCGGAAGGGGTGACCCGTGTGATGCAAAGATCATCGACGGGTTCGGTGGTGGCATCGCAGAAGATCACACGGTCGTAATGGCTGATGGTCTCGGCATCCTCGATGTTGAGCTGATAATTGGTGTCGAAATCGATGTTCGGGATGTTCTGTTCCCGGACATACTCTTCGAGACGTTCGATGAAGGCGATACCCAGGCCGTCGTCGCGACGGCCCGGGTTTCCATAACCATAAAAAAGAACCTTCATCATGAACGTGCCGGATCTTATTTTCTTCGTTGGTCGATCGGTTTTCCTTTGCTGTTGTAAAGGGTGATCTCGAGGGGCATCTTGCCCAGGGCATGGGTGGCGCAGCTGAGGCAGGGGTCGTAGGCGCGGATGGCCACCTCCACGGCGTTGAGCATCCCTTCCGTGATCTTCTCCCTGCCGGTGAGGTATTCCCTGGCCACCTGGGCCACGGCCCGGTTCATCGGCTCGTTGTTGTTGGTGGTCGAGACGATGAGGTTGGCCATGGTGATCTGATCGTGCTCGTTGATGCGATAATGGTGGAAAAGGGTGCCGCGCGGAGCTTCCAGTACTCCGATGCCTTCGTAATGTTTCTCACCGGTGATCACCCGTTCATCCTTCTGCAGGTCGGGGTCGTGGAGCAGCTCTTTCATCACCTCGGCCGCATGAAGGATCTCAATGAGCCGGGCCCAGTGCATGTGCATCGAGCTGTTGCTGGGCTTGCCGCCGTTGTAGGCACGGAACTCTTCGAACGCTTTCTGGGCCAGGGGAGAGGGGATGAAATCGGCTGTGTTGAGACGGGCCAGCGGCCCTACCCGGTACCAGCCGTGCTTCTTGCCGTATTTCTTCAGATAGGGGAACTTCATGTAACTCCAGGAGCGTACCTCCTCGGCAATGTAATCGAGGTATTCCCGGTAATCGACGTCGTGGAGGATCACCTTCCCCTCGGAATCCACGGCACGTAATACGCCATGGTAGAGGTCCAGAGCCCCGTCCTTGCGTACCAGGCTCAGATGTGAGGAGGGGAAGGCCGCAAAACGGTCGATCAGATCCTTGTTCTTTTTGTGGTAATCCCTGAAAAAATCCAGTGCCCCCAGAGCCCATTCGATCATCTGATCGATGTTGGGAAATTCTTTGCCGTCCAGGAAACGGTCACGTTCCTCGATGGAGAGGTTTTTGTTGATGCCTCCGGGGATGGCGCCTGTGCCGTGGATCTTCTTTCCTGCGGTGGCCTGGATGATCTCCTGGCCGAACTTGCGCATCATGACCCCCTGCACGGCCAGATCCCTGTTCTCCATGGCTACGCCGATGATGTTGCGTACGGCCGGGTCGGCGTCGATGCCGAAAAGAAGGTCGGGCGAGGCGAGATGGAAGAAGTGGAGGGTGTGCGACTGGAAGATCTGGCCGTAATGCATCAGACGGCGCATCTTCTCGGCCGTGGGGGTGAGGCCCTCGCCGGTGCCGGCACCTACAATCATATCGATCGCCTTGGCGGCGGCCAGATGGTGCGATACCGGACAGATGCCGCACAGCCGCTGCACCAGCACCGGTGCTTCCCAGTACGGACGACCCTGCACGAACCGTTCAAAACCCCGGAACTCCACAATGTGCAGACGTGTCTGCACCACATTCCCCTCATCGTCCAGATGAATGGTCACCTTGCCGTGCCCTTCCACACGGGTGACCGGTTCTATGGTGATCTTTTTCGGCATGGTTTTTCTCTTTTTTTTAATCGTATTTGATCACTTCGTAAGGAATCTCGGTTTTTTCGCCTGTAACCAGAGCGTACAGTGTGTTCCAGATCAGATCGGCACGCGGCGGACATCCCGGCAGGAAGTAGTCGATCTTGACGATCTGATGGCAGGGATAGACTTTATCCAGCAGCATGGGCAGTTCCTCGTCGTTGGGGAGGATCCCCTCTTCATTGGCTTCTTCCACACTGGGACCTTTAAGGTAGGCTTCCTCTATGCATTCGCGGACGGGGATGGTGTTCCGGTAGGCCGGCAATCCGCCCATGATGGCACATTCGCCAAATGACACCAGGATCCTGCAATGTTTACGGAACTCTTTCAGCACTTCCACGTTCTCGCTGTTGCACACGCCGCCTTCGATGAGCCCGATGTCGCATTCCTTGGTGAACTTCTTGATGTCGTCGACGGGCGATTTGTTGAACTCGACCAGCTCGATAAGATCGAGAAGGCGTTCGTCGATGTCGAGGAACGACATATGACATCCGAAGCATCCGGCCAGGGAGGTGGTGGCGATCACTTTTTTGTTCATGATATCTTCTTCTTTTTGAGTTTTTCCACATCGCTTCCGATGGGTTCCTTGTCGTATTTCCTTTTTCCGATAGGTATTTCAAAGCCGTGTTTTCCCCGGTAAAGCAACGCGCCCACGGGGCAGTTGTTTGCGGCCTTCTGTGCCTGTTCGTCGGTCATCTTCATTCCGTATTCAGGGTCGATGACGATCTGGAGTTCCAGACCTCTGTTCCTGAAGGCGAAGAGGGGATGTCCCTCATCGTCGAAAATGGTGCGGATGCATCGCTTGCACAGGATGCAACGGTTATGGTCTTTGATGAGTTTGGGCCAGGTGGCCTCGATCTCTCTTTTCGGGAACTGGTAGGGGTATCGCGGGGCCATCATCTCCAGACGATAGCCCAGGGCCTGCAGTTCGCAGTTGCCGCTCTTCTCGCACGCAGGACAAAAATGGTTGCCTTCGATGAAAAGCAGTTCCACCACCGAACGGCGAAAATCATCCAGTTCATCGTTGTGAGTGATGATCTCCATTCCCTCGGCCACAGGGGTGGTACAAGAGGTCATGGGACGGCCGTTGACAAGGACGGTACAGATACGGCACGACCCTGCCGGATGTATTCCCGTCATATTGCACAAGACAGGAATGTAGATGCCGTTACGGCGCGCGGCGTCGACGATGTATTCGCCCGGTCGCGCCTTGATCTCCTGGTCGTCGATGGTGATGGTCACATATGTTTCCATGTTCCTTTCCATATTCCTGTGTTTTTAGATGAGCGGCACACGGCCGACGGCTTTGCATGATTCTTCCACGGCTTTTTCCAGGTCGAACCCCTCGTCGAACGAGCGACCTTTCTGGATCCTTTCTTCGTAAAGGGCCCTGAAGTTACGCAGGCTGGTGATCACCGGGTTGGCGGCGGTCTGGCCCAGCCCGCAACGGTTGATGCGCATGATCCTGGTCCAGTTCTCCAGATCTTCGAGATCTTTCCACACCCCGTGGCCGTTGAGGATCTTCTCCAGCTTCTGTTTGAGCAGCCACGGCATGTTGCGGCAGGGCACACACGATCCGCACGATTCTTCCACGAAGAACTCCATGAAGTTAAGCACGACATCGCGGAGGATATCCCTCCGTTGGTTGAAGATGATGAACGAGCCTCCTGTGGCCAGGTCGCTGTAGCAGAGGGTTCTGTCGAACTCTTCGGGACCGATCAGGGCACCGGAAGGGCCTCCCACCTGGACGGCCTGGACCTCCTCGGCACCCGACATGTCGAGGATGTCGTGGAGGTTGTATCCCCACTCCAGTTCATAGATGCCGGGATAGCGGCAGTCGCCGGAGATGCTCAGTACCTTGGTGCCTTTGGAGGCTTCGGTGCCCAGCGAGCGGTACCATTCGCTGCCGAAATGGGTGATCTTCACGGCGGAGCAAAGGGTCTCCACATTGTTGATAATGGTGGGATAGCCGAGATAACCTTTTTCGACGGGGAAGGGAGGCTTGAACCGAGGCTCACCGCGTTTCCCTTCGGCCGATTCGAGGAGGGCCGACTCTTCGCCGCAGACATAGGCCCCGGCACCGTACTGGATGCGTATATCGAAGTCGAAACCTTCGTGGCCTGCAATGTTGCGGCCCAGCAGACCCTCGTTGCGCATTTTTTCCAGCACGGTATGGAGGTGTTCTTCCAGATATTTGTATTCGTACCGTATGTAAAGGATCCCTTCGCGGGCCCCTACGGCATAGCCGGCCAGGGCCATCCCCTCGAACACCAGTTCGGGATATTCGGTGAGGAGGACGCGATCCTTGAAGGTGCCCGGTTCGCCTTCGTCGGCATTGCAGAAAATGAACTTTCTTTCTCCGCGGGCTTTACGGCAGAATTCCCATTTGAGGCCGGTGGGGAACCCTGCCCCGCCGCGGCCCCGCAGTTCGGAGAGCTTGATCTCCCAGATCACCTCCTCCGGCGTGAGCAGTTTCAGCTTGTTGCGCAGCACTTCACCATAACGGTAATTGTCCTGGAGGATGGGGCCTTTGCGTTGGATGTTGTTCCTTACCTCCGCACGGATCACTTCCAGTGCGTTGCGGCCCCCGCCATACCCGGAAGTGCTCAGTTCGGTGACAGGTTTTCCCTCACGCATGTTGCGCACGATCTCGCGGACACGGAAAGGAGTGAGACGGGTGAAGACCTTGCCGTTGATCAGGGCGGCCGGTTCCTGGTCGCTCATGCCGATGCAGGAGGTGTCGAACAGCCCGATCAGACCGTCCGGGCTCACCTCCCCGAAACGGCATCCGGCCTCCTCCTCGAAAGCCCGGGCCACACGCTCACGCCCCATCATGAGAGCCACGACGCTCTTGTTCAGGAAGACCGTGTACTTGCCGGATGGCTCCCGCCTGAAAAAATGGTAGAAACTGACCGTCTGCTCCACCCAGGCCTGCGAGGTGTCGGTCTTGCATGCCAGTACGGGCATCGCCTCCCCAGGGACATAACCGAACTCCTGCTGGATCTCGATCAGCATGTCCATCAGACGGGTCTTGTCGTTCCCGTACTTTTCCGTGATACGTTCAAATTGGGTCGTGTCCATCTCTGTTCGTTTTTCCATCCTCCTGGAAGAATAGAGATTATGTGAAAAATATAATGTTAAATGATTCACAACAAATATAAAACGGTTTTTGTTTTTTGCAAATGATTTTAGAAGGGAACGGGCAATTTAGAATGTGTATAAATTACGATTGAGATTTGTCAGGTATTCCGTAACAAAATCTTTATATTTTCGGGAGGTGGTGAAATGAATACGGGTAAGATGGAGCGCAGAACGGAGCGGCAGGAAAGAGGTCAAAGGGATTGTGCCCGTCGTCTGACGGTGCGTGGTCTGGTCCAGGGGGTGGGATTCCGGCCGTTCGTTTATCGTCTGGCCCGACGGGAAGGAGTGAGGGGGGATGTGTCGAACAGTCTGGAAGGAGTACGTATACGGGCTTATTTCCGGGATGAAAAGCATCTGGACCGTTTCGTGGAGTTGTTGCGGTCGGAAGCGCCTCCTGCGGCGCGTATCTGGGAGGTGAAGGTGGAGCCGCTGCCGCCGGAGGAAAGAACGGCCAAGGGGCCGGAAGGTTTCTCCATCCTGCCCAGTGATGCCCGCACCCCGGGCATCACCCAGGTGAGCCCCGACATCGCGGTGTGCGAAGCCTGTTTACGGGATATGAAGGAACAGCCGCACCGCAGGGATTATCCTTTCGTCAACTGCACCCTGTGTGGTCCGCGTTTCACCATCATCACCGATCTGCCGTACGACCGGTCTCATACCACGATGGCCCCTTTCGAGATGTGCGACCGTTGTCGTGCAGAGTATGAGGATGTGAACGACCGTCGTTTTCATGCCCAGCCTGTGGCCTGTAATGACTGCGGTCCGCATTACCGGACGGAAGGAGCGAAAGAAGTGATCACCGATCTGCGGGTCATCCTGCGCGGGGTGGCGCGCGAGCTGCTGATGGGAGGAAGGGTGGCCATCAAAGGTATGGGAGGATATTTCCTGGCCTGCGATGCTACCTGTGAGGCGGCTGTACAGCAGCTGCGTGCCTCCAAAGTACGGGAGGACAAGCCTTTTGCCGTGATGTTCAGGGATCTGGACACTCTTCGGCAATATGCAGAGGTGAGCCCTGAAGAAGAGGAAGAACTGTTTTCGTGGCGACGGCCGGTGGTGATCGTCGAAGCTTCCGGGGAGAACCGTCTGGCACCCTCGGTGTCGATGGGTTTCCCCACCATCGGTGCCCTCCTTCCCTACATGCCTTTCCATTATCTTCTTTTCGAGGAGCTTCCTTTGCCGGCGCTGGTCTTCACCAGCGGCAACCTCTCGGGCGAGCCCATCGTCATCGACGACGAGGAGGCCCGTCGACGTCTGGGACCGGTCACCGACATGGTGGTGAGCTACAACCGCCGTATCCACAACCGTGTCGATGATTCGGTCGTCTTCTTCGAGCGGGGGGTGCGTCGTGTGGTGCGGCGCAGCAGGGGCTTCGCACCTGCCCCCGTGCCCATGCCTTTCCGTGTCGACGGTATCTTCGCCGGCGGGGCCGAGCTGGTCAACTGCTTCTGCCTGGGCAAGGAAGACCAGGCCATCATGAGCCAGCACATCGGCGACCTGAAGAACTACGATACGTATGCTTTCTACCGGGAAGCGGCCGTTCGTCTGATGCGTCTTTTCCGTGTGGAGCCGCAGCTGGGGGTGTGTGACCTCCATCCCGACTATCTGTCGACGCGTTTCGTGAAAGAACAGGGCTGGCCCGTGACGGAGGTGCAGCACCATCATGCCCATCTGGCGGCGGTCATGGCCGAACACGGCATCACCGGGAAGGTCGTCGGCGCCGTCTTTGACGGGACAGGCCTCGGCGATGACGGCCGCATCTGGGGCGGTGAGTTCCTCGTGGGCGATCTTACGGGCTACCACCGTGCCGCCCATCTGCGGTATATGCCCATGCCGGGCGGCGACAAGGCCGCCCTTCAGCCCTGGCGGATGGCCCTGGCCTCTCTTTACGAGACCTTCGGACTGGAAACCGTCCATCTCGACCTGCCCATAGTCCGCCGGGCCGAAAAGGAGGGGACGTTGTATCCCATCCTCGAGATGATCCGTAAAGGCATCAACACACCCCTCACTTCCAGTGCCGGCCGGCTCTTCGATGCCGTGGCGGCCCTCACCGGCGTATGCACTGAAAGCACTTTTCATGCCGAAGCACCCATGAGACTGGAGGCCGCGGCCGATCCCGGTATCCGGAAGAGCTACCCATGGGAATGGAAAGACGATGAGATCTCTCTTGTTCCGGCTTTCGAGGCCATGGTGCGGGAACTGAAAAAGGGGAGGTCCCCTGCATCCATCGCCGGTAAGTTCCATCGTACGATGGCGGAGATGATCATACAGACCCTGCTGGAGCTGGCTGACACCTACGGTGTGGGGCGGGTGGTGCTGGCGGGAGGTACCTTTCAGAACAGGATCCTGCTGCGCCTGGTGGAGAACCGGCTGGAGAAGAAGGGTCTGCAGGTGCTGGTACCCCGTGAGTTCCCCGTGAACGACGGCAGCATCGCTCTGGGACAACTGGCTGTGGCAGGAAAAAGAAGGGCGGAGGGTATGTCCGAAGGAACTGTCGGGGAACAGGAAGCGAAATCACGGAACGGAACAAAGTAAACAGGATGAAATACATCAACGAGTTCAGGGATAAAAAGATCGTCCTCCGTCTGGCGGAGGAGATCCGTCGTATGTCCCGCCGTCCGGTGCGGTTCATGGAGGTATGCGGCGGACATACTCATGCGATCCGCCGTTTCGGTATACCGGCGCTCCTGCCCGGGCATATCACATTGCTTTCGGGGCCGGGATGTCCGGTATGCGTCACCTCCACGGCCTATGTCGACAGGGCGGTGACTTACAGTCGCTTACCGGATGTGATCATTGCCACCTTTGGGGACATGATCCGCATCCCGGGTTCTTTTTCGTCGCTTGCTGAGGAGCGGGCCCGGGGGAGGGATGTGCGGATCATCCTCTCGGCCTTCGATGCGGTGAAGCTGGCCAGGGAGAACCCCGGCAAAAAAGTGATCCTGCTGGCCATCGGCTTCGAGACCACCGCACCGGTGACGGCAGGCGCCCTGCAATGGGCCTGGCGCCACGGGGTGAAGAACTTTTTCGTTTACAGTGCGCACAAGATCATGCCTCCGGCCATGGAAGCCCTCATCGATGAGGGGGTCCCTCTCGACGGTTATCTGGCCCCCGGGCATGTGAGCACCGTGACGGGCACCTCCATCTACCGCAATCTGCCGGAGAAATATGGCAAGGCTTGTGTGATCTCCGGTTTTGAGCCGGTGGACATCCTCGAGTCGGTGCTGATGCTGGTGCGGCAGGTGGAAGAGGGTCGTCCGGCGGTGGAGGTGCAATACCGGCGGGCCGTACG
>Ga0256914_1002696_pt1 | contig 14629 bp, 27 predicted proteins | sample HulkmetaG_FD_191571 | JGI IMG/M metagenome (GOLD analysis project Ga0256914, IMG submission 191571) | Hydrothermal chimney microbial communities from Main Endeavour vent field at the Juan de Fuca Ridge, Pacific Ocean - Hulk | ecosystem: Environmental > Aquatic > Marine > Hydrothermal vents ... | reverse complement strand
AGCGGCCAACGAGAAGCTCTTCGTCGTCGACAGCGTCTCCATCGAGTCGGGCAAGACCAAGGACGCCAAAGCCTTTGTCGACGGCTTCGGCCAGCGGGATCTGCTGGTGGTCAAGGAGATGATCGACGACAAGACCTTCCTGGCGTTCCGCAACCTGCAGCAGAGCTACCTCATCGAGGAGAACGAGCTCAACGGATACCTGGCCGCGGCCTATCACGCCATCGTGATCGAAAAAGCCGTCTGGGACAAACTGACGAAAGAGGGTTAAGGCATGGCAGACATTACTGATATCAAAGCGATCATTTATACGGAAAAGACCCTGGGGCTGCAGGAAGAGGGCGTCATCGTCGTCCAGACCACGCCCCGGATGACCAAGAACGGCCTCAAAGAGGTTTTCAAAGAATATTTCGGCATCAAGCCGCTCAAGGTCAACTCCATGCGGGTCAGCGGAAAAGTCAAGCGTTTCAAGGGAGTCGAGGGCAAGCGTGCCGACAGCAAGAAGTTCTACGTCAAGCTCCCCGAAGACGCCAAGATCGAAAGCTTAGCGGTATAAGGGAATAGCGATGGCAATCAAAACATTCAAACCGACCACCCCCTCCCGTCGTTTCATGACGGTCCTGGACAGCAGCGACATCACCGCCAAGGCGAGTGTCCGCTCCCTGCTGAAGAAGCTCCCCCGCAAAGCGGGCCGCAACAACAACGGCCGCATCACCTCCCGTCACAAGGAGGCCGGCGCCAAGAAGCTCTACCGCATCATCGATTTCAAGCGGAACAAGTTCGGCGTCGAAGGCCGGGTCGCCACCGTCGAGTACGACCCCTACCGTAACTGCCGGATCTGCCTGATCAACTACGTCGACGGCGAAAAGCGCTACATCCTCCAGCCCAAGGGGCTGAAGGTGGGCGATACCGTTCTGGCGGCCGAAAGCGGTCTGGACATCAAGCCCGGCAACGCCATGAAGCTCAAGAACATCCCCGTCGGTACCCTGGTCCACAACATCGAGATGAACCCCGGCCAGGGGGGCAAGATCGCCCGCTCCGCCGGCGGATACGCCCAGATCATGGGCCGGGACGGCAAGTACGTCTCCCTGCGTCTTCCCTCCGGTGAGATGCGTTACATCCTGGGCGAGTGCATGGCGACCGTCGGTACCATCGGCAACGAGGACTACGCCAACATGGTCATCGGGAAAGCGGGACGGAACCGCCACCGCGGCATCCGCCCCCAGACCCGCGGATCGGCGATGAACCCCATCGACCACCCCCACGGTGGTGGAGAGGGCAAGACCAACTCCGGTCGCCATCCCGTCTCCCCCTGGGGAATGCCGACCAAGGGCTACAAGACCCGCCGCAAGAAGGCCAGCGACAAGCTGATCATCTCACGCAAGAAGAAAAAGTAAGGGATAAGCATGGCACGATCACTGAAAAAAGGTCCGTTCATCGACGATCATCTGATGAAAAAGGTACTGAAGGCAAAAGAAGAGGGCTCCACCAAGCCCATCAAGACCTGGTCCCGCCGTTCGGTCATCTTCCCCGAGATGATCGGCCTGACCATCAACGTCCACAACGGACGCCAGTTCGTTCCCGTCTACATCACGGAGAACCACGTGGGCTACAAGCTGGGTGAATTCGCCCCCACCCGTACATTCAAAGGACACAAAGGCAGTGTCCAGAAGAAGGTAGGTTGATCATGAGCAAAGCAACACTCCGATATGTCCGCGTCTCCCCCACCAAGGCGCGCCTGGTCGCCCGTGAAGTCCAGGGGATGAACGCCGAGCTGGCCCTGGCCGCACTGGAGTTCATGCCCAACAAGGCCGCAGGCATCATTTCCAAGGTGATCGCCAGCGCCGTCGCCAACGGCGATTACGAGCCCGAAGAGGTGGTCATCAGCTCCTGCCGCGTCGACAAGGCCGCGGTCATGAAGCGCTGGAGACCCCGGGCCCGTGGTACCGCCACCCGCATCCTGAAACCAACCTCCCACATCTACGTGGAGGTCGTCGAAGCCGGAGCCGAAGAGGCCAAGAGCCAGAAGGCCGCCAAGGCCGCTGCGAAAGTCGCCGCCGACGAGGCCGCGAAGAACGATAACGAAAAGGATGCGTAACCATGGGTCAGAAAGTCAATCCTATCGGTCTCAGACTGGGAATCAACCGTAACTGGGAGTCTCGCTGGTATCCCGCCAAGGACCGCGCGCCTTCCTTCGTCGCCGAAGATTACAAAATCCGCAAGTTCCTGAAAAAGGAGCTTTTTTATGCGGGAGTGAGCAACATCATCATCGAACGGACCGTCAAGAAAATCCGCATCACCATCGTCACCGCCCGCCCCGGGATCATCATCGGGAAGCGCGGCGCCGACATCGAGAAGCTCAAGGCGCGCCTCCAGAAGATGCTGGGCAAGGATGTCGCCATCAACATCAAGGAAGAGAAGCGTCCCCAGGCCTCCGCACAGCTGGCCGCCGAAAACATCGCGACCCAGCTGGAGCGCAGGGTAGCCTTCCGCCGCGCCATGAAAAAAGCGATCCAGGGGGCCCTCAAGTCCGGGGCCAAGGGAATCAAGGTCCAGGTTTCCGGCCGCCTCGGCGGTGCGGAGATGGCCCGGACCGAGTGGTACCTGGAGGGACGCGTTCCCCTGCACACTCTGCGCGCCAAGATCGATTACGGCTTCACCGAAGCCCTGACCACCTACGGAAACATCGGGGTCAAGGTCTGGATCTTCAAAGGCGAGGTTCTCCAGAAGGGGATCCAGCCCGAGCCCAAAGAGCAGCGCGGCAGCCGAAAACCCAGAAGAAGAGGTGAATAATCATGCTGATGCCCAAACGTACCAAGTGGAGAAAGCAGCAGAAGGGCCGCAATCGCGGCAAATCCTTCCGCGGCAACCGGATCGAGTTCGGCGAGTTCGCCATCAAGGCCACCGAGGCGGGGCGCATCGACTCCCGCCAGATCGAGTCGGCCCGTATCGCCATGACCCGCCGGGTCAGCCGGACCGGGAAGACCTGGATCCGGGTCTTCCCCGACAAGCCTCTGACCAAGAAACCCCTGGAGACCCGGATGGGTAAGGGTAAGGGTGCCGTCGAGAAGTGGGTCATGAACATCAAGCCCGGCCGCATCATTTTCGAGATGGCCGGTGTCCCCGAAGGATTGGCCCGCGAAGCGCTCACGCTCGCCTGCCACAAGCTTCCTTTCAAGACGAAAATCATTTCAAGGGAAGAGAGCAATGAAATTTACTGATCTGCAAGAGAAGAGCGTCTCCGAACTGGAGGAACTGCTCAAAGAGAAGAAACTGGAAGTCTTCACCCTCCGGGCGAAGCTCAAGACCATGCAGCTGACCAATACCAGCGAGCTGAGAGCGGCCAAAAAAGATGTCGCCAGAATCATGACGGCGCTGACCGCCGCAAGATCCAAGTAAAGGGTGTAGCATGCCGAAAAGAGTCATTTCAGGAACGGTCATCAAGAAGGCCGGAGACAAGACCGCGACGGTTCTGGTGGAGCGCAAGGTCCTGCACCCCCGCTACCACAAGACCGTCAAGCGTTTCAAGAAGTACCTGGTACACGACGAGAAGAACGAAACCAACGTCGGGGATACCGTCAGCGCCATCGAGTGCCGACCCCTGTCCAAGAACAAGGCGTTCCGACTTCTCGAAATCGTTGAGAGAGGAGAGGGCTGATGATCCAGAGTTTTACCCGTCTGAACGTCGCGGACAACAGCGGCGCCAAAGAGATCATGTGCATCAAGGTCCTGGGGGGATCCAAGCGGCGTTACGCCAGTGTGGGTGACGTCATCGTCGCCTCCGTCAAAAAGGCGCTCCCCAACGGAAAGGTCAAAAAAGGAAAGGTCGTCAAGGCCGTGGTCGTGCGGACCAAGAAGGAGATCCAGCGTGAAAACGGCTCCCTGATCCGCTTCGACGACAACGCCGCGGTCATCATCGACGACAAGAAAGAACCCATCGGGACGCGGATCTTCGGACCCGTCAGCCGTGAAACGCGCTACGCGGGCTTCATGAAGATCGTATCCCTCGCACCGGAGGTATGGTAATGGCAAAGAAATTCAAGATCAAAAAGGGTGATCAGGTGATGATCATCGCCGGTGACGACAAAGGCAAGACCGGCGAGGTTCTCCGGGTCCTCCCCAAGAAGGACGCGGTGATCGTGGCCGGCTGCAAGACCGTCCGCAAGGCGGTCAAGCCCAGCGAAGAGAACAAAGAGGGGGGCTTCATCACCAAAGAGATGCCCATCCATATCTCCAACGTCAAGAAAGTGGAGGGCTGACATGAGCCGGATGAAAGAGAAATACGCCAGCATCGTCCCCGCCCTGCGGGAGGAGCTGGAGATCAAAAACGTGATGCAGACCCCCAAGCTGGAGAAGATCGTCATCAGCGTCGGCGCCGGGGAAGAGGGCAAGGACAGCAAGCTGATCCAGAACATGGCCGATACCATCAGCCTCATCGCCGGTCAGAAGGCCGTCATCACCCTGGCCAAGAAGTCCGTCGCAGGATTCAAGGCCCGTGAAGGCGCCCCCAGCGGGATCAAGGTGACCCTGCGCGGCGAGAACATGTACAACTTCCTCGACAAGCTCATCTCCATCGCCCTTCCCCGGGTGAAGGACTTCCGCGGGGTTCCCCGCAAGGGCTTCGACGGACGCGGCAACTACAACTTCGGTCTGGACGAGCAGCTGATGTTCCCCGAGGTGGTCTACGACAACATCATGAAGACCCACGGAATGAACATCACCATCGTCACCAGCACCGACGACGACAAAGAGGCCTTTGTCCTGCTGGAGAAGCTGGGCATGCCGTTTGCGAAAGGGAGAAAGTAATGGCAAAGAAATCGATGATCGCCAAGCAGAAGCGCAAGCCCAAATTTGCGGTTCAGGCATACACCCGCTGTAACATCTGCGGCCGTCCCCACTCTGTCTACAGAGATTTCGGGATCTGCCGGATTTGTCTGAGAAAGATGGCCTCCGAAGGTCAGATTCCCGGCATGCGTAAAGCTAGCTGGTAACAAGGAGTAAAAGATGATGACAGACATTATTGCAGACTCTCTTACTCGGATTCGAAACGCGGCTCAACGCAGGCTGGAGACGACCGAACTTCTCCATTCCAAGATGATTGAGGCGATTGTTTCCATCCTGGTCGAGAAGGGTTATCTGGAGAGTTATTCGGTCGAGGAAGATGGCAACAAGAAGACCATCAAGGTAGTGCTCAAGTACGACGACAACGGCGACAGCGTGATCAACGAGATCAAGAAGATCTCCAAGCCCGGCCGTCGGATCTACAAGGGCAAAGAGGAGATCAAGCGGTTCAAGAACGGTTACGGAACCCTGATCGTATCCACCAGTGCGGGCGTGCTTCCCAACGACGAAGCCTACAAGCGCGGCACCGGCGGCGAAGTCATCTGCAGCGTCTGGTAAGGAGCGAATATGTCACGAGTAGGAAAAGTACCCGTCGCGATTCCCTCCGGAATCGAGGTCAACGTCGAAGGAACCGAGCTGGTCGCCAAAAAAGGCAAGCTGGAGAAGCGCCTGGAGACCCACGGCCGGGTCAACATGGAAGTCAAGGAGAACGAGGTGGTCTTTACCCGGAAGGACGATTCCAAGGAATCTTCCGCTTTCTGGGGGACCTACCGCTCTCTCTTCAACAACATCGTCATCGGTCTCGACAAGGGCTTCAGCAAGTCCCTGGAGATCAACGGGGTCGGATACCGGGCCAACGTCAACGGCAAGACCCTGGAGCTCCAGCTGGGCTTCTCCCATCCCGTCAAGTACGAGATCCCCGAAGGGATCGAGATCAAGGTGGAGAAGAACATCATCACCGTCAGCGGAACCGACAAGCAGCAGGTGGGCCAGGTGGCCGCCGAGATCCGCGGATTCCGCCCGCCCGAGCCTTATAAAGGCAAGGGGGTCAAGTATACCGACGAAGTGATCATCAGAAAAGCCGGTAAAGCGGCAGGTAAGTAAGGAGCGTAGAGATGTTGAAAAGTATTCAGAAGAAAAAGAACCGAATGTACGCTCAGCGCAAAGCGCGCGTCCGGGGCAAGATCCACGGCACCGCCGAGCTGCCCCGCCTGACGGTCTTCCGCTCCAACAAGCACTTCTATGCCCAGGCGATCGACGACGACCGGGGCCATACCCTCGCCTATGCCGACGGCCGCAAACTGGGCCTGAAGGCGACCAAAGAGGATGTGAAGAAAGTCGCGGCGGATATGGCCGAGAAGCTCAAGGCCGCCAACATCGAGCGGATCGTCTTCGACCGCAACGGCTATCTCTATCACGGCGTGGTCGCGTCCTTCGCCGACGCGCTCCGGGAAGCCGGGATCAAGTTTTAAGGAAGCGTACATGGAACACATCAACAGAGAAGAGTTTGAAGAGGTCGTCGTCAACATCGGACGGGTGACCAAGGTCGTCAAGGGTGGACGCCGGTTCCGCTTCACGGCGCTGGTCGTGGTCGGTGACCGCAAGGGAACCATCGGATACGGATACGGAAAGGCCAAAGAGGTTCCCGACGCCATCAAGAAGGCCGTCGACGACGCCTTCAAGAACCTGGTGACCCTCAAGGGAATCAAGGGAACCACCATCGCCCACGATATCGAGCACAAGTACAACGCCAGCCGGATCGTCCTGCGCCCGGCCAGCGAGGGTACCGGTGCCATCGCCGGAGGTGCGGCCCGCCCCGTCATCGAACTGGCCGGCATCAAGGATGTCATCGCCAAGTCCATCGGGTCCAACAACCCCAACAACCTGGTACGCTGCACCGTCGAAGCGCTCACCAGAATCAAAGGCTAAGGAGCAATCATGGGTCTGCACAATCTTCAGCCGGCACCCGGCTCGACTCACAGCAAAAAGCGCGTAGGCCGCGGTCAGGGCTCCGGTCTGGGCAAAACCGCCGGACGGGGGCAGAAGGGACAGAAGTCCCGGACCGGCTACAGCCGCAAGCGCGGATTCGAGGGTGGCCAGCAGCCGCTCTACAAGCGTCTTCCCAAGGTGGGATTCACTTCCCGCGTGGAGAAGCCCTACGTCATCAACGTCGATCGTGTCAAAGCGGTCGCCGAACTCGAGGAGATCACTCTCGAGACCATCCGCGGCGTCCACAAACTGGGCAAAAACGTCACACGCGTTAAACTTATCGGCAGCGGTGCCAAAGAGCTCGCCGCCAAGATCAAGGATGATGCCGTTACCACCAGCAGGAAATAATTATGGGAAATGCTTTGACTCAGAAAATCCTGATCACCTTGGGATTCCTCTTCGCCTATCGAGTTTTAGCATATATCCCGGTCCCCGGCGTTGACCTGGACGTGATCAAGAGCTTCTTCGATCAAAACGCCAACAACGCCCTCGGCCTGGCCAATATGTTCAGCGGAAACGCCATCCGCCGTATGTCCATCATCTCCCTCGGTATCATGCCCTACATCACCTCCGCCATCGTCATGGAACTTCTCGCCGCCACCTTCCCCGCCCTCGGACAGATGAAGAAAGAACGGGACGGAATGCAGAAGTACATGCAGATCATCCGCTACGGCACCATCTTCATCACCATCGTCCAGGCGATCGGGGTCTCGTTCGGTCTCCAGGCGATGAAAGGGGCCGCCGGTCAGAGCGCGGTGATGATCGATCCGACCCACTTCGTCATCCTGGCGGTCTTTTCGATGCTGACGGGAACGATGCTCCTGATGTGGTTTGGGGAGCAGATCACCCAGAAAGGGGTCGGAAACGGAATCTCCCTCATCATCTTCGCGGGGATCGTTTCGGGCATTCCCGCCGCCATCAGCAATACCGTGGCGGCGGTCAACTCCGGCACCATGAACTTCCTGGTGGTCCTGGCGATTCTGGCGATCATCGTCGCGACCATCCTCGTGATCATCTATGTGGAACTCGGGGAGCGCCGCATTCCCATCAGCTATTCCCGCAAGACCATCATGCAGAACCAGCACAAGCGGGTGATGAACTACATCCCCGTGCGGGTAAACCTCTCGGGAGTCATCCCCCCCATTTTCGCCAGTGCCGTGCTGATGTTCCCCCTGACCCTGCTTCAGGCGAGTACCAACAAATGGGTTACCGCCATTGCGGATATCCTCCATCCCGGCGGACTGGTCTACAACGCGGCGATGTTCCTGCTGATCATCTTCTTCGCCTTTTTCTACGCGTCGATCGCCTTCAACGCCAAGGACATCGCCGACAACCTGAAGCGGCAGGGAGGCTTCATTCCCGGGGTGCGACCCGGTGAACAGACGGCGGCCTTCCTGACCGATGTGGCCAGCAAGCTGACGGTCTGGGGATCGCTCTATCTGGCCCTCATCTCGACCGTGCCGTTCATCCTGATCAATAGTATGGGCGCCTCCTTCTATTTCGGAGGGACCGCGGTACTGATCGTCGTGCAGGTGGCCCTGGATACGATGCGTAAGATCGAGGCCCAGCGGACCATGAACCAATATGAAACCCTGGGCAACGTAGGTCTCTGATGGCCATTCCTCTTCGCAAACCCGCCGAGATTGAAACCCTGCGCCGCGCGGGCGCCGTGGTCGGACAGACCCTGGAATATCTCCGGGGCGTGGTCAAACCCGGCATGAGCCTCAAAGAGGTCGACGCGTTGGGAGAAGAGTTTCTCCGGAAACTCGGGGCCGAACCCTCCTTCAAAGGATTGTACGGTTTTCCCGCCGCCGTCTGCACCTCCGTCAACGAAGTGATCATCCACGGGGTCCCCACCGAGTACAGACTGCAGGAGGGAGACATCCTCGGGCTCGACATCGGTTCGAAGCTGGAAGGATACTACGGCGACGCGGCGATCACCATGCCCGTCGGCGAAATCTCCGACGAGGATGCCCGGCTTATCGACTGTTCCCGGGAGACCCTTTACGAAGCCATCGACGCGATCCGTCCCGGTATGCGCTTCAAGGAGTTGAGCGCCATCCTGGAACACGGCATCACTTCCCGGGGCTATGTTCCCCTGCGCAATTACTGCGGCCACGGGATCGGCACCAAACCCCACGACGAACCCAACATCCTCAACTATCTGGAGGGGAAGCCCAAACAGGGCCCCAAGATCAAAAACGGCATGGTCTTCTGCCTCGAACCGATGGTCTGCCAGCGAAGCGGCGAACCGGCGCTCCTGGAAGACGAATGGTCGGTCGTCAGCGAAGACGGTCTGCGGGGGAGTCATTACGAACATCAGGTCGCCGTTGTCGACGGCAAAGCGGTCATCCTGACCCTTCCCTGAACCGGGGGCAGACCCACGTTCACGGCGGTGAACGGGCGTGTGCCCGCCGCGGCGGGAAAATCTCCAAGCACAAAGGATAGAAACTTGGCAAAAGACGATGTAATCGAAATCGACGGAAAAGTGATCGAGGCGCTGCCCAACGCCACCTTCCGGGTGGAACTGGACAACGGCCACGTGGTGCTCTGCCACATTGCCGGCAAAATGCGGATGCACTACATCAAGATCCTCCCCGGCGACCGTGTCAAGGTGGAGCTGACCCCCTACAGCCTCGACAAGGGACGGATTACGTTCCGATACAAATAGTACGCATCGGCGCAAAACCGCCCGTTGGCGGCGAAACCGCAGGCCGTATCCGGTCTTTATTCTCGCTTCAGCGTTTTTTCAATGCTTTTTTGATAAAATCACGTCCCCCGAAATTCTGCGTATCGTACGTTCGGAGAGTAGGGACTGCGTGAAGAACCTTTGTCGAAGTGGCACCGCTTCGCCAAGGGTTGGTTCGAAGAGACTCTCATCGATCCACACGTCGTACCGGTGCAAAACAGAACAGGAGAACCCTATGAAGGTCAGACCCTCGGTCAAGAAGATGTGCGATGATTGCAAGATCATCAAGCGCAAAGGCGTCATTCGCGTGATTTGTAAGAATCCCAAGCACAAACAGAGACAAGGATAAGTATGGCACGTATCGCAGGTGTTGACTTGCCCAAGAGCAAGCGTATGGAGTATGCCCTGACCTATATCTACGGTATCGGTTTGACCAGCTCCCGCAAGATCCTCGATGCCACCGGCATCAGCTACGACAAGCGGGTTCACGAGCTGACCGACGCCGAAGCGGCGACCATCCGGAAAGAGATCCAGGAGAACTACATGGTGGAGGGAGACCTCCGCAAGAAGGTGATGATGGACATCAAGACCCTGATGGATCTCGGAAACTACCGGGGACTGCGTCACCGCAAAGGTCTGCCCGTCCGCGGACAGAAGACCAAGACCAACGCCCGGACCCGCAAGGGCAAGCGCAAAACTGTCGGTTCAGCATAAGGAGCAGTAGAAGATGGCCAAGAAAAAGATCAAAAAGAGCGTAGCGCGCGGTGTCGTCTACATCGCTGCGACTTTCAACAACACCGTCATTACCGTGACCGACGAGATGGGCAACGTCCTGACCTGGAGCAGCGCCGGAGCGCTGGGCTTCAAGGGCAGCAAGAAATCCACGCCCTACGCCGCTCAGCAGGCGGTCGAGGATGCCATGGCCAAGGCCAAGGAGTACGGAATCAAAGAGGTCGGGATCAAAGTCCAGGGCCCCGGATCCGGCCGGGATACGGCCGTCAAGTCGGTGGGAGCCATCGAAGGGATCCGCGTGATCTGGTTCAAGGATATCACTCCTCTGCCCCACAACGGATGCCGTCCGCCCAAGAAGCGCCGCGTTTAATTAGCGGGCGATCGGGTGGCTGTTCAGTATTGAAACAATTTAGAGAAAACGTCAAAAGGTAACAAGATGGCAAGATACAGAGGTCCTAGAGAAAAACTGGAGCGCAGACTCGGCGTCGATCTCGGTCTGAAGGGCGAGCGCCGCCTCGCCGGCAAGAGTGCGCTGGAGAAGCGTCCCTACCCCCCGGGACAGCACGGTCAGCGCCGCAGCAAGATCAGCGAATACGGTCTGCAGCTGCGGGAGAAGCAGAAGGCGAAGTTCATGTACGGTGTCAGCGAGAAGCAGTTCCGTGCGATCTTCCAGGAGGCCAACCGCCTCGAGGGCAATACCGGTGAACTGCTGGTGCAGCTCCTGGAGCAGCGTCTCGACAACGTGGTCTACCGCATGGGATTCGCCACGACCCGCGCCTTCGCCCGCCAGCTGGTCAACCACGGACACATCCTGGTCGACGGCAAGCGCGTGGACATTCCCTCCTACCGGGTCAAGCCCGGACAGAAGATCGAGGTCCGCGAAAAGAGCAAAAACAATCCCCAGATCCAGCGCTCCATGGAGCTGACCAACCAGACGGGCATCGTCGAGTGGGTGGATGTGGACAAAGAGAAGCTGTTCGGGATCTTTACCCGCATTCCCGAGAGAGAAGAGATTTCCATCCCGGTAGAAGAGCGTCTGATCGTCGAGCTGTACTCCAAGTAAGAAACAGAAAGGCTGGCTTATGAGAAAAATCAAAACAGCGCCTTTTCTGCCCAGCGAGGTGGAAATCAACGAGATCAGCGAAACCCGCGCGCAGGTTGTGGCCTACCCCTTCGAGAGCGGATACGCCGTGACCCTGGCCCATCCGCTCCGGCGGCTGCTTCTGGGGAGTTCCATCGGCTACGCTCCCATTTCCCTGAAGATCGAGGGGGCGGCCCACGAGTTCGACTCCATCCGGGGAATGCACGAGGACATCGCGGTCTTCATCATCAACCTCAAGAACATCCGTTTCCGGATCAAAGACGAACTGGACCGGGCCGTGGTCAGCTACAGCTTCACGGGCCCCAAAGAGGTCAAGGCCGGCGATCTGGCCAATGATCAGGTGGACGTGGTCAATCCCGAGGTTCCTCTGGCGACCCTCAACGAGGATGGTGAGCTGACCTTCACCCTGGAGATCGCCAAAGGGATCGGCTACGTTCCCAGCGAAGACCTCCGGGAGGAGGTGGACAACGGCTCCATCGCCCTGGACGCCTTTTTCACTCCCGTCCGCAAGGCCAACTATACCATCGAGAACGTTCTGGTCGAGGACAATCCCGACTACGAGAAGATCGTCTTCGAAATCGAGACCGATGGCCAGATCTCCCCGGTGGAGGCCTTCGCCAACGCCCTGGAGACGATGCACAAGCAGATGTCGGTCTTCAACAACGTTCTGGACATCAACCTGGAACGCAGCAGCGAAGGTACGGGCGGGGGCAGCGAGCTCAAGGCGTTCCTGGTCCCCGTCGATACCCTGGGGCTGAGCGCACGGAGCTTCAACTCCCTGGATCGCGCCGGGATCAAATACCTGGGAGAGCTGGTTCTCATGAGCGAGAGCGAGCTCAAAGAGATCAAGAACCTGGGCAAGAAGTCCCTGGACGAGATCCAGGAGGTCCTGGCCGCCCACGGGTTCGGAGCCGAGTACGAACTGGACGAAGAGACCCGGTCCAACCTGACCAAGAAAATTGCACAACTCAAAGAATAACAAAGGACAGCCATGAGACATAGACATGGATACCGCAAGCTGGGCCGCAAATCCCAGCATCGTGCGGCATTGCTGAAGAACCTGGCGATCGCCCTGACGGAGCATGGCCGGATCGAGACGACCCTTCCCAAGGCGAAGGAGCTTCGCAAGTATTATGAGAAGCTGATCACCAAAGCGTCCGCCGGGGATTTCAACGCCCACCGCGCCGTCTTCGCCCAGCTGCAGGACAAGGAAAGCACCAAAAAGCTGGTCGAGGAGATCGCTCCCGAGTACAAGGAGCGCAACGGCGGATATACCCGAATCGTCAAGACCCGGGTCCGCAAAGGCGACGCCGCCGAAATGGCCATTATCGAACTGGTCTGATTTTCTGCTATAATTTCCGTCGGAATTTTCCGGACGGAAATTTCCCTTCACGATGCGCCCATAGCTCAGCTGGATAGAGCGTCGGATTCCGGTTCCGAAGGTCGGGGGTTCAAATCCTCCTGGGCGTACCACTTCAAAATTTTCTCCGAATTTTTCCAGAATGTGACCTGAGTCGCTTTCCTCCAGAGTGTTTTATGTTTAGATGATTCATGAATGTGATAGAATTAAATCAAGAGAGAAGAAAGCGAGGAATCATGAGCAACAAAAGAGTATTGCTTCAGAGGGCTGAAGAGCAGTTTCTCAACCATGAATACGACAACGCCCTCAAAATCTACAGTCTTCTTTTGCGCGACTACCCCCAGATGAAGGATGCCCGGATCGGCGTCTTTCTCAGCGACATGGGCCTGGAGAGCGACGAAGACGCCCAGGCGCTCTTCGACTATTATCAGGCGATTAAAGACTCCAGCGAGGACGCGGAGCGGATCATCGACGAACTGATGCAGACCATCTACGCCACCCGGGTCGTGATCCAGGAGCATCTCCTGGGCTCCCTGGAGGAGGCGGAGATCGAGGACGGGATCCGCTACAGCGATTTCGTGGAGCTCATCGCCGAGAAGGGAAGCTTCAAAGAGGCCTTCGAAGACATCATGTTTTCGACGCGGGTGGTGATCCGCACCCGGGAGGAGTTCATCGACTTCATCCGGAGACTGGTGGAGGCGGGGTACCACGAGATGGCGGCGGGCTATCTCGACAGTCTCGCCGAGAGTTTCGGGCCCGATCAGGAGATCTACGCCCTCTACCATCTCATCCAAAAGCCGCGATCGTGACCGTTCCCTCCCCCATCGAAGGGTATGAGACCCTGACCGACAATACGCAGGAGGCCACGGAAGGGGCGCTGCTCCTGGCGACGGCCCAGAACGCCCGCTACCGGGAAGGGTGGAGCGGCCCGAGCGTCACCCCCTCCGAACTGATGAAGGCATGGGGGCTGGAAGAGATGAAGGTGGTCGGCGTCACCGGAACCAACGGCAAGACCACCGTCACCGCCCTGATCTATTCCCTCCTCATCGACCTGGGACACTCCTGCGCTCTCCAGGGGACCCGGGGGCTCTTCGTCGACGACGAGGCGATCGAGGCGAAGCACATGACCACCCCCTCGATCCTGGAGACCCTCTGGAACATGAAACGGGCTCGGGAGGCGGGGGCCGAATATTTCGTGATGGAGGTGAGCTCCCACGCCATCGACCAGAAGCGCATCGAGGGGCTCTCCTTCGCCCTCAAAGTCCACACCAACGTCACCCGGGACCATCTCGACTACCACGGCACCGTCGAGGAGTACCGCCGGGTCAAGAGTCGTTTTTTCGCCGACGACGCTCCCAAACTTCTGAACAAAGACGAAATCAAAACCCTCCGCTACAACCCGATCGGTGCCTATACTTACGGGGTGGAGGAGCCCGCCACCTTCAAGATCATGGCCTACGCCCTCAACGACGGGATCAGCGCCGTCATCAAGCACCACGACGAGGAGGAGGCCTTCTTTTCCAACCTCATGGGGCTCTTCAACCTCTACAACCTCACCGCTGCCATCAGCGCCGCCAAGATCCTCACCCGGGAGCCCCTGGCGAAGATCTGTGAAGCGGTGGAAAACTTCGGCGGCGTCAGCGGCCGGATGGAGGTGGTGAGCCGCGAACCGACGGTGATCGTCGATTTCGCCCATACCGACGACGGAATCTACCGGGTCCTCGACAGCCTCAAGGAGAAGGATCTGGTGGTGGTCTTCGGAGCCGGCGGGGACCGGGACCGGGGCAAGCGCCCCAAGATGGGGGCTGTGGCCGGCCGCTTCGCCAAAAAGATCTACGTCACCAGCGACAACCCCCGCAGCGAGGATCCCGAGGCGATCATCGCGGAGATCCTGGAGGGCCTCAAGGGCAAGGAGAAC
>Ga0256914_1002695_pt1 | contig 14630 bp, 24 predicted proteins | sample HulkmetaG_FD_191571 | JGI IMG/M metagenome (GOLD analysis project Ga0256914, IMG submission 191571) | Hydrothermal chimney microbial communities from Main Endeavour vent field at the Juan de Fuca Ridge, Pacific Ocean - Hulk | ecosystem: Environmental > Aquatic > Marine > Hydrothermal vents ... | reverse complement strand
TGCAGGATGCACGTTCATGATATGGAGTAATCGATGTCCACACCACACCACCGGGGCCGCCGGACCATGCTCGCCCATGCCACAAGGGCCTTTTCGGAGCACGGCATCGTCAATCCGCCCGTCTACCACGCCTCGACGATCCTGGCCGGAACCCTGGAGGACTACGAGAGCGGATCGGGGGGATATCCGTATGGAAGATACGGCACACCGACCACCCGCGCGCTGGAGAGCATGATCGCGAAGGTGGAGGGCGGCCACCGGACGTTCCTGACCCCTTCCGGGCTGGCCGCCATCTCCACCCTGCTTCTGGCCATGACGGAAAGGGGGGCGCACGTGCTCCTTTCCGATTCCGTCTACGGCCCCACGCGCCGCGCCGCCGACCGTCTTCTCGGACGCTACGGCGTCGAGGCGGAGTATTTCGATCCCCGCATCCGTCCGGATGAGCTGGAGGCGCGCATCCGCCCGGAGACCGCCCTCGTCTTCCTGGAATCCCCCGGCTCTCTCACCATGGAGGTCCAGGACGTGCCCGCGCTCGCCCGCGCGGCACACGGCAGGGGCGTTCCCGTCGCCATCGACAACACCTGGTCCGCGGGATGGCATTTCGACGCCTTCGCGGCGGGCTGCGACATCTCCATCCAGGCCGCGACGAAGTACTACGCCGGTCATTCCGACGTCCTCATGGGCTCCATCACGGTCACGGAAGAGATGGAGGAACGCATCCGCGAGACGCACAAGGACCTCGGCCAATGCGTGGGGCCGGACGACGCCTATCTCGTCCTGCGCGGCATGCGCACCCTGGACGTCCGGATGGCGCGGCACATGGAGAACGCGCTTGCCGTGGCCGCCTGGCTCCGGGACAGGCCGGAGGTGGAGGCGGTGCTGTATCCCGCCCTGCCCGGCGCTCCCGACCACGATCTCTGGAAGCGCGATTTCTCCGGGGCCTGCGGATTGTTCTCCTTCGTTCTTCAACCGGTTTCCGAGGAGGCTCTGCATGCCTTCGTGAATTCGCTGGAGCTGTTCGGCATCGGTGCCTCCTGGGGCGGATACGAAAGTCTGGTCCTGCGGTTCGACCCGCGCGCCCCGGGTGCCCGCACCGCCATGGAATGGCCACATGAAGGGCCTTCCCTCCGCCTGCACATCGGGCTGGAGGATTCCGACGATCTCATCGCCGACCTTTCAGCCGCCTTCGAAAGGATGAAGGAGGTCCGAGAGCCATGAAGCGATTCATTTCCCCCATGGTCGCGGCCGGCGCCATGCTGGCCGCCATCCTGCACCCGGCGTCCGGAGTGCCGGCTATGGCGGCGGACGACGGGGAGCCGGAGATGATCTTCAAGAAACGTACCGTGTTCCGGCTTCTGTCCCCGGACGCCTACATCCGCGTCTACGCCATCGACGATCCGCTCGTGGAGGGCGTGGCATGCCATTTCGCCGCTCCCGAGATCGGCGGCTGGAAGGGCTGGGCGGGACTGGCGGAGGAACGCTCCGACGTCTCCCTGGCCTGCCGCCAGATCGGCCCCATCCGTTTCCGGGAGAAATTCGAACAGGGCGACGACATGTATCGCGAGCGCCGGTCGCTCTTCTTCAAGAAACTGCACATCGTGCGCGGCTGCGACCCGAAACGCAACGTGCTGGTCTATCTGACCTACACCGACAAGCTGATCGAGGGCAGTCCGAAGAACTCCGTGTCCACGGTGCCCATCATGCCCTGGGGGGACGAACCCGCGCCACGCTGCGCGGATTTCCTGAAGTGACGGGCCGGCGGCCCGGCGAACGGCCGCACGAAACCGCCGCGTCACGCTCCGGCAACACGGTTCGACGCAAAAAGGCCCCGCACTGCGCGTGCGGGGCCTTTCCGATCTCCATGTCGCCGATGGAGAAAGCTCACTCCGTGGCTTCGACCACTTCCTCGCCTTCCTCGGCGGCCGTACGGGCGCGATCCTCGGCGCCCCTGGCCTCCGGATCCCTGTCCACCAGCTCGATGACCGCCATCGGCGCATTGTCGCCATAGCGGAAGCCGGCCTTGAGAACGCGGGTATAGCCGCCGTTCCGGTCCGCGTAGCGCGGGGCCAGCACGTCGAACAGCTTCTTCGCCTCGGCCTCCTTGCCCTGCAGACGGGCGATGGCCAGACGGTAGTAGTGCAGACGGTTGCCCTGCTGCCCCTTCTTGCCGAGCGTGATCAGCTTGTCCACGATGCCGCGCAGCTCCTTGGCCTTGGGCAGCGTGGTCACGATCTGCTCGTGCTTGATGAGAGCGGCGGCCATGTTGGCGAACATGGCCTTGCGGTGTTCATGGGTGCGGTTCAGCTTCCGGCCCTTGTTCCTGTGACGCATCGTTCCAAACTCCTGGATCTTTTCGTCCCGGGCCGGCTTGCCGCGCGCCCGGGAAAGGCGCAATCTCTCGAATTCCTGAGCCCCGCCGCGGCCTTTCGAACGGAAGACGCGCGGACGGCCCCACCACTCGGCATCAGTAGTTGCTGTCGTACTTCTTCGCCAGCTCCTCGATGTTCTCCGGCGGCCAGTTCGGCACTTCCATACCGAGGTGCAGGCCCATCTGCGCCAGCACCTCCTTGATCTCGTTCAGCGACTTGCGGCCGAAGTTCGGTGTACGAAGCATCTCCGCCTCCGTCTTCTGGATGAGGTCGCCGATGTACACGATGTTGTCGTTCTTCAGGCAGTTGGCGGAGCGCACGGAAAGCTCCAGCTCGTCCACCTTCTTCAGCAGCGCCGCGTTGAACTCCAGCTCCGGCTTCTCCTCCTCGACCACCTGCTGCGCGGGCTCCTCGAAGTTGATGAAGATCTGGAACTGGTCCTGAAGGATCCGCGCGGCATACGCCACGGCGTCCTCGGGGGACACGGACCCGTCGGTCTCGACCGTCAGCGTCAGCTTGTCGTAGTCGAGAACCTGGCCCTCGCGGGTGTTCTCCACCTTGTAGGAGACGCGCTTCACCGGCGAGTAGAGGGAGTCCACGAAGATGACGCCGATCGGGGCGTCCTCCGTGCGGTTGCGGTCGGCCGGCACGTAGCCCTTGCCGGTGTCGATCGTCAGCTCCATGCGGATCTCGACGCCCTCGTCGAGGGTGCAGATCACGTGATCCTTGTTCAGGACCTCGACGTCGGCCGTCTCCTCGATATCACCGGCGGTGACGACGGCGGGGCCCACCTTCTTCAGGGTCACGCGCTTCGGCCCCTCGGAATGCATGCGGAAGGCGATCTCCTTCACGTTCAGGACGATGTCGGTCACGTCCTCGCGCACGCCTGCGATGGAGGAGAACTCGTGCAGGACGCCATCGATCTGGATGGCGGTCACCGCGGCCCCCTGCAGCGAGGAAAGCAGCACCCGGCGCAGCGCGTTGCCGAGCGTCATGCCGAAGCCGCGCTCCAGAGGCTCCGCCACGATGGTGGCCTTCTTCTCCGGATCGCGCCCCGGAATCACCTCCAGCTTCGTCGGCTTGATGAGTTCCTGCCAGTTCTTCTGATTGACCTGCTGCATTTTCGTAGCGTCCTGAATGGGATGCCCCCGTGCGTTCGGGGAGATCTTCTGTGTGGTTCCTGCATCGCGGCGGAGATGCGAGCATCCCGCGCGACGGACGAAGCCCCCGGCGGCCAGCACGGCGCCGGAGGGACACCCTTGATCCGTCAGACCCGACGACGCTTCCGCGGACGGGTTCCGTTGTGGGGGATCGGCGTCACGTCGCGGATGGCCGTGATCTGGAGACCGGCGGCCTGAAGCGCGCGCAGCGCCGATTCACGCCCCGAACCCGGACCGGCGACCTCGACCTCGATGGTCTTCATGCCGTGCTCCATGGCCGCCTTCGCGGCATCCTCCGCGGCCAGCTGGGCGGCATAGGGCGTGCTCTTGCGCGACCCCTTGAAGCCCATCTTGCCGGCGGAGGACCAGCTGATGGTGTTGCCCTGGACGTCGGTGATGGTGATCATCGTGTTGTTGAACGTCGCGTTGACGTGCGCAATTCCGGTCGTGACGTTCTTGCGCTCTCTGCGACGGACGCGCGTGGTATCCCTTGCCATGGATTGCCTGTTCCCTTGCCTGTAAGACCCGGAGGGGAAACGCCCCTCTCCGCCCTGCATCCGAGTTGCGGACCCCGCCCCGCCTCACGCGGCGGCGGAACTCCGCCGAAATCACTTCTTCTTGCCCGCGATCGGCTTCGCCGGCCCCTTGCGGGTGCGGGCGTTGGTGTGCGTGCGCTGTCCCCGCACCGGCAGCCCCCGGCGATGACGCAGGCCGCGATAGCAGCCGAGATCCATCAGCCGCTTGATGTTCATGGCCACCTGGCGGCGCAGATCGCCCTCGACCACGTAGTCGCGGTCGATGACCTCGCGGATCTGGATGATCTCCTGATCCGTCAGCTCGTTCACGCGGCGGGTCTCGTCGATCCCGACCTTCTCGAGAATCTCCCGGGCGAACTTCGGGCCGATGCCATGGATGTACTGCAGCGCGATCAGCACACGCTTGTTCGTCGGAATATTGACGCCTGCTATACGGGCCACTTCCTTGCCTCATCAATCTGCGAACGTGTTCCCATGCGGAACGACGTTCTTGGTTGTTCTCCTGTGCCGGCGCCAGAAACCCCGGATGCATCCCTCAAACGGGCAAAGGCCTCCTGCATGGCCCCGCCTTGCCGGGCAAGAGCTCCTTGCAGAAAGCCTGACATCTGAACGCCTTCGGAAAGCATCTCTTAGGACGCCCTTCCGATTCCGTCAAGCGGCAAATGCGCCTCTTGCGGCCGCCTTCAGATGGCCGTGCGCCGGAAGGCGCCCCACCGGACGCCTTCCGGACACGCCCGGGAAATCAGGCGATGGAGTCCAGCACCTCCTCGATCTGCTTCGTCACATCGTCGATGGCGGCCATGCCGTCCACCTTCTTCACGATGCCCGCCTTCTCGTAGTAGGCGATCAGCGGGGACGTCTGTTCATGGTAGGCCGCGAGGCGCGAACGCACCGTCTCCTCGTTGTCGTCGGCGCGGCGGGTGAACTCGGTGGAGCCGCACTCGTCGCAGACGCCTTCGACCTTCGGCCTCTCGAACTTCTCGTGGTAGCCCTTGCCGCACTTGGCGCAGGTGTAGCGGCCGGTGATGCGCTCCACGAGCGCCTCGTCGTCCACGTCCAGCACCACCACGGCGTCCAGCTTCATGCCCTTGGAGGCAAGCATCTTGTCCAGCTCCTCGGCCTGGGCGACGGTGCGCGGAAAGCCGTCGAAGATCACGCCCGGGGCGTTCTTCACGTCGTCCTCGTCCAGCCGGTCGGAAATGATGTTGATGACGATCTCGTCGGAGACCAGCTCGCCCTTCTCCATCACCTCCTTGGCCTTCTTGCCGTATTCGGTGCCGGCGGCCACGGCCGCGCGGAGCATGTCGCCGGTGGACAGCTGGATCAGGCCGCGGCTCTTCTCGAGGCGCTTCGCCTGGGTGCCCTTGCCCGCGCCGGGCGGGCCGAACAGAATGATGTTCATGTCTTTTTCCTCTTCCCTCTAAGTCTCGACTTCTTGACCAGACCCTCGTACTGCTGCGCCAGCAGATGCCCCTGGATCTGGGCGACGGTATCCATGGTCACGCTCACCACGATCAGAAGCGAAGTGCCGCCGAAGTAGAACGGCACGCCGAGATACGTGGTCAGGAGCTCCGGAAGCAGGCAGACGACGGTGAGATACAGCGCGCCGACGAAGGTGATGCGCGTCAGAACGTAGTCGATGTACTCCGCCGTCTTCTCGCCGGGCCTGATGCCGGGAATGAAACCGCCGTACTTCTTTAGGTTGTCCGCCACGTCCTTCGGGTCGAACATGATCGCCGTATAGAAGAACGCGAAGAAAATGATCAATGCGGCATAGAGCACCAGGAACAGCGGCTGGCCGCGTCCGAGAAGCGCGGTGATGTAGGTCAGCCATTCCGGCCCCTGCCCCTGCATGAAGTTGGCGACCGTGATCGGCAGCAGAAGCAGGGATGAGGCGAAGATCGGCGGAATCACGCCCGCTGTGTTCAGCTTCAGCGGAAGGTGCGAGGTCTGCCCCTGATAGAGCTTGTTGCCCTGCTGGCGCTTCGGATACTGGATGAGGATCCGCCGCTGCGCACGCTCCATGAAGACGATGAAGGCGATCACCACCAGCGCCATGACGATGATGCCGATGATGGTGAACGTGGACAGCTGTCCCGTGCGGCCCAGTTCGAACATCTGGGCCAGCGCGGCGGGAAGGCCCGCGACGATGCCGGCGAAGATGATCAGCGAGATGCCGTTGCCGACGCCGCGCTGCGTGATCTGCTCGCCCAGCCACATGAGGAAGACGGTTCCGCCGGTCAGGGTCACCACCGTGGAGAAACGGAAGAACCAGCCGGGATCCGTCACCACGTTGCCCTGCGCCTCGAGGCCGACCGCGATGCCGTACGCCTGCAGCGCCGCCAGGACGACCGTGCCGTAGCGGGTGTACTGGTTGATCTTCTTCCTGCCCTGCTCGCCTTCCTTCTTGAGCTGTTCGAGATGCGGCGAGACCGTCGTCATCAGCTGGATGATGATGGAGGCCGAGATGTAGGGCATGATGTTCAGGGCGAAGATGGCCATGCGGCCGAGCGCGCCGCCGGAAAGGCCGTTCACCCAGCCGAGGATGCCCGAGGACTGCTGCTGCACGAGCCGGGAAAGTTCCAGCGCGTCGATGCCGGGGATCGGAATGTAGGTGCCGAGACGGTAGACGATCAGGGCGGCCAGCGTGAACCAGATGCGTTTCTTGAGTTCTTCCGCCTTGGCCAGCGCCGAGAAGTTGATGTTGGCTGCCAGTTGTTCCGCTGCCGATGCCATGGGTAGTCCTGCCCTGTCTGTCCGGGGCCGGCGGCCCCTGCCTGAGCATCAGGAAGACCTGGGGTCTCTCCGGATGCCGCCATCGCGGCTCACATGCATTCCGGCCATGCGTGGGACAGCATTGTGGCCGAAATGCGCTTCGCGTTCGAGCATCAGCGGGAATTGCGGGCCCGGAAGGCCCGCACGTCCCGGCTTCAGGCCTCTTCCTTCGCGGCCTTCTTGCGCACGTAGGTCATCTCCACGCTGCCGCCGGCCTTCTCGATGGCCTCGCGGGCGGACGCGGAGGCGTGCGCCACCTTCAGGTTCACCTTGGCCTTGATCTCGCCGTTGCCGAGCACGCGGATGCCCTGCTTCGCACGGCGGACGGCGCCGGCGGCCACCAGGGCCGCCTCGTCGATCAGCTGGCCGGCATCGAGCCGGCCGGCGTCGATCAGCTCCTGGATGCGGCCGATGCTGACCTCCGAGAAGCGCTTCGGCGCATGCAGGCGGAAACCGCGCTTGGGCAGACGCCGGTAGATCGGCATCTGGCCGCCCTCGAAGCCCTTGATGGCCACGCCGGAACGCGACTTCTGACCCTTGTGTCCGCGGCCGGCGGTCTTGCCCAGACCGGAGCCGATGCCGCGACCGACACGCTTGCGCTGCTTCTTCGCCCCGGGGGCGTAGCTGAGTTCGTTGAGCCTCATGGGTCCGTTCTCTCTGATTGGATCGTCTCAGGCTACCGCGGAAACGGTTCCGAGCCCGATCAATTCTCCTCGACGATGCGCACCAGGTGCGAGACCTTGGCGATCATGCCCCGCACCTCCGGAGTGTCCTTCAGGGTGCGCCGACGGTGCATCTTGTTCAGGCCCAGCCCGACGAGGGTGGCCCGCTGGTCCTTGGGACGGCGGATCGGCGAGCCGATCTGCTCCACGGTGATGGTCTTCTCCTTGGCCATGACCCGAATTCCTCAAAATTCCTGTTTCGCGGTTCTTCCGGACGAAACGGCGAAAGCCGCATCAGCCATCGCGGCGGCCGCCGAGAATCTCCGACACCTTCTTGCCGCGACGGGCCGCGACGCGACGGGGATTCTGCGCCTTGGACAGCGCGTTGAACGTGGCGCGCACCATGTTGTACGGGTTGGACGAACCGATGGACTTCGCCACCACGTCCTGCATCCCGAGCGCCTCGAACACCGCGCGCATCGGTCCGCCGGCGATGATGCCCGTGCCCGGAGGGGCGGAACGGATCACCACCTTGCCCGCGTCGTGCTTGCCGGTGATGTCGTGATGCAGCGTGCGGCCCTCGCGCAGCGGCACGCGGATGAGGCTGCGCTTGGCGGCCTCGGTGGCCTTGCGGATGGCTTCCGGGACCTCGCGCGCCTTGCCGTGGCCGAAGCCGACCCGGCCCTTCTGGTCGCCGACGACCACCAGCGCGGCGAAGCCGAAACGGCGGCCGCCCTTCACCACCTTGGCCACACGGTTGATGTGCACCAGGCGATCGACAAATTCGTTTTCGCGCTCGTCGCGTTCGCGTTCTCTCATCGTGCTACTGCCCTGCAATCGTTAGAAGTCCAGGCCGCCTTCGCGCGCCCCTTCGGCCAGCGCCTTGACGCGGCCATGATAGATGTATCCGCCACGGTCGAAGACCACCTTCTCGACACCGGCCTTCTTCGCGCGCTCGGCGATCAGCTTGCCGACCTCCAGCGCCGCGGCCACATCGCCGGTGCTCTTCAGCTTCTTGCGCATCTCCGGCTCGTTGGACGAGGCGGCGGCCAGCGTGCGCCCTTCGACGTCGTCGATCACCTGGGCGTAAATGTACTTGTGCGAACGGAAGACCGACAGACGGGGCCTGTCGCCGGCCTTCTTGCGCAGCGCGCGGCGCACACGCGCCTTGCGCCGTTCCATCACACTCATCTTGCGAGCCATGACACTCCTGCTCCTGCTGTTCCGCCCTCGTCGGCGGGATTACTTCTTCTTGCCTTCCTTGCGGAAGATGTATTCGTCGGCGTAGCGGATGCCCTTGCCCTTGTAGGGCTCCGGCTTGCGCCACTCGCGGATCTCCGCCGCCACCTGACCGACCTTCTGCTTGTCGATGCCGGATATGACGATCTCCGTGGGCTTCGGGATCTGCACGTCGATTCCCTCCGGAACCTTGTAGATCACGTCGTGGCTGTAGCCAAGGTTCAGCTTGATGTCGCGTCCCTGCAGGGCCGCGCGGTAGCCGACGCCGACGATCTCCAGCTTCTTCGTGAAGCCTTCGGTGACTCCCTGGATCATGTTGGCGATGATCGTCCGGGTCATGCCCCAGGCCGAACGCGCCGGCTTGGTGTCGTTGATCGGCTTCACGACGACCTCGTCGCCTTCGATGGACACGTTGACGAGATCGACGAGCGCCGCCTCCAGCTGCCCCTTCGGGCCCTTCACGGTCACGGATCCGTCTTCCAGGGTCACCGTGACACCGGAAGGAATCGGAACCGGTTTCTTGCCAATACGAGACATGGTCTCCTGCCTTTCCTCGTTCGTCCGGCACCGTCACGCCCGATCCGGCGTCCGGCACCCAGCAATCCTCTGCCGTTTCGTTTCGCGGCGCCCGCAAGCGTCCGCCCGCATCAGAACACGGTGCAGATGACCTCTCCGCCGACGTTGGCCTCGCGCGCCCTTGCGTCGCTCATCACGCCCTTGGACGTGGAGAGGATCGAAATGCCCAGACCGTTGTAGACCACGGGCATGTCCTCGACCGACGTGTACACGCGCCGGCCCGGCTTGGACACGCGCCGGATCTCGCGGATGACCGGCTCGCCGTCGTAGTACTTCAGTTCGACCTCGATCTCGGCCTTGCCGTTCTCGTAGCGGGTCGTGGTGAATCCGCGGATGTATCCCTCGTCGGCAAGCACCTGCAGCACGCGCTCGCGCATGCGCGAGGCGGGCATGACCACCTTGGTCTTGCCGCGGGCGTGCGCATTGCGGATGCGGGTCAGCATGTCGCCTATCGGGTCCGTGATCGTCATCTCGCCAATCTCCTGGATTGTTCACGGCCGTCCCCATGCGGGGCGGCCCCTGCCCCACCCCGCGCGGGGTGGCGCGATATCTCCCGTTGTTACCAGCTCGCCTTCGTCATGCCCGGAATCAGGCCCTTGTTGGAAAGCTCGCGCAGCGCGATCCTCGACATGCGCAGCTTCCGGTAGTAGCCGCGCGGCCTGCCGGAGATCTCGCAGCGGTTGCGGATGCGCACCGGAGCGGAGTTGCGCGGCAGCTTCGCCAGCTTGAGCTGCGCCGCGAAACGCTCCTCCATCGGGAGGGAGCGATCCCGGGCGATCGCCAGAAGCCTCGCGCGCTTGGCGGCGTACTTCTTCGCCAGCCGCTTGCGCTTGTTGTTGATCTCGATAGCGCCTTTTTTCGCCATGTCCGGATCTCTCTTTCCTTGAAGTCCCTGCCTGTCCCTGCGTTCGTCAGGCGGCCTGCTGCCGGCGCTGGCGGAACGGGAAGTTGAAGGCCTCGAGGAGCGCGAGGGCCTCCTCGTCGGTCTTCGCCGTGGTGGCAATGATGATGTCCATGCCCAGCACCTTGTCGATCTTGTCGTAGTCGATCTCGGGGAACACGATGTGCTCCCTGATGCCCAGGGCGTAGTTGCCGCGACCGTCGAAGCTCTTCGGATTCAGGCCGCGGAAGTCCCGCACGCGCGGCAGGGCGATGGTCACCAGGCGGTCCAGCATGTCGTACATGCGGTCGCCGCGCAGCGTCACCTTGCAGCCGATCGGCATGCCCTCGCGCAGCTTGAAGCCGGCGATGGACTTGCGCGCCCGGGTGATCACCGGTTTCTGGCCCGCGATCTTGGCCATCTCCTCGGCAGCGATCTTGACCAGCTTGGAATCGCCCACGGCCTCGCCCACGCCCATGTTGAGCACGATCTTCTCGATGCGCGGCACCTGCATGGGATTGGTGTAGCCGAACTTCTCGATCAGCTGCGGGCGCACCACCTCCTCGTAGTGCTTGCGCAGCCTGGGAACGTACTTCTCTTTCTCAGACATCGATCACCTCTCCCGACCGCTTGGAGTAGCGCACCTTGCGGCCATCCTCGAGAACCTTGAAACCGACCCGGGTGGGCTTGCCGTCCTTGGGGTCGATGTGGGCCAGATTGGATATGTGGATGGGGGCCTCCTTGGTGATGATCCCGCCTTCCGCCGTCTGGGTGGCCTTCTGGTGACGCTTCACCAGATTGACGCCCTTGACGATGGCGCGGTTCTCCTTCGGAAGCACCTTCAGCACCTCGCCGCGCGCGCCCTTGTCGCGTCCGGCGACGACGATCACCTGATCGCCCTTCTTGATCTTGAGCTTGACCGGCATCACAGCACCTCCGGAGCCAGCGAAATGATCTTCATGTGGTTCTTGGCGCGCAGCTCCCTCGGCACCGGGCCGAAGATGCGCGTGCCGATGGGCTCGCCCTGGTTGTTGATGAGCACCGCGGCGTTGCGGTCGAAGCGGATCACCGAACCGTCCGGACGCTTCACGTCCTTGGCGGTGCGCACCACGACGGCCTTCATCACCTGGCCCTTCTTCACCTTGCCGCGCGGAATGGCCTCCTTCACCGACACCACGATGATGTCGCCCACGGAGGCATACTTCCGCTTGGAGCCGCCCAGCACCTTGATGCACTGGACACGGCGGGCGCCGGAGTTGTCGGCCACCTCGAGCTGTGTTTCTGCCTGGATCATGGCATCACCCGTTCATTTCTCCTGCGGCTCTCGAGGGTCTCCCCTCTCGGGCCTGGCTGCATTTTTCTTCTTCGTACGCCAGCGCGCCTCAGGCGTTTCTGGCCTCAACCTTCTCGATCACCATCCAGCGCTTGGTCCGCGACATGGGCCTGCATTCCTGGATGCGCACGATGTCGCCGACCTTGGCGGAGTTGTTCTCGTCGTGCGCCGCATACTTCTTGGTACGACGCACCGTCTTCTTCAGAAGCGGGTGCGTGAAACGGCGTTCGACGAGAACCGTCACGGTCTTGTCGTTCCTGTCCGATACCACCGTGCCCTGCAGGATGCGTTTCGGCATCTGTCAATCTCCAAATATTCCCTGCCGCGGTCGCTCCCGCGGCACATCCGGTTCAAGCCTTCTCGGTCGCGGCCTTCCTGGCGCGCGCCGTCATTTCCGTCTTGATGCGCGCGATGTCGCGACGCACCTGGCGCACGCGCGCCGTGTTCTCCAGCTGCCCCGTCGCCTTCTGGAAGCGCAGGTTGAACTGCTCCTTCTTCAGCTTGAGCAGCTCCTCCTTGAGCTGGTCGTCGCTCATGGCCCTGATGTCTGCGGGTTTCATCGTTCCTGCCTCGCTCATTCACCCGGCCGCGACACGAAGCGGCACTTGATGGGAAGTTTCATTGCCGCCAGGCGCAGGGCCTCCTCGGCCACCTCGCGCGGCACGCCGTCGATCTCGAACATGATGCGCCCGGGCTTCACCTTGGCGGCCCAGTATTCCACCGAGCCCTTGCCCTTGCCCATGCGCACCTCGGTCGGCTTCTTGGAGACCGGCACGTCCGGGAAGATCCGGATCCACACGCGACCGGCGCGCTTCATGTGGCGGGTCATGGCGCGACGGGCGGCCTCGATCTGGCGCGCCGTGACGCGCTCCGGCTCCAGGGCCTTCAGGCCGTAGGCGCCGAAGTTCAGCTCCGTGCCGCCCTTGGCGACGCCCTTGATGCGCCCCTTGTGCATCTTGCGAAATTTCGTCCGCTTCGGCTGCAGCATTGTTCCGTTTCCTCAAACCTGTCGTTGACCCGTCCGCGCCTCAGCCGCGCGCATCGCGACGCGGTCCGCCGCGCCGGCCACCGGGGCGCCCGGAAGGACGGCCGCCCTCCTGGAGCTGGCGTTCCAGCCTCTCCTGGCCCGAAGGGTCGTGCTCCATGATCTCGCCCTTGTAGATCCACACCTTGATGCCGTTGGTGCCGTAGGCGGTGACGGCGGTCGCGGTGCCGTAGTCCACGTAGGCGCGCAGGGTGTGAAGCGGCACGCGGCCCTCGCGGTACCACTCGGTGCGCGCGATCTCGGCGCCGCCCAGACGGCCGCCGCAGTTGATCCTGATGCCCTTCGCGCCCATCCGCATGGCCGACTGCACGGCCCGCTTCATGGCGCGGCGGAAGGCCACGCGGCGCTCCAGCTGCTGCGCGATGTTGTCGGCGACCAGCTGCGCGTCGATCTCCGGCTTGCGCACCTCGACGATGTTCAGGTGCACCTCGGAATCGGTCATCGAAGCCAGCTTGCGGCGCAGCTTCTCGATGTCCGCGCCCTTCTTGCCGATGATCACGCCGGGACGCGCCGTATGGATCGTCACCCGGCACTTCCTGTGCGGACGCTCGATGATGATGCGCGAGATGCCGGCGTTCTTCAGCGTCTTCTGCAGATAGTCGCGGATCCGCATGTCCTCGTGCAGAAGCTCGCCGTACTCCTTGCCCTCCGCATACCAGCGGGAGTCCCAGTTGCGGTTCACGCCGAGGCGGAACCCGATCGGATTGACTTTCTGACCCATCTTAACTGGCCTCCTCGACTTCGCGAACCACGATTGTCAGCTGGGAAAAGGGCTTCAGGATCCGGCCCACGCGGCCGCGCGCCCGCGGCTTCCAGCGCTTCATGACCAGACGCTTGCCCACGTAGGCCTCGGCGACGATCAGGTTGTCGATGTCCAGATCGTGATTGTTCTCCGCGTTGGCGATGGCCGACTCCAGCGTCTTCTTGACCTCGCGGGCGATGCGCTTGCGGGAGAAGGTGAGATCGGCCAGGGCGCGGTCCACCTTCTTGCCGCGGATCATCGCCGCGACCTCGTTCAGCTTGATGGGGCTGATGCGCATGTTGCGGTTGACGGCCATGGCCTCGTTCTCGGCGCAACGGCGCGGATTCTTCTTCTTGCCCATTGCCCTATTTCCTCTTCGCTTTCTTGTCGGCGCCGTGACCGTAGTAGGTGCGGGTCGGCGCGAACTCGCCGAACTTGTGCCCCACCATGTCCTCGGTCACCAGCACCGGAATGTGCTTGTGGCCGTTGTGAACGGCGAACGTCAGGCCGACGAACTGCGGCAGGATGGTGGAGCGGCGCGACCAGATCTTGATCGGCGCGGAACGACCGGATTCGCGCGCCTTCTCCGCCTTCTTCAACAGATATCCGTCAACGAACGGACCTTTCCAGATGGAACGAGCCATGGCTTATTCGTCCTCTTAGCGTTTCTTGCGCAGGTGGCGCGAGCGAACGATGTACTTGTCCGAATCCTTCTTGCCGCGCGTGCGCTTGCCCTTGGTCGGCACGCCCCACGGCGTCACCGGATGGCGGCCGCCGGAGGTGCGGCCCTCGCCGCCGCCGTGCGGATGGTCCACCGGGTTCATGGCGACACCGCGGACCACCGGCCTGCGGCCCTTCCAGCGCATGCGGCCGGCCTTGCCGAAGTTCTGGTTCATGTTGTCCGGATTGGACACCGCGCCCACGGTCGCCATGCACTCGGCGCGGACCATGCGCATCTCGCCGGACTTCAGGCGCAGCAGCGCGTATCCCTGGTCGCGGCCGACGAGCTGGGCGTAGGTGCCGGCGGCACGGGCGATCTGGCCGCCCTTGCCGGGCTTCATCTCCACGTTGTGGACGATGGTGCCGATCGGCATGACGGACAGCGGCATCGCGTTGCCCGGCTTCACGTCCAGCTGCTCGTCGGAGGACATCACCATGTCGCCCGGAGCGAGACGCTGCGGCGCGAGAATGTAGGACAGCTCGCCGTCCTCGTACTCGATCAGCGCGATGAAGGCGGTCCGGTTCGGATCGTACTCGATGCGCAGCACCTTGGCCGGCACGTCCTTGCGACCGCGGCGGAAGTCGATCTTGCG
>Ga0256914_1002694_pt1 | contig 14631 bp, 11 predicted proteins | sample HulkmetaG_FD_191571 | JGI IMG/M metagenome (GOLD analysis project Ga0256914, IMG submission 191571) | Hydrothermal chimney microbial communities from Main Endeavour vent field at the Juan de Fuca Ridge, Pacific Ocean - Hulk | ecosystem: Environmental > Aquatic > Marine > Hydrothermal vents ... | reverse complement strand
CCAATTTGCTGAATAAATCTTGTGGGTTATCTGAAAACCAGCTGTTCTCATAATATGCCGTAGATACCCAGTCGCTACCATTTACTATTTGAACGTTAGCTAGACTGACCGGAGTTCTCATGAGCGTTGAATATATTCCCGCAATGTGTATCACCTTTGTATTCCATGATATATTATTAAGTGCATAAGACATATTATTTGGATTCAGTAAATTAACTCGAACATCGCTTCCAACATCTGCATAAATTGAGCGATTCATAAAATCTAGATTCGATGCAGAATATAATGTAGAGCTCACTGAATAGCCAATTATGAGTGCTAAGATGAATGCTATCGAAGCATTTCGTGCTGTATTTCTGCTGATGTTCTTAGATGCTAGTTTTCCAAATTCGCCATAAATATGTGAGGCAAACGATTCAATTTTGTTATTGAGCTTCATGGACTTCTGGATGAAAATTTTCGCAAATCCATAGAAGAACAAAATTGGACCTATGTAATCCAGCAGAGCATCAATAAGTATCACTATAATGAATACAATCTCCAGAAGTATATTTGAAAAGTTTATACTGAGCATGGTTTCGATGATTGAAAATCCTGTTATCCATGAAACTATTTTGTAGGTACCTAGTAGCAATGCGATTTTAGCCAGTTTTTCTCTATAGGGTTTTTTCTCTTCAATGTAAATGTATTGCTTTAGTGCATCGATCACATTTAGTTTTGAAGCTCTACCTGCAGGTCCATAAACAGTAAAGATGCCAAATAGAATTCCTACAACTATTGTGATAATAATTGTATCAACCCCTATGTTTGAAAATGGAAAAATTGTTGGGTTTGTATCTATAAGTGTCGAGATGAATTGTCCTGCAAATATACCTACTATACCTGCTAACAAACCGAGTATTATCGCTTCAGTTAGGAACATCTTTCGAATTCTTTTTGCCTCGAATCCTTTGGTTAGTAATAATCCGATTTCCTTGCGTCTTAGATTGTATGTTAGTTCGCTAAGTATTGTGCCCATATACCATATCATGAAAAATATGGGAAGCATTACTATGACTATGCGTATCTTAATAAAATCAATACTAAATGCCATAATGTTTAGGTCATAAAGTAGGTCACTTTTTAATATGTACTCTTTTGATGCTAATATATCCGCAATTTGATCATTCAATTGAGTTAACTTGCTAACGCTCTCGCTTAGAGTATATGGGGTTGCATAATACGTTCTATCGACCCAAATTAGTACCCTATTTGTAAAATCTTCACTGTGAGTCAAGTTTAATTTTGCATTTTCGTAGTTTCTATATGTTTCAAAATTAACTATAATGTAATCATGTTTTTCCTCATATATCGGTATTGGTAATCTGAATATATCTTCTCTTGATACAAAATTACCTTCAAATATGTCTTTTACTGTGGAATTTAATGCTACAATACCAACTACTTTCAACGGATATGTCCTATACGTCAATTCTGAAGACGTCTGATTAGTCCACGTGATATTGAGGTATATTGTATCTCCTACACTTACATTATTCGCAAAGGTTGAATCTGCAGGTATCACAGTCTCATTTGGACCAATTGTCTTTGTCCCTTTTATTAGCCGAATTTCATTGAACAAAATTGAGCTTTGTTCCATTCCGACCAAATACGGAGTTCCTGCTAAACTGGAAATATTCGTCTCTATATTCATGTCAATACCAAAATTTTCAACGTATTTGACATGATTCAAAGACTTTATTTGGCTAATAGTCGTATTGTCTGCAAAATTCGTAGTTGAAGTTCCATACATATCTACATATATGTTTTGGAGCTGCTCATTGACGAACCCGTTCATGATCTGGTAAGTAGCTATATTTGTTCCTGCAAATAAGGATGTTGAAATCGCAATTCCTATAAATAAAATTGAAAAAAGACGCCACCCTCGCATAACACGCTTAAATGAATAAAATAGCATTTTCACTCTCATCTTCATAAGTTTGTTATGAATTTAAAACAAATGAAAGGTTTAGGCGGCATATCTTATTGTTTTTAATAAGCATTTCGTTTCTTGATTGCGTGTTCCATTTTTGAAAGGGTTTGTTCGCATCATGAAAATCAATAAATAATATCGCTAAAAACAAAAAGAAAAAATGAGTAAAACGATTAGATCGATTCACCCATTCTGTGTAGTTCTTCAATAAGTGCTTCTTTGATCTTTTTAATTCGTAATCTATTCTCTGAATATTGGTCTCCATCGATCCTTCCAGACTTGAACTCTTCATCAAGTTCCCTGAGCTCCTCATCAAGAGCTTCGATTCGCAGCCTGATTTGTTCTCCATAGGATTTTGCAGAAGTTTCTTCCTTTAGTTCAGATGGTCTTACCGCCGCAATAATTCTTCCGTCTTCGATTCTGAAAATCTTCTGGGTCTTTCGAGCTACAGAAGGATCGTGAGTTACCATAATGATGGTCTTGCCCATTTCTTTGTTAATCTTATTGAGATAATCGACGATCATTCGCGCATTAGTCGTGTCGAGTTCTCCCGTGGGTTCGTCCGCAAGGATTATTGGGGGATCATTTGCCAATGCTGCAGCTATGGCGACTCGTTGTTGCTCTCCACCACTTAATTCGTCTGGTTTATGTTTCGCTCTATCTGCAATTCCTAGTATGCTTAGTAGTTCCATAATTCTATCATGGCGTTCGTTTCTGGGTTTTCCAGCAGCGATCATGGGTAGTTCTACGTTCTCATATGCTGTTAGTGTTGGAATGAGATTGAAAGACTGAAATATATGTCCTACAACTTCTCTTCGAAACTTTACAATATTGTTAAAGGATAGCTGACCGAGAGATACACCTTGAACAATGACTTTTCCTGCGGTTGGAGTGTCCAGCCCTCCTAATATGTTTAGTAAAGTAGTTTTACCGCTTCCGGAAGGTCCCATGATCGATACGAATTGTCCTTCTTCAATTTCAATGTTCAAACCTCTAAGAGCTTGAACTTCAATACTTCCTGTTGAATATACTTTTACCAAGTCTTTAGCTTCAATAAATGCCACAATTATCACCTCAATGTTTCAAAATCTCTGCTTCCTCGTCTTGCCGCAAGCAGGACCGGAATTATTACACATAATAATATCGCACCAATAAAAGCTGCAATAGTACCTAATACATCTAGACCAAATACAAGTCTATGTACTACCAATGTACTAAATATCTTAGCCTGTGAAATTACGGAGCCATAAGCCATTATAGTTCCGACGAAAATACCCAGTATCATCGATAGAATGAAGATGACTGAAGTCTCCGCGAGTAACATTTGTGCCATTTGTCTTATGGAAAGTCCGCGAACGCTGATTAATGCGATTTCGCGTCGTTTTTCCGCAAGTGAGACCTGAGTGATAACAAATGTGCCTAAAGTTGCTAAGATCATTGTAAATAGCATAATAAGTTGAGAAACCCGTATGTTTAGTGAATATTGATATGATGTGGATAATTGGTCTTTCTGATATTTGACAGAATTTATATTTTTTACATATGATGTGTAGTTCTTTACTGTATCCGTAAATGAATATGTATTTTCTAAATTGTTTAATTTTACGAGCACATATGATGAATCTGCACTAAAACTGCTTCCAACGGTTGTATTGATCGTTTTCCATGAGACAAAAGACCATGTTGATTCAGCAAATGTATAAGTAGTGCCGCCGATTGATTGGGTTTGTGGAATTGGTCCAAACAATCCAATAATTTTTAGATTAACTGATTTATGACCAATATCAACATGTATATAATCGCCTATTTCAAGTTCAAGGTTTGCTGCAATAATTCTTTCTAATATTATTGAGTTGCTTGAATCCAGCTGTGCGAATAGTTCCTGTGGTGAGGATGAAAACCAGCTATCCTCATAATATGCGGTCGCTAACCAATCCGTTCCATTAACAACATTAATTCTTGCTTGTCTATATGTAGTACCTACTATTGTAGAATATACTCCCGCAACGTGTTGTACATTTTCCATTTTTGACAGGTTATTTAGTGCGTAGGACATATTATTTGCATTAACCAAATCTATTCGTACGTCACTGCCTACCTCTGCATAAATTCGACGATTCATGAAATCAATATTTGAAGTTGCATAAAATGATGAGCTTACAGAGTATCCGATTATTAGTGCTAAAATGAAGGCTACAGAAGCATTTCGTGCGGTATTTCTACTGATATCCTTAGCTGCAAGTTTTCCGAGTTCGCCGTATATAGTTGAAGCGAACGATTCGATCTTGTCCTTAAACTTCATGGACTTCTGAATGAAAATCTTCGCAAATCCATAGAAGAACAAAATTGGACCTATGTAACTCAGACCCATATCAACAAACATCCAAATAACTACTGCAATTACTAAAAGTATGTTTGAGTATGAAATGTTTCTCATGATATCAATAACGGAGAACCCTAATAGCCACGTAATTAACTTGTAAGTACCGAGTAGTAACGCAATTTTCGCAAGTTTATCTCTATATGGTGCTTCTTCCTCGATATATACGTATTCTCTCAGTGCATTTAGTACCTTCATTTTGGAAGCTCTACCTGCAGGTCCGTAAACGCTGAAAATTCCAAATATGGCACCTGCAATAATTGTAATAATCACAGTATCGATTCCTATCGCCGAAGCAGGAAATGTAAGACCTTCGTCGCCTATAGTAATTGCTGAGGCCACACCACCTGTGAAAATTCCTATGACGCCGGCGAGTATGCCAATGATCAAACCTTCAGTTAGGAACATCCGCCGAATTCTACTTGGTTCAAATCCTTTAGTCAATAGCAGTCCAATTTCTTTACGCCTCAGGTTGTATGTTAGATTGCTAAGGATCGTACCCATATACCATACCATGAAGAAAATCGGTAGACTTGTGATTAGAAGCTGTATTTTGATAAAACTTATCATAAAAGATGAAAATTGCAGCATTGCAAGCAGATCACTTCGAACATAAAAATCATAATTGCTTAGAATATTCCCAACTTGAGATTTTAATTGTTCTAACCTTTGAATGCTTGTATCAATGTCGTACGGATTTGCATAATATGTTCTATCGACCCAAATTAATATTTTAATTGTAAGATCATGTGTTTTTGTAATAGTTTCTTCTTTTTTGGCGAACTCCAAGCATGTATCGTAGTTTACAATTGCGAAATCATATGGTGTTTCTGTTTCTGAAATATACATACTATTATACGAATTATAAATTACATATACGTCTTGAAAGATGTTTTTTACGGTATCATTTAATGATACGACTCCAACTACTTTTAATGGGTATAATACAGAATTTATTGAATATGTTGTGTAGTTCATCCATGTTATATTAAGATAGAGTGTATCCCCAATATCGACGTTATTTGCCATTGTTGAATCTATGGGAATTACCGTCTCATTCACACCTGTTGGTTCCCGACCTCTAACTAGCGTAATCCCGCTTTGTAACTTCGAATTTTGTTGTAGCCCTATTAGATATGATAAACGTGATGATGCATTCGTTATAATATTAATAATACCTAATTGCTCCGCATGTGTAACGTGGCTTAATGAATTTATTTGATTTATTGTCGTATCATCGGTAATGTTTGTATATCCTCGTGCAGACATATCTACTTTTACTGAACTTATTTGTTCATTGATGATTCCAGACATAATTTGGTTAGAACCTATGTTTGTTCCTGCAAATAGTGTCGTTGAGATTACGATCCCTATGAACATAAATGTAAAAAGACGCCAACCTCTTTTTACGCGCTTTAGCGAATATAATAGCACACCTTTTTCCTCCCAATTCATAATTTTATATTAAGAATTGTGAAATGTTTAAGAATTATTAAACATTTAATTTTTATAAATATTTTGATTCTTGATTTATGTGACTAATTGATAGATCTTTTCCCCAATCATTTTTTGTTCATTTTTGGGAAAATCTAAAAAACTTGTTTGGAATATCTAAATTCGATATAGTTAAAAGACTAAAATTCTGCTATATGTTCTTATATGGGAAAACATCATTTGGGAATCAATTCTATCGGTTGAAATACAATGAAGATCTTGATACATCGCGGTGTATATGTTCCACCCCCTCCTGAATATTTTGGGCTTGAGCTTGTGGTTCGAGGGAAGACGATTAAGTTAACACCGAAGCAAGAAGAAATGGCTATTGCATGGGCAAAGAAACAGGGGACTGCATATGTTGAAGACGAAGTATTCGTTGCTAATTTTATGAAAGATTTCAGTAAAGAGCTTGGTATTGAGCCTCCGCTAACTGTAGATGAAGTTGATTTTACGCCTGCTATTAGAATTGTCGAAGAGGAAAAGGCACGAAAGGAAAATATGAGCAAGGAAGAGAAAAAGATCCTGCGTGAGGAACGAAAGAAAAAGCGTGAGGCTCTCAAGGCAAAATATGGGTATGCAATCTATGGCGAAGTTGATGACGATCTATTTGCAAACATAGAAAGTAGAATACTTGAACTAATTACATCAGAAAATGACAATCAGGTTGAAGATGAATTTTCCGTGTTTATTAATGAGATTGTTGCAGAATTAGTTGCTGAGTTAATTGCGCATCCGCGGATTCCTGAATTTGATGAGAATGAGCCCTTAAGTGTTAAACGACTTATCGGATTCGATATTTTTGAACCGGAAGTTATGGAAATTTCGAATTATGTTGTAGAGCCGAGCAGTATTTTTATGGGTCGAGGAGAGCATCCATTACGAGGTTGCTGGAAAGAAGGAGCTCAAGAGTCTGATATTATCCTAAACTTATGTGATGAGGCTCCGATGCCCGGTTGGGGCTGGAAGGAAGTTCATTGGGAACCAGATACGTTATACGTAGCCAAATGGACGGATAAACTGACCGGAAAAGTCAAATATGTATGGCTTGCGGACACTTCACCATTGAAACAGGCACGTGAAAAGATGAAGTTTGAGTCTGCCATGCGGCTCAGAACGGAAATTGAACGGGTTAGAAAATATATTGAAGATGCCTTATCAAGTGAAGATCCAAAAATTCGGCAGATTGCTACGGCATGCTATATTATTGACAAGCTTAGTATGAGAGTTGGTGATGAGAAGGATCCAGATGAGGCGGATACTGTTGGTGCTACTACGTTAAGACCGGAACATATTAAGATTCACAAAGATGGTACGGTCGAATTTAAGTTTCTTGGAAAGGATAGTGTTCTATGGCACAAAAAGGTAAAGTTTCCACCCATTGTTCTGAAGAATCTTGAGGAATTGATTGCGAACGCTGAAGCACCTAAAACTCGGAAGACGGGCCATCCCACTTTGGATAATCCTCAGATTTTTCCTGATGTGACCAGCCGTCACGTTAATGAATTTTTGCAGAAAGCGATGCCTGGGCTTACTGCGAAGGTGTTCAGAACTTTTAACGCTACGATAGCTGTTGAAAAATATTTGGAAAACGTGAAAATTGACCCCGATGCTCCTGATTTTGAAAAGAAAAAGCAAGCACAACTTGCAAATCTAGAGGCTGCAAAAATCTGTAATCACTTTAAGCAAGGACCAAAAAATTGGGATAAGCGTGTCGAACGCTACAAAGAACGCTTAAAGAAAGCAGATGAACGTATTGAGAAAGCCGAGGCAAAATTAGATGAGCGGAAAGAGCAATTGGCTGAGTTGAATGATAAGCTGAAATCTTTAAGGGAAGAGCTCAAAGCCGAAGAGAAAGAGAAGAAACGGAGCCGAATTAAAAAGCGAATTGAAACCACCAAGCGACGAATTGAGAAAAAGAAGAAGCAAATTGAAACCGCAAAGCTACGAGTTAAGAAGGCTAAACTTGCGAAAAAGAAGTTAAAAACACAATTTGAGATGAGCAATAAAACTCGCACATGGAACCTGGGTACTAGTCTTAAATCCTACATTGATCCACGTGTTTTCTATAAATGGTTCCAGCAGGTTGGATATGACTGGAAGAAGTATTATCCTAAGACCCTGGTTAGAAAATTCGCTTGGGTCGAAAATGAAAAGACCGCGGAAGTTTCCGATATTGATATATCTGTAGAAGAAGAAAATGAGGAGAATACGGCATAATACAAATTATGCCTCGAGAGCCTTAAGAAATTCTTCCGGCTCCTCTCCTTCTTCAATTAAAATAAGTTCCTGAACGCCTGCTCGTTCTTCGTCGTATCGTCTCGCAAAGAATGTACCCTGGAACTTCTCCATTCCTGTAGAATTCTTTCCTCGCCAGACATAGATCTTATCAAATGTATCCAGCAGAAATACATCATCTGAATTAAGTGAATCTTTGGATTTTTCAACTTCCGTGAAGAAAATTTCATCATTAACTTCTTTAATGTGGAATAGTTTGTATTCTCTTTTTTCAAGATGGACCTTTCGTAAGATTCCTTCGGTATCTTGGTCTGTAACTTCTATTTTGCCACCAAACAAGTCTAAGAATTCCTTGGGCTCTTTTCCCTGTTCTATGCGTTCAATTATCGCTTCGCCTTTTCGACGCGTATCCTTGAAAACTGAACTTGCAGCAACTAAGAATTTTTCATCAACTGTGGAGTTTTCTCCGATCCAGAGATATATCTTCAAACCTGCATCAATTAGATAGCAGTCGCCTCTTCCAAATTTTCCGTCATTAGGAACTTTAACAAGTTTCCCCTTTTGTACATGATATGTGACGTGGTGCATTTTTATTAATCTCCTATGTATTATGATATTTATATACAATAATTATAAACTTATTGATAAAAATTAGAGCGTATTCTGTCGTTTTATGAAGTTTTTCTAATTCTAAATATTTTAAAATAAAAAGAAATGGAGTGGAACACTCCTCATCGCTGGTGGTATAATACAATTACAATAACAGCTAAAGTTATGATGCCGCCTCCAATAGCAATTGGAAGATATAGATCGTGAATTCCTGTATTTTCATCAGTTCCACTATTTGTATTTGTATTGGTGTTTGTACTGCTTGTTCCTGTACTCGTGCTTGAACCATTGACCCATATATCAAGTGCATTTGTGAAAAATGGCATAAATGCTTCCGTTGCTGCCATACTTCCAGCTGCAGTCGGATGGCTATCAGTTCCTGCGGCATATTCATCTCGTAATCCGTTCGTAGTAGGATCCGCTAGAACGTCGAACAGATCAAAAACTGCTACATTTGTAACATTCGGTGCCCATTCATTTTTTAGCCAATTGTTAAATTCTCGGGCTAAAGCGGCATGATCTGCGTTATACGAACTTGAATGAACATTCAAAGGTGGAGCTGTTACTGGTATGAAAAGCATATCCGTATGATTCTTGAAAATTGGTAAAAGCGCGTTATATGTTGCTTTGTAATTTGCCATTGTTCTCGTGCAGCTTTCCGGGTCTCCGGGTTCAGTTCCATAGCCAATAATATCGCTGTTTGGATAACATGATTTGAACATTACAATTTGGTTAAAGCTTCCGTCTGTGTAATATATATCATTATCGTCAAAAGTTCTAACTTCGTTAAAATGGTCTCTGAATTTGGGATACCAATGGCAAACATCTGTGTTCTCACCTATATCATCACCATATGTTGCATCATGTACATCAATTCCAATATTTGTTAGATTACTCCTTAATTGTCCTTGACTTAGCCAATTTGAGCCCACTGAGTGGTGTATGAATAGAAATTTGTAATTGTATTGCTGTGCTGAAACATGTTCATCAGCAGCTATATTTGTAATTGAGCTTTGCCAAATTAAAAAAATGACAAATGTCAGCATTATTAAGTTATGTTTTTTCATAAAGATCCCCATTTATGGTCCCTTTTATCTTCTATTGGTATTATCTACTTATAATTTTTTTTGGTCCTAATATGACAAATTGATTTTCTATAATGAGTTGTGTATTTTCTGATTTTATTACTTTTTGTAAAATTTAGTATCGAATATTTTGTTTTAATCAATTTATTTAATTTTATCTTTATATTTATGAAAAATTTTTATTTATAATTTACAATATTTTGTGTAGGAGTTGATTTTAATGTTAATTCGAATTCGAGGACCCAATCTTTCACTAAAACACGAAATCGTTTCTGAACTAAAATCATATGGTTTTAAAGTTGTACATTTTAAAGAAGAAGATGGTAAGATAACTGAAATTTATTTTGACCTTGAACCATATACTATGGATATCATATTAGTTAATTCAGGAAATCCCGATTATTTTATGGAAACTCTTAATGAATTCATAAAGAAGTATAAGGATATATCCATCGATTTTGTGAGCGAGTCGCTTGCAAAAAATCTTCCCGCATATGATGAATATGAAGATCCGCCTTATAAAATTGAAGTTGTTCTACCTAATGGAATTGAATACGAATATGGCGATAAGATCGTAATGGATTTCCGTATCAGAAACGAGGGCGACAAACCTATCAAATTCCGGAAATTGAAGCGGACCTACTCTGCAGTGCGTATTGATGATCTTAATGATTCTGAAATTGTTTATCTGAGCGGAAGCGATCTTGAAAAGCCTGAAGATGTAATAATACAGCCTGGAGAAGAAATAGTTGAGAGACCTTCATTTGTGATTGATGTTGAGCAATCAGTAGTCAAACTAGTTCCAATGACCACTAGCTTTGAAATTGGTGAAGCCACGACGCAATATTTCTTGCAGCCTATAAAAATATTCATAAAAAGAAGTGAATGAGGAGATTTCTTTATTCTTCTTCTTTTTGTTTTAATAGTGCATTTATTACACTAAGATAAACATTTGCAGGTCTAGCTCCGAGAATTGAATGAACTGGCTTACCCTTATAGAATGCGATTACTAGTGGAATACTCTGAATTCTAAATCGTCTTGCAAGTAATGGATTCTTATCTACATCAACTTTACCGATCATTATTTTTCCGGCATATTGTTGAGCAATTGCTTCGAGAATCGGTGCAATAGCCTTGCATGGATGACACCACTCGCCATAAAAATCTACAAGTGCAACATCAATACTATTTATCTTTTCATCAAAGTCTGCATCCGATAAATATACCGGAGCGGAATAGACAGGTTGTGCGGGTTTCTGGGCCATCTTCATTAGCATTTGCATCTTTTTAGCTCTTATCCTCTCAAGTTCTGCATCAATGTCTGACATGTTAATCCCTCGTGTCAAATCAATCATCTTTCTTTAACTTGATTTAACATTTTATAAAAATAAGTCTTTTTCTTATTACATTTTTTAAAAATAAAATGGATTTTTGAATGATTATTAACACATCATCTCTTTTTTAGTGTAATCTCGCAAACTTCGCCCGGTGTCAAATTGGCGGCTATTGAATATTGCTCGTTTTTTATATTTGATAAGATTCCATTCAGTATGCCGCCCCATGGGCATGCAGTACCATCAAATTCATACTTTCCTATTTTTTTCGGGCATATCTTACATTTTGCAATCTTGATAACGATATGGTCCGTAAATTCTTCTAATTCGAGATATCCTGCAAGACCATATTTGTCCGCAAAATATTTGAAATCATCAAAGGAATTTATGTTCATATTATGTGCTTCAGCGAATCGCAATATTTCGTTTGAAACATGTATTCCTATTATATTTGCGATTGATTGAGATCCTCTTCCTAGAACATCCCGCAATCCCATCATAAAACCGATGAAAATTGCATTATCTAAATCCAATCCCTCATATGTATTGTCCATACCCATCATCATCTATATTTTATTTAATATAATTATTTTAATGCTTCAATATCATTCTTAAAAATTTTTTCATGAATTTTGTTAAATATGTATCAAAATAACGTTATTTTCTTTCCAAAAATAATAAAAATGGGGTGTTTTTTGATAGAAAATATCAATCCATATAATATCCACCATTAATATCTAAAACTTCTCCCGTAATGAATCTATTCGTCGTAAGAAATACAATTGCTTTTCCGATTTCTTCCGGTGTTCCTAATCTGCCCATGGGAACACGTTTCCGAATGCGATCTTGGGTTTCCTTGGGCAATCTTAGAATCATTTCTGTTGCAATTGGTCCCGGTGCTACTGCATTTACCGTTATGTTATGTTCGATCAATTCTTGTGCCAATGCGAAAGTGAAACCTATGACTCCTGCTTTAGAAGATGCATAAGCTACACCGACACTTCCGCCCATTCTTCCGGCGACTGAGGATAAATTAACAATTGAACCATATCCGGATTCTTTTAGGTATGGGACAGCGACTTTTGTACAATAGAACATGCCTTTAAGGTTCACATTCATTATTTCGTCCCATTCTTCAAGTGGGACATCTTCCACGGGAATGAAATCTGTAATTATGCCCGCATTATTTACCAATATATCTAATTTTCCAAAATCTGTTATAACCTGCTCAATTCCATTCTTGACTTGCTCGAAATTTGAAACGTCCACTTTATAGGCTTTGCATTTTACATTATATTGTTCTACCATTGCTATTGTTTCTTCAGCTAGTTCTTTTGAGCGTCTATAGAAAATTGCCACATCTGCGCCCTCTTTTGCAAACTCAATAGCTGTGGCTCGACCTATTCCTCTACTACCACCCGTAATTAAGACCACTCTATTCTCCAAACTCATATTGAAGCCTCCAATTATATTGTAATATTGAATTGGAAAATAAGTACTTATAATTTGTTATGAGAAAGAAAAAATAAAATGTTAGGCTATTCAAAACGCCCGTATCCTACAGCAGTCTTTGCTCCAATTCCGTTATATTTCAGAGCTTCAATGAGATATTTTTTCGTAATTTGTAAAATATCGTTTTCTTTGAAGTTTGGTGATTTATCACTAATAATATGATTTGTGGAAATATAGAACATGAATCTGCCATTTTCTACGACTATAAATTTAATCGGAATTGGATTTTCTGTATCCGTAAGTTCGTTTCCATTGTAATATTGCGAATAATGTGGTGTCATAACATCGAACTTAATATCAATACTCACAGGAAATGCATCGAAGAATGTTATATTCCCTGATTTCTTAACTTCTCCTGCTGATACTCCAAAGATCTGTTGAAATACTTTATCTTTTTCAGCCTCTTGTTCATCTGAATTAAATATCTTTGAAATCATCCAATGGCGAACTACGCCTTTTATTGCAGATGCAGGTATATATGGAATTCCATAAATATAGTGTAGTGTAATTGAAGTTTCGTAGAAAGATTCTTCGCCTAATCCAACAACCATTTTGCCTTTTTGTTTTAGTTCTATCTCTTCATATTTCTTGTATGTTTTTGCTGCATTTCTAATGTGATCGATTAATCGCATGCTTAAAGCCGGAATTTCAAGATTTGTAATGTTTTTACCGATATTATGATAATATAAGTATGGATTGTCACATATGTTCATATTTCTTCTGATAATTTCTTGTGTATCCTTTGGAATGTATCGTATAATATTTGTGTTTTCCATTTTTATTGCTCCGTGGCTTTTTTCTCTATCAATCCCTCTGAAAATTTCTTTAGCCATATTAGGAAGTTCAGTACTTCTATGGTTGTTCGCTTGTACTGTATCGTATCCATGTTTACAATTTCCTTCATCAATGCATCAGAATTTTTGATTATTTTCTTTTTGTACAACCAATCGCTTAGATGGCTGTATAATGTATTGTATGCTAGAGCAATATTTTTATCTCCATTTTTCTTTGCAAATACGAAGGCAAGTGCTGCACCAAGACCATTTGACTTAATCATAACTGGTAAGTTTCTAACATATGACTTGTAATTTCCTGAATATGGTTCCGATGCAATTTTTGATACACATTCATACGCAAATTTGGCTCGCTCTCGTTCCATATCATATCTACGTGTATTATTTCCCATTTGTACCACCTTTAACTAAGGTTAGTCTAACGAATCCTTTGCCTAGTGTATTGTTGCCTCCCATCTGCATGATATCTGGTTTGTGTTTATTGAATTCTCCAATGGGGTCGTCAATATTTGAATTTTTAATGCGTATCTCCACAATTAATGTATATAATACAGATTCAGTAGGCAGTTGTTCTTCAGTGAATAGTCCGCCGCTTTCGACAGTATTCGTTTTTGGATCTATTCTGATTCTTGTTGTGACTTCAGTGGACATTGTTACAAAATCTCGAAAGTCGTCATCACTTAGAATTACAAGATTCTTCTCGAGTTTTTCTTTTGCATATTTATCATTTGGAAATATTTTCTTCGCGAGTAATTTTGCTAACTTTTTGGTATTCTCATTTTCCTTTACTTCGAATGTAAATTCTTCAAGGATTACCTTCTTAGAATCTATTATATTGTTTGAACCTGATGGCACTGTGCCTTCTAAATTGGCATTTACAAATGGTTGAAAATCGTCTATATTAGATAATTTTGCATCTTTGAAGAATCTTTGTAACACAAAAGGTGATGTTACCCATGCGAAGAGTCCCTTCATAGACTTCACTGGAAATAGTAATATACGTGCATCTGAAAATGTTAGTAATCCGCTCTTATCGCTCTTTCCAAAAAGTTCCTCCCAGTCCGGTTTGTTATTGACTTCGAAATGTGCTCTGAGGACTCCCTTTATGGTAGATCCCTCGATCTTTGGAAAGTTTGTATGTTTTTCTCTTTGAATTGGCATGTCTATGATACCAAATTCTCTGCCGGTACCCACATGAAGTGGTGTTTCGACA